>Ga0302196_10000181_pt1 | contig 63864 bp, 47 predicted proteins | sample II_Bog_N1_3_FD_198794 | JGI IMG/M metagenome (GOLD analysis project Ga0302196, IMG submission 198794) | Peat permafrost microbial communities from Stordalen Mire near Abisko, Sweden - II_Bog_N1_3 | ecosystem: Environmental > Terrestrial > Soil > Wetlands > Peat | place: Sweden: Abisko... | reverse complement strand
GCCTTGCTCTTCTGCTCGGTGCGCGTCTCCTCGCCGGTCGACGCGTCCACGGGACCGTCGGTCGGCATCAGCCCGTAGCTCGCGAAGCCGCCGACGGCGCCGACGAACGGTCCCTTCGAGCTACCCACGGAGCCTGCCGGCGCACGTGGCGCGAAGCGCGTGGCGCCGCCCCAGCGGATCGCGTCGCCCAGCGCGAGCGCCTCGGTGGGCTCGGCGCCGTGGTTCGCGACCACGGTCTCGAGGAGGAGACCGCGCTCGTCGGCCCTGAGCGTGTAGCGCGTCGTCACCTCGACGTCGGGGCGGCGGGCGTCATGCCCCTTGGCCTCGACCCACGCGGAGCCGTCCGCCGTCTCTCCTGTCGTCAGGGACACGACCGCCGGCGCGCTCGTGCCCACGGAGGCGACGACCTGCTCGAGCTCGTCCTTCCTGTCGCGGGCGTCGGCCGCGTCGAGGAGGCTCCCCGCGGCCTGCCCGGCGGCCTCCCTGGCAACGACGAAGACGACCTCGCCGTTCGAGAGGACCAGATCCCCCGGCTGCCCGGTCGCGTTCGGTCCCCCGAGCTCCTCGCCGGCCACCATCGCGTGAACGTGCGCGGCGGCGCTCGCCTTCGCGACCGCCGCCGGCGGAGGACGGTGGCTCGGGATGAGGAACACCCTCGCCGCCGCGCCGTCCACGACGTGGATCTGCGGGGTGTAGTCGCCCGTCGCCGCGCACCCGGCAGACCATCCAGGGAGGAGCAGAACCGCAGCCACGGCCGTCGCGCGCATCGTCCTTGTGAACCCGGGAGTCTCGCGAGATTGGGTCATCGGTCTGCCTGGGTCGCTCCCAATAACGGAAAATCCCGCCGCGGTTCCCTGTACTCTCGCCGCTGAGGAGCGCCGATGAACCGTCGCACGATCTGGCTATCTACGCTCGTGGTCACGGGCGGCCTTGGTGCCGCCACCGCATGTGGGGGAGGCGGGTTCACGCCGGCGACGGGCGGCGATGCCTCCGCCGACGACGCGACGGTCGATTCGAGCGTGGCGGACGTCGCCGCGCCGGACGGCTCCGCGGATGCCACTCCGGACGCAACGACGCCGGACGCGACGACGCCGGACGCAACGACGCCGGACGCTGGAGCCGGGTGCCGCATCGACGGAACGACCTACGCGGACACCGAAAGGAACCCGGCCAACCCATGCCAGGAGTGCCGCGTTCTGATGAGCAAGTCCCAGTGGAGCAACACGCCGGACGGCGCGTCGTGCGGCGACGATGGCGGGCCGCTGGTCTGCCACGCCGGCGCGTGCTCGAGCGGCTGCTACATCGACGCGGCGTACGCCGCCGCGGGGGCTTCGAACCCGGCCAACCCGTGCCAGTCCTGCCAGCCTGACGTGAGCCTCGTCGCGTGGAGCCCCGCCGCCGAGGGCACGAGCTGCGGTGGCACCGCGGTCTGCGTCGACGGTGGCTGCAGCACGCAGTGCGACATCGACGGCGGGGTGTACGCGCCGGGCGCGTCGAACCCGACCAACGCCTGCCAGACCTGCCAGCCCTCCATGAGCACCGGCGGGTGGACGACGGCGAGCGGCCTGAGCTGCGCCGCCGCCGACGGCGGAGTGAGCTGCGTCAACACGGTCATCGACCCGAACAACTGCGGCAGCTGCGGAAACGTGTGCGCGCCGGGCGCGACCTGCGTGGCGAGCAGCTGTTTTCCGCCGTTCCCGAGCACGGGCAGCGATGGGGCGTTCGCGCCCACCGCCAACGTGACGCTCGCGCCCGGGATCTACAACTACACGACGATCCACGTCCCCGCGGGTGTGACAGTGACCGTGTCGGGCAACGGCATCCTCGACCTGCGGGCCACCGGAGCCATCGAGATCGACGGAGCGATCGACGTGAGCGGTGGCGCCGGCGGAAACGTAGCCGTCAATGCTGCCACCGGCGGAAGCGGCGGCGACACCGGGACGACGCTCACCGCGACGATGGGGGCCGCGGGCATCGGCGGTGGGGGGGACCCAGGCGGAGCGCCGACGGCGACCGCCGACGGCGGCGCTCCGGGCACAGCCGGTGGAGGGGTCTACGGCGGAGGCGCGGGCGCAAAGGCGGGGTGCGGCGGCGGGGGCGGCGGCTACAGCGGCGGCGCCGGGGGCGACTGGTTGAATGGAAATTGTGCCGGGGGCACGGGCTCGGGCGGCGCCACGTCCAGCGCGGGCGGGAACAGCGGAAGCGCGCTTTACAACGGTTCGAGCGGCGAGAATCAAGGCCCCGGCATGACGGGCGGCGGCGGGGGAGGCATCGGGTTTCTCGCCGCCACGGACCTGCCCATGGCCACGACGTTCCGGACCGGCTCCGGCGGGGGAGGCGGAACGGGAAACGGCAGCCTGATCGGAGCGGGCGGGGGCGGCGGTGGGGGCGCCCTTCGCCTCGCGAGCCCCGTGACGATCACGGTCAGCGGCAACCTGTTCGCCAACGGAGGAGCGGGCGGAAACGCGATCTCCCTCGTTTCCCTTGGCGACGCGGGATGTGCCACGACCGGCGGTGGCGGCGGCGGCGGGTCCGGAGGAGCGATCTATCTGGCCAGCCCCACCGTCGCGATCGAGTCGACCGCGTTCGTCACGGCGAAGGGCGGAGCAGGCGGGACGGCGTGCCCGGCAGTCGGCGGTGCCGGAGGGCTCGGGCGCGTTCGCTTCTCGATGGGCGACGCCAGCTGCACCCTCGCCGGCACGATCATCCCGGCGCCCGTGAACAGGTGCGTGCCGGTTGCAGCGACGGCCGGCAATGCCTACGTCGGGGCCTACCCGAACTGAGCGCCCAGGTAACGGAGCCGTTGCCTCGGCTCGGCGTTCGACGAGGGAGCTAGAGGTGCATCCCCCCGACGATCTCGATGAGCTTCTGATCGAACTCGTCCGGCTTCTCCAGCATCAGCCAGTGCCCGACCCCCTTCATCACGACCACATCGAACTGGGGCGCGTGCCGCCGGTTTGCCTCCAGGTTCGTGGCCACGACATCCGTGTTGATGGCGCGAATGGGCACCTTGATCTTCTCGAGCGCCGGCCCCTCGGCGTACTGGAAGAGCGACTCGAACGCGGGGATGGCCACCTCGGGGTCGGCCGCCGTCATGTCGGCCACCACCCGATCGACGATCGCGCGATCCGAGGTGGGGACGAACAGGTGGCGGACGAGCTCCTCGGTCGTGCCCTTGAAGTCCTGGCGCATGCGGGCGAAGAGCTGCTGCTTGGCCGGCTCGGCCATCCCCTTCTCGACGTCGTGGAGAGTGTCTACGGGCACGAGCCCGACGACCTTGTCCGGCATGAGCTTCGCGGCCTCGAGGGTGACCGGACCGCCCATCGAGTGGCCGACCAGGACGACGCGCTTGAGGCCGAGCGCGGAGACGACCGCGCGCACGTCCTCGCCGAAGGAGGCGATCGTCCAGCTCTTGCGACCCTTGCCGGACGCGCCGTGGCCCCCGAGGTCGATGGCGACGACGCGCCAGCGGGGCGAGAGCGCCTTCACCTCGTGGTCCCAGTAGCGCGTGCTGCACGACCAGCAGTGGACGAGGACGACGGCGCTGTCGCCCGCGCCCACGCTCGTGAAGTGGATGGGCACGCCGTCCGCCGACGGGACCGTGCCCTCGCGGGGCCTGCCGTCGGTGTCCTGGGCGACGGGCGACGACGGGGGCGGCGCGGCGACGCCGTCCGCGCACGCGGCCAGGACGAGCCCACACGCGAGGACGAAGGCCTGCCTCGAGAGACTCACGGCGCCTCCATGGCGAGAAAGCGCGCGAGCGCCTGCGCCTTCGGTACGAGCGAGGAGAGCTCGATGAGCTCCTCCTTCGTGTGAAAGCCCGAGCCCCGGGGGCCCAGGCCATCGATCGACGGAATGCCCATCGCCGACGAGGTGCTCGCGTCGGAGCCGCCGCCCAGGAGCGGCGACTCCCCTTCCCCGAGGCCCGAGGCGCGCGCGCACGCGGCGTAGCGCGCCATCAGCGCGGCGCTCGCGTCCGTGCGCTCGAGGGGCTTGCGTCCCGCGCCGCTCAGGACCTCGATGCGCGTACCGGGGACGCCATCCGCGGCCTCCGCGCCCGCGCGCTGGAGGTCGGCGGCCAGCGCCTCGCCGTCCTTCGTGGCGCAGAAGCGGATGTCGAGCCACGCCTCCGCGCGGTCGGGCACGGTGTTCTTGCCCTGCCCTCCCTGGATCTTGCCGACGTTCACCGTGATGCCGCGGTCGTAGTCCGTCAGCTGCTGGGCACGATCGATGAAGCGCGAGAGCGCCCAGATCGCGTTCTTGCCCTCCTTGTGCTGGTTGCCGGCGTGCGCCGCGACGCCGTGCGCGATCGCGTGCAGGCCGCCCGTGCCCTTGCGTCGCGTGATGATCGCGTCGCCCTTGCGGCCGGCCTCGAAGACGAGGCACGCGCGCGCCCCGGCGATCGCGTCCTCGATGACGCTCTTGCCCTCGGGGGAGCCGACCTCCTCGTCCGCCACGATGACCAGGCGGAGCGGCGGGATCACGGCGAGCGCCCCTGCCTCGGCGAGCGCCCGGACGGCGAAGGCGATGACCACGAGGCCCCCCTTCATGTCGAGCACCCCCGGTCCGCGCGCGATGTCCCCCTCCCGCCGGTAGCCCTCGAAGGCGCCCGGCGGAAAGACGGTGTCGAGGTGGCCGACCAGGGCGATGGGGGCGCGGGGATCGTTCGCCTGGCTCGTGAAGACGAGGTGGTCGGCGTACCTCTCGCTCGTCACGACGCGCCCGTCGAGCCCTTCGAGGGTGAAGAGGTCGCGCAGCGCGGCACCGACCTTGCGGCCACCCTCGGGGTTGTCGGTGAAGGAGTTCTGCTCGACGAGGGCCGCGATCGCCTTCTCCATCGAGGCCTCACGGCCTTCGAGCCAGCGGGCAGCAGCGAGGGCGAGCGTGGCAGGGGTTTCGCTCATGGGCGACAGAGCTTATACCTGACCCCCGATGGAGGGCATCCTGCTTGCCACGCTCGAGCGCTACGTGAACGAGCGCTACGGGGACTCCTCGTGGACCGCGCTCCTCGATGAGGCTGGCGTGGGCGGCAGGGAGTACGCCGCCGCGGAGACCTACCCGGACTCCGACCTCATGGCCATCGTCGGCGCGGTCCCCGCCATCACGCCGGTGCCCCTCTCCACGCTGGTCGAGGACTTCGGGCGCTTCCTCGCGGCGGACCTGTGGGACCACTTCGGCCACCACGCCAGGCCCGAGTGGCGCACGCTCGAGGTGCTCGAGAACCTCGGCGCCATCCACGGCGCCGTGGGCGCGTCCCTCTTCGGCAGCGGGCCCGGGACGATCCACGGGGCACGCACGGGCGAGGCGGAGGCGACGCTCGTGTACGCATCGCCGAGGCGGCTGTGCGCGCTCCTCAAGGGGATCACGCGCGGGCTTGCCGCGCGGTTCGGGGACAAGGTGGAGATCACCGAGCGCGCGTGCATGCTGCGCGGGGCGCCGACGTGCGAGCTCTCGGTGAGGCGCCTGGGATAGCTGCCCCGCTCGCCCGCCGGGATCATGGTACTTTCGGGTGGATGCGTCCAGGCCGAGCGGGATGGTTGCTCCTGCTCGCTGCGGGCTGCGCGAACCTGGGGGAGCTGACCTCGGGGAGCTCCACCGACGGGAGCGCGGCGGACGTCGCCGCGGAGGCTCAGGGCCCCGACGGATCCCCGACCGACGCCCCGATGCAGGATGCGACCGACGCCGACGGCGCGACCGAGGCCCACGCGGACGCCACGACCAGCGACGCGGACGCCACGACCAGCGACGCGGACGCCACGACCAGCGACGAAGGCGCGACGACTCCCGACTCCAATCCGCCCGACGCGCCGGACGCGTCGTTCACCGTGGGCGGCACCGTGACCGGGCTGCTCGCGGGACAGACGGTCGTCCTGCAGGACAACGGAGGCAGCACGCTCACGGTCCAGGGCGGCGCCACCACCTTCACCTTCGCCACGACGGTGCCGGGCGGCGCTCCGTACAGCGTGACGGTGCTCCACCAGCCGGCCGGCGAGCTCTGCACCGTCGGCATGGGCTCGGGCACCGCGAGCATCGCGTCGGGCGCGGCGGTCTCGGTCACGTGTGACGAAGTCCTGAGCCTCGCGACGGGCAACGCCTTCACGTGCGCCCTCCTGAAGGGGGGCGGCGTCGATTGCTGGGGAGACAACAGCGACGGGCAGCTCGGCAACGGCCAGCTGGGCGTGAGCTCGAGCACGCCCGTCCAGACGAACGTGACCGATGCGACATGGCTCACGGCCGGGACCACGCACGCGTGCGTCGTCTCCGGAGGCGCGGTGCTGTGCTGGGGACAGGGCTCTTCGGGGCAGCTCGGCAACGGCGGACTGTCGACCGCGGCGACCCCGACCGCCGCCTCGTTCAACGGACAGACCCTCGTGAGCGTCTCCGCAGGAGGCACGCACACGTGCGCCGTGGCCATGAACGGCGCCGCCTACTGCTGGGGGGACAACACCGATTGTGACCTCGGCACCGGCAACGCGGCCACGTGCGCCCAGCAGAACGCCCCCGTTGCCGTCGCGTCGCTCGTCCCCGACGGCGGCGGCCTGATCGCCGTCGCGGCGATCGCGGCCGGAGGGCAGCACACGTGCGCGCTCCGGACGAACGGCGACGTCGTCTGCTGGGGATCGAACGTCTACGGTCAGGTCGGCAACGGCATGTTCGGGAACACCACCCCCGTGGCGACGCCCACGTTGGTCCTGCACGCTGCCTCTGCCATCTCGTCGGGTGCGTCCCACTCCTGCGCGGTCCTCATGGCCACCGACGCTGGAAGCGCCCAGAACAACCTCAAGTGCTGGGGCGACGACGTCGCCGCCCAGCTCGGAAACGGCGGCGCATCGGCGGGCTTTGGTACACCCACGGCGATCGAGGTCACTGGAGCCACCTACACTGGCGTCAGCTGCGGCGGCTCCTCCACGTGCGCCGCGACCGCCGCCAACACGCTCCAGTGCTGGGGCGCGGACACCTACGGCCAGGTCGGCAACGGTTCGCTGAGCACCTACGTCACCGCGCCTACCGAGGTCGCGCTCACCGGCGTGACCGCCGTGAGCGCCGGGCTGGAGCACGCGTGCGCGATCAGCGCCGGCGCGGTGAGCTGCTGGGGATCGGACAGCAACGGACAGCTCGGGGACGGCTTCATCGCAGAGGCCGCGCACCCCGTGCCCGTCCAGGGCCTGGGCACCGCCGTCGCGATTGGCGTTGGCGGAGGTCACGCCTGCGCCGTGCTCGCCGATGGCGGCGGGGCGATGTGCTGGGGGGACGACCTCTACGGGAACCTCGGCAACAGCGCCGGCTCCCGCTCGAGCGTCCCGCTGGCCGTGGGGAGCTTCGACGCGGGCACCGCCATCGCGTGCGGCGGCTACCACACGTGCGGCCTTTCCGCGGGCAAGGTGTCGTGCTGGGGATATGGCGCGTACGGCCAGCTCGGCAACGGCTCGCTCAACGAGGAGAGCACCCCCACGCCGGTCCTGGAGCTCAGCGACGTCACGGCGGTGACGGCCGGGCAGCTTCACACCTGCGCCGCTCTCGCCGACGGCGGCGTCGACTGCTGGGGCTCCGACGGCTTCGGCCAGGTCGGCCCCGGCGGAGCGAGCAGCGACGGCGGGACGGTGACGAGCCCCGTCCCGGTCCCCGGTCTCGGCAGCGTCGCCATCGTCGCCGCGGGCTACTACCACACGTGCGCTGCCGCGAACGACGCGGGCGTCTATTGCTGGGGCGACAACGCGAGCGGTCAGCTCGGGATCGGAAGCGATGCCGGCATGGTGGAGGCACCGACGAGGGTTCCTGGTCTCGGGGCGATCGGGGCCCTCGCGGCGGGGGTCTCCCACACGTGCGCCGCGGTGATTGGCGGTGGCGTGTACTGCTGGGGCGACAACAGCTATGGCCAGCTCGCCACGCAGTCGATCGGCGGCTCGAGCACTCCTGTGCTCGTCCAGGGACTCGACGGCGTGAAGAGCCTCGCGGCGACGAGCTACTTCACCTGCGCCAGCCTGTCGGACGGCGGCGTCGACTGCTGGGGGAGCAACGGGTATGGGCAGCTCGGGTCCCTCGACGCCGGCACGGCGCCGAGCCCCGTCGCCGGCCTGGGCTCCGCCATGGCCGTCGGCACGGGCACGTACAGCGCATGCGCGCTCCTCGCCGACGGCGGCGTCGCCTGCTGGGGCTCGAACGCCGTGGGCCAGCTCGGCATCGGGATGGTGATCCGGTCATCGCCTGTGCAGGTCGAGTAGCCGGCTGGCACGTCCCGCGCGCTTCGCTTACGCTCCGCGCCATGTCCAAACGATACAAGGCCGCGATCATCGGCGGCAGCGGTTACGGCGGAGCGGAGCTCATTCGACGCCTCCTCGGCCACCCGGACGTCGAGCTCGTACGCGTCGCGTCGGTGGACTTCATCGGCGAGCCGCTCGGCGCGGCGCACCCCAACCTCGAAGGGCGCTCGGACCTGCGCTTCCTCGGGATCACGCCAGCCGAGGCTGCCCAAGGGATGGACGTGGTCCTCCTCGGCCTCCCGCACAAGGTGAGCGCCCAGAAGGTGCCCGAGCTCATGGCGACGGGCACGCGGATCGTGGACCTCTCGGGGGACTTTCGCCTGCGGGACGCGGCGGTCTACGAGCGCTACTACGGCGGCAAGCACCCGGCGCCCGAGAAGCTCGACGGCACGTTCGTCTACGGCCTGCCCGAGCTGAACCGCGACGCCATCCGCAAGGCGCGCTACGTGGCGTCGCCGGGCTGCTTCGCGACGACCATCACGCTGGGTCTTCTTCCGCTCGCCAAGGCGGGGTGGCTCTCCGGCGCGATCGAGACGGTGGGTATCACGGGGTCGAGCGGGAGCGGCGTGGCTCCGAGCGCGGGGACCCACCACCCCGTCCGCGCGAACAACCTCCGCACCTACAAGCCGCTCGATCACCAGCACATCCCCGAGATCGTGGAGACGCTCGGCTTCGCGGGCGCCAAGGGCCTCGATCTCCGCTTCGTCCCCGTGAGCGCGCCCCTGTCGCGCGGGATCTTCGCGACGAGCTTCGCGCACGTCGACGAGAAGATCGGCGAGGCCGCCATCAAGGCGCTCTACGCCGAGGCGTACGCGAACGAGCCCTTCGTCCGCGTGCCGGCCAAGCGGCTGCCCGAGGTCGTCGCGGTCAGCGGGAGCAACTACGCCGAGGTGGGCGTGCAGGTGGGGTCGGTGGAGAACGGGCGGCGCGTCGTCGCGTGCTTCTCCGCGCTGGACAACCTCATCAAGGGCGGCGCCGGCCAGGCCATCCAGTCGATGAACCTGATGCTCGGCCTGGACGAGCGGGCGACGCTCGAAGACCCGGGCGGATGGCCGTGAGCGGCGTGGCGGAGCAAGGCGTCGTCGTCGTCAAGCTCGGCGGCGAGGTCGTCCAGTCGGGCGCGCCTCCGGGCGCCGCTCGCTCGCTCCTCGACATCCTCTGCGCCGACGTGGCGGATCTCGCTCGGTCGGGCGCGCACATCGTCGTGGCTCACGGCGGCGGGCCGCAGGCCACCGCGCTCCAGAAGGCGCTGGGCCAGGAGCCCAAGATCGTCGCGGGCCGGCGCATCACGGACGCGGAAACGCTCGACGTGATGAAGATGGCGGTGGCTGGCAAGGTCAACGTCGATCTGTGCGCCGCCCTGCTCAAGGCGGGCGCGAAGCCCGTGGGCCTTCACGGGGCGAGCTCTTGCTTCGTGCGCGCCCACAAGCGTCCTCCGCGGGTCGTCTCGGGCGCGGGGCCGGATCCGATCGACTTCGGCCACGTGGGCGACGTCGACGACGTGAACCTGGATCTCGCGCGGCTCCTGCTCGGAGGCGGATACGTGCCGGTCGTGGCGTGCCTCGGCGCCGACGACCAGGGCAACGTCTACAACATCAACGCCGACATCGTGGCGAACAAGCTCGCGGCGCGCCTCGACGCGCGCGCCCTCGTGCTCGTGACCGACGTGCCCGGCGTCCTTCGCGACGTGGCGGACCCTTCGTCCCGGATCGCGCGCCTCACGGCCGCCGAGGGACGCAAGGCCATCGCGGACGGCGTCGTCACCAAGGGAATGATCCCGAAGCTCGAGGAGTCGTTCGCGGCGATCGCGGAGGGAGTCCGCGCCGTCCACATCGTCGGGCGCCTCGCGCCGGGCGACCTCGCGCGCGCCGTCCGCGAGCCGGGCAGCGTGGGTACCGTCCTGGTCGCCTGACGTGCCTCGCCCCGTGCCAGTGCCCGTGCGCGGTACGGCGCAACCGCGCGAGTCACCATGGCACGCCGTCGTCGCGCTCCTCGCGCTCGCGACGCTCTCCGCGGCCTGCACTCCTGCGGCTCGCTCCGCCCGGGCCTCCGCACCCTCCCCCTCCGGCTGGTGGATGATCGAGGCCGCGCGTCCAACCGACGACGCGGAGGCCTGGTCCCTCGTCCGCGACGTCGGCGTGCCCGGCGCTGCGTGGCGCTTCGTCCCCGCCGAGCTCCAGTCGGTCCGGCCGGGCAACATCGTCGACCGTGTCGTGCTCTCGCTCCGCCGCGAGCGAGGCGGTGCGTGGGAGCTCACCGACGGTCGCGACGAACACCTCTGCTCCGTCGAAGAGAGCGGTGGCCGCCTGACGCTCGCCTGCTCGGCCGGGGGTGCGAGGGTCTCCTTCCGGCGAGCACGCCCCGAGGAGGTCGAGGCCGCGGAGCACGCGCTCCTCCTGCACGAGACGCCCGAGGTCGCGTGCGCGCGCGCTTCGGCTTGCGCGGCGCAGGCGCTCGGCGCCTTCCCGTACCTGGGCGACTACGCTCCGCGCGAGCCCAAGGACCTCCGCCGCTGCGAGGGGTCGCTCCTCGTGTTCGAGCGCCAGTACAGGGCCACAGGGCGAAAAGTTCCCGAAGACTGCACGAGGTGACTCCAAGGCGTGGCGGCTCCGAGAGTCCAACCCGCCGTGCTTACCCCGAAACGTGCCGTCCTCCTCGGCATGCTCGCCGCCACGCTCGCGAGCTGCCATGCCATCCACCCGCTCGAGATCGCGGACGGCTGCCGCTGCTCCCCCAGCGAGTACTGCCTCGTGCGACCAGCATCCTCACCCGATGCCCGCGGCCCGGGCGTCGTCACCACCTCGAGCCTCGCCTGCAAGCCGCTGCCCAAGGCGTGCGGAGACACGCCGTCGTGCGCGTGCCTCGGACGCCCCATCGACGCCTGCCGGGAGGAGCTCGGCGCCTTCACGGTGCTCGAGCCGCGCAGCGTCGCCGTGTGCGACGAGTGCTCCACCGAGGAATATTGCTGGCAAGGAGAGGGCTCTGGGCACACCCCCTCATGCCGCCTCATCCCCGCGCGCTGCGAATCCACCCCCACGTGCGCCTGCCTCCAAGAGTCGCGAAGACCCGTCGCGTGCAACGAGCGGCGCGGGCGAATCGAGGCTTCTGCCGCGGGTCCGGAGTGAAGGCGAGACGCCGGCTCCTCCTCGTGGTGGTCGGCCTCGGCGCGCTGTCATCGCGGAGGGCCCGCGCCCAGCAGATCGACCTGTCGGGACCGATCAGCATCTGCCGGGTCGATCCGTCCGCGTGCCCTCCCCCGCCCTCACCTCCTCCCGTGAAGGTGGAGGAGGACGAGAAGCCTCGCGAGGTCTCGGTGCACGCGACGGCGCCGGCGCGGAGCGCGTCGGACAAGGAGATCGACCGCGACACCCTGAACGCCGCCCCGCACGACAGCGCGGCCGACGCTCTCAACGCAGCGCCTGGAATCTTCGTGAGCGAGCGCTCGCTCCTCGGCCAGGCGCCCCACCTCTCCCTCCGCGGCTTCGACGGGACGGCGGGGCAGGACGTCGAGATCTTCGTGGGCAACCTGCCCATGAACCAGGTCTCCAACATCCGCGCCCCCGGCTACGCCGACATGAGGCTCGTCATGCCCGAGGTTCTGAAGTCGGTGCGGGTGAGCAACGGCCCCTACGATCCCCGGCAGGGTGACTTCGCCATCGCCGGCTCGGTCCACATGGACCTCGGGCTCGAGTCTCCAGGCTTCTGGGGAAAGGGATCGCTCGGGTCCTTCGGGTCGAAGCGCGTGTTCTTGGCATACGCGCCCGAGGACCGGGACCGGGAGTGGTCGAACTCCTTCGCTGCGTTCGAGGCCTACGGGACCAGCGGCGTCGGTGAGGGTAGAGGCGGGCAGCGCGGATCGTTCGTGGGGCAAGTGGCCTACGCGAACGATCGGGTGGAGTGGCGGGCGTACGCGATGGCCGGGTCGGCGCGCTTCGACTTTCCCGGCTACCTCTCCCAGGGCGCCGTCGAGCAAGGAGCCTACCCCTACGGGGCGAACGCTCCGCTCGGCCGAGACCACTCGTCGCTCGGCGCCATCGGGACCGAGGTGGCGTGGCGCATCGACCAGGGCACGCTCACGATCGGCCTCTTCGCCTCGAAGACCGAGATGGAGATCCACCAGGACCTGACGGGCTACGCGCTCGACGTGCTCGCCGGCGGCCCGCCCGTGAACAGCGACGACCAGGAGCAGGTGAACGACGCGACCACGATCGGCCTCAACACCTCCTACCGCCGCCGCCTGGACCTCACCTCCAAGCGGGACTTCATCGAGCTCGGCACCTACGCCCGCCTCGACACCATCGACCAGACCGACAACCGCCTCCTGCCCGACGGCACGAAGAACGGCGCATCCCTGGTCGACGCCACCATCAACGCCACGAACGTCGCCGGCTACGTCGATGCGTCCCTCTACCCCATCCGCCACCTCGTCATCCGCGGAGGCACGCGGCTCGACTCGCTCTCGTACTCGATCACCGATCGCACGACGAACCAGGGACTCGACCGGACGGCGCAGGGCTTCCACGTCGGCAACAAGGCGACGCTCGACTACGCGCTGCGAGGCGATACCCACCTCCTGGCCAGCTACGGCGAGGGCTTCCGTTCACCCCAGGCGCGCGATCTGGCCGAGGGCCAGACGGTGCCGTTCGCCACGGTGCAGAGCGCGGAGGCGGGCGTCCGCGTCAAGAAGGGCAAGACGTGGCAGGGCTCGCTCGCCGTCTTCCAGTCGTGGCTCAGCCAGGATCGCGTGTTCGACGCCATCCAGCTCGAGAGCGCCCCCGCCCCACCGTCGTCGCGGACGGGCGTGGCGGCCGAGATGAACGTGCGCTGGGGCTTTCTGGGCACGAGCGTCAGCGCGACGTACACGCACGCGGTCTTCACCGGGTCGAACGATCAGTTCCAGGCAGGGACGCCCGTGCCCTACGCTCCGGGGGTCGTCCTCCGGACCGACACCTTCGTGGCCAGCGAGCTCGGCACGTTCCGGAAGCACCCGCTCCTCGGCAGGATCGGCGCGGGCGTCGAGAGCGCGGCCGACATCACGCTCCCCGGCGGCGCGGCAGGCCGGGACGTCTTCTACGTCGACGCGCTCGCGAAGCTGACCTGGCGCGAGCTCGAGCTCGGGGTGAACGGGATGAACCTCCTCAACACCCGCTACTACGACGCGCAGTACGTCTACGTCTCGAACTTCCAGAAGAGCGCCACGTTGCCCCCACCCTCCGCCCACGTCATCGTCGCCCCACCGACGAGCGTGTTCGTCACGCTCCAGGTCCACGTGAGCGACTTTCTGCTCTCGGGCCGCTGAAGGCAGCAGCACACAAAAAGGCGACGGCGCGACCCGCGATGAACGCGAGCCGCGCCGCTGCCCGTCGATCGCTCGCGATCAGCCGCCGGCCTTGCCGCTCGCGCTCGCGCTCGCCGAGGCTCCCCCGCCGCTGGCGCTCGCCTGCACGCTGACCGAGAGGCTCACGTTTCCCGTGATGCTCCCCGCCGCGTCGGCCGCGCCCTTGAACTTGTCGCCGAAGCAGGTGCCGATCTTGCCGGCGAGGACGGCGCCGTTCGCGCCGCCCGCCTGCACCGACGCCGTCACCGCCGTCTGCACGCCGGCGACGACGTCCTTGATGGAGCCGGCCATCTTCGTGGCCCGCTCGCCGAGGCCAACGGCCACCTTCACGATCGCGGGCAGATCCTTCTCGATGACCTTCTTGTAGTCCGCGAAGGCCTTCGCGTCCCCCTTGCCCTTCATGCTCACCGTGATCCGCGCAGGCGAGCACTCGAGCTTCGCGTCGACCTCACCGTCGCAGCGGGCCTTGCAGTCGGCGCTGACCTTGGGCGGCGTCATCTCCCCCGTGCACTGCGGGGCCTTCATCTCGGCGGAGCAGCCGCCGTTGCACGTGCCCTTGCACGAGCCCGCCGCCTGGAGCTTGCAGCTCCCGCCGCAGTTGCCGCTGCACGTGCCCTCGACCTGGGCGTCGCACTTGCCATCGCAGGTGCCGGCGCACGAGCCGCTCGAGGTCTTGCCGTCGCACTTGCCGGCACAGTTGCCGCTGCACTTGCCCTTCACCTTCGCGTCGCAGGTGCCGGAGCAGGTACCCGCGCACGCGGCCGCCGCGCTCATGTCGCAGGAGCCGGTGCACTGCGCGTCGCACGATCCGGAGAGCTTGCCCGGCTCGCACTCCACCTTCGCCTGACCGCCCGACGTGCTCGCGTCGCAGTGACCCGAGCACTGGGCCATCACATCCATCGACGCGCCGCACCGGGGCGGAACGACGTCGATGGCGACCGTGGCCGTCGCGCCGAGCTTGCCCTTGACGGTGCCCATGGCAGCGGACGCTGCCTTGCACGCGGCGTCCGCGGTCGGGAACGTCCCGGCGGTGCCGAGGTCGTTCGCGAGCAGCGTACACGCGCCCTTGAGGTCGGACTCGACGGTGTCCGCGAACTGCTTCAGCTCCATCGACGCGATGACGCCGTTCTTCAGCTTGGTCGACACGTCGGCCTGGATGGACCAGTCCTTGACGAAGTCGAACTTGCTGAGCGCGTCCACGCTGCTCGTGTCCGGGCACGCTGCACCCAAGCCGGCCGGAACGCCAGGCACGTTCGCAGGCAGCCCGGGGACCTTGCCGCAGTTGACCATGAACGGACCCAGAAGCCCGGCCAGCACGACCGGCACAGCAACAGTACGCAGGAAACCCTTCGTCATCGTGTCCTCCCTCTTCGAACGCGCGGGACATACCACAGTCCGCTCGTGAGGTGGGACAACCCTCCACCCGCCTGAACCTCGCGCAAAGAGTGCGTCGCGAGGCGCGCTCCGGGCGGTCCGCCCGCCCTCCCCCGCGCGCTTCTAGAAGAGGCGCTTGGGGAGGTTGACGAGGAGCCGGAAGAGCGCGCCCGCCTTGGCGAAGATGCTGCTCGTCCCGCTCCGCAGCGTGGCGAGGGCGAGGGCGATCGTCCGCAAGCCGGGCGTGTACGGGTACCACCACAGCTCCCGCTTCGCGCTCCGCGCATCCGTCAGCACGAGGCGCGGGCGCGTCAGCGTGTCGAGCGCCAGCGGGGAGTTCGTGATGCCGTACCCCGTCTCCCCGTGCCCGCTCCACGGCACCGCCGGCAGCGCACCCGTAAACGCGTGGTTGTTGATGGTGACCGTACCCGCGCGAAGGCGCATCGCGAGCTCCTCGCCCCGGCGCAGATCCGACGTCCAGATGCTGGCGGTGAGCCCGAAGCGCGACGCGTTGGCGCGACGGATGGCCTCCTCCGCGTCAGCCACGACGGCGATGGGAATGATGGGCCCGAAGGTCTCGTCCTGCATGAGGGGCGAATCGTCATCCTCCACGGCCAGCACCATCGGGCCGGAGGGCGAGGCTTCGCTCTCGCTCGCGGCACTTCCGAAGAGCACCCTCGCGCCCCCGCTGACCGCGGCCTCCACGTGGCGGGCCACGATGGCGCGCTGCGCCGCCGTCGTCCCGGGGGCGACCTCGAGCGGCACCTGGAGAGCGCGCACGGCGACGACGACCTGCTCCTTGAGCTCCTCGGCGATCGACTGCTCGACGTAGACGCGCTCGATCGAGGCGCAGTTCTGCCCGGCGTTGGTCAGGGCTCCCCAGACGATGCCGTTCACGGCGCGCTCCAGGTTGGCGTCGGCGAGGACGATGGCCGCGTCCTTTCCTCCGAGCTCGAGGGCGCACGGAGAGACCCGCTCGGCGCACGCGTGGGCCACCTTTCGACCCGAGGCCACGCTCCCGGTGAAGACGACGAGATCGACGTCCGCCGCTGCGAGAGCAGCGCCCACGTCTCCGCCGCCCTGCACGACCTGGAGCACGCCAGGCGGCAGCAGGTCCGCGAACAGCCCCTCGATGATCGCGCCCGTCCCGGGGACGACCTCGCTCGGCTTGAACACGACGGCGTTGCCTGCGAGCAGCGCGGGGACGAGCGTGCGGAGCGGGATGGCGACCGGGTAGTTCCAGGGCGTGATGAGGGCGATGACCCCCCTCGCCTCGCGGTACAGCCAGGCGGTCTTGCCCGGGTAGGCGAACCTGTCGAGCTCCACCTCGACCGGCTCGAGGAGCTCTTCGATCGTACGGTTCCAGTACCCCACGAGGTCCGCCGTCGGGATCACCTCCGCGAGCAGGGCCTCGACCTCCGGCTTGCCCGTCTCCTCGTGGATCTTCCACGCGATCGATGCAGCGCGGTCGAGAACGCGGTCGCGCACGTCCTCGAGGAGCCGGGCTCGCTCCTCGATCGGGCGCTTGGCCCACGACGCCTGTGCGGCCCGCGCGCTGGCGACGAGGGCGGCAACTGCCTCGGGAGGAGTCGTCTCGATGTGTGCCTGTGGAGCCGCGACGGGCGGCGTCGGGGCCGAGGGCTCGGCCGCCGGCGGGACGCCTCTCCCCTCCTCGATGGAAGCGGTGAGCTCCCCGTGCAGAGGGACCTCCGGCGTCGGCTCCGCGGGATCCTGAGGGCTCTCGTCGACCATGGCGCGGCAGCATACCCCAGGCGTGCTAAGCGCTCACCATGTCCGTCCAACCCTTCCGCCGGACCCCCATCGAGCGGCTCACGGCTTCCGCGGGCCCGTCCCACGAGACCGACGAGGTCGTCACGGAGGAGCCCCTCGAGATCCGCGTCGCCGGCGACACGGTGGCCACGACCATGCGTACGCCTGGGCACGATCGGGAGCTCGCGCTCGGCTTTCTCTTCGCCGAGGGGATCATCGCCTCGGTCGATGAGGTGGGCAGCGTGGCCCACTGCGGTCGGACGGGGGACGCCGGACGCTTCAACACGATCGAGGTCCTCCCTGCCCCCGGTACGACCATCGACGTCGAGAAGATGAGCGCCGCACGCCGCGGGACGCTCACCACCGCCGCGTGCGGCGTCTGCGGCCGGCGGTCGATCGACGATCTGCTCGCCCGCTGCGTTCCACGACCGGGCGCGGCCACCTCGTGGGTGGGCCGCCGGGACATCGTGGGTGCGCGCGACCTCTTGACCGGCACCCAGCCGACCTTCGCCCGCACCGGCGGCTGCCACGGCGCGGCGCTCGTGCGTCGCGACGGCAGCCACATGGCGACCTTCGAGGACGTCGGCCGGCACAACGCGGTCGACAAGCTCATCGGCTCCGAGCGCGTCCTCCGGCGGCAAGAGCTGGGTGAGTGCGTACTCATGGTGAGCGGGCGGGTGAGCTTCGAGATCGTGCAGAAGGCGATCGTCGCCGGCGTGGGCGTACTGGCGGGCGTGTCGGCGGCGAGCTCGCTCGCGATCGATCTCGCGACGCGCGCAAACGTCACGCTCGTGGGATTCGTGCGCGGCGACTCGCTCGCCGTCTACGCCGGGACCGTGGAGGCATAACGTCACACGCGCTCTGCGGCGCGGCCGCCTGAGTGGCCAACAGCGCGGGGCCGATGACAGCGCGGGCGCGTCCGCGGCGCACAAACGTCAGGCAGGCGGATTGCTTTGCCAGGCCCCATGCGATCCGGGCTCGCTCCTTGGTCTCGTCTCTCTCCCTCCGTGCCCGTGCGCATGGGCATCTCCGTATCGCTCGCCCTGGCCGGGCTCGCGGTCGTGACGGGCGCCTCCGCGAGCCCGTGTGCAGCACCGGACGCGGAGACGCGAACCCGGGCCGAGGCGCTCGCGGAACGCGCCGCCCTCCTCGAGGAGGCTGGCCGCCACGCGGATGCCGCCCGCGCGTTCGCCGGGTCCTTCAAGCTCGATTGCTCACGGCCGGAGCTCTTGCTCGCCGCAGCACAGAGCGACGCGCTCGCCTCCCGCGACGTGACGCCCGACCCTTCGCCCCCTCCTTCGCCCCAGCCCGTCCACCGCGATGCGACGCGATGGGTTCACGAAACGCCGGGGCCGGGCCCGTGGGTGGTCATGAGCCTCGGCGCCACGATGGTCGGCACGAGCGCGGCCCTCATCGTCGCGGCCGACAAGCACATCGGGCAGAGCGAGGTCCCCTTCCCCGCGCCGACCGCGCAGACGGCGCTCTGCGTACAGGCTGCCACCGACCGCGTCTCGCAGGCCGCTCTCGGAGCGGTCATGAGAACGGACGGCATCCTCATCGGCGGCCTCGGTGTGGCGAGCCTCGTCGGAGGTGTCTGGTGGTACTTCGCGGAGGGAAACCGGCACCGGCTTCGGCTCTCGCCCTCCGTCGGCGCCGGCACCGCTGGCGCCTCGCTGGGAGGGGACTTCTAGACCTGGCGCGTTGCCCCGCTGTAGTAGCCTCGGGCCACGATGTGGGCCCGGCTTCTGCTGTGCGTGCTGTTCCTCTTCGCCCCGGCCCTGGCCGCCGCGAGCGAGCCCACGGCCATGGCGCGCGTCAAGACGTCGGGCGTGCTTCGCTGGGGCGGGGACCTCCAGGGCGGCGAGCCGTACGTCTACGAGGATCCGGCGCATCCGGGCCAGCTGTCGGGCTTCGAGGTGGAGCTCGCGGACGCGATCGCGAAGGAGCTCGGCGTCCGGGCGGAGTTTCACCAGAACGACTGGAGCCAGCTCGTGCCGTCGCTCGAACGAGGCACCTTCGACGTTATCCTCAACGGCCTCGAGGTCACTCGCTCGCGGGTCGGGCGGGTCGCGTTCAGCCACCCCTACTACGTCTTCGCGGAGCGGCTCATGGCGCGCAAGGACGACCCCCGGGTCAAGGGGCTCGAGTCGCTCGCCGGCACCCGCACGGGGACCCTCTCCAACAGCTTCGCCAGCGAGCTCCTGGCGACCCGCGCCGTACCGGTCCTCTACGAGGGCGTCGAGGAGCCCTACCTCGATCTCGCGCGGGGGCGCACCGACGCCGTCCTGCTCGACGACATCATAGCTGCCCGCTACGGACAGCCCCACGCCGACCTGCGCGTCGTGGGGGACGTCGCCGAGGGCTACTACGCGGTCGCCATGTCGCCGTCCGAGCCCGACCTCAAGGTCGCCATCGACCGCGCGCTCGCGGCCATCGTGGAGCGCGGGGAGCTCGACGCCATCCTGCGTCGCTACGCGATCGACAACGCGCGCCAGCTGCGCCTCCACTCGTGGTCGGAGAAGGATCAGCGCGCGATGCTCGGCGCCGAGCAGGCCGCGCCCGTCATGGGCTTGTCGCACGTGTGGCTCTTCATCAAGGGTGCCTTCATGACGCTGCTCGTCAGCGTGCTCGCCATGTCCCTCGCGGTTCCGTTCGGGATGGCGCTGGCGCTCGGGCGGTCGTTCGGGCCGCGATGGCTGGCTCGGATCGCCGGAGCCTACGTCGAGGTCTTCCGGGGCACGCCCGTCCTGCTTCAGCTCTACGTCCTGTACTACGGCCTCGCCTCCGTCGTCCGGCTCGACGCCCTGGCGACGGCGATCCTCGGGCTGGGCATGAACTACGCCGCGTACGAGGCCGAGGTCTACCGCGCCGGCATCGCTGCGGTCCCGAAGGGCCAGATGGCCGCCGCCTATGCGCTCGGCATGAGCACCCCGCTCGCCCTCCGGCGCGTTCTCTTGCCGCAGGCCTTTCGGCTCGCCCTCCCCAACGTGACCAACGACTTCATCGCCCTGCTCAAGGACAGCTCGCTCGTGTCGGTCATCACGGTCGTCGAGCTCACGAAGCAGATGACGATCACCGCGGTCGACGTCCGGAGCTTCGTCCTCCCGGGAGCGCTCTGCGCCGGGCTCTACTTCGCGATGAGCTACCCCCTCTCCCGCTTGGCCCGTGTGCTCGAAGCGCGGCTCGCGCGAGCCTGAGCGTGATCTCGCTCACCAGGCTCTCGAAGCGCTACGGGGACCGCACGGTCCTCGACGACCTATCGATCCGCTTCGATAAGGGCGAGGTCACCTCCCTCGTGGGGCCGTCGGGCGGCGGCAAGTCGACGCTGCTCCGGTGCGTCAACGGCCTCGAGAGATTCGAGTCCGGCGAGGTGCGGGTGCAGGACCTCGCCTTTGGCCCGAGGGGCAGCCCCGCGGACCGGAGGGCGCTCGCCGCGATACGGCTGCGCGTGGGCTTCGTGTTCCAGGACTGGAACCTCTTCGCCCACCGGACGGCGCTCGGCAACGTCATGGAGGCGCCCGTCCACGTGAAGAAGGTGCCGCTCGACGAGGCGAAGGAGCGGGGCATGGCGCTGCTCGAGAAGGTGGGGCTCGCGCACCGCGTCCTCGCGTACCCGCACGAGATGTCCGGCGGCGAGCAGCAGCGGGTCGCCATCGCGCGGGCGCTCGCCATGGACCCGGACGCCCTCCTGCTCGACGAGCCGACGAGCGCGCTCGATCCGTCGAGGCGCTCCGAGGTGCTCGAGGTCCTCCGCACGCTGGCGAACGAGGGGTGCACGATGATCCTCGTCACCCACGAGATGGCCTTCGCCCGCGACGTGAGCCACCGCATCGTCGTCCTCCATGGCGGCCAGATCGTCGAGGACGGCGCGCCCGGACAGGTTCTCGATGCCCCCAAGGACGCCCGCACCCGCGCCATGCTCGGGCTCTAGGTCTAGGAGGACCGTTCCTGCGCACGAAGCGCACGGTTCTTGCTGGTGACGAAGACGGTCACCAGCAAAGGAGCCCAGCCATGGCAGCCGATCTCAGCGGAAGGCGCGTCGCCATCGTCGTCACCGACGGCTTCGAGCAGGTCGAGATGACCGAGCCGCGAAGGGCGCTCGAAGCGGCGGGCGCCACGACGGCGATCATCTCGCCCAAGCACGACAGGGTGCGAGGCTGGAAGTCTTCGGACTGGGGCGACGAGTTCGAGGTGGCCGTGGTGGTCTCGAACGCGGACGCGGACGACTACGACGCGCTGCTCCTGCCCGGCGGCGTCATGAACCCGGACAAGCTTCGCGTCATCCCGGAGGTCTTGCGCTTCGTCCGCGCTTTCTTCGACGAAGGAAAGCCTGTCGCTGCGATCTGCCACGGCCCATGGACGCTGATCGACGCGGGCGTGGCCAACGGGCGAAAGATGACCTCGTGGCCCGCGCTCCGCGCCGACCTCACCAACGCCGGGGTCGATTGGGTGGACGAGGAGGTCGTCGTCGACGGCAGCCTCGTCACGAGCCGCAAGCCGGCCGACCTCCCCGCGTTCAACGCCAAGATGGTCGAGAAGATCGAAGAAGCGCCCGACCTCGCCTACCGTCGCCCTGTTCGCAGCTCGCGGCCGTCGGCCCCGCCGACGTGAGGCCCTCGAACCGGTCGGGTCCTAGCGGCGCGTCGACCCGGCGTCCGGCAGGAGCCTCGCGATCAACGCGTCCATCTCGGTCGAGAGACGGGCGACGACCGCCTCGGGAGCGATCGCCTCGACGAAGGGCAGCCGGACGATCGGGACGTTCGACAGCTGGCGCGCGAGATCCGTGCACATCGAGTCCGCCGCGAGCACCCGCCCGCGGCGCTCCTCCTCGAGCATCGAGACGGCCTCGGCCACCGAAGCAGGGATGTCCTTGGAGCCATCGAGCACGCGGGCATACTCGGCTCGGCCGAGGTCCGCGCGGTTCATCACGATGGCCCTCGGTCTGCGGCCGAGCTTCTCGAGCCGCTTGGCGAGGTAGAGCACGTCGTCCCGCGCGGCCGCTGTGGGCGCCGCGACGAGCGCGTACGCGGCACGCTCTCCCAGCAGATCCGCGGCGCGCTTGGCCAGCGCTACGAAGCGCTCGCGCACGATGGCAAGGTCACCGAACACGCTCGCAAGATCGCTGATGAGGTTCGGCCCCGTGACGCGCGCGAGGAGGTTCTCGATGTGGCCGGTGCCCCACGCGAGCATGCCACCGCGGGAGGACGAGGCCGACCCCTCCGCCCGCTTCGCGAGCCCGGAGAGCCAGCTCACGGTTCGACCCCCGAGCATCGCGGCGAGCCTGCCCGGGTAGGTCACGAAATCGATCGCGTGGCGCGACGGGGCCGTGTCGATCACCACGACGTCGAAGGTGCCGCGCGACGAGGCGCGGGCCACGAGGTTCATCGCGACGAGCTCGTGCACGCCGGCGGCGGCGTCCGCGAGGGCCAGGTAGAGCCGGTTCTTGAGCACGCGCGCCTGCGCGACGGGCTCGTCCTCGAAGAGCTGCTCGATGAACGTGCGCATCGATCGGCGCGGGTCGGGCATGAGCGCAGAGAGCCTTCCGCCCGCCGCAGCGAGCGGGACCCGCGTGACCTCGTCGGTGATGGGGACCCCCATCGCGCCGGCCAGGCGCCGCGCCGGATCGATCGTGACGATGAGGGTCCTGTGCCCTTGCCGTGCGAGCGCCAGGGCCAGGGCCGCCGACGTCGTGGTCTTGCCGACGCCGCCCCCACCGGCGCAGACGACGACGGTGGGATCGTTGGCGGGAGACTCGAGCACCATGATCAGGCGGCGCCCTCGGCGAGGAGCCAGCGCGCGACGTCCCTCGCCGACGGATCGGTTGGAGCGAGCGGCACGCGCCAGGTCGTGTGCTTGCCGCCCGCGAGCGCCTCGAGCGCGGCGAGACCCTCCGCCGTCGCCGCCTCCCGCGCGGCCAGGATCTCGACGAGCTCGCGGGCGGCGTCGCCGAGAGCGCCGGGCGAGAGGGCTAGCTCGCGCGCATCGCCGAGCGCCGCCCGGGGCAGCGGCACGGGCATGCGATTGACCACGACGTGATCGACCGCGAGCCCCCCTTCCACGCCGATGGCGGCGCAGAGCTCGAGCGTCTCCTCGATGACCAGGCGCTCGGGCAGCGTCACCACGATGATCGACGCGCGGCTCGGCGCGAGGAGCTCGCGGCCCACGCGGTCGCACAGGTCGAAGAGCGGCCCCGTCCCGAGCAGCGTCCGGCCTTGCCTGGGGATGCGGAGCCAGGCGGCGCTGTGCCCCGTCGCGGGCATGTCGACGATCACACGAACACCCGGGCGCTCCGCCGAGATCTGGCGGACGGACTCGAGCATCGCCAGCTCGCGTATGGCCGGCGCCGCACGCAGGAGCGGCCGCATCGCAAAGTTGCCGAGCGCGAGCTTGGCGACGGTCACGGACCCGAAGAGGGGCGTCGCCGCGCGCTGGATGGCCTGCTCCGGCTTGATGACGAGGTGCTCCACGTTCCTGTGGGCGCCCGCCAGCGCACGCTCGCCCGACTCGCCGTCACCGAACTCGACGAGGACCGCGGCGCCGTGCGTGTCGGCGTCCAGGACGGCGAGGCTCGCGGCGATGGTCGTCTTGCCCACGCCGCCTTTGCCCATGACGAGCACGACCGGCGCACGCCGCAAAAGCGGCGGCGGCCGCGAAGGCCGCGACGACGGGCGCGGGGGCGGACGAGAGGCGCGCGTCAACTTGGTTGGCCATGAGAATACCATGCCAGACGACTCGATCTCGATCGATCGCTGCGCCTCAGGCCTGGCAGTCCCCCCCCTTCCCGACCATAATGCGACCCATGCGCTCCTCCCGGATGGTCGCGTTCGGGTTGCCTGCGCTGTGCGCGACGGGCGCGCTGCTCCATGCCTCCTGCAGCGGTCCGCACCCCGCGACATCCGTCACGCCCGTCGTCGACGCGGGACCCGACACGCTCCCGACCTACACGCGCATCCCGTATGACGCAGCGGTGCCGAGCGGGCCCACGCGCGTGCCGGTCCACTCCGAGATCGTGAACGATCGGGTGGACACGCGCACGCTCATGTTCGCCGCGGGCGAGATGCAGACGAGCGGCGAGCCCTTCGCGAACCAGTTCGCGGGCAGAAACCTCGGTGACTACGACCGCTACTACCTGCCGACCGATCAGTATCTCTTGCACCCGGACATCGCGAACACGCTCTTCGTCTCGTACACGGATCTCTTCGGCTTCAGCACGGCGGTCGAGTCCTACGAGTACTCGAAGTACCACATGAACATGCTGCTCCAGCAGACGGGGGCGGGCGTGTCGCTCATCAACGGGCCGCTGCTCCAGGCCTTTGCCGGCGCCACTCCGCGCGACCAGCTCCGGACCCGCGTGGAGCAGCTTCTCACGACGGCAGGGACCGCGGTCGGGGGCTTCGCGTTCCTGCCTCCCCCCGTGGACAACCCGCAGAACGACTTCGGCTTCCCCGGCCTCTGGCCCGAGTTCGCGCCCTACAAGAGCTTCGACCCCACGATCGCCCCGCTCGACACCATCGTGCACTCGTGCACGAACGTGACGAGCATCGGCTACGGCGGGGTTCAGATGTTCGGCGACGAGACGGTGCCGATCTACGAGTGCGACTACAACTCGCTCCACCTGCCCAACCGCACGGCCCAGATCGAGCCCACCATCGGCCCTGGCATCCTCGGGTTCATGACGTGGAAGGCGGCGCTGTGGAGCGTCGACTTCACGGGGCGCCTCCACGACTCGAACAGCAACCCCGTCAACGCGATCAACCCGAACGACGGTCCGCGCGTCGGAACTCCCGGCAACACCGTGACGGGAACGGATCCGCCTCCGTGCCCGCCCATGCAGGTCGTCAACTGCTCCGCGGTCGGCACGTACATCGGCTCGACCCCGCTCGAGGGCATGTGGGGCATGTTGATGGTCGACGAGATGGACAACGCGGCGGAGTGGCTCCTCACGTCCCTCTCGACGTCGGACGGCGCGACGCTCGGCGGCTGGAGCTCCCACATGGCGGCGATCGCCTACGACTACGGCTCGCCGCTCCGCTGGTTCCCGACGGCCATCGCCGTCACGGAAGACGGGTCGACCCCGTACCCGATGGTCCAGAGCCTCGCCATCACCGACGCCACCAGCCACTCGGAGGACCTCGCGGCCATCCTCCGCGGCGAGGGCCTCTTCTTCGGCATGACCGACGCACGCAACGCGCCCGTCGGGCAGCAGCTCGGCCTACAGCTCACGTTCAACGGCGTCACCTTCCCCGCAGACGACGGGCTCCCCGACGGCGAGCCTAGCCCGCATGACCGCTCCCTCGGGCTCATCCGGACCGCGTTCATCGATCTCGACCGGATGCACGCCGACCCAAGCACGGGGATCATCGCGGACACCGCGACCGTGAACGGAGGGGTCGTCACGCGCAGCTCCTCCGTCACGACGACGTCGCTCACGCACGTCCTGCTCGGACTGCGGACCGCGCTCATGGGACTGAACGCCACCGTGAGCCAGTACGGAGCCCCGGATGACAATCCGGCGGAGGACGTACAAGGCATCCTGAACGCCCTCGCGATCCATCCGCCGTCGGGCACGTCGGCAAACTTCAGCGCGCGCGTGCGCCAGGTCTTCGACACGAACGCCGCGTTCGTCCGGGACGTCCTCACGAAGGCCGACGGTACGGTCGCCAACGGCGCGACGCTCGCAGGCGGCAAGGCGACGGCCAATCCCGGTGTGGCGACGATCGACAGCCAGACGGCGGCCATCCGGGCGCTCATCGAGGGATTCTTGATGACGGGCGACGCCACCTACCAGGCGCGAGCCCGCCTCCTCGTCCAGCACCTCGACAAGGCGTTCTACAGCCTGCCGGCCCGCATGTACCGCGAGACCGACAGCGGCCCCGACCAGAACCACATGACGCCCGAGCGCTTCGCGTGGCTGCAGAGCTCCCTGCGCGAGACGTACAAGACGCTCTCCATCGCGGGGGACCCCGTGCTCGGGCGCAACGTGCTCGAGGATCGCATCGAGCGGACCAACAAGCTCTTCTTGAACGGCTGGGACGATCTGACGGGCGATCAGTCCGTCAACTCGACCACGAAGCCCAACGAATGCCTCGCCGCCCGGATGCAGCCCGGGGAGCAGGCGCTGACGGGCGAGGTCGGCCACGACTCCAACGGCACGCCGGCGCCGAGCGGGCCGGACCGCGACGTCGACTGCGTCCTCGAGCTGTCGCACGCGAAGAAGACCAGCACGCTACCGAGCGAGGTTTACTTCCACAGCCCCTGACGTGGCGCGGGGCACGGGGGCCGGGCCGAACCAGGTCCTCCCGGGCCTTCCGCTTGGGCCTTGCAGTGGGTCACGCGGAGTGCTCACCTGGCCAGCATGAAGGGTGATCCGCGCATCATCGACCTCCTGAACGAAGTGCTCACGGGTGAGCTCACGGCCATCAACCAGTATTTCCTGCACGCCAAGATGTGCAAGAACTGGGGCTACGACGCCCTCGCCGATTACATCCGCAAGGAGTCGATCGACGAGATGAAGCACGCCGAGATGCTGACCGACCGCGTGCTCTTTCTCGACGGCCTCCCGAACCTCCAGCGCCTGGGCAAGCTCGCCGTCGGACAGACGGTCCCCGAGATGCTGAAGAACGACCTCGGCGTCGAGATGGTCGCCATCCCGCTCCTCAACAAGGGCATCCAGCTCAGCCGCGACGCCGGGGACAACGGTACGGAAGACCTGCTCAAGCGGATCCTCGTCTCGGAGGAGAGCCACGTCGACTGGCTGGAGGCCCAGCTCGAGCTCATCAAGCAGGTAGGAGAAGCCAACTACCTTTCCCAGCAGATTCACGAATAATCTCCGCGCCATAGATGCGGGACGCGGACGTTCCAAGAATCGACCGCGTCCCCTTGCAATCGAAAATGGCATTCATTATCTTTACTGGAGCATGTTCGTTTGCATCTGCCATGCGGTGTCGGACGCCGAAGTGAACGCCGCGATCGATGACGGGGCGGGTACCGTCGCCGCGGTCACGGCAGCCTGCAAGGCCGGTGGGGACTGCGGGTCGTGCCACGAGCAGATCGGCAAGATGATCCACGACGCCGCCCAGCGGGAGTGCTCCGGCCCCCAGCTCGTCGCTCTGCGCACGCGCGCCGCCTGACACTGCGTCCGGGCAAACGGCAGGAGCGGACGGCTAGAGGACGCTGCAGTCCGAGAGGGCGTTGCCCGAGCCGCTGTTGTCGACGCAGAGGATGAGGGCGGCCGGATGCACGCCGTCTCCCGTTTTCCCGCCGACGGCGAAGAGCGTGAGGATCGCGCCCGCGCCGAGCGAGGCATCCTTCGCGACCGCTGTGTCGGCCCCCGCGCCGGTGGAAGGACGCACGCTGAGCACCTGGGCCGAGACAGCTCCGATCCCGAGGTACCCCTGCGGGTCGACGACCCCCTCGTCGGCGGCCGCGTGAGCGCTGGCCTCGCCGAACGCGACGTCCACGAGCAGCGGTAGCCAGCCTCCCGCGAACGACCCGAAGCCGAAGTCCGCGGAAGGAACGCCCGGGAGCGCGTTGACGGCCCGGATGGCCGTCCCGCCGACGGCGACCGTGGGGTAGGTCGCGAGATCCGGGATCGACGTCAGGCGAAAGACGGCGTCCTTGCCGGCGGGCGAGAGGTCCCCGACCGCGAGGACCGTCGTGTACGCAGCGTCGGCAAGCGCAGGGAGCTGCGTGTCGTCGGGAATGGTCATGGCTGCTCCGCCGTCGGCGCTCCCGCCGTCACCCCGCGCGCCCAGAGCCATGCTGCACGAGGCGGCGCCCCCTGCGACGACGCGGACGTCGTACCGCCCGGGAGCGAGCGGCACGTACGCCGAGATCTGGGGGTAGGCGAGGCCCGGCGCGGAGGCGTCGGGGACCAGGCCAGCGTCGGTCTCGGCAGCGGCGAGCACCGGGCCTTCGAACTTCGTGGTCCCGTGGGGGGCGACGCAGAAGTCCATCGCCGGCGCGTCCGGAGAGAGCTGCGCAAAGCGCACGAAGGTCCGCGGCGGCCCGGCGTCCGTCGCGTCGTCGGCGCCCGTGTCCAGGACGCCCACGGAAGAGTCCTCGGAGGCATCCGGGGCCTCGTCCGTGCCTGGCGTGCTCGCGTGCGAGCACGCTGCTCCGAGCATCGCGACACCCGCCGCAGCGTGCAACGGCCGGAGGAGCGCTCGCACGTCAGAAGCTCAGGCCGACGACCATCCGGAGCCACAGGCTGCCGAACGCGTCTCCCGGCTGGAGCACGCGGCCCGAGTCCGTGACGCGGAAGTACTCCCCCACCGAGAGCCACAGCTTGCCGAAGTTCGCCATCGCCGTCGGCCCGACGTAGGCCACCGGCCCCAGGTTGAAGGGACGCGGCGAAGGCTCGGGCGACACGTACTCGGCGCGCACCCACGTCTCGATCCCGGGATGAAACGAGGGCGTCACCTCGTACGTCGCGCCGAGCGTCGGGTTGATGACCCAGTCGTTCTGTCCGGCTCCGTACTCGTACTCGCGCTCTGCCCAGAGGTTCGTGACCACGCGCAGCGGCCCGAACCGGTGCTGCAGGATGACCTTCCCCTCGATCTCGAACTCGCGCTCGTTCTCCACGAGCTCGAGGTAGAGGGCCACGTCGACCGGCCAGACGCCCTCGTCGCCGAGGCGAAGGCGAAGCCGCTCCTTCATCCCGTTTCCCTCGGTGAGGACCGGAATCGTCTGGGGCACGGCGGCGCTCACGTCGGTCGGCGCGAACGTGGCGTAGAGGCCGAGCTCGAGGCGGTCTGTGATCCCGTACTCGAACTCCGTCTGGAACTGCGAGGCGCCGTAGCGCATGGGCTTCCCCGTCGCGTTGGCCAGCGCGACGACGGGCGTGAAGTCCACGTACTGCTCCACCTCGAGCCCGCCCTTCGGGAGCGTCTCGTAGACGTAGGTGAACGGCAACGGTTGGGGGGTCGCGAGGGCCGTCGCGGGCGCCAACGTACAGAGAAGAAGCCCGAGGGCGAGGATCGATCGTCGCATGGTCTAGAGGCTTCGCAGGTACTCCGCGAGCGCCTGGCGGTCGGCGGTCGAGAGCGTCGGGGTCTTGCCGGTCATCGTTTCGACCGCGTACAGCATGGGCGGGATCACGTCGTCGAGCGTCTCGAGGCTGCCGTCGTGCAGGTACGGCGCTGAGTCCCACAGCCCCCGGAGGGCCGGGGTGTCGAAGGCGCACGCCGCCCGGGGGTGCCCGTCGATGTCGTCGTGCGCCACGTCCGTCCAGGGACCGTCGGTCACGCACGTGCCCACGTCGTGGAGCAGCACGCCTCCCGTCGTCATCGTGCTGACCATGGGCCCGGCGAGGTTCAGCGCGGGGTTTCCCGAGCCGGAGTCCGTCTTCGCCGGTCCGCTGTGGCACGACCCGCAACCCACCGCCGCGAAGACCTGCTCCCCGCGCGCGGTCAGCGTCGGGTCCGTGTGCGGCGGTACCGGGACGGGAATCGCGTGGTTCACGTAGTCCGCGAGCGCCGCGAGCAGCGGCACTTGCGAGGGCGCCGTCGGGCTGAAGTGGCCGCCCATCTCGAGGTTGATGGTCTGCCAGTAGTCCTCGACCTTCGTGCGATCGGCCGTGCGCAGGAGAAAGCCCGTGTCGAGCGTGCCCCCCGCGTTGGTCGGCGTGTCGCGGGGGCCCTCCGCGAAGCGCCAGGTCACAGCGTCGCTCCTGCCCTCGACGTGGCAGCTCGCGCAGGCGGCCCAGTGGTTCTGCGTCATGGGGACGTCGTCGCTGTTGGCCGAGTAGAAGAGCTTCTGCCCGAGCCGCAGCTCTGCAGGCATTGGGTCCGTCGTGAGGCTCTTGAAGGACGGACCATCCGCGATGACCGTGACGCCCGTGGCCGTCTCCTGGACCTTGAAGGCAGCCACGTCCTCGGTGTTGCGCTCCTGCACGTAGAGCTCACCGTTCACGAGGACCGCGCCCTCGGGGAGGTGCCCAGGCAGCGGCCGGACGAGCGTCGTCTCGATGCGCTGCGTCGCGTCGATGACGAGCACGTCCTCGCTGTCGGCGTCGACCACGAACGCGAAGCGCCCGTCGCTCGTGAAGGTCATCGACCGCGGGCCGGAGACGACGTCTCCGAACGCCCCGTTGTCTCCCGGGTTCGCCTCGACCGAGAGCCGCTTCAAGGGATGCCCCTCGCCGTCGAACAGCGAGATGGCCGGGAACACCGTGTTCTGGAAGTCGAGCTCGGGCTCCGGGGTATCGATGCCGAGCATCAGGTGCGCGACCCAGAGCTCCTCCGTCCCGGGGCGGACCACGGCGTCGTAGATCCCCCGGACTGTCCCGTGCGGCTCGGTGGGGTCCTCGCCCGAGGCCGGGTCGGTCACCGAATCCATGGCCGGCCCATCGGCCATGAGCCACGTCGACGAGAGCGCGAGCGGGCTCGTCGCTATCATGCTCACGCCTGGCCCGAGGAGGTGCGTCGCGACGAGCGTGCGGCCGTCGGCCCCCCACGCGAGGCCCCACGGCTTGCGAGGAACGGCGACGGTCGCGACGATCGCCATCGAAGCCGTGCTGACCTCCACGATCTCGTCGTCCTGCGCGCACGCGACGAAGACGCTCGCGTCATCCTTGCTGACCACGACCCCCACGGGCTCGGAGCAAACGAGCACGCTCGCGGTGACGGTTCCCAGGGCCGGGTTCACGGCGTAGAGGCGGCTCGAGCGCTGCCCCGTCACGTAGAGAACGCGGCCGACCGAGTCCAGGGCGAGCGCCCGCGGGCCGACGTTCGGATCGAACCGCCCTGCCGCGTTCACGCTGGGTGGCCCGTTGCCGAGAGGGACCTCGCCCACGATGGTCCGCGCGCCCGTATCGAGGATGCTCACGCTGTCCGCGTCCGGGTGCACCACGTAGAGGCGCGAGCCGTCCGGGCTCGCGGCGATGGGGCTCGAGTGGGGCTGCTGGAAGCTCACCTGCGTGCCCTGATCGGTGCACGCACCCGCCGAGGCGAGGACCGCCAGCAGCAGGGGCGAGAGCGCGGGGACGCGGCTCACGGGAGGACTCCGTTCGCCTGCGACCACGGGGTGAGCGTGAACGTGATCGAGTTCGCCAGCGCGGCCGGGAGGCCGACCGCGGCGACCTCGGGCACGCAGTCGTGCTCGCGATCGGTCGTGACCACGCGGGCCCCTCCGTCCAGCTTGTCGCTGAGCGAACCGAGCTCCCCCGTCAGCGTGCGCTCGGCCATCTGGAGGCCGCCGCGGGGCACGCCGTCGACCAGGCCCTGCACGCACTCCTCGGGCCAGTTGGCGCTCACGTTCTCGTCCTGCTCCCGGTCGTCCCAGCCGTTCAGGACGAGCTTGTTCATCCGCGCGACCCGCAGGAGGATCGTGGCGGCGAGGGCGTCCTCGCCGGGCAAGAGCCCGATGAGCTCGTAGGTGTCCCGGAGCGCGCCCGAGAGGAGCCCGAAGCGGCGCGGCGTGTAGGTCACCTGGAGCGAGGTGTCGTTCGCGACGGTCCTGTAGACGCGCGCGTTCGTGTCGAAGAAGACGCTGTCCATGCGGCTGAAGACGCTCGCGGCGCGATCGCGGTACTTCGTGTTGCCCGTGGCCAGGTAGGCGATGAGGAGGCCACGGATCGCGGCCGTGTGCGCGTCCAGGCTCGTCCCGTCGTCCGTCGGCGCGGCAAGAGCGACGTTCCAGCCCGCGTAGGCGACGCCTTCGGCCGTCGTGAGGTTGTCGTAGAAGACGGACGAGAGCGACTCGATGAGCTGGTCGAGGCGCGGACCGAACGGCATGCCTTGCACGGGGGCGAGCGAGTCGAGCGGGCTCGGGACGCCCTGCGCGTCGGGCTTCGTGTTGCTGTAGAGCGCGAGCTCCCCGTCGCATCCCCGGCGCGCCGTGCGCAGCCCGAGCAGCGCGTACGCCGCGACGTCCGGCGAGAGCGTCGTTCCGCGCGAGACGTTGCCCCCCGCGAGCGCCACGTCATCGACGAACATCCCGCTCGCAGGGTCCACGTGGAGGCGCGCGATGTTCACGACGGCCACGCGCATCATCGCGAGGGCTCGGTCGTGAAGCGTCGGCGCGCCTTGCGGAGTCTGGTTCTGCACGGGGAACGGATCGCCGTCGAAGTACGCGAGCGCGGGCTGGCTACCCCCCACCGCTGCGTTCGACTGGTCGGTGAGCGCGTAGATGCTGGCGAACGCGCCGAGCACACCCGCGAGGTCGAGCAGGTGGCTGTCGGGCGAGGTGATCGAGTACCGCGCGGGCCTCGGGAAGCCGCTCGCGTCGGCCGCCTCGGTGACGAGGATCGACGCCGGGAGCCAGCGAAGCGGGCTCGTCTCGGTGTAGGAGAGCGCCTCGCTCAGGCTCGCGAACCCGCCCAGCGTCGCGCCGTCGGTCGTCGAGAGCTGCGTGAGCCATTGCTCGGCCTGGTTGTCCAGGATCTGGATGAAGTTGCCGGCCTGAAACCCCTCGATGTTGCTCGAGCCGAGGTAGGTCCCCGCGAGCGTCGCCGGCGTGCCCGTGCCGTTGTTGCCCACGACCGTGTTGCCGGGCGTGCCGACGAGCGCCAGCTGATCGGCGGGCACGCTGGTGACCGGGTTCTCGTTCGAGTCGTGCATCACCTGGAGGTAGTTGAGCGCCCAGAGCGCCTCCTTCCACCCCGCCCACCCGGAGGCGCCAGGCCCGACGGTCATGTTCACCTGCCCCGCGCGGTCGGGCAGGTTCAGCGTCGTGTAGTCGCACTCGTAGTCGTTGCAGGCCACGGCGCCCGTCGCGCCGGGATCGTCGTCCGAGCTGATGGTGCACCCGGTCGAGGCGTTGCTCGCCTTGATGGCCGGGTTCCAGGACGTGAAGGGCTGGAGCGTGGGCCAGAGCCCCGCCCACCCGAGGGGGTTGTCCGGCGTGACGGCGGAGCTGACGAGGGGCCCGAGCGGTCGTCCGACGTCGGCGGTCGCGTTGCTGGCTCCTCCCAGGTGCTGCACCCACGCGCGCAGCGTCTCGAGCGCAGCCGCTCCCGTCTCGCCCTTCGGGTTGAGCACGGGGCCGAAGGCGAGCGACGTCCCCGCCCCCGACTCGAACGCCACGTTGTTCATGGGCTGCTTCGAGTACTCGTACGACTCGACCGCGCTCGTGAAGCCGACGACGTCGATCTGCCCCACGGTGCCACCCGACGCCGGGTCGAAGTACATGTCCGGCGTGAGGTAGTCACGGCTGTAGCCGCTCAGGCTCCGCCCCATCGCCTCCGCGAACGGCTCCCCCGAGAGCTGCATCTCGACGGCCGCCATGAAGTGGTCCTCCGTCACGAACGTCGTGTCGACCGCGCCGGCCGTGAACGCGAAGGTCTGCGGAGTGGAGCCCTGGACAGTGGCAGGGGCGCCACCGCCCGAGCTGGCGCTGCACGCGAGCGCGATGCCCCCGCCTCCGAGCAGGAGGAGGGCGATCGGCGTCCTGGAGAGCGACCGCGACAGCACGCGTTATTGATTACGCTTTTCATCTTCTATTGCAAGTCACTTTCAATATCACTACCCTCGGACCATGGTTTCCAGCCCGTTTTGCAGATGGTTCCTCGGATTCGCGGTGGCGCTGGGAGGTCTCGGCGGTTGCAGCGGGAGCGGAGGGGACGCGGGCGACGGTGGAGCTCCGGCGTGCTTCGATCCCATCGAGGCGAGCTTCAACGGGTTCCACGGCTGGATGTCCGCCGACGCGAGCAATGACGGCGGCGTGATGGACGGTGTCCACGGGCTAGGGCCGATGAAGGTCTACTGGAACAAGAGCCCTCCCCACGGCTCCACGACCTTTCCCGTGGGCACCATCATCGTGAAGGAGACGGAGCAGTCCGACCCCACGCAGCGAGTCGTCTTCGCCATGGCCAAGGAGGGCTGCGGCTACAACGCGCCTACGTCCTCGACGGCCGGCGCCCTTGGCTGGCAGTGGGTGTCGCTCCAGAACAACGCGGACGGGACCGTGAAGGAGCTGTGGGGTGGGCCCGTCGCGCCCGCGGGACAGACGTACGCCGGCATGCCCGTGGGCGACTGCAACGGCTGCCACGCGGGTGCAGCCAAGAACGACCACGTGTGGGACAGTGCGCTCCAGCTCTCGAGCTTCTGAGCACAACCCCGCGAAGGACAGGTCCGCATGAACACCCAGCAGGCAGGCTCGGACGGCATCGCCACCATCATCCCGTACAAGAACCCGAAGGCGCTGACGGCCTACTACCTGGCGGTGTTCTCGCTCATCCCGGTGCTCGGGATGATCCTCGGCCCGGCCGCGCTCATCCTGGGGCTGAAGGGGCTGAAGGTCGCCAAGGAGCACCCGGAGCTCAAGGGGACGGCCCACGCCTGGGTCGGGATCATCGGAGGGGGCCTCGTCATCTTCGGGCATGTCGCCGTGATCCTGCTCTTCGTCGTGATCTGGGCCTCCAACAGCCGCTGATACGGGGCGCGGTTTGGGCGGAGGGATGCGACGTGGCGGCCGAGAGGCGCGGCCGGGCGCGTGAGGAGTGGGGTCCTTCGTCTCGAGGAGGCGTCGTGCTCGGGGAGGAGGGGGCTGCTTCGACGCAAGGGCGCGGCCTCGCGCGGGAGCGACGCAACCCTTCGGCGGAGGAGCGCGCCCCGGCGTGGGTAGGACGCGATCGTTACGCCGAGCAACGCGCCCTGATGCGGGAGCAACCCGATCCTTCCGCCGAGCAACGCGCCCTGGCGTTCGTAGGACGCATCCTTCCGGCAGAGGAACCCACCCTGGCGTTCGTAGGACGCGTCCTTTCCTCAGAGGAGCGCGCCCTGGCGTTCGTAGGACGCGTCCTTTCTTCAGAGGAGCGCGCCCTGGCGTTCGTAGGACGCGTCCCTTCGGCAGAGGAGCGCGCCCTGGCGTTCGTAGGACGCGTCCCTTCGGCAGAGGAACCCGCCCTGGCGTTCGTAGGACGCGCCCTGCCGTTCGTAGGACGCGTCCTTCTGGCTGAAGAACCCGCCCTGGCGTTGGTAGGACGCGTTCTTTCGGCGCAAGGGGGCGATCGTTCGGCGGCAGGGAGCGTTCCTCCGTCGCAAGGGTGGGCTCCTTCGCCGACAGGGAGCGTTCCTCCGTCGCAAGGGTGGGCTCCTCCGCCGACAGGGAGCGTTCCTCCGTCGCAAGGGTGGGCTCCTCCGCCGACAGGGAGCGTTCCTCCGTCGCAAGGGCGGGCTCCTTCGGCGACTGGGCGCGTTCCTCCATCGCAAGGGCGGGCTCGTTCGGCGACTGGGCGCGTTCCTCCGTCGCAAGGGCGGGCTCCTTCGGCGACTGGGCGCGTTCCTCCGTCGCAAGGGCGGGCTCCTTCGGCGATAGAGCGATTTCTTCTCTCGGATGGCAGACTCCTCCCCTGCAAGCCGTGACCGCAAATGGTCTCGTCGTCGCCACTCGTGGCCGACGACACCGGGCCACGCAGCCTGGCGTGCGTAGACGTCCTCCGACAGAACGATCGCGCGTTGGTCGAATCCACTCGAGCTCGGCGCCTACCTCGCAGGCAGAAACGGCGCCCGTAGCTCGTAGACCACGAGCGTCGGGTCACGACGGTCAATGCGTGCGGGGCGCGCCAGCGTGGCGAAGGGCTCGAGCGGATAGGGCGAATCGGCGAGCCCCGCGAGCTCCCCCGTGACCAGCACGCGCAGCGGGAGCCGGTCGAGGCGGCCCAGGGCGAGGACGACGTCGCTCAGGCTGCCCACCGTGTGCGCGCGGGCGGCCAGGTCCGTCGCCTCGAAGAAGCGCGTGCTCGCGACGCCGAAGACGTCCGTCCTGTCAGGGCGCGGGAGCGAGCGTACGAGCGCGACGAGCTGCGCACCGGGGGGAGCGATGGCGAGCCGGTCGCGCGTGTCGATCGCCGTCCGGAGCGCGGCCAGCGTGAAGAGCGCGAGGACGGCCGCGCGCGCGTGGCGATCCACGAGCCCGGCGACCGCCAGCGCCGCGGCGAGCGCGACCACGAGCGGCAGGGCGTGGCGCGGCTGCTGCTTCAGGTTCTGGCCCACCGCGATCCACGCGAGGTACGGCAAGACGACCACAGCGGCCTCCTTCGCTCCGCGCCACGATGCCCTTCGCCAGGCCCGGAGCGCGAGGAGCACGGCGACCACCCCCACTCCCGCGAGGCAGAGACCCAGCGTGTCGCCATCCACCCCAAGCCCGTCGACGAAGAGGTCGCGCGCGAGGTACGGGGCCCTCGATGGCTCGGTCAGGGCCGTGCCTCCCCAGCGCGACGCATGGCCGACGAGGTGCTCCCGCGAGAGCGCGACGAGCTTCGACGGGCCCACGACCCACACGAACGGGACGGCCCACGCCAGCGTCGTCGCGAGCAGCGCCACGCACGCCCGCCATCGCGAGCGCGGCGGTGCGAGAAAGACCATGGGCAGGAAGAGCGGGCCCCACGACGCGCGTACGCCGAGCCCCAGCCCGAGCATCGCCCCCGCGAGCATCGCCCCGGAACGGTCTTTCCGTGAGAGCCCCCACGCGGCCACGCACGCGCACGCCAGCGCCGGAGCCTCGCTCCCGATGGCGCTCGCGCACCGCCACACGAGCGGACACGCGGCGACCGCGATCGCCACGATGGCGGCCGCCCAGCCGGGCGCGCCGCCCGCGAGACCCGGACGCCCGAACGAGCGCCCCACGGCTGCGCCCAGCGCACCCAGCGCGAGGACGCCGCTCAGCACGGCGACCAGCTTGGCCGCGGCGACCGCGCTCGGCGTGACCCACGATGCAACGCGCAGGAGCGCGACGTACACGGGGTACCCGGGCGGGTGCGGCGAGAAGGTCGCGAGGTCGAAGTGACGCACGCTCGCGACGAACCCGAGCCCGTCCCAGTCGTCGGGACCGGGCGGGACGCTCCACGCGAGGAGCACGGCGATGGCGAGCAGCGCGACCGGAAGCGCCACGATGGACCGCGCAGGCGCGGCTCGCCGCGGGGACCCTGCGCGGCTCACGCGGTCAGCGCCCGTGTCTCCAGGACACCCTGCGCGCGGCCGATCGCGTCCAGCACCTCTGGCGCGCGCTCCCCGCTCATCATCTGCCGGGCGGCCTCGATGCCCATGTGCATCGCGGCGTCCATGAAGACGTACCGGAAGAGACCCTGCCGACCCGCGGTCCGCACGTTGGCGAAGCGCGCGACCTCCGCGAGCATCGCCCGGCGGTCCTCGTCGTAGCCCACGTGGTAGATCGGGTACGCGTGCTCGACGCGCACGGTGAAGGCCGCCAGCACGTCGTCGACGACGAAGCCCAGGTCCCGGAGCTCCTTGCCCATGCGCGCCTGGAGCTCCGCGGTGCTCGCGCCCCACGTCGCGTCCCCCACGTCGCACGGGATCTCGAGCATGATCGACGTGTGCCCGTCGGGGGCCATCCACGCGCTCCGTCGCTTGGGCTCCTGGATGCGCGACGTGGCGAACGCGCCCGAGGCCACGTACATCCACGTGTTCTCGCTGAAGTTTCTCCGCCGGAGCATGAGGTTCAGGAACACGAGCGCGCGGAACCGCAAGGTCTGCGAGCGCCGGACGAGCGCGGTGGCCTCCGGGCGGAGGTGGCGGACGAGCTCGGCGAGCGGCATCGTGGCCAGGAGCTCGCCCACGGGGATGCGCTCCGGCCCGCGGGGCCCCACCGCGCGCACCGCCACGACCCGCGCGCCCTCGGTCTCGAGGCCGACAGCCCGCGTGCCCGTGCGCACCTCGCCGCCGCGCGCCCGTATCCGCTGCGCCATCACCTCGTAGAGCTGTCCCATCCCGAAGCGCGGGTAGCGGTACTGGCGGGCGTAGGTGCGGATCTCCGGCCTGCGCGCGCCGGCCATGCGCAGGATGGCGTCACCCAGGTGGAGCAGCGAGATGCGCTCGGCCGCCCAGTCCGCGGAGATGGTGCTCGGCGGGATGCCCCAGAGCTTCTGCGTGTACGGCCCGAAGAAGGAGTCGTAGAGCGGCCTGCCGAAGCGCGACGTGACCCACTCCTCGAACGTCCGGTCCTGCCCTGGCGACACGGCGCGCCGGACACGAGCCGCGGCGTAGCCCGCGAGCGCGCGCAGGCTATCGCCGACGTCGAGGTTCTCGAGGAGGTCTCGCGCGTCCAGCGGGTAGCGAAAGCGGCGGCCCTCGTGGAGCACGATGCTCCGGCGCTCCTGCGTGAGCAGATCGTGGCCCAGCATGTCCTCGAGCCAGCGGGTGAGCTCCCCGTCCGCCGAGACGAAGCGGTGACCGCCGAGGTCGAAGCGCCAGCCGTCGCGCGCGTGCGTCGCGCACAGGCCGCCGACCAGGGGCTCGCTCTCGAGCACGAGGGCCTTCCGCCCCTGCTTGGTGAGCTCCCACGCCGCCGCGAGACCGCAGGGTCCGCCACCCAGGATGACGAAGGGTTCCACGCCGGTCAGCGTGTCCCGAAGAAGGCCTCGGGGCGAAGGCCGTACGAGCTGATCTTCAGCTTGGCCGAGATGTCGTCGGCGCGGCGGTTGAAGTCCGCCACCTCGGTCGCGATGCTCGGGTCGGTCCGGAACTCGGGGGTCGCCTGGAGGAGCGCGGCGTACGCGCGGCAGCTCCGCGCGAGCTCGATCTCGTTGCCGATCTCCTCGAAGATCGAGATCGACTGGAGCAGGTGGCCGCGCGCCTGCATGAGGTTCGGCCCCGAGGCGTTGCCCGCCGCCGTGACCTCGCCGAGCGAGCGCAGCGCCACGCCGACCTGCACCTTGCTCTGCACCTCGCGAAAGAACTCGACCGCGCGCGCGGTGCACTCCCTCGCCTTGGCGAAGTCTTGCTGGGCCAGGTACGCCTTGCCGAGCCCGCGGAGGGCCTCGGCCAGGCCGAGCTTGTCGCCCAGCTCGTCGGCGAGCTCCTCGGCTTGCTTCAGGTACGTGATGGCGGTGGCGACGGCGCCGAGGCGGTTGTTCGTCTCCCCGAGGTTCGTCAGGATGAGCGCGATGCGGTTGCGGTCGCCCGTCTCCTTGGCGACCTCGTAGGCCTCGTCGAACAGGGCGAGGGCGCGCGCGTCCTCGCGCTGATCCTGGGCGACGGTGCCGAGGTTGTTCAGCGTGACGCTGACGCCCACGAGATCGCCGATCTCGCGCCGGATCTGGAGCGCGTGCTCGAACGCCTCGAGGGCGGGCTTGAACTGGCCCGAGTCCTGGTAGACGAGGCCGAGGTTGTTGAGCGACAGCGCGATGGATCGCCTGTCCCCGATCTTCTTGCGCATGACGAGCGCGCGCTGCGTGAAGTCGAGCGCCCGCGGGTAGTCCCCGCGCAGCCAGTGGAGCTTGCCGATGTCGTCGACGGCGCTCGCGATGCCTCGCTCGTCGTCCGCCCGCTCGAAGAGCGAGAGCGCGGCGTCGAGGTGCCTGGTCGCCAGATCGAGGCGGCCCGTCTCCCGGTAGAGGCGCCCTATCCTGCTGTGCGCGGCGCCGCCCTTGCTGCGCAGATCGAGGCGGTAGGCCCGGGCGAGCATCTCCCGGAACACCTCGAGCGCCTCGTCGTTGCGGCCGAGGGCCTGGAGCACGTCACCGTAGTGGTGGAGCGCCTGCATCCGTTGCTCGGCGTCTCCCTCCGCGCCCTCTTGCAGGATCGCGAGGCCCTTGGCGTAGTACTCGACGGCCTTGGCGTTGGAGTAGCGCTGGCGCGCGACGTCCGCGGCTTCGAGGTACGTCTTGGCCGCGGGCGCGCGCGTCCCTGCCTTCTCGCGATGCATCGCGAGCATACCGAGGTGCTCCTCGTGCCCGACGACGTTCTCCTTGAACGCGAGCCAGTCCGCGATGATGGCGTGGTAGCGCCGGGCGCTCGCGGGGGGCGTCATCTTCACGAGCGCCTCGCGCTCGAGGTTGTGCTTGAAGACGTACTCCTCGTCCCCCGTGTACGTGCTGTCCGGGAGGCAGAGCACGTAGTCGCGCTCGGTGAGCTCGGCGAGCGCCTCGCGCACGGAGTCCACGTCGGGCATCTTCGTGGCGCTCCACAGCTCCGGCGGCTCGTCCTTCGCCCGCTGGAGGGCCATCAGCCCGCCCAGCCAGAAGACCCCACCCATCGTCGCCGCGCGCTCGAGCAGCTCGCGCTCGTTCGGCGCGAGCGCCGCGATGCGAGCCTGCACGGCGTCCTCCACCGTGAGCGGCAACCGCACCTGCTTGAGCCGCTCCACCCGGATGGCCCAGCGCTCGTCGTTGAAGCTCGGCTGCCGCTCGAGGACCTTCGCGTCGAAGAAGATGCGGATCATCTGCTCGAGCAGCGCAGGGTTACCGCCGGCGAGCGTGCACGCGCTGTCGACGAGATCCTCCAGCGCCTCCGCGTCGACGCAGGGCGAGAGCAGATCGCGCATCATGTCCGCCGAGTCGAGGTCGGCGAGCGGAGAGAGCTCCAGCGACTGGTGGCGGCCCTCGCCGTGCCGCGTCCAGCTCTCGCGGCGGGCGAGGAGCTCGGGGCGGCCCAGGCACACGAGCAGGATCGGCGCACGGAGCGTGTCGATGAGGTAGGAGAGCAGCTCGAGCGACTCTTCGTGGGCGGAGTGCAGGTCGTCGAAGACCAGGATGAGGGGGCTCGGCTGCGCCGGAGTGTCGCCGTGATCGTGAACGGCGTCCTCCTCCCAGAAGCGCTTGATGACCGCTCGCCGGAGCATGTGGACCTGCTGCGGATCGCCCAGCACCGCCTTGATGAGCGGCGAGTCCTGGAACGCGAGCTCGAGCAGCTGCCCCAGGTAGTAGAGGACGTCTCCCACCTTGCGGTCCTCGAGGACGGCGGCCACCTGCTCGCGGATCTTCGCCTTGGCGGTCTCGGGATCCGTCGCGTCGACGATGCCGAAGCGCGCCCGAAGAACGCGCGCGAAGAGGCCGTACGGCCCGCGCTGGTCGCGCGCCGAGCCGCGGAACACCCGTACCGGCTGCGCGGCGTCGTTGCCCGCGCGAAGGAGAAACTCCCGGACGAGCCGGGTCTTGCCGATCCCGGACGCGCCCAAGACCGTCACCGACCGAGACTCCCCCGTGTGACGCACCTGGGAGAGCGCGTCGTCCAGCACGCGCATCTCGGAGGTGCGGCCGACGAGGCGCGCCCGCCTGTCGCCCTTGTCTGCTGCGGGGACGGCCGGCTGCGTCGTGGGCTGCGTGGTGGGTTTGAGAGGTTGGCTCATCCGAATCGATCCCGAAGCCGCATAGCATAGGCTGCCGCGACCAGGACGGCACCAGGATAAGGGCCAACCATATCCGGCGTTTACGTGGCGACGCAGCCGAGAGGCGCCGCGCACGACGCGGCATCCGCGAGACTGCCCGCGATTCCGAGCCTGGTCGCGCGGCCCAGGCCCCGTCCGATTGGCGCGCGGCCAGCACCTTTGCGACGGTAGGCTGAGCCAGCGGATGCAGACCATCGACTTCTACGGGCTCCCCCGTTCCGCCCAGGAGCGCTTCCTGGGCTCGGTGAACGGCTCCGGCCTCCCTGCGCCGATCCTGCGGACGAACCCGGGGCCCAAGGGAGCGCTCGCGTGGGCGGGAGTCAGCGCCGGATCGTTCGTCTTCACGATCGTCTTCTACCGGATCGGCTACGGCAGCCTGACGAGCGGGCTCGCGATGCAGGGCGTCGTCTTCGCGATCGCCGACGTCGTCCTCATCGGGCTCCTCGTCTTCGGAATCCTCCGTGCCCTCGCCCTGCGCGGCGATCACAAGCGGAGCCCGTTCCGGCGCGGCGTCTACGTGTTCCCCGTGGGCCTCATCGACGCGCGCGCTGCCAAGCTCGAGGTCTACCCCATCGAGGACCTGTCGAACGTCACGCAGGACGCGAGCGGGCTCAAGCTCACGTTCGGCTCCGCGTCGTTCGCGTTCCCCGTGACGGACGCCGCCGCAGCCGAGACCGCCAAGAACGAGCTCGAGCTTGCGCGGACCGAAGGCGCGGCGGCAGCTTCGATCGCTCCGCCAGCGGCAGCTCCAGGCGCGGCCTTGGACAGCACGCGCCCCAAGCCTGTGGCAGCCAAGGATCCGCTCCAGGGCTACGCGAACCCCCTCGCCTCCCCCGACCGCTTGATCAAGACCGCGCCGACCTGGGCGACGTTCGGCTGGGCGCTCGCGGTCGTGACGGGCGGCGTGCTCGGCACGTCGCTCTGGATGCTGCGCAACGCGGCCAGCGACGACGCCATGTACGCGCACGCCGTGGCCGCGGGCGACGCCGACAGCCTCCGGGCGTACCTGAAGGGCGCGTCGCGCCACGCCACGGAGGTCTCCGCGGTCCTCTTGCCGCGCGCGGAGCTACAGGAGGCGCAGAAGGTCGGCACCGTCGACGCGATCGAGCAGTTTATCAAGGACCACCCGAAGACGGCGATCTCCGGGGAGGTCGCCGCGGCGCTCCGGGCGTCCTTGCTCCAGGAGCTCGACGTCGCAGTCAAGGCGGGCACGCTGGCCGCGCTCGATGACTTCGTGCGGCGCCACGGCCAGAAGGACGCCGCGGGCAACGTCGTCACCGGCGTCGACCCGGAGATCCGCAGCGCACGCCACGACATCTACACGAGCGCGTTCGACCGGTACGCGAAGACGGCCCCGCCAAAGGCGGAGACGGCCTTCGTGCAGAGGCTCCTCCAGTGGGCCGAGAAGAAGGGCCCCCGGGCCGAGATCCGCTTCCATCTCCTCAAATCGAAGACGATGGAGAAGGCGGACGGCGCCGTGCAGAAGCACCGGCTCTACCGGGGCGCGGTGTCGCTCCCCTCCAAACACTTCGAGTCGGACGACGAGAAGCCCTCGGAGGACGCCCTCGCTGCCGCCGTCGCGCAGCAGTTCCAGAAGGCCTTCCCGGCGGAGATCCTCGCGCTGTCGGTGGGTGACGCGGTGACGGACCCGGACGCACCGCTCCCCGACAAGATCGCCGTGCCGACGCTCTTCATCGAGCACGGCCCCTCCTGGGCCGGGTCGATCGTCGGGAGCAAGAGCCCCCGGGGAATCTTCGTCGGCCTCGAGCTCTCCTTCAACGCGCTCTTCCGTATCCCGGACGACCCCAAGCCGGTGAAGGTGAAGGTCGACGGCTGGCACGCAGCGAACCCGGCCGCCGCGACCGAGGAGGGAAAGCCGGAGGACGGCGTCTACGGCGAGATGCGCGACAAGGGGTTCGACCAGTTCCAGAAGAAGCTCCTCTCCTCGTTCTTCGACACGACGAAGTGAACGGGTCGTAGCGAGAGCTTGATCCTGGGGACGGTTCGGGTAGAGCGGGGCCATGCCCTCGCACCCTGCGACGTCGTTCCCCAAGGGGGAGATCAAGGTCCTCCTGCTCGAGAACATCCACACGAGCGCCCACGATCTCTTCCGCGCGGAGGGCTTCCAGGTGGAGGTCGTCCCGAGCGCGCTCAAGGAGGACGCTCTCCGCAAGAAGCTCGAGGACGTCCACATCCTCGGCATCCGCAGCAAGACGCACGTGACCGACAGCTCGCTCGCGGACGCGCGACGCCTCCTCGCCGTGGGCTGCTTCTGCATCGGGACCAACCAGGTCGATCTTCCGGCGGCCAGGCGGCGCGGGGTCCCTGTCTTCAACGCGCCGTTCTCGAACACGCGATCGGTCGCGGAGATGATCCTCGCCGAGGTCGTCGTGCTCTCGCGCCAGCTCGGAGATCGATCGCGCGAGATGCACGAGGGCAAGTGGCGCAAGGTGTCGCTAGGCTCGTTCGAGACGCGCGGCAAGACGCTCGGCATCGTCGGCTACGGGCACATCGGGAGCCAGCTCGGCGTGCTCGTCGAGATGCTCGGCATGCGCGTCCTCTACTTCGACGTCGCCAGCAGGCTGCCGATGGGAAACAACCACGCGGTGGCGTCCTTGGACGAGCTCCTCGCCCAGAGCGACTTCGTCACGCTGCACGTGCCCGAGACGGCGCAGACGAAGAACATGATCGGCGAGCGCGAGCTCGCGCAGATGCGGCCCGGCACCTACCTCCTGAACGCCAGCCGCGGCACCGTCGTCGTCATTTCTGCGCTCGCCGCGGCGCTGAAGAGCGGCCACCTGGCGGGCGCGGCGGTCGACGTCTTCCCGGAGGAGCCCGAGGGAAACACGGACGACTTCGCCACGGAGCTGCGCGGCATTCCGAACGTCATCCTCACGCCCCACATCGGCGGGTCGACGAGCGAGGCGCAGGAGGCCATCGGCCGCGAGGTGGCGACGACGCTCATCCGCTACGTGAACAGCGGCGCGACCCCCGGGGCCGTCAACTTCCCGCACGTCGAGCTCCCGCAGACGGCCGGCAAGCACCGCATCCTGAACGTGCACAAGAACGTCCCCGGCGTCCTGCGGGACATCCACCGCATCGTCTCCGAGACGGGGGCCAACATCGTCGCGCAGGTGCTGGCGACCGACCAGGACGTCGGCTACCTCGTCATGGACGTCGACCAGGACGTGTCGAGCGACGTCAACAAGGGCGTCGCCAACCTGCCGACGAGCATCAAGACCCGCATCCTGTACTGACGCCTGCTCGGTTCTCTAACCGGGCAGGACCTTGCCGGGGTTGAGCAGTCCCTTCGGATCCAGCGCGCCCTTGATGGCGCGCATCACGGCGATCTCCTCGGGCGTGCGCGAGTACGAGAGGTAGTCCCGCTTGAGCAGGCCGATGCCGTGCTCGGCGGAGATGCTGCCGCCGTGCTTCTTCACGAGCGCGAACATGTCGTGGTCGGCCTCCTTCGCCTTCGCGAGGAACGCCGCCTTGTCCATGTCGTCGGGCTTCATCACGTTGACGTGCAGGTTGCCGTCTCCGATGTGGCCGAAGACGCAGATCTCCCAGCCCGGGTAGCGCCGACCGAAGACCCCGTCGAGCTCGGCCGAGAAGCCCTCGAGCGCCGCGACGGGCAACGCGATGTCGTTCTTGTGCGGCATGCCCGTGGCCGACAGGCTCTCGCTGATCCCCTCGCGCAGCGCCCATAGCTCCGACGCCTGCGACGCGTGCTGCGCGAGCACTCCGTCGGTGATGATGCCTCCCTCGAAGAGCCTTGCGGTCCACGACTCGAGGGCGTCTTGATCCGCGTTCTCCACCTCGACGAGCACGTAGTGCGACGAGGGCTCCGCGAACGGGCTGCGGAGCTTCCTGTGCCTCTGCACGCGCGCGAGGCACGCCGCGGTGAAAAACTCGTAGGCCATCAGCGTGAAGGGAGCACGACGCGCCTCGCGGAACAGGCGAATGGTGGCCGCCAGGTCCGGAACGGCGAAGAGGAAGACGTCGAGCTTGCCGGGCAGGCGCGTGAGCTTGAGCGTCGCCGCCGTGACGACGCCGAGGGTACCCTCGCTGCCGATGAAGAGCTGCCGGAGGTCCACGCCCGTGTTGTTCTTCTCGAGCGCTCCGTTGAGCTCGAGGACGTCGCCGTTCGCGAGCACCACCTCGAGCCCCAGCACCCACTGGCGCGTGAGCCCATAGCGGATGACCTTCACGCCGCCGGCGTTCGTCGCGATGTTGCCGCCGACCGTCGACGAGCCCTTGGACGCGAAGTCGACCGGCCACGTGAGCCCGGACGGCGCGCAGTGCTGGTGCACGGCCTCGGTGATGGCCCCCGCCTGCACTCGCACCGTCGCGCCGAGGACGTCGACCGGATCCATCCGGCGCATCCTCGCGAGCGACACGACGAGCTCGCCCTTCGCAGCGACCGCGCCACCCGCGAGCCCCGTGCGTCCCCCCGACGGGACGATCGCGACGCCGTGCTCGGCCGAGAGCTTGACGATGCGGGCCACCTCCGCGGTCTCGCGCGGCAACGCCACGGCACAGGGTGCGGGCGCGTAGACCTTGGTCCAGTCCTTGCCGTACTCGGCGAGCTCCGCCGGGTCGCGCGTCAGGAAGTCGGCCGGGAAGGCGGCCGCGACGGCGTCGAGGAAGGCAGCAGGCGGAGGAGAGGGCATGGGCGGACGCCGGAGCGAGGCGCGAGGTCTTCTACGGAGCTATTTGCGATCGAGCTGATCGAGGGAGATGCCGACCGGAGGTGCGGAGGTCGCGGAGACGGCGGGCCGGGGACGACTGGAATGAGCGGGGCGAGGCTGGACCGCCGCGACCGCGGCCGTCGTGACGGCGGGGGCCGCGACCTGGACAGCCGAGGGTGCCGGTGCGGGATCCTTCGCGACGGTCGGCGTCGCTGCGGGCGAGAGCGCCGCCCCGGCCGCCGCAACGCTTGGAGCCGCCAGCGAGATCGTCGTCGTGGGCGCTTGCGTCGCTGCGGCCTGAGCGGGGACGTCCGCGCCAGCCGCGCTCGCGTGGTCATCCGGTGCGGGCGCGTGCGAAAAGCCGCGCGCCGAGACCGCGAAGCCCGCGACCAGCACGAGGACCCCGAGCGCGCCGAGACCCACGAGCTGGAGACCGCGCCCCTTCGCCGGGACGCCGTCGGCCTGCGCCGGCGTGCGGATCTCCGGCGTGCGCGCGATCGCCGGCGGGCTCGCGCCCGGCGACTTCGCGGCAGGGGGGCGATCGCTGGCGCGCTTGGCGCCGGGGCTCGCGTCCTTGGTGGGCGCGTTCATCGTGGGCGCGACCGCCACCACGCGCGCCGCGCTGGGCTCGTCTTCCCCCGTCGCCGCCGGGTGCGCCGTGCCGAGCGCCCGGTGGATCGCCTCGATGCGGTGCGCGGACGCGACCGAAGCGAAGGGCCGGAGCGCGTCTGCCAGGTCCGCCACGGTCGCGTAGCGGTTCTCGGGCTCGCGCTGGAGGCACTTGAAGACCACAGCCTCGATGCCGCGTGGGAGATCGGCGCGGTGCACGCTCAGCGGGATGGGATCGGTGTGCAGGATGAGCCCGATGATCTCGCCCATGGCCTCGCTGTCGGCGCCGAACGGGAGCGAGGTCGTCAGCATCTCGTAGAGGATGACGCCCAGCGCCCACACGTCGCTCCGCGTGTCCGCCAGCTTCGACTCCTTGATCTGCTCGGGCGACATGTACTGCGCCGTCCCGATCATGTGCCCGGTCGTCGTGAGCCCCGCCTCACCGTCGGTGCTCTTCTCCTTCGACACGCCGAAGTCGAGGACCTTGATCGAGCGCGCCCCCGCGGCCTCGGCGAGGAAGAGGTTCGAGGGCTTGAGGTCCCGATGGACCACGCCGTACGAATGGATCTCGGCGATCCCGACCGCCGCTTGAAGCAGGTAGTCGACCGACTCCTCGACCGGCAGCGCACCGCGCGCCGCGATCTCGTCACGCAGATCCCGACCCGCCAGCATCTCCATGACGATGTACGGGACGCCGCTCTGGATCCGGCCGAAGTCGAAGACGCGCACGAAGTGTGGGCTCTTCACCTTCGCGGCCAGGCGCGCCTCGCGCAGGAAGCGCGCGCTCAGGACCTCGTGGGCCGCGAGCTCGGGCAGCATGAACTTGATGGCCACCTCCTGATCGAGCTCGGGGTACCGCCCCGCCGCGACCACCCCCATGCCGCCCGCGCGCAGCACGCGCTCGACGACGTAACGCCCGCCGATCCGCTCCTGGGTGAGCGAATCGATGAAGGATTTGGAGACCCCATCCACGCAGGCAGTATAGGCGAAGTCAGGAGTGCGCCGAGCGCAAAGCGCCTCGCCGGCAGCTCACGCGACCTCAGGCACGCGGGGGCGCGCGGTTCACAGATCGCCGCGCAGCAGCAGCCCGTAGACCCCGCCGACCATGGGAGAGACGTCGACGCGCGCCCTGGCGGACCCATCGTGCGACGGCCAGAGCAGGAGCGCAGCCGACGCCGCGACGCCGACCGCGCCCGCGACGAAGAACGCCGTCGACAGGTCGGCCGAGGTCCCGGCAGCGTTGCTCGTCGCCTGCGACGCGTTGCTGGTGCAGACCCGCCCGGGACACTGGGTCTTCGAGTCTTGCCACTTGGAGCTGGCGTCGACGCCGAACCCTGCGCCGACGCCGAGCGCCACGACGCCGACCCCGCCGGCCACGAGCCCCCACGTGAACGTCGCGCTGCGGGTGCTCCGGGGCGGCGCCTCGATGGGCGGTGGCGGCGGCGGAGCCTGCGGCGGGACCTGCGGCGCAGCGACGGGCGGCGCGACGGGGGGCGGCGGAGCCTCCGGAAGCCTCTCCAGGTCGGGAATGGCGACCTCGATGGTGCGGCCCTCCCCCGAGATGTCCACCTGGGTGTGCCACGTCTTCGCGCCGGGCGCGCTCGCTTCGAAGCGGTACGTTCCCGGGTCGATGGGGATGGGCGTTCCCCACTGGGCCTCCCCCACGACCTCCTCGTTCCGACGAACCTGGACCCCGGCCGCCTTCGCCACGACGACGCGCACGCGAACGAGCTTCTGCTCGAGGCGCCGCACGTGGTCGCTGGCCAGGGTCTCGCGCTCCGCGCGGTGCTCCTTGCGCGCTTCACCGAGCGCGAGCGTGAAGTCGGACCACGCCGTCGCGGTCTTTCCCTGCGCTTCGTGGCAGAGCGCGATGGCCACGAGCGTGCCGCCCCCTGGATCGAGCCTCTGGCTCTCCACGAGCTTGGGGCACGCCTCGTCGTACTTGCCCGCCTGCATCAGGTGCTTGGCGTCGTCGAAGAGCGCCTGCGCGACGGCCGGATCCGCCGTCGTCTGCGCGCCCGCGTGCGCGGTGACGAGGAAAGCAGCCGCCAGGAACGGTCCGAGGAAGCGTCTCACGGACCGAAAGCCTATCGACCACCCGCAGGTTTGGCCAGAGGTCGACCGTCCCGCGGCGCGGCGCGGCGTGGCCTCGAGGTGTACGGGGGATGTACGGGGGTGCACGCGCGGTACACGACCGGGGGGCCGCGCCCGGACGTCGGGAAATGCCGAGGGTCTCGCGCCCGGCCGGCTGGCGCGGCTCGTGCTCTTCCGTTTCCCGAGATGGGCTCGACGAGACGCCAGGGAGGGGTGCGATGGCTCGGGGCTGGGCTCCCCGCGGGTGTGGCGGCGTGCCTGCTCCTGGCGAGCGGCTGCGGAGACCTCCTCGGCGTCGAGCCGACCACCCTGGAGGACGCCGGTCTCGCGGGCGACGCTCCGGCCGCCGACGCACGAGACGAGGGGCCACGGGAAGACGCTCCTCCGTCCCAGGTCGACGCCTCGCACGACGCCGTCGCGCCCGGGGACGCGGCCCACCGCGACGCGGGCACCCCCGCGGACGGATCCGGCGCCCGCGACGCCGGGGCGAGCCTGGACAGCACGCTTCCGCCTGGAGACGCTACGGGCCCGGAGACCTCGTCCCCGGGCGACGCCAGCCCCGCCGACGCCGCGCCGTCGCCCGACACCCCGCCCGCGGACACGAGCCCTTCGCCCGACGCTCCGCCCGCGGACACCGCGCTGGACGCCCCCGCCGGCGAGCCGCCGCTCGACGTCAACGACGTCTCGTTCCTCTTTCCCCTGCCCTCCGCCGGCCAGCCCGCGACGCTGCTCCTCGGCCTCGGCGCCCAGGGAAACGGGGGCGTCCTCCTGACCCAGGCGCACTTCACGCAGGCCGTCGGCGGGTCGCAGCCGCTGGCGGTGGCCACGACGTACGACGACTGGCGCGTCGTGAGCTTCCGGTTCGACACGTGCGGCCTCGACGTGGCGGGCGGACCCTGCGTCGTCCAGCTACGGCTCGAGGTGCAGCCGGTCTTCGCGTCCGCGAACGCGGCGGCCTCGGCGTCCGACGAGGCCCTGCACCTCATCTACGACGTCGACCCCGCCTCGATCGCCGCCGTCGAGCAGGGGCTGCGCGCGCTCAAGGCGGCGTCTCCGGCGCCGACGACCGGGTCCCCGCTCGGCGTGCATCCGGGGCTCCTCGCCCAGGGCCTCGGCGGGAGCTACGCGACCGCGGTGGAGGCGTTCGTCCTCCAGGTCGTCGGAGAGCCGAGCCTCGTGCGGGTCGCTTCTCTTCTCACGACGGCACACGACCCGGGGGCTTGGTTCTTCGCGGCGTCGACGGTCGACGGCGGCGTGTATTCGCCCCTCACCATCGCGGGGACGTCGGCCAGCGCGATCGCGCTCCTCGTGGGCCCCGCGGCGGACGCCGGTCCGCCGTCGGCCTCTCCTCCTCCGGCCGTGGGGACGCTCGATCCCGTTCCCGCCGGGACGGACGACGTCGAGCTGCTCCTCTCCGCGAGCGCGGTGCTCGGCGCGTCCTCGGCCGACTACCAGGCGGCCTGCGACGCCGCGCTCCGCCTGGAGAACGCCGCGTTCCACGACGCGTTCGACGTCGACTGCGCCAGCTGCCACATGGCGTCGCGCCAGCTCGCCTTCGCGTCGCGCCTCCGCCCGTTCACGAGCGCGGGCGACCCGAACGCGTTCGCGCCGCCTGCCGGGGTCACGAGCACGGTCGCCGTCTCGGAGGTTCCGGACCCGCCTGCCGCCCCGCCGGGGTACTTCACCAAGGGCTTCGGCTACCAGGCAGGCGCGCCGAGCTTCATCGCCCGTACGGTGTACGAGAGCGCCGACATCGCAGCCCGGCTGAACGGCACGCCGTAACCGCGGAACCGCGGGAAGAGGACCGACTGCGCGGACCCGGACACGGTTTCACGCCGGAGGGACACCGACTGCGCGGACCCGGACATCCGCTGCCGCCGGAGGGAGAGCGACTGCGCGGACCCGGACATCCGCTGGCGCAGAAGGATGTCCCGCTGCCGCGGTCCGGCTCCCTGCCCGGGCAGACACGACACCGACTACCTCAGTGCGGGTTCTCGTCCGAGCCGTCGCGGCACCGACCGCCGCACTCCCGCCCCGGGTCCGAGCCGTCGCGGCACCGACTGCCGCTGTCCGGGGCCGGGTCCGCGCAGTGGCGGCACCGGCTACCGTGCTCCGGAGCCTGGTCCGCGCCGTCGCGACACCAACGGCCGCACTCTCGAGCCCGGCCCGGGCGGCTGCAACACCAACTACCGCTGTCCAGGTCCTGGTCCGCGCCGTCGCGACACAGACCACCGTTGTCCGGGCTCCGGTCCGCCCCATTGCGCCGCGGTCTCGCGCAGGCACGAGCCCTCCGAGCCGGCGGGCGACGGCCCTGGCCTCACGGCATCGCCGGGCACGAGGCGATGCAGTAGTACGCCGCGGCGCAGCTGGGCTCGCGCTCGCAGTCGATCGCCACCGGGCACGCCGGCAGGTGGACGTTGATGCACATCCCGCACTCGGCGGGGACCGGGCCCGCATCCGGCCCGAGTTGCTCCCCTCCGCAGATGCTCGCCTCGCAGACCCCGTCGCACGCCCCACCGTCGCCGCAGAGGCAACCGTCCAGGGCCGCGTTGGTGATCTCGCCGAGGCCCGCCGCGAACGTGGTCCTGCAGCACATCGGACAGCCCCCCGCGCCCATCGCGGCGCAGGCCCCGTCGTAGACGGAGGCCGCGTCGATGATCCCGCTGTCCTGGAGGGGCGCGCTGTCCGGCCTCGCGTCACCCGCCTCCGCCGCGTCGTGCGCGGCGTCCGCCGAGTCGCCCTGGGCGTCCTCGGGGGCTCTCTCGTCGCCCGTGTCCGTGGGGGCGACGCTGTCGCCGGGGGTGGCGCTGTCGGTGGGGACCGAGCTGTCGGTCGGGGCCGCGCTGTCGGTCGGGGCCCCGCTGTCGGTCGGTGACGCGCTGTCGTTCTGCCCGGACGCGCTGTCGTGCGGGACGGACGTGTCCGTGTGGTTCGCGTCCGTGGAGGCGTCCGCCATCGTCGCGTCCGGCGTCGCGCCGTCTGCCACGGCGGCGTCCGGCACCCCGGAGTCCAGATCGAGCTCGGTCGACTCGACCCCCAGGATGCCGCGGCAGCCGGCGAGGCAAACAGCGAACGCGGCCACGAGCTGGATGCGCGTCATGCCCGGTCGCGCGCGGCGACGATGCTCATCCTTGTTCCGCATGGCGAGCGTAGGAGCCTAGCAAAGGCGAGGCCATCGTTGTCGGCCTCAGCGCCGGTACGCCGCCGGATCGAGGCCGAAGCGCCGCATCCACCGGTGCACCTGCATGCGGCTGCACTTCATCACCCGGGCGGCCTCGCTGACGTTCCCCGCGTGCGCGCCGAGCACGGCGGCGAGCTCCTCCTTCTGCGCCTCCTGCTCGGGGGTCAGCGCCGCGAGCGCCGCCGATGGCGCCTCCTCGGGAGGCGTGGCGCGGCGGAGCGCCTCCGGGGCGTGGGCGAGCGTGAGCACGCCGTCGGTCGCGAACACCACAGACGCCGCGAGCGCGTTGTGCAGCTCCCGCACGTTGAGCGGCCAGTCGTGGTGGAACAGGGCCCGCGCGAGATCGAGCTCCAGGGTCAGCGTCGCCGCGCCCTCGGGCGCGACGCGCGGGAGGATCGCGGCCACGAGGAGCCCCAGGTCTTCCATGCGCTCGCGCAGCGGGAGAAGCTCGTGGGTGTACCCCGCGAGCCGCGCGAACAGGTCGCTGCGGAACCCCGCGCCGGTCGCGAGGCTGGCGATGGGCCGGTGGGTGGCGGCGATCACGCGCAGGTCGACCTTCTGCGCGCGGGTCGCCCCGACGGCCGTGACCTCGTGCTCCTGGAGCACGCGGAGGAGCGCCGCCTGCGACGACTTGGGCAGATCGCCGATCTCGTCGAGCAGGAGCGTCCCTCGATCCGAGGCGCGCACGAAGCCCGGCTCGTCCCGCGCCGCGCCCGAGAACGCGCCGCGGACGTGGCCGAAGAGCTGGCCCTCGACGAGGTTCTCGGGGATGGCGCCGCAGTTCACGGGGACGAAGGCGCCCGTCCGCGCCGAGCGCCCGTGGACGCCGCGCGCGAGCAGCTCCTTGCCCGTCCCCGTCTCCCCCAGGAGGAGCACGAAGAGCCCCGTACGCGCGATGTCCCCCAGCTTGTCGAGCGCGGCCGCGTACGCCGGCAGGAGGGTCGTCATGCCGAGCTCGCGGCCGGCGAGCGCCGCGGCGTCGACGCTCGCGCGGGAGAGCGGCGGCGTCGGGAGATCGTGCTGGACGGTGAAGAGCGTCGTCCCCAGATCGAGGAGGGCGCCTGCCGCGACCCTCTGCTTCGTCACGCGCGCGCCGTCCGCGAAGGAGCCGTTCTTCGAGCCCGAGTCCTCGATCGAGAACCCGCCCGGCTCGCGCACGATACGCGCGTGGGTCGACGACATGAGCGGGTCCGGGATGCGCACGATCAGGCGCTTGCCCTCGCGCGTCGCCTCGCGGGCCGCCCCGCGCCCCAGCACCACCTCGTCGATACCGCTGAGCTCGTAGCGTGCCCCGCCCGCGAGGGGCCGGCCTGCCTCCAGCACCACGAACAGGTGGGCAGCGGTCCGCTTGGTCGCGGTCCCTGCCGCCCGCGCCATGGGCAGCGTCTTGTCGTCCGGCATGGGCCCTCACCGGCATAGCGTGGTGGCGGCCGGGGTTGCAAGCGGGTCACGACGCTTCATCGCGCTCCGTTTGGAGGGGTGTACGCCCCGTACACCCCCCGTACACCCGCGATGCACCCCGTACAGGTCCGCGCCCCCGGCGCCCGGCGCGACCGGCAGCTCCGGGAGCTACGGGCACGCTTCGATGCACTGGAGAGCCGGCTGGCACGTGGTGTCCATGGCGCACAGGCTCGTCGCGCCGGCGCATGCGCTCGACGTGAGCGCCATGAAGAGGCATAGCCCGCACGCGCCGACGAGCGGGCCGCTCGGGGGAGTGTCGAGGCAGACGCTCGTGCCCGCGCAGGCGGACGCGCACGTCTGCGCGGTGCAGACGCAGTTGACGCTCTGCCCGTACATGAGGAGCTCGCCGTACCCGCTCATGTAGCTGTTCACGCAGCAGCCTGGGCAGTTGGTCGCCCCCGCGCTGACGCACATGGCGTAGGCCGCCGCGTCGAAGTCGAGCCCGGTCGTCCCGCTGTCCTGGCTCGCCGCGCTGTCCGGGGCGCTCCCCGTGTCTTGCGGCTGGACCGTGCTGTCGTGGGCGGCACCCGTGTCTTGGGGCTGGACCGCGCTGTCGTGGGCGTCGGCGATCGCGCTGTCGGCCGCGGCCTCTGCGGCCGCCTCCGTCGCGGCGTCGTGCGCGCTCCCGCTGTCCGCGGACGCCTCCTCCGCGTCGGCGGCGGAATCGAGGTGACTCGCGCCATCCCCCTGGGCATCCTCGGGGCCCCGCTCTTCGTCCGTGTCCTCGGGTGAAGCGCTGTCCTGGCCCTGAGACGCCGTATCGTGGCGGGTGGAGGTGTCGGCGGACCCCTCGTCGCCCGCCGCGTCGGGCGGGATGTGGGCATCCATCGTCGTCCCGTCAGGCGCCCCCGCGTCCTCCACGAGCTCGGTCGACTCGATGCCGAGAACGGCGCGGCAGCCCGCGAGGCCGACGAGGAGCGCCGCGAGGAAGCGGCCGCGCCTCACCGGCTTCCCTCCCCGGACGGCAACGCGTGCTCGAACGCCAAAGCCCGGAGGCAGTCGTCAAGGGGTCGCACGGCCCGACAATAGGACGACCGCAACGACCTCCGCAAGCAAGCCAATCTGACGTCGCGCGCGCGGACCCACGCGTCGATGGGTGGCACCGCGTTTGCTAACCTCTGGACCCTGGTGGCCCCCACGGACGGAGTGAAAGCGTCGGACGCCGAGGGGCGGGAGGCGGGAGCGGCCGGCGCCGCGCCGGAGGGTGCGCTGGACCTCCTGGGCACGCGGCTCGGCGACGCCGGCCGCTTCGAGCTGGTCGCGTTCGCCGCCGCGGGGGGGATGGGGCGCGTGTACCGAGCGCACGACCACGCGACGGGCACCGTCGTGGCGGTGAAGGTCCTCGCGCCCGACGGCGGGAACGCCGCGCGCTTCTCCCGCGAGGCCGCGGTGCTCCAGTCGATCGACCATCCGGGCGTGGTGCGTTACCTGGACCACGGCAAGACCGAGGACGGCCGGCAGTACCTCGCCATGGAGTGGTTGAAGGGGCAGGACCTCTCCGAGCGTCTCCGCGAGGGCGCCCTGCCGATCGCGGATGTGCGGCGGATCGCCCGGGGCGCCGCCGAGGCGCTCGCGGCAGCGCACGCGCGCGGCATCGTTCACCGCGATCTGAAGCCGGGAAACCTCTTCCTCTGCGACGGGCGGTCCGATCGAATCAAGCTGCTCGACTTCGGCATCGCGCGAAGCCTCGCAACGCTCGACGCCGCCACGATGACGGGAACCATCGTCGGCACGCCCGCATACATGGCGCCGGAGCAGGTGCGCGGCGACTGGGTCGGCGCGTCCGCGGACGTCTATGGACTTGGCGCCGTGATGTTCCGCTGCCTGACCGGTCGTGCGCCGTTCGATGGACCGCACCCGCTCGCCGTGCTGGCGAAGATCGTCCTCGAGCCACCCGCCACGCTCCGCGAGCTGCGGACCGATGTTCCTCCGGCGCTCGAGCAGCTCGTCCTGCGTATGCTCTCGAAGGACCCCGCCGCTCGCCCCGCGAACGGCGAGGCGTTGCTCGAGGAGCTCTCCCTCGCATCGGCCGGCGTCGAGGAAGGCCGCCGGCCGACCGCCGCCATCAGCGCGCGCGAGCAGCGCGTCGCCTGCATCGTCCTCTGCATGATGGCCGACGGCGCCGAGCAGACCGTCTCGACGCGACGGACCGCCGCGCTGCACCGGGCCATCGAGCTGCGCGGCGGCGTCACCACCGCCCTGGCGGGCGGCGCCTGGCTCGTCACCGTGCCCGGCGCTGCCTCTCCCGTCGAGCAGGCTACGCGGGGCGTCCGGAGCGCGCAGGCCATCGCCGCGGTCCGCCCCGACACGCCGATCTTCGTCGGGACGGGGCGCGTGGTCGTCGCCGGCGACACCGCCATGGGGGAGGTGATCGATCGCGCCACCGAGGCGCTCGTCCGCGCGATGAGAGAGCGCGCGCCGGGCGGAGTACGGGTCGACGTGACCACCGCCGAGCTCCTCGAGGGCCGCTTTCGCATGCCCGGGCAAGGCGGATGGCGAGATCTCGCTCACGAGGAAGAGGCGCTCGCCCCCGTCCGGACGCTGCTCGGCAAGCCATCGCCGTACGTCGGGCGCGAGCAAGTGCAGGGGGTCGTCTGGTCCTCCCTCGCCGCAGCGATGGACGAGGCGCGCGCGTGCGTGGCGCTCATCACGGCGCCGCCGGGGCTCGGCAAGTCGCGCCTCCTGCACGAGACCGTCGCCACCGCGACGGCCGAGCGGCAGGATCTAGACGTGCTCTTTGCAACCACCGACCCGATTCGCGCGGGCACGCCGTTCGGCGTCGCCGCGCAGATCGTCCGGCGCGCGGCGGGCATCCTCGAGCGCGATGACGCCCCCGCCCGCCAGCGCAAGCTCGCCGCGCTGGTCGAGCACGGCGCCGGGCGTGATGCGCGCCGCTTCGGGGAGATGCTGGGCGAAATCTGCGGCGTCGTCGCGACACGGGAGGACGCCAGCCCGGCGCTGCGGGCGGCACGGTCCGACCCTTCGATCATGGGCGACGCCATTCGCGAGGCGTGGATCGCGTGGCTCGACGCACGGAGCGCGCGCGCCCCCGTGCTTCTCGTGATCGAGGACCTGCACTGGGCGGATGCGCCTTCCGTGCAGCTCGTCGAGGCGGCGCTGCGGGCGCTGTCCGAGCGCCCGCTGGCCGTGCTCGCGACGGCCCGCCCGGAGGCACACGCGCTGTTCCCGGGCGCGTTCCGCGAGCGGGGTCTCATCGAGGTCAACCTGACGCCGCTGTCTCCACGCGCGTGCGAGCGCCTCGTGCGCGAGGCGCTCGGTGCCTCGGCGGACGAGAAGCTCGTCAAGGCGCTCGCCCGGAGGGCGGGAGGACACCCGCTCTACCTCGAAGAGCTCGTCCGTGCGTCCGCTGCCGGGTGCAGCGAGGACGCGCTTCCCGACTCCATCCTGACGACCGTGCAGGCGCGGCTCGACTCGCTCGGGGCGCGGCCGCGTCGCCTGCTCCGCGCCGCGAGCGTCTTCGGAGAGACGTTCTGGTCGGGAGGCGTCGCAGCCCTCCTCGGCGAGGAGGTCGCGCCCGCGGAGGTGGACCTTCTTCTCGCGCAGCTCACCCAGCAGGAGGTGCTGCACGTCGCGCGGGCGGCGTCGGGCGAGACCGCGTACCGCTTCCGTCACGCGCTCGTGAGAGACGCGGCCTACGCCATGCTCGCGGAGCCCGATCGGGTCCTGGCGCACCGGGGGGCCGCAGCCTGGCTCGAGGGCGTCGGCGAGACCGAGCCAGCGATCCTCGCCGAGCACTACGATCGCGGCGCGATGCCCGAGCAGACGCTGGCCTGCCTGCGACGGGCCGCCGCGCACGCGCTCGAGCACAATGATCTCGATCGCGCGATGACGCACGTCGCGCGCGCCCTCACCCTCGCGCCCGGACCGGCGGACGACGCGGCGCTGCGCATCATCGAGGCCGAGGTCCACTACTGGCGCGGTGACCTTGCTCCGGCGGCGGAGCGCTCGTCGAGCGCCGCGCACCGGCTCGCGCGCGGCGCCGTGGAGTGGTTCGAGGCGGTCGCCGTCGCCATCGGGGCGCTCGGTCAGATGGGGAAGAACGACGAGGTCGCAGCGTGGCTCGACGCCGCGACCACCGCGGACACCAACGTGGAGGCGCGCGGAGCGCACGTCGTCGCCCTCTGCCGCGGGATGACCCAGCTCTTCTGGGCGCACCACCCGGGCGACCGCGGCGGCGTGCGCGCGTGTCTGGACGGGCTCGTGGCCCGCCCGGAGCCGCTCGATGCGTACCAGCGGGGCTGGGTCCACAGGGTGCGAGGCGAGTCGGCGTGGCTCCACGCGCGAGACGTCCATGGTGGGCTCCATGAGCTCGAGGCGAGCTGCGCGGCGTTCGAGGAAGCTCACGCCGTGCGCGCGCTATGCCTCACGCGGCTCAACGCGGCGAGCCTCACGGGCTGGTCCGGCGCCACCGATCGAGGTCTGGCCCTCGCCCTCACGGCCCGGTCCGAAGCCGAGCGCGTCGGCGCGGCCTTTCTCGTTCGCTACGCGGGCGCCGTCGAAGGGCTGCTTCGCGCGTACGCGGGCGACGGCTCGGCGCGCGCCCTGATGCGGTCCTCGCTCACGGAGGTCAGCGGGACACCGCGCCTGGCGTTCGTCTGCCACCTCGTCGTTGCGATGCAGGCGCTCGACGAGGGGGACCTCGACGTGGCGGAGGATTCGGCGCGCGCCGCTGTCGCCCTGCCGATCGTGGAGGAGCTGCGCGCACCCGCGCTCGCCCTGCTGTCGCGCGTTCACACGGCCCGGGGGCGCGCGGAGGACGCCCTGCGCGTCGCGCGCGAAGCGTGGACCGCGGAGCTCGCCTGCCGCGACCTCGATCTCGCCTACGGCATCGTCGGGCTCACCCTCGCCGAGGCGCTCGAGGCGGCCGGGGAGGCGGACGCCGCGCACCACGCGCTCGCGCACGTCTTCCGTGAGCTGGATGCGATCGCGCGCACGATCCCCGCCGCGGAGCGCGCGCTGTTCTGGGCGCGGCGGCTGCCCAACGACCGCGTGCTTCGCCTGGCAGCGCAGCGGGGCATGGGGCCTTCCTGAGCAGGCGAACCTCGCGCCGGCGGCGCGACTCGCCCTCAGCGCGGTACGTCACCGCCCGGCCGTGCGTTCGTCCTCGACCCGTGCGTGATCGGCCCGTCGACGTCGTCCACGGCGTCGAAGGACTCGCCGATGGAAGCGTTCGGCGTGACGTCGCCCTCCTCCTCGTGCTCCTGCTCGTGCGAGGGCGAAGCCTCTCCCGGTGCAGTCTCTGCCTCGCGCGGCTCGGCCTGGTGCAGCTCGGGGCGAGCCTCGTGAGCGGGGTGGGCCGGCGCCGGCAGCGTGGCGTGGGCGGTGGGCTTCGAGGCCTCCGGGAGGTGGCGAACGCGCTCGTGCGCGAGATGCGTCAGGTGGTGCGTGCGCAGCGTCGGAAACTCGATGCAGCCGGCCATGCCGGAGGGGCAGCCTATGCGAACGTGAAAGTGATCATCGTGAGGCAGTGAGCCCCGCGGCTGGACCATGAGCTCCGCGGCGCGGTTTCGAACGGCCAGGGGCGCCCCGATCCTCTCGCCGTAGGCGAGCAGCCGCGCACGGAGCGGCGAGGCGACGAAGATGTACGTCACGCGCGCCGGCGGATTGGTCACGAGCGAGGCAACGAGCGCCCAGTTCTTGGCGTCGTCGAAATAGGCGCCGGGCCAGGACGGCGCCGTCCCGTCTGCCTTGAACGGCACGAAGTGCTCGGCGAACAGCGGCTTGCCCGTCTGGCTCCTCACGTAAAAGCCGATGTCGGCGTCACGTCCGCTCTCGTGCGACGCGTGGCGGTCGAGGTCTCCACCTCCCTGGCGGGACATGTGACCGACCGACATGACCGCATCGGGGAACTGGTGGCGCACGATGCGCGCGGAACGGTCCACGAGGGTCACGAGCGGGCCTAACCCCCAGCGGACGTCGCCGTGCGCGTACACGGGCACGATGCGCAGATACGGAGCGTCGTCGAGGTGCGATCCGCCGACCAGGTGGCCGTCGGTGGGCGACCCCACGCTGCGCCCGAGACGCAGTGGGTGGCTCTCGGCCTGAAGGTGAGCGGCGCGAACGGGTGTCCGCGGCCCCGCCCAACCCGCGGGCGCAACCGCGGCGACAAACGTGAATGCCGCCGCCGCGAGCGCTGCCTTTTGCATCATGGGGTGACAGAAGCAGCCGACCGTACATCGGGCCAACTTTTCGAGCCGGGGTCTGCCGCCAGCAGACCGCATGAGGGCGCCAGTCCTCACCCGGCAACCCTGGAATACCGCTGTTCCCGCGGCCTTCCCGCCGGGCTCGCCAGGAGGAGTTCTTGCACGCCGCAAGGCCAAAGGAACGAAGGATGAATCTGGCACACAAAGGCGGCGAAGTCGGCAGTCCAAGAAACCAGGCGGAAAGCGGAACGCACACTGTCTCCCAGGAAGACGGCGCGAGACGACCCCGCCACGGCTTCGGTGCATTGCTCCGTGGCAAGACGCAGCCCGCCCCCGTGGCGAACGTGCCTCCGACGCTCTACACGGAGTGCGACGGCTGCGGCTGCGTCATCGAGGTGGAGCTCTCACGCTTCCTCGACAGCCCCTCGGTGGACTGCTCGGCGTGCGAAGGGACGAGACTCAGCTTCACCGGCGCCGAGCTCGACCGGCCGACGGTTTCCTTCACCCCTTCGCCGGATCTCCTCCGCGCAGCGATCCCACCGAGGCGCTAGGCGCGCACCTCGGACGACGCTCTAGTTTGGCGCGGCGCAGCAGCGGAAGCCCGTCGAGTAGTCGTGGTAGGTCGGCGAGTGCGCGCGCGTGACGTAGGTGCACCCCGGTCCGTTCAGCTCCGCGTCGCCGTAGAACCCTCCGCGAAAGCGCCCGTGCCCCTGCGGGTCGGGCTCGTCGACCCACTCGTGGAGGTTGCCTACGCAGTCGTAGATGCCGAACGGGCTCATGCACGCGGGATAGCTCCCCGTCCTCGCGAGCCCGCCCTCCCACTGGTTCAGCCGGGGGTCGTTGAAGTTGTCGTCCGTCCACTTGTACGGGTCCCAGCCGAAGAAACGGACCATGCTCGAGCCCTTGCCCTCGTTGCACGCGCCCGGCTGCCGCGTCTTGCCGCCGTAGGGATAGAGGGAGCTTGGGCCTCCGCCGCTGCACGCGTAGACGAACTCGGGCGCGCGGCACAGACGCTTTCCGGCGTTGGCGCATGCCTTCGCAGCCTGGACGCGCGAGATGTACCCCTGCGGGACGACGCCCGCCGCGCTCTTCGCGCGGACGGTCAGGTTGTCGACCGTCGCGTAGGGAGAGTGAGGCGACTCGTGACCTTCGGCGTCGATCTCGACAACGTAGGCCTCGTAGCGGTCGATGCAGAAGTCGTCGAGGATCTCGACCCCTCCCGTCGAATCGGTCGAGGCACCGTTGATGGTGACCATCTCGGGCGGACACGCCGGCACGTGCGGAGCGGGCGGACGCGGCGGACGGGCGTGCGAGTGCCCCGGAGTCGGCGTCACGCGCGCGGCGCAGGCCACGCACGCGAAGAGCCCGATGGCGGAGCACGCCACACGGAGGAGCCAGAGGCGCGGCGTGGGTACGCGTGACGCCACCACGTCAGGCCTCACCCCCGAACGACTCCCATATGGATTCCTCCCCGGGCCAGCGGTGCGCTGCAGACGCCAGGAGCGCGAGCATCACCGCCGCAAACGCGCCCCACAAGGCGACGCGAGATCCGGCGCGCAAGGAAGGCGTGCGGACGAGGACCGCGCCCATCACGACCCCAGTCAGGAGTCCCCCTCCGTGCGCGAAATTGTCCATCCGCATGGCCGTGAACCCCAGCACCGTCCAGATCACGATCGTCACCGCGGTGCTTCGAACCCAGCGATCGGCCGTGAACGCAGCCCAGCTCCCCAGCTCACGCCAGCGTAGCGCGAGCGTGATCCCCACGATGCCGAACGCCGCCCCCGAGGCTCCAGCGGAGCCCGGCCCGTCGTGGCACAGCAGGCTGACCGCGCACGCCCCCATCCCGGTGACGAGATACACGAGGACGAACTTCCAGCGGCCGAGCGCGCGCTCGACGGGCGCGCACCAGCCGACGAGCGCGTACGTGTTCCACAGGAGGTGGACCCAGCCGATGTGGATGAACATCGGCGTCACGAAGCGCCAGTACTGACCCGCCCAGACGTGGCTACGCTCGAGGGCGCCGAACCGGACGAGGTTCGTCGCGTTGGTCGAGCCTCCGTGCGTCTCGATGACCAGGAAGACGACGACGTTGATGGCGCAGATCCCGAACGTGACAGGCGCCGCCCGTACACGGTCGAGGAAGGAGGGGCCGGCGACGCGGCGCTGCTCGGCCGCAGGAAGCGGCGCGGGCTCGGGCGGCCCTACGCGAACCGGAGCCGGAACGGGGACGGGCGGCTCTGCGTCCATGCTCCGGACGATACGAGATCGGGGCCAGCTCGGACGCACTTTCTCCTGGAGGAGCCTCCCGTCGAGCTCCCCGCTCAGACGAGCCGGAGCCCTACCGGCATCTCTTCGCCGAAGAAGGCGATACGGTCGCGCTCCTCCAGATCGACTCGCTCGATCACCGCGCGGGCCCACGAAGGGCGCGTGCCGAGCGCCTGCAGCCGTCGCGCGACCTCCTGACGAACCCGCTCCGACAAGTCCCGTCCGCGATCCTCCGTGAAGCGCGCCATGCGCGCCGCGGCCTCGGCCGCCGTGGGAACCTCGTTCCACTTCTCGCGAAGCAGGTGATCGATCCAGCGCTCGACGGACGGCGGCGACACGACGTGATCGACGCTCGCGTACGCTGGAATGCGTGCGCCGAGGCGGCCGATGGCGGCCCAGAGGCGCGGGTCGCGATCGGTCCACGTGAGCTCGAGAAGCCACGCGCCGAGCTCGCCCCGCCGCGACGCGGGCAGCCGCTCGAGCGACGATGCCATCTCGAGCATCTCGTAGCGTCCCTCGGGCGGGCGGCCCTTGGGCTTCTTCAGCTTCGCCTCGGCCGGCGCGAGGAAGGGGTCGACCATGTCGCGCAGGAGAACCTGGGCGGGCTCGTCGAGGCCGGCCGCCACGCGACGCCACGTGTTCCAGAACTGCTGCCAGCCGCGCGCCTGATCCGGGAACGCGAGCTTCTCGGCGGCGAGCGGCCCGAGCGCGCCGACGCGGGAGGCGTCCAGCGGATCGCCGAAGCCGGGGCGGAGGCAGTAACCGGCGAGCTGCCAGAACACGCGCTCGTGCTCGGGCGACCTCTTGCGTGCCCGGTGCCCGGCCCAGATCGCATCGAAGATCGTCCGCGCGACGGGGGTGGTCCAGCTTGCACGCTCGCCCAGCAACCGCTCCAGCTCGCGAACCAGATCCTTCACCTCGCGCGAAGCCACGTCTCCCCTGCCCTTGCCGAGGACCCGATCGATCGCGGCCCGCGCATCCTCCATGACGCGCGGCGAACGCGACACGCTGCTGGGCGGCGGAGTCAGGCTCGGGCGCGTGACGTCGCCGCGGAGCGCGAACGCCAGCCGAAAGCGGCGAGCCGCGGGACCCGAAGGAGCAGCCTCCACGCACGCGAGGTCGAGCGTACCCACCGCGCTGAGCTCGCCCTCCAGCACGACCGCCAGGCTCTCGGGGTTGGCCTTCGCGTCTCCGAACGACGCCGCCAGCGGCGGCAGCCGGTCGTAGTGCTCCTCGTCCAGCGTGACGAGGTCTCCCGGACGGTGCTCGCGCGCGTCGTCCGAGGCGTAGAGCTCGAAGCGCACCGGCCGCCCCACGACGAGCTCCAGCGGGAGGCTGCTCGCGACCTGCGGCACCCCCTCCTTCGCTCCGCGTGGCACGACGCACACGCCCGATCGCGGCGTGCCCGGCACCTTCGATTCCACCTCGACGTAGTACCCGCGGGCCGACCCGCTCTCGATCCGGAGGCCGCGGCCGCGCCGCGCGAGGGCATACGCGACCGCGCCGCGCGCCACGGCCACGTCCGGGTCGGCGTGCGGGAGGATCGTCACGGGCGGCCCCCCCCACGCGTCGATCGCCTGGGCGAGGCGCTCGGCGATGCGACGCGCCTTGAAGACGCCGCCGTTCAGGAGAAGGGCGCGGGGCGCTTCGGCGAGGTCGCCGCCTGCGGCTGCGTGGCGCGCGAAGAACGCGGCGACGTGACGCGTGATGGCGACGTCGCGCTCGTAAGGCAGGCCGAACCCCACGAGGCCGCTCCGCGCGCGCTCGGGAACGGCGTCGCGCGGGGCCGCCGGCAAGAACCCATCGAGGACGATCGCCTCCGCCTCGGCGCGCGTGATCCTCGTGGAGCGCGTGCCACCGACGAGGCGCGAGCCTGCCCCGGCCACGCTGACGCCCACGTCGTCGGGCGCGCCGTCGCCCAGGAGCCTCTCCTTCGCGGCGCGGCAGGCAAGCACGAGCTGACCGAAGCGGGCGGGATCGAGCTTCGCGTCGCCGAGGCGTGCCTCGCACGCGTGCGCGAGCGCGAGGTCCATGTTGTCGCCCCCGAGGAGCAGGTGCCTCCCGACGGCGACGCGCGTGACCGCGAGCGGCTCGGCCCCGGTGCCTCGCGCGACGCGGATCAGCGAGAGATCCGTCGTGCCCCCGCCGACGTCGCAGACGAGGACGAGCGCCTCCCCCATCCGCGTGAGCTCCGCGTAGCCCGCATGGCGCATGTAGTCGTAGAACGCCGCCTGCGGCTCCTCGAGGAGACGAGCCGTCAGCCCGGCCTTCTCTGCCGCGCGGATCGTGAGCTCGCGCGCCGCCTCGTCGAAGGAAGCCGGGACGGTGAGCACGACCTCTTGCTCCGGCAGCAGCGCGTCCGGGTGCGCTTCGTCCCAGGCCCTGCGAACGTGGGTCAGGTAGCGCGCGCTCGCGTCGAGCGGCGAGATGCGCGGCACGTCCGCTCCCTCGACGCCCCACGGCAGGATGGGCGCGAGTCGGTCGACGCTGGCGTGGCAGAGCCAGCTCTTCGCCGACGCGACGAGCCTCCCGGGCACCTCGGCGCCGCGCCGCAGCGCGTACTCGCCCGAGACCCATGGGGGCTCACCCC
>Ga0302196_10000179_pt1 | contig 64198 bp, 57 predicted proteins | sample II_Bog_N1_3_FD_198794 | JGI IMG/M metagenome (GOLD analysis project Ga0302196, IMG submission 198794) | Peat permafrost microbial communities from Stordalen Mire near Abisko, Sweden - II_Bog_N1_3 | ecosystem: Environmental > Terrestrial > Soil > Wetlands > Peat | place: Sweden: Abisko... | reverse complement strand
CCCGTTCGGGGCCGAGCGACGAACACCGGGTGCTGTGGTCCTATCAGGTGCGCGGGTTGCCGGTGCAGGTGGTGGGCGAGACCAAGGATTGGCGGCGGATCTGCGATTCCGACGGCCAGCTGTCCTGGGTCAACAAGCTGACCACCGACGGCCGCCGGGCGGTGTTGCGCACCCAAGCCGGGCCGACGCCGATCCTGACCCATCCGCGCGCCGACGCCGCCGTGAGCGCCTATCTGGCCCATGACGCCCTCGCCGCGCTCGATCACTGCCAGGCGGGCTGGTGCAAAATCAAGGTCGGCGGCTCCGGCGGCTGGATCAGCGCCGACGCGGTCTGGGGCGTCGCCGACGGACCGCAATGCCGTTGAGCCGGGGCGCCGCCCTGTGCTACCCCTCCGCTCCCTTGCGCCCCGAGACCGTCTCGCGGGCGACCCAATCCGTCGCGGGCCACACCCGCGCCCTTGAGAGCTCCCAATGACCGTGGGCGACCAAAGCCGCTTCGAACGGGACGACCTTCTCGCCTGCGGACGCGCCGAGATGTTCGGCCCCGGCAACGCGCAACTACCAGCGCCGCCGATGCTGATGTTCGACCGGATCACCGACATCACCCGCGAAGGCGGCGTCCACGGCAAGGGCTATGTCCGCGCCGAGCTCGACATCACGCCGGAGCAGTGGTTCTTCGGCTGCCACTTCATCGGCGATCCGGTGATGCCGGGCTGCCTGGGTCTGGACGCTATGTGGCAGCTGGTCGGCTTTTTCCTCGGCTGGGCCGGCGCGCCGGGCCGCGGCCGCGCCCTGGGGGTCGGCGAGGTGAAGTTCACCGGCCAGGTCACGCCCAAGGTCAAGCTGGTCACCTATCGCATTGAGCTGAAGCGGGTGATCATGCGAAAACTGGTCATGGGCGTCGGCGACGGCGTGATGGAGGCCGATGGCGTCCCCATCTATGAGGCCAAGGATCTTCGCGTCGGCCTGTTTGACGCCAAGGACCTGAAATAGAGGAAGTTTGGTGCGGCGTGCGACTCTGGGAGCCATCGGCTTCCTCTGATCGCCGGCGGACCGAGGACTTGCTTGGTGGAAGGCCAAGCTGCAAGAGGAGCGTGAATGCGCCGCGTCGTCGTCACTGGGATCGGGATTGTCTCGTCGATCGGCTTGGGGGCCGAGGCGGTGAGCGCGTCCCTGCGCGAGGCCCGCTCGGGCGTGGTCGCCGCGCCCGACTATGCTGAGCTGGGTTTCCGCTGCCAGGTCCACGCCACCGCCAAGGTGGACTGGGAGAGCCTGGTCGATCGCCGGGCCGCGCGTTTTCTGGCCCCCGGGACCGCCTACGCCCACATCGCCATGGAGCAGGCGATCGCCGACAGCGGGCTGGGCCCTGATGAGGTGTCCCACCCGCGCACCGGCCTGATCGTCGGCGACGGCGGCCCCTCGACCCGCGCCATCGTCGAGGCCGCGCGGATCACGGTGGACAAGGGCCCCAAGCGGGTCGGCCCGTTCGCCGTGCCCAAGGCCATGTGCTCGGGACCCTCGGCGGTGCTGTCGACCTGGTTCAAGATGAAGGGGATCAACTATTCGATCTCCTCGGCCTGCGCCACCTCGACCCACTGCATCGGCGCCGGCGCCGAGCAGATCCAGTTCGGCAAGCAGGACATCGTCTTCGCCGGCGGCTGCGAGGAGCTGGACTGGACCCTGTCGGTGATGTTCGACGCCATGGGCGCCATGTCCTCGAACTTCAATGATCGCCCGGCGGTGGCCTCACGCGCCTATGACCGCGATCGCGACGGCTTCGTCATCGCCGGCGGCGCGGGGATCGTCGTGCTGGAGGAGCTGGAGCACGCCAAGGCGCGCGGCGCCAAGATCTATGCCGAGATCACCGGCTATGGCGCCAACGCCGACGGCCACGACATGGTCGCCCCCTCCGGTGAGGGCGCGGCCCGCTGCATGCGCCTGGCCATGGAGGGCCTGGACGCGCCGATCGACTATCTGAACACCCACGGCACCTCGACCCATGTCGGCGACGCCAAGGAGATGATGGCCGTGCGCGAAGTGTTCGGCGACCGCGCGCCCCTGATCTCCTCCACCAAGTCGCTGACTGGCCACAGCCTCGGCGCCGCCGGGGCGCAGGAGGCGATCTATTGCCTGCTGATGATGCGAGACGGCTTCGCCTGCGAAAGCGCCCACATCGACAATCTGGACCCCGAATTCGAGGGCTTGCCGATCCTTAGGGAGCGCAAGGATGTGCAGCTCAACACGGTGATGTCGAACAGTTTTGGGTTTGGCGGGACCAATGGGTGTTTGGTGATGAGTAGGTTTGGAGACTAGTGGGCGGATGCGGTCTCCAGAGGAGAACGACGCAAAATCAAGCGCCCTTGAGGCCGCCATCAAGAGAGTTCTCCAGAGGAAGTCCCATTACTGGCTCTTTCGCCATGTTTCAGGTCTCGCCCGGAAGAAGGACGTGGAGGTCGAGATTCGGATCGACCTCCCACAATCGTCAGTCAGTCATGTGTTCCCGCCGGCCGGCTGGCCTCTGGCTCACTTGGACACAGCGCGAGGCATGATGTTTCTTCGTCGTCGCCAAACGCTCACGGACGCTGAGGTCGAGACGATGTTCGTCGAAGCCCTCACGTTTGCCCATACGCAGTGCGGTAAATTCCATTCATGGACGCACGGCCCTAGACTGCGCGAATGGCCAAAGCTAACGCCTCCCATGGAGACGTAGGCTGGTCACCAAAACCCATGGAGAGCCCGTCGCGCCGGGTCGGGCCTGGGTCAAGGTCGGCCCCTCTTCGGGGCCGCCGCGGAGCGGCTTGACCGTGAGGCAGGCCCGGTCCGGCGCGATCCTGTGGCCGCGGAACTTGGGGCGTCCCTCAGTCCCTCATCCCGGCTCCGTGCGGCTGCGCCGTTCAGGCCGGAATGACGGATTAGGGTCCGGCCCCATTTACCCCAAGCGATCATCCTGGCCGAAATAGCCAGTTGGTTGCCAAGGTCTGGGGTTGAATGGTAGCCTCGATTATGGATCACGCCGACGGCAGGACCGGGCTATTTCGCTGGCTTTGGGCTGGTCTGTTCGTCGCGATCTGCGTGGCGCTCATCTGGGCCGAAAGAGTCCCTTGGTGCGCGACAACTTTACGCTTAGTGGGTCCATTCGGTAATGCGGGCTGGACCGCAATGTTCGCAGCAATCATCTATTCGAAGCGGAAAAAGCACCCCACTCAATCGGATATCGATCGCGGCGACGGACCCATCATGAATTGGGTCTGCGTCTCGGTGTTCGCCGCGCTTTCGCTTTTCAGCCTCGTTGATGGCGTGCATCGCTTGTTCGGTCGCTGATCGCCGTTCACGAGCCCTCCAGGGCCAGCCTCTGCACCACACGCCAGTCGCCGGCCGGGTTCTTACGCATAACCAGAAAGCCGGCCTCTCCGGCGAGCGGTCCAAACCAATCGTGATAATAGGCCATGGCTTCGCCGCCGGAACGGTTGAGCACCGGGGTCAGCATGTAGAGCTCACGCGCCTGAAACGCCCGGTTGGGCAGTGGCTTGAGGCGCCGCTTGATCAGGTGGCCCACGATGAATCGGACGCCCAGATGTCGCGCAAGCGGCTTGAACGACGTGCACACCGCGCTGGGGTCGGTCTCCGCGAAGGCCCACATCGATTCGATCGTCTGGGTCTCGATGGGTTGCGATAGCCGCTGAGGTTCGTTCCCAAAGCGCGGATCGGCGCTCATTTTCGCGACCATGCTGATCGCCTCGCTCGGTGAATAGCGACGCCGCAGATCGTTGACTGGCGTCGACGTGCTCATCACCGTGAAACGGAATGGGCCGTACCCGTCGTCTTTCATCATGTAACGGCGGGCCACGTTCGCCGCCGCACAGGCAGGCGGCTCGGACGCGGACGGCGTCGTGGCGGTCAGGACGCCGGCTGCCATCAGGGTCAGAAGCATCGTGCAGTCATCGCGGCCAACCCTTTTCGCCAGCGTAACGCCGCCCTGACGCGGCCTCAAGGACGCTTCGCGCCGCTGCGCGGGGCCCCTGAAGAAGGGGCCTCCTTGACCCCGCGTCCGAGCGGCGTTCCTTATCCACCAAGGGTTTGTCGGCAGGCCTCGCCTCCGATGGAGGCGGGCTGGTCACCAAAACCTATGGAGAGCCCGTCGCGCCGGTCCTGATGTGGGTCAAGGACCGCCCCTCTTCGGGGCGGCCGCGGAGCGGCGCGAAGCGTCCTTGAGGCAGATCGGGACCGGCGCGATCCTACACCTGTGGGTTTGGCGCACCTTTGCCTCCCTCCGCGTCGGCTGCTAGACACCACGCCTGACCCCGCCGCCGCGCGGCATACCGAGAGCGACCATGGCCGACGACTACGACTTCCCCAAGGGCGAGCTGATGCGGGGCAAGAAGGGCCTGGTGATGGGGGTGGCCAACCACAACTCCATCGCCTGGGGCATCGCCTCGCAGTTGGCCGCCCAGGGCGCCGAAATGGCCTTCACCTACATGGGCGAGGGGCTGGAGCGGCGGGTGAGGCCTCTGGCCGAGAGCATCGGGGTCAAGGCCCTGATCCCCGCCGACGTTACCGACGACGCCTCGATGGACGCAGCCTTCGGCGCCCTCGAGCAGGAACTGGGCACGCTCGATTTCGTGGTCCACTCGATCGCCTTCGCCAACAAGGACGAGCTGAAGGGCTCGTTCGTCGAGAACACCACCCGCGAGGGGTTCCTCACGGCGATGAACGTCTCGGCCTATAGCTTCGTCGACGTCGCCAAGCGCGCCGCGCGGCTGATGCCGAACGGCGGGGCGATGATCAGCATGACCTATCTCGGCTCCGAGCGGGTGATCCCCAACTACAACACCATGGGCGTGGCCAAGGCGGCGCTGGAAGCGGCGACCCGCTATATCGCCCGCGACCTGGGGCCGGCCGGCATACGGGTCAACGCCATCTCGGCCGGGGCCATGCGGACCCTGTCCCTGGCCGGCATCTCCGGCGGTCGGGGCATGATCGCCCAGGGCCGCGCGTTCAGCGCCCTCAAGCAGGACACCAGCATGGAGGGTGTGGCCGGCTGCGCCCTGTGGCTGCTCTCGGACCTTGGCCGCTCGACCACCGGCGAAGTCGTCCATGTGGACGCCGGCTTCCATATGATGGGATTGCCCGAAGGCGAGGCGTAAGGCCGCGCTTATCGCGCCGCCCTCATTGTCTCCCGCAAGGCCGCCCCTATACTCCGGCCAACCTGCTAACCTGGACCCTTCCCCCCGATGAACAGCCATTTCGACGTCGCCGCCATCGGCAACGCCATCGTCGACGTCATCGCCCCGGCCAGCGAGGCCTTCCTTGAGGCTGAATCCCTGGTCAAGGGCTCGATGACCCTGATCGATGAAGCGCATGCGGCCGGCCTTTACGGGCGCATGGCGGCGGGGATCGAAGCCTCGGGCGGATCGGCCGGCAACACGATCGCCGGGGTGGCCAGCCTGGGCGGCAAGGGCGCCTTCATCGGCAAGCTGGGCCTCGACCAGCTGGGCGACGTCTTCGCCCACGACATCGCCGCGATCGGCGGCCAGTTCAGCGGCGGCCGGCTGGACGGACACGCCACCGGGCGCTGCCTGATATCGGTCACCCCCGACGGCCAGAGGACCATGGCCACCTGTCTGGGCGCCGCTGCATTGCTGACACCCGACGACGTCGATCCGGCGATCATCGAGGCGGCGCTCATCGTCTATCTGGAAGGCTATCAGTTCGATCCGCCCGAAGCGCGGCGCGCCTTCGCCAAGGCCGCCGGCCTGGCCCGCGCCAGCGAGCGGCTGATCGCCCTGTCCCTGTCCGATTCCTTCGTGGTCCACCGCCATCGCCCGGCCCTGCTCGGCTTCATCGAGAGCGAGGTCGACGTGCTGCTGGCCAACGAGGACGAGATCACCGCTCTGTTCGAAACCGACGATTTCGATGTCGCCGCGCAGGCTTGTCGCGGACGGGCGAAGATCGCCGCCCTGACCCGGGGCGCCAAGGGCTCGGTGGTGATCGCCGGCGATCAGACCCTGGTGATCCCAGCCCACCCGCCGGAGAAAGTCATGGACACGACCGGCGCGGGGGACCAATACGCGGCCGGTTTCCTGTTCGGCCTGGCCAAGGGCCGCGCCCTGACCGCCTGCGGTCGGCTAGGCGCCCTGGCCGCGTCGGAGGTGATCGCCCACTATGGCCCGCGGCCCCAGGTCTCGCTCAAGGACCTGGCGGCGGCGGCCGGACTTTAAGAGCAAAAGGAGCGCGTCCGTCATGGCCGCCAACCGCATCGCCGAGGTGGTCCGCGAGACCAAGGAGACCCAGATCCGCGTGCGCGTCGATCTGGATGGGACTGGCGTCTCGCAGATCTCGACCGGGATCGGCTTCTTCGACCACATGCTGGAGGCGTTCGCCCGCCATGGGGGGATCGACCTGACCGTCGAGACCAAGGGCGACCTGCACATCGACATGCACCACACGGTTGAGGACACCGGCATCGTCATCGGCCAGGCGGTCTCCAAGGCGCTGGACGGCTACAAGGGCGTGCGCCGGTTCGGCGCGGCCTATATCCCGATGGACGAGACCCTGACACGCTGCGCGCTGGATCTGTCCAACCGGCCCTATCTGATCTGGAAGGTGGCCTTCGCCCGGCCCAAGGTTGGCGACATGGACACCGAGCTGTTCAAGGAGTTCCACCACGCCTTCGCCATGAACGCCGGCGCCTGCGTGCATCTGGAGACGCTCTACGGCGACAACAGCCATCACATCGCCGAGAGCGGCTTCAAGGCCCTGGCCCGGGCCCTGCGCGAGGCGGTCGAGGTCGATCCCAAGACCGGCGGCGCAGCGCCCTCCACCAAGGGCGTGCTCTGAGGCGGACATGCAGAGTATCGCCCTGATCGATTATGGGTCGGGCAATCTTCGCTCGGCGGAAAAGGCGCTGATCAAGGCCAGCGCCGGCGCGGGCGGCGCGCGCCAGGTGCTGGTCACCGACGATCCGGAGGTGATCGCCCGCGCTGATCGGATTGTCCTGCCGGGGGTCGGCGCCTTCGCCGCCTGCATGGCCGCCTTCCGTGCGCGGCCCGGCTTGGTCGAAGCCATCGAGGAGGCGGTGCGACAACGCGGCGCACCCTTTCTGGGCATCTGCGTCGGCATGCAGCTTTTGGCCACCCGCGGGCTCGAATTTGGCGAAACCACCGGGCTAGACTGGATATCGGGTGATGTCCGGCGGTTGGAGCCCGAGGGCGCGGGGTTCAAGGTGCCGCATATGGGCTGGAACGATCTGCTCGTCGGACGCTCGCACCCGCTGTTCGCCGGGGTCGAGGCGGCGCCGATGTATTTCACCCATTCCTTCGCGCTGTTCCCAAGTCGTAATGAGGATGTCGCCGCCTTGGTCGATCATGGCGGCGCGGTCGTGGCGGCGGTGGCGCGCGACAATATAGCCGGCGTACAGTTTCACCCCGAGAAATCCCAATCGGCGGGCCTTCGACTGCTCGCCAACTTCCTGGACTGGCGGCCATGATCCTCTATCCCGCGATCGATCTGAAAGACGGCCAGTGCGTGCGGCTGCTGCATGGGGACATGGCCCAGGCGACCATCTTCAACGCCTCGCCCGCCGACCAGGCGGCCCAGTTCGTCAGGGACGGCTTCGACTGGCTGCATGTCGTCGATCTGAATGGCGCGATCGAGGGCCATTCGATGAACGCCGACGCGGTCAGCGCCATCCTCAACCAAGTTTCTGTGCCGGTGCAGCTCGGCGGCGGCATCCGCAGTCTGGAATCGGTCGGGGTGTGGATCGAGGCCGGGATCAGCCGGGTGATCCTGGGCACGGTGGCGGTGCGCGATCCGGAGCTGGTCAAGACGGCCGCGCGCAACTGGCCTGAGCAGATCGCCGTGGCCGTCGACGTGCGCGATGGGCGGGTCGCGGTGGACGGCTGGACCGGCGCCTCCGACCTGGACCCGATCACCCTGGCCAAGCGGTTCGAGGACGCTGGCGTCGCCGCCCTGATCGTCACCGACATCAGCCGCGACGGGGCGATGACCGGGGTCAATGTCGAGGCTGTCGGCGCCGTGGCCGATGCGGTCAGCATTCCGGTGATCGCCTCGGGCGGGGTGGCCTCGGTGGCGGACATCCGCCTTCTGCAGGCGCGCAAGGGCGTGCCGATCGCCGGCGCGGTGCTGGGTCGCTCGCTCTACAACGGGGCGATCAATCCCGCGGAAGTCCTGGCCATCGCCAAGCGCAAGGCGGCGTAGGTCCGGTGTTGAAGGTCCGCGTCATTCCCTGCCTGGACGTCAAGGATGGGCGCGTGGTCAAGGGCGTCAAGTTCGTCGAACTGCGCGACGCTGGAGATCCCGTCGAACAGGCGACCGCCTATGACGCGGCCGGCGCCGACGAGCTGATGTTCCTCGACATCACCGCCAGTCACGAAGGCCGAGGGGCGATCCTCGACGTCATCGCCCGCACCGCCGATGTCTGCTTCATGCCGGTCTCGGTCGGCGGCGGGATCCGCGCCGTGGCCGACGCCCGCGCCCTATTGCGCGCCGGGGCCGACAAGGTCTCGGTCAATACGGCCGCGGTGGAGAACGAGGCCCTGATCCCCGGCCTGGCCGACGCGTTCGGCGCCCAGGCCGTGGTCTGCGCCATCGACGCGCGCGCGCGTCCCTCGGCCCGCGGCCTGGGCGCCGAGGGTTGGGAGGTGTTCACCTACGGCGGCCGCAAGGCTACGGGCCTCGACGTGGTGGAATACGCCGCCCAGGCCGTGCGGCGTGGGGCCGGGGAGATCCTGTTGACCTCGATGGACCGCGACGGCGCCAAGACAGGCTACGACATCGCCCTGCTGCGCGCCGTCAGCGACGCCGTCGGGGTGCCGGTGATCGCTTCGGGCGGCGCCGGGCGCGCCAGCGACCTGGTCGAGGCGGTCGAGGGCGGCGGCGCGGACGCGGTGCTGGCCGCCTCGATCTTCCATTTCGGCGAGATCAGCATCGGCCAGGCCAAGCAGGCCATGGCCGCCGCGGGCCTTCCGGTGCGCCTGACATGAGCCGCTTTTCCGAGGTCCTGGCCCGGCTGTCGGCCACCATCGAGGCCCGCAAGGGCGCGGACGCCGCCACCTCCTACACCGCCAAGCTGCTGGCCGGCGGCGCGCCCCTGGCCGCGAAGAAGTTCGGCGAGGAGGCGGTGGAGGCGGTGATCGCCGCCGTCCAGGCCGACGGCGAGGCCCTGGCGGCGGAAAGCGCCGACATGATCTATCACTGGCTGGTGCTACTCGCCGTCGCCGGCGTCAGCCTGGACGCTGTCGCCGCGCGGCTGGAAGCGCGCGAAGGCCGCTCGGGCGTCGAGGAGAAGGCGTCGCGTGGCTAGTCGCCAGCCGCTGACCTGAGTCTGCGGCCTTGACCGATCTTAGCGGCGTGATCGGCAGCCGCCGCTTGCGCCGCAATCGCGACGCGCGCTATTTCCGAGCATGGCCCGCCCGCCCCTGATCGCGCCCTCGATCCTGTCCGCCGACTTCGCCCGGCTGGGCGAGGCGGTGCGCGCGATCGCCGCCGCCGGTGCGGACTGGGTGCATGTGGACGTGATGGACGGCCATTTCGTGCCCAACATCACCATCGGCCCCGACGTGGTCAAAGCCCTGCGCCCTCACGCCGCCATCCCGTTCGATGTGCACCTGATGATCGCGCCGGCCGACCCCTATCTAGAAGCCTTCCGCGCCGCGGGCGCTGACCTGATCAGCATCCATCCCGAGGCCGGTCCGCACCTGAACCGATCGCTCAAACAGATCCGGGCGCTCGGCGCCAAGGCAGGAGTGGTGTTCAATCCCCAGACCCTTCCCGAGGTGATCGACTACATGATGGATGAGGTCGACCACATCCTGGTGATGTCGATCAATCCGGGCTTCGGCGGCCAGACGTTCATGACCTCGCAACTCAAGAAGATCGAGCGTCTACGGGCGATGATCGATCAGACCGGCCGACCGATCGAGCTGGAGGTCGATGGCGGCGTGACTCCGGAGACGGCGCGCCTTTGCGTCTCCGCCGGCGCCACGGCCCTGGTCGCCGGCACGGCGGTGTTTCGCGGGGGTCCCAGCGCCTATGCCGACAATATCCGAGCCTTGAGGGGCGCCTAGAGGGTGCCCGCGTTCATCGGGCGGCCGCCGATCTCCCGATTCTTGGGTCCGGATTCGAACCGACCCCCACGCCCTGTTCGGGCGAGGCGCTAGGTCTGGCGCGACATGGCCACAGGATCCCCGCAGCTGTGGTTCGCCGCCCTGGGCGCATCGATCGACCATCGTCTCCGCGACGAGTGGTTCGCCGGTCCCTTCCATGCCCTGACCCTTGGTCGCCCTAAGACCGCCGGCTTCGCCGCGGCGCCGCATGATCTGAGGCCGCCCGATCCGGTGCGCGGCCGCGCGTTGATGGACGGCGAATACGGCTTCACCGGCCAGTCGATGACGGTGGGGCCGCGCGGGGATCCCTGGAACCGCGCCAGTCCCAGCATACACTTCGCCGTGACCCTGCATGGTTTCGATTGGCTCGGCGACCTCGTCGCCCTGGGCGCGCCGGGGGTCGAGGAGGCGCTGCGCCTGACCCTCGACTGGCGACGGGTGTTCGGGCGCTGGAACCGCTTTTCCTGGCGCGGCGACGTGATCGCCCGGCGAGTGTTCAACCTTGCCTGCCACGCCCGCGCGCTCTGCGCCGGCGCCTCTGAGCTGGAGTGTCTGCGGATCGCCCAGACCCTGGCCAGCCAGGCGCGCCATCTGCTGGCCCTGGGCGACACGCTCCCGGGTGCGTCCGAGCGGCTCGCCGCCGCGGCGGCCGCCGGCGCGGCCCTCGCAGGCAAGGCCGGGGCGCAGATCCGCGCCGCCGCCATGCCGCGTCTGGCGGCGGCGCTTGACCGCGCGGTGCTGGCGGACGGCGGTCATGCCTCCCGCTCGCCCCAGGCCGGGCTTGAGTTGCTGCTGGACCTGCTGGCCCTGGACGACGGCCTTTCGCAATTGGGCCAGCCGCCGGCGGAGCGGGTGTCGCAGGCCATCGACCGGCTGACGGCGGCGCTGCGCTTCCACGCCCTGCCCGACGGCGCCCTGGCCAGCTTTCAAGGCGGGGAGCGGGGGGATCCGGCGCGCATCGCCGCCGCGAGGGCCCACGACGCCGGCGCATCCCGCGACTCGCCCCTCGGCGAGGCGCCGTATAGCGGCTACCAGCGCCTGACCGGACCCAGCTTGACGGTGATGATCGACGCCGGCGCTCCAGCCCAGGCCGGATGGAGCGTCGCCGCCTGTGGGCAGCCTGCCGCAATCGAGATTCTGGCCGGGCGTGAGCGCCTGATCACCAACGGCGGCTGGAGCCCCTGCGCCACCGGTCCGCAGGCGCTTCGCCTCGCGGCCGGGGCGTCGACGGTCGCCCTCGGATCGGGCGTGGCCGGCGCCCCGCTCAGCGGCGGCCTGGCCCGCGCTCTTGGACCCAGATTGATCGGCGGCGCCCAAAAGCTCGAGGTCCATCGACGCGAAAGCGAGTCGGGGGTCTGGGTCGAGCTTAGTCACGACGGCTGGCTGGCGACCACCGGACTGACTCATGAGCGCCGCCTGTTCCTCGATCGAAACCACGACGAGGTGCGCGGCGAGGACCGCTTCATCCCCGCAGCGGATGCGGCCGCGCGCCCAATCGCGGTGGCGGTGCATTTTCACCTGCATCCCCAGGTCCGCGCCCTGCTCGCGCGCGACCAGCGCAGTGTCCTGCTCCGTGGACGCGCGCCGCGCGGATGGTGGCTTCGCAACGACGCCAGCGAGGTGACGCTTGAACCCTCGATCGTGTTTCATGGCGGATTGCCGGTGCGTACCGTGCAGGTGATTCTCCGAGGCCGGTTGCGCGCGGACCGCGGCGGCCGCGTGCGCTGGAAGTTGGCGGCCGCCGCCGAAGGCGCCTGAGCCGCCGCAGGACGTGCGGAACTGAACCTAGGTTGGCGCGCTTTCAGCCGGATGGAGGGCCCAGCTATGACTCTGCGGTCCAATGCCGCCGCGCCAACTGAAGGCGGGTTGTTCGGGTTCCAAGTGTTCGTCGTCGAGGACGAGCTCGTCGTGTCAATCATGCTTGAAGATATGCTGGCCGAGTTCGGCTGCATCGTCGCGGGCATGGCCGCCACCGTCGATGACGCCATGGCCCAGATCGTCGCCACCCCGATGATCGATGCGGCGATCCTGGACGTCAATCTGGGGGGCGAGACCATTTTTCCCGTCGCCGACGTGCTCGCCGCCCGCCAGATTCCGTTCGTGTTTTCGACCGGCTACCCGAGCGCCGAGCTCACCCGCCGCTATCCGTCCAGTCGGATCCTGGCCAAGCCCTATGCGTCCGAAGCCCTGGCCGAGGTGCTCACCGATTTTCTCTATGACGCTCCGCATTGATCGCGACCGGTTGACTCCCCCGCCCGCCCCGCCTATCGCGACCGCGTCTCGTGTGACTGGCGATCAAGGTGGGCGACCACCGGGGAGCGCGAGGGTCTGACCGCCGCTCGCCTGGGCCATGTCCTTCATCCACAGGAGATCGCCTTGCCTCACGCCCCCGATTTTCCCGCGCCCGCCGACCACGCCCCTGTACGGCGCGCGCTGATTTCTGTCTCCGACAAGACCGGCCTGATCGACATGGCTCGCGCCCTGACCGCGCTGGGCGTCGAGCTGGTCTCGACCGGCGGCACGCGGTCCGCGATCGCGGCGGCCGGCCTGCCGGTGAAGGACATCTCGGAGCTGACCGGATTTCCGGAGATGATGGACGGGCGGGTCAAGACCCTGCACCCGATCGTTCATGGCGGCCTGCTGGGCGTGCGCGACGCACCCGAGCACGCCCAAGCGATGCGCGAGCACGGCATCGGCGACATCGATCTGGTTTATGTCAACCTCTACCCGTTCGAGGCCACGGTGGCGGCGGGCGGCGACTTCGCCGCCTGTGTCGAGAATATCGACATCGGCGGCCCGGCGATGATCCGGTCGGCGGCGAAGAACCATGGCTATGTCGCTGTCTGCACCGAGCCGGCTGACATGGACGAGGTGCTGGCGGCGTTGAAATCCGGGGACGGAACCACCCCGCTCGCCTTACGCAAACTGCTGGCCGCCCGCGCCTACGCCCGCACCGCGGCCTATGACGCCGCCATCTCCGCTTGGTTCGCCGCCGCGGTCGGTGATGAGGCCCCCCGGCGCAAGTCCCTCTCGGGCGCCCTGGTCCAGACCATGCGCTATGGCGAAAACCCGCATCAGAGCGCGGCCTTCTACCGTTTCGCCCATCCCCGCGCCGGGGTGGCCACCGCCCGCCAGCTGCAGGGCAAGGACCTCAGCTACAACAACATCAACGACACCGACGCCGCCTTTGAACTGGTCTGCGAATTCGATCCGGCGGCCAGCGCCGCGGTGGCGATCATCAAGCACGCCAATCCCTGCGGCGTGGCCCTGGGTGAGAGCCTGCAACAGGCCTACCTGCGGGCCCTGGAGTGCGATCCGGTCTCCGCCTTCGGCGGCATCATCGCCGTCAACCGCCGGCTCGACGGCGCCGCGGCCCAGGAGATCGCCAAGATTTTCACCGAGGTGGTGATCGCGCCCGACGCCGACGACGACGCCATCGCCGTCTTCGCCAAGAAGAAGAACCTGCGCCTGCTGGTCACCGGCGCCTTGCCTGATCCGACCGCCGGCGGTGAGACCTTCCGCTCGGTCGCTGGCGGATTCCTGGTCCAGTCGCGCGACGGATCGCGGCTGACCGCCGCTGACCTGAAGATCGTCACCCAGCGACCGCCGACCGAGGCGGAGATCCGCGACATGCTGTTCGCCTTCACCGTGGCCAAGCACACCAAGTCCAATGCGGTGATCTACGCCAAGGACGGCCAAACCGCCGGCATCGGCGCCGGCCAGATGAACCGGCGCGATTCCGCCCGCATCGCCGCCCTGCGCGCGGCCGAGGCCGGCGAGGCGGCGGGGCGCGGCCAGTCGCTGGCCCAGGGATCGGCGTGCGCCTCCGACGCCTTCTTCCCCTTCGCCGACGGTCTGATCCAGGCGCTGGAGGCGGGGGCGACAGCGGTGATCCAGCCCGGCGGCTCGATCCGCGACGACGAGGTTATCGCCGCCGCCGACGCCGCCGGGGCGACCATGGCCTTCACAGGCGTGCGGGTGTTCCGCCACTGAGCGCAACGATCAACCGCCGCCGTCTTCTTTCCGCAAGCTTGGCCTTGGCGGCCCCGCGGCCCGCCTTGGCTCAGCCGGTCGCGGCGCGAAGCGCGACCTGGTCGATGTTCCGTCAAGGGCTGATTTTTGTCCGCGCCGCGCCCCGCGACGGTCCACAGGACGGCCCTGCGGGCCTGTTCCTGCTCGACACCGGCGCCCAGGCCACAGTGATCGATCGCGGGTTCGCCGCCCAGGCGCGCCTGCACTTCGGACGCGCCGTCGACCTCAGCGCGCCTGCGGGTGACGTCGAGGCTCGGCGCACCGGCGGCTTGGAGCTGACGCTCGACGGCGGCCCCACCGCGCGGGCTGACGCTTCCGTCGCCGACCTTGCCGACACGGCGAGGATCATGGGCGTGCCCTTGGCCGGCGTGCTGGGGATGGATTTCCTGGGGCGGTTCGTGCTGAGGCTAGACTATGGGGCCAGCGAGGTGCGGCTGTCCGCGGCTGATCCGGATAGACCCGCGCCGCCCGGCTCGGCGCCGTTGCGCGCCCAACCCCTGCCCTTCGTCGCCGCCCAGGTCGCGCGATCGGGTCGGTCGGCCCAGGGCGTGTTCCAGATCGACACGGGCTCCAACACCGCCATCGAATTCTGGGCTCCGTTCGCGCGCCACGCCTTCCCGGACGCGCGCGGCGCACCGGGCCAGAGCATCGGCCTGGGCGGAGTAGAGACCACCGATCGCGGCCGGATCGACGTGCTGGAGATCGCCGGGCGTCGGATTACCGGCCTGACGGTCAACTTCGCCGATGAAGGCCGCCCAGACGGCGCCGATCAGGCCTATGCAGGCGTGATCGGCGGGCCGGCGTGGAGCGGGCTGGCGCTGACGCTCGATTTTTCGGGGCGTCGGATGTGGTTGGAGCAGAGCGGCGGCGCGCCTTAAGCAGCGTCGGCGCCGGTTGAGACCTCGGCTAGCAAATCAGCGACCGTGATCCTCGAAAGCCGGTCAGCTGCGGCCTCGGAGGCGGCGCGCAGCACCCCGCCCACGGCCTCCGGAATCCTCTCGCCGACCGGGCAGCCTTGGGTTCCCGGCGGCGCGCAGCCCAGGCTGGCGCAGCCGTGAACGGCGCTGAGAACGGCGTCCAGGCGGATGGCGTGGGCTGGCAGCCGCAGCCATGCGCCGCCGCTGGCTCCCGGGCGCGACTCGACCAAGCCGGCGCGGCCGAGCATGGCGGTGACCCGTCGCACCACCACCGGATTGGTCGGCATCGAGGCGGCAAGCTCAGCGCTATTGACCGCCGTCTGGGCGCTGACTGCGCCCCTGTGGGCCATATAGACCAGGGCGTGGACGGCGACGGGGAATTTCTGACTGTCAGACATGACTTAAGCGATGATCCTTCATCCTTGAAGGTAGTCAAACCCGCACGCCAATCAATGAGCTGAATCGACAGCGCGATTGATGCGGCGGAAGAAAGGCGCTATCGCGCGCGTTCAATCGGGATGGTCGGGCCGAGGTCGGCGCCGCGTTCCCCGGAGGACTCGATGACAGGGGAAACCCAAGGCCTGGCCCCCGCGGACGCGGATGGCGCAGCCTCCCCCACGCCGCAAGTCGGCCGTCGGGGCTTCGCCGCCCTGATGCTCGGCTCGATCGGGGTGGTGTTCGGCGATATCGGCACCAGCCCGCTCTATGCGATGCGCGAAGCTCTGGGCCACGCCCGCCCGGACGGATCACCTGAAATGGCGGTGCTGGGCGTCGCCTCCCTGGTCATCTGGGCCCTGACCATCATCGTCACGATAAAATATGTCGTGTTCCTGATGCGCGCCGATAATCGCGGCGAAGGCGGGACCCTGGCCCTGATGGCCTTGGCGCAGAAGGCCGCCGGCCGGCGCACCCTGGCCATCTTCGTGCTGGGCGTGGCGGGCGCGGCGCTGTTCTATGGCGATGCGGTGATCACTCCGGCCATCTCGGTGCTGTCGGCGGTGGAGGGTCTGAAGGTCGCCCCGGATCTGGGCGTCCACCTTCGGCCCTATGTGCTGCAGATCGCCGCCGGCATCCTGGTGGCGCTATTCTTTCTGCAGATGCGCGGCACCAAACGGGTCGCCGCCTTTTTCGGCCCGGTTGTGGCGGTGTGGTTCGTGACCCTGGCCGCGCTTGGGCTTTATCACCTGAAGGATGACCTGTCGGTGATCCGCGCCTTTAACCCCTGGTATGGCGCCCATTTCCTGTTCGAGAACGGCGTGGTCGGCTTCGTTATCCTGGGCGCGGTGTTCCTGGCGGTGACCGGCGCTTCGGCGCTCTACGCCGACATGGGCCATTTCGGCCGGCGGCCTATCCGCGCCGCCTGGATGGGCTTTGTCGGTCCGTGCCTGGTGCTCAACTATCTGGGCCAGGCGGCCCTGGTGCTGCATCACCCGATCTTTCGCCACGATCCGTTCTGGGCCATGGCCCCCGCCTTCGCCTATTGGCCGATCCTGATCCTGGCCACAGCCGCCACCGTCATCGCCAGCCAGGCGGTGATCACCGGCGCCTTCTCGATGACCCAACAGGCGGTGCAGCTTGGCCTGTTGCCGAGGATGAACATCCGCCGCACCTCAGAGACCCAGGCCGGGCAGATCTTCATTCCTTCGGTCAACCTGTTCCTGATGATCGGGGTGCTGCTGTTGTTGTTCGTGTTCCAGACCTCCGGTCGCCTGGCGTCCGCCTACGGCATCGCCGTGACCGGGGCGATGCTGATCGACACCCTGCTGGCCTATGTGATCGTGCGCCGGGTGTGGGGCTGGGCGCTGTGGCAGGCCCTGTGCCTGACGATCCCGCTGGCGACCGTCGACCTGGTGTTCGTCGGCTCAAACCTCTTGAAGATCGAGAACGGCGGCTGGGCGCCGCTGGCCCTGGGCGCGGCCCTGATGCTGGTGATGTGGACCTGGACCCGCGGCACCCGCATTCTCTACGACAAGGTGCGCCGCGACAGCCTGCCGCTGACCGACCTGATCGACATGCTGCGCGCCCGTCCGCCGCATCGCTCGCCCGGCACGGCCATGTTCCTGACCGCCGACGCCGACGTGGCCCCCGTCGCCCTGATGCACAACCTCAAGCACAACAAGACCCTGCATCAGCACAATATCATCGTCACCGTCCGCACCGCAGAGGTGCCGACCGTGGCCGATTGCGACCGCATCCACATCGAGGTGGTCAATGACGACTTCAAGAAGCTTACCTTGGCCTATGGGTTCATGGAGACCCCGAACCTGCCTCGCGCCCTGGCCCAGTGTCGCAAACAGGGGCTGAAGTTCGACATCATGGCCACAAGCTTTTTCCTGGGCCGCCGCTCGCTGGTGGTGGCAGAGCACTCCGGCATGCCGATCTGGCAGGACAAGCTGTTTATCTTCCTGACCCGCAACTCAGCCAATCCGACGGATTTCTTTCATATTCCGCCAGGGCGGGTGGTGGAGCTTGGGGCGCAGGTGACGGTTTAGAACCGCTGACAACCGACGCGCCGCGCGCTTCATGACGTTCGACGGCTCGTCGCCGAAGGTGGCGTGAGACGTGAACAAAATCCGCAGTCGGCCCGACCTGTCACGGCGTCGGCTTTGCGGCCTGCAAGCTCAACGCCCGCCGCGCCGCCCAGCCATATTCCAGACCGGTCCAGACCGTCACCAAGGCGGCGAAATCCAAGACGACAATCGCAGCCTTATAGAGCTGGCGCAGATTTTCCACGGAGACGTGCAGGTCCCACACCGGCCAGAACCAGATCACCATCAGGGCGCCCAGGGCGACCAGCTGCAACGTGGTCTTGGTCTTGGCCAGGAAGGTCACCGGCAGCTTGACCCCGCGCGGGGCCAGCACTTCGCGCAGGGCGGAGACGGCGAACTCGCGAAACAGGATGATCGCCCCGGGGATGAGCACCCCCGCCGCACCCACCGCCAGCAGACCGAAAATGGCCCCGCAGACCAGGATCTTGTCCGCGATCGGGTCGAGGATGGTCCCCATCAAGCTGGTCACCCCCCAGCGCCGGGCGAGCCAGCCGTCGAAGAAATCGGTCACCGCCGCGACCACGAAGGCGCCCACCGAAAAGTCGATCAGCATCCGCGCGGCGCCGGGATAGCGGCCAGCGCCGATCGTGACCAGGGCGGCGAACATGGCCAGGGACAGCACCAGGCGGGCGATGGTCAGGATATTGGGCAGGTGCTTCATCGCAAGGTCCAGCGAAAAACCTTCTCCCCTTGCGGGACAAGGTGTGACCCGCCCGCGAAGCGGGTGGGAGGTTGAGGGGACGCGCCGGTAGGCGCACTTTGACTATCGCAGCGCAGAACGCGCCTTGGGCGATTGTTTTCCGCCCCTGCTGGCGCGTCCCCTGATCTTCCCAGGCTTCGCCTGGGCCCTTCCTTCTCCCACAAGGGGAGAAGGTAAAAAAGGCCGCGTTCACGCCTTGTTGAAATGATCATAGATGCGTTGGGCCAGGGCGTCGCTGACCCCGTCGACCTTGGCCAGGTCGCCGGCCGAGGCGCGCGAGACGCCCCGGGCCGAGCCGAAGGCGTGCAGCAGCGCCTTCTTGCGCCCCGGACCCACGCCCTCGATCTCATCCAGCGGGTTCTTGGTCATGTCGCCCGCGCGCCGGGTGCGATGGGCGCCGATGGCGAAGCGGTGGGCCTCATCGCGCAGCCGTTGCAGGTAATAGAGCACCGGGCTCTTCGGCTCGAGCATGAACGGGGTCTTGCCGGGGATGAAGAACCGCTCCAGCCCCGCGTCGCGATCCGGGCCCTTGGCCACCCCGACCACGGCCACGTCGTCGACGCCCAGGTCGGCCAGGATCTCCACCGCCTCGGCCAGCTGGCCGGCGCCGCCGTCGACCAGCACCAGGTCCGGGCGCGGCGTGGCCTCGCCGGCCTCCTCCTCCTTGACCATCCGGGAAAAGCGGCGGCGCAGCACCTCGCGCATCATGCCGTAGTCGTCGCCGGGGGTCAGCTCGGTGCTCTTGATGTTGAACTTGCGATACTGGCTCTTCTGGAAGCCGTCCGGGCCGGCGACGATCATGCCGCCGACGGCGTTGGTCCCCATGATGTGGGAGTTGTCATAGACCTCGATCCGCTCGGGCGGCGTCTCCAGCCCAAACGCCTCGGCCACTCCGGCCAGCAGCTTGCCCTGGGCCGAGCTTTCGGCCATCCGCCGGCCGAGGGCCTCGCGGGCGTTGGTCAGGGCGTGGGCGACCAGCTCGCATTTCTCGCCGCGCAGGGGCCTGGCGATCTCCACCTTGCGGCCGACCTTGAGGCTGAAGGCCTCGGCCAGCAGCTCGCGGTTGGGCGGCTCATGCGAGGTCAGGATCAGCCGCGGAATCGCCTGGCTGTCGTAGAACTGGCCCAGGAAGGCGTCGAGAATCGCCGCCGGCTCGTCATCGCCCTCCAGGCCCCCGGTCAAGGTGTTGGCCACCCGAGGAAAATAGGCGCGATTGCCCCAGTTCTGCCCGGCGCGAAAGAAGAACACCTGCACGCAGGCCTGGCCGCCCTCGACATGCACCGCGAAGACGTCGGCCTCCTCCACCGTCTGCGGATTGATCGATTGGTCCTGGCTGACCGAGGACAGGGCGCGGATGCGGTCGCGCAGGCGGGCGGCCTGCTCGAACTCCAGCGCCTCGGCCGCGGCGCTCATGTCTTCGGACAGCTGTTTCATCACCGCCCGGCTCTTGCCGCGCAGGAAGTCGTGGGCCTGTTCGACCAGCCGGTCATAGTCGGCAGGCGCGACCAGGTCGACGCAGGGCGCGCTGCAGCGCTTGATCTGGTGCAGCATGCAGGGGCGCGAGCGGGTCTCGAACACATTGTCCGAGCAGGAGCGCAGCAGGAACGCCTTCTGCAGGCTGTTGACCGTGCGATTGACCGCCCAGGCCGAGGCGAAGGGGCCGAAATAGTCGCCGGGGATGGTGTGGGCGCCGCGATGCTTGCGGATCTGCGGCGCGCGGTGGTCACGGCGGATCAGGATCTCGGGAAAGCTCTTGTCGTCGCGTAAGAGCACATTGAAGCGCGGCTTCAACTGCTTGATCAGGTTGATCTCCAGCAGCAGGGCCTCGGTCTCGGTCTTGGTGGTGACGAACTCCATCGCCCGGGTCAGGTGGACCATGTGGGCGATGCGCTGGGTGTGGAAGCGGCCCTGGGCGTACTGGGTCACCCGCTTCTTCAGGCTGCGCGCCTTGCCGACATAGAGCGCCTCGCCGCCCTCGCCGAGCATCCGATAGACACCGGGCGCGTCGGGCAGACGGCTGGCCTGATCCTTGATCAGCTCGGCGCCCCACAGGGGGCTGGTGGTGGTCGTCTCGTCCATCGGCCCCATATAGGCGCGTTCGGCGTCGAAGGCATGGGCGTGGCGCCGCCAGCTTATTCTAACCGGCTTTGAAGTCCGTCCGTCCTGCGTCGTGCCGCGCCCCTTTGGTCGAGCCTCTTGGCCGGGCGGCGCCGTGTCGGCGAAGTCGATAGGCCGCTGGCTTACAGCCGCAACGCGCCGGTGACGATCTTCTCGTGCTGGGCCTTGGTCAGTTTCAGATAGCCCTTGGCCGGGTCGTGCAAATAGAGGGGTTGCTTGATGACGCTGGGGTCGAAGCCTTCCTCGACCAGGTCCATCTTGCGGTACTTGAACGTGCCGGTGATCTCGATCTGTGGCTGCAGCCGCACGAACAGCGGGCGGGCATAGGCCGGCAGCTCGGCGTCGACATGGGCGGCCAGGGCGGCGATGTCGAAGGCGGGTTCCACCACCAGTGAGGCCATGCCCGCCCGCCCGTCCTGGTCGGCGACCTTGACGCCATAGACGGTGGCCTCCAGCACGCCCGGAAACCCGGCCAGAGCCCCGGCGACCTCGCTGGTCGAGACATTCTCGCCCTTCCAGCGGAAGGTGTCGCCGATGCGGTCGACGAAATAGAAATAGCCGTCGGCGTCCTGGCGCATCAGGTCGCCGGTGCGAAACCAGGCGTCGCCGGGCTCGAAGGCGTCGTGCAGCACCTTTTTCTCGCTGGCCGCCTTGTCGGCGTAGCCGGCGAATTCGCCGCGTGCGCGGCCGCCGATCTCGCCGACGCATTCGCCGATCTGGCCTGGACCGGCGGCGACGCAGCGGCCGTCGGGACCGCGCACCGGGGCCTCAGCCTCGACGTCGAACAGGGCCAGGCGGACATTGAACAGCTTGCGGATATAGCGCGGGACCCGCCCGATCGCCCCGCTCTTGCCGTCAAAATTGAACAGCGAGACGTTGCCCTCGGTCGAGCCATAGAACTCCAGGATCTCGGCCAGGCGAAAGCGGCTCTTGACCGTATCCCAGATGTCCGGCCGCAGCCCGTTGCCGAAGGCCATCCGCAGCTTGTGGCCATACTCGGCTGGGCTTTCCGGCTGGTTGACCAGATAGCGGCACAGCTCGCCGATATAGACGAACATGGTGCAGCCCTCGGCGGTGACGTCCGGCCAGAACTGGCTGGCGGAGAATCGCGGGCGCAGCGCCACCGAGCCGCCGTTGAGCAGGGCCGCGCCCATGCCGCACAGGCCGCCGGTGGCGTGATAGAGCGGCAGGGTGATGTAGACCCGATCTTCCGGCCCCGCCCCGGTCGAGCCGGCGAACCCGCGCATATAGAGCTGGGCGCGCATGTGGGTGATCTTGGCCGGCTTGGGCATGCCGGTGGTGCCGGATGTGTAGATGTAGAGCGCCACCTCGCGCGCCACCAGGCCCTCGCGCACGCTGCGGTCGGGGCGCAGCGGGCTGCAGCTTTTCAACGCCTTGGCCAGGTCGCGTTGGGCGCCGTGGGGCTGGCCCAGGGTCCATTGCACGGTTTGCCGCTCAAGACTGTCCTTGACCTGGGCGAACGGCGGCCCGGTCTCGGCGTCAGTGATCACATGGACCGCGCCGCAGGCGTTCAGGCAATGGCGCAGCTGGGCGCCGGTCAGGTTGTTGTTGATCAGGGCGCTGGCCACGCCGATCTTGGACAGGCCGTACCAGATCGACAGATAGTCGATGCGATTGGGCAGGTAGAGGGCCACGGTCTGGCCGCGGCGCAGGCCGTGCTCCTTGGCCCAGTGGGCGTAGCGGTTGGCGATGGCGTCCAGGTCGCCATAGCTGATGGTCTGGTCGCCAAAGCTGATCGCGCGCCGATCACGCCATCGATCGACCGCCGCCTCCAAATCGTCGCAGATCAGGTTGGTCGAGGTCTGGGCGATCGATCGCACCCGGCCAAGGGTCCGGAACAGTCCGCGCAGGAACCGATACTCACGCTTGACCCGCGCTTGCAGCCGCATACAGGACCCTCCCAGCCCCACCATGGCGGTCCCCGGCCCGCGCGGTCAAGGCGACGATCTGCTACACAAGGCCCCATGACCCTGGTTCCACGCGCCATCCTGTTCGATCTCGACGAGACCCTGCTCTCGTTCGGGGAGCGGCGCGAGCAGATCGCCATCGCCCTGGCCGCCGTCGAGGGTCGGTTCTCCCCGCTGTCCCTGGCCCAGGCGGTCGAGGCGATCGAGGCGACGTTCAAGGCCCATTGGGCCGACCAGGCCCGGCACAAGGCCTGGCGCGCCAAGCCGCTGATCGAGGCGCGGCTATCCATCGCGTTGGACGCCTTCGAGACCCTGGAGGGGCTCGGCGCCTACGATCTGACCGCGGCCCACGCGGCCGCCTTCGCCCACGCCTTTCACAGCTATCGCGAACGCAACATCACGCTGTTTCCCGGCGCGTTGGAGACGCTGGACGAACTGCGCGCGCGGGGCGTGCGGCTGGGCCTGATCACCAACGGCCAGGGCGAGATCCAGCGGGCCAAGATCGACCGCTTCGACCTGGTTCGCCGGTTCGACCACATCCAGATCGAGGGCGAGCACGGCTTCGGCAAGCCGGAAGACCGCGCCTATCTGCATGCCATGGCGGCCCTGGGGGTGACCGCGGACGAGACCTGGATGGTGGGCGATAACCTCGAATGGGAGGTGGTCGCGCCGCAACGTCTGGGTCTGACGGCGATCTGGTTCGACCCGCGCGGCGTGGGACTGCCGGAGGGATCGGACGTGCGACCGGATCGGGTGATTGCGGCGATCGGGGAGCTGTTGGGGTAAGGGAGAGGGCTTGAGTCGTGTCGCGACCGACGAATGCGCCGACGATTTCATCAGCTGCAAGCGATGATGGAGTGAGAGGCGACACCGCGGTCGGCCACGATATCGCTCTGGTCTCGGGCGCGCGAATGGACCAAAATACCGCTGCGATGTGTAGCGGTCATTGATCGTCAAGCATGCGGCGGCTCGATCAATTCGGGAACGGCGTTGATGGCCCTGGTGCGAGGAGGCGTGCGAATTCGATGCTTCGCCATCATCGCGTTGGCGTGCGGCCTGATGGCGACGCCGGCCTGGGCCGACGCCAAGCGCGTCGCTCTGGTCATCGGCGTCTCCCGCTACCAGATGGTCAAGCAGCTGCCCAACACCCTGCCGGACGCGGAGATGATCGGCGATGCGTTGAAAAAGCTCGGCTTCACCGTCAAGATGGTGATCGATCCGCAGCGCAAGGATCTGGCGGCGGCGGTGGACGCCTTTCAGCACGACGCCCAGGGCGCTGACGCCGCCGTGGTCTATTTCGCCGGCCACGGGGCGGAGGTGGCGGGCGTCAACTATCTGTTCCCCCGGGACGCCAGCAACCACTCGTTCGACGAGATGATCGCCAGCGGGCTCGAGACCTCGCGGGTGCGCGCCGCGGTCCTGCCGGCCACCCACGTGCGTCTGGTGATCCTGGACGCCTGCCGCGATAGCGCCGGGGCTGAGCTGAGCGACGTCAAGACGGGTCTGGCGCGTGAAACCGGGGGAACGACGACCCAGGTGGTGACGTTGATGGCCGCCGCCCCTGGGCAGGCGGCCCTCGATGGCGAGGACGGGCACAGTCCGTTTGCGCGGGCCTTGGACCATGCCTTGGCGCAACCCAAGCTGACCGTGGGCGAACTACCGCGATTCGTACAGGCCCAGGTGCTTCGCGCCACCAACGGACAGCAGTCACCGGATCTGCAAGGCATCTGGGTCGATATCTACTGGGGTTTCGATCCGCAGGCGGCCACTGGCGTCGAGGCCGAGGCCGGCGCGCTGGATCGGGCCAAGCGTGAGCAGGCCTTCTGGCAGTCGATCCGCAACTCAAGCGATCCGGCCGATTTTCAAGCCTATCTCGATGCGACTGATCGCGGTGATTTCAGCGGCCTCTATAAGCCGATCGCGCTCAATCGGCTGCAAAGCGTCCAGCGCGGGATGCGCGCCGACTCGCCGTCGGCCACCGAGCCCGTCCAGGAGGCCCGGCGCAAGGCGCGCGCCGCCTTTGGCCAGGGAGACTACGCCGCCGCCGTGCGCGCCTGGTCCGTGGCGGCGGATCTGGGCGACAGCACGGCGATGTACAATCTCGGCGTGATGGCTTCGACCGGCCGAGGCCTGGCCAAGGAGCAATCCGTCGCCGCAGGATGGTTCGCCAAGGCCGCGGCGGCGGGTCACACCGGCGCCATGGTCAATTACGGCCTGTCCCTGCTCAACGGTTATGGGGTGGACAAGAACGAGGCCGAGGGCGCGCGCTGGCTGCGAAAGGCCGCCGATGCGGGCCTTCCCTCGGCGTTGGGGCTGGTCGGCCAGCTTTATCTGCAGGGGATCGGCGTGCGTCAGGATCCGCGTCAGGCGGCGGCCTGGCTGCAACGGGCGGCGGACGCCGGCGACGGGCCGTCGATGGTCGACCTCGGTGACCTCTATGACCAAGCGGCCGGCGTGACTCAGGACAAGGCGCGCGCCCTGGCCCTCTATCAACAGGCGGCCAATGCCGGGGAACGCTCGGCCATGGTCCGGCTGGGCTACGCCTATGAAGACGGCGCCGTGGTCGGCCAGGACCTTGTCCAGGCCGCCACGTGGTACCAACGCGCCGCGGAGGCTGGCGACGGCGAGGGCATGTCGGCCCTGGCGGTGATGTTCGAGAAGGGGCGTGGCCTGAGCCAGGACTTTGGCCGGGCGGCGCAATATTATCGGCTGGCGGCGGACCGCGGCGATGCGCGTGGTCTGCTCGGCCTGGGCAGTCTCTATGCTCAGGGTCGCGGCGTGGCCCGCGACGACGCCTCCGCAGCCATGCTGTTCCAGCGCGCCAGCGACGCTGGAAGCGGCGCGGCGACCCATGATCTGGGCGTCATGTATGAAACCGGCCGCGGAGTCCCCGCCGATCTGGATAAGGCCAAGGCGCTTTATCACAAGGCCGTGGATCAGGGCGACACCGGCGCGGCGGATGAGCTTGCAAGGTTGAACGCGCGATGAAACTCCCGAAATTGCGTCTTGGATGGACCTGGCGGCGCGTCCTGCATCGCATCGGCCTCATCCTGGCCCTGGTTGCCGTGGTCGCCGAGACGGGCCCATCCCAGGCCTTGCCGTTCGGGCTGGGCGGCTCGGACAACAGCGCTGAGGCCAATGTCTGCGCCGCGGAGCGCGCGCCGATCCTGGCGCGCAAGAGGCAGTACGACGCCTTGCGCCGCTCGCAGATCGCCGCCGCCGTCGGCGAGGGCGTCAAGCAGGGCGGCCTGTTCCTGGCCGGCGCCTTGGCGCAGCGCTACGGCCTGGGCGGACTGTTCAATCACGGCGATTCGAACCCCACCCCGCCTGCGGCGGACGCCTCGGGCGGCGGATTGGGGGGGCTGCTCAGCGTGGGCTCACTGGGGCAGGCGGCGCAATTGCAGATCCCTGGGGTGACCCTGGCCGCCAATGGCGGGGCGCTTGGCCGGCCGGTCTCGGCGAACGATCCGCGAGCCATCGCCGCGATGGCGGTGGTGGTGGCCATTGTCGGCTCGGTCGAGGCCTATGTTCGGCTGAAGGCTCAGGCGGCCAATGGCGATGCGATGCGCCTGGCGCAGTCGATCGATGATGACGCCGGCCTGCAGATCGACGTCAGCCGCAGCATCGACGCCGAGGAGCAGGCGCTCGCCGCCTGTCGGGCCCGCCAGGTGGCTGATCTAAGCACGCACCTGGCCAGCGCCAGCAACAATTCTGATCGCAGCAACATCGCGCACCAACGCTCGAGGCTGAACGGGGCGATCCAGCAGGACGTCGACCTGACCGGCGGGGTGGTCGATCAGCAGGCCGCCCTGGCCAAGACCTTCACCCAGGGCCGCGCCATGTCCGAGAACAAGTCCGAGGCGGACGTGCTGGGCGGCCAGGCGCCGGCCTATGAGGCGACGGCTTCAACCACGCCGCTGAAACTCCCCGATGCGGCCCTCACGCCACCCCTGACCCCGATCTCTATGTCCACGACGCCCACCCCGCCGCCGATCGTCGGCTATGTCACCGTCCGCGACACCGTGGTGCGCGCAACGCCCAGCCCCAAAGGCAAGCGGCTGGAGATATTGAAGACGGGCGCCGCGGTGCAGCCGCTCCAGGACCCCGACGGTGTCTGGGTGGCGTTCGACGTCGGCGGCGGCGCCAAGGGCTATGTGCGGCTGACCGATCTGACCAAGCCCCCGGCCCCGACCTTGGCGGAGCCCAACAATATCCGCGAGCATAACAAGGCTGTCCTGGCCGCCCGTGACGACGGCCCCAACCGACTGAAATCGCTGATGACCGACGTGCAGGCGCGCCACCGGCGCGAGTCTCAAGGGCTGCTGGCGTTCGAGACGAGCGTCGACCAGGCCGCTTGGAGGCTCCTCGGTCGCGGTTGAATTCGGCCTGCGGTCGTAGTCGGTCAGTACCGTGATCAACGCTCGCTGACCGGAGCCTGTGTTCCCGTCGACGAAAACACCAAGCCAATCCGCGCCTACGTCGCCGCCGCCTTGGCGAACTGGCGGGGTGAGTAGCCGATCACGCGTTTGAATGCGGCGCCGAACGCGCTTTCCGACTCGTAGCCGACGGTGGGCGCGACCAGGGCGATCGGCATGTCGCCATTAGCCAGCCGATCGGAGGCGACCAGCATGCGCCACCGGGTCAGATAATCCATGGCCGGCTCGCCGACCGTCTCCTTGAAGCGGACGGCGAAGCTCGAGCGGGACATGCCCGCGACCTTGGCCAGGGTCTCCAAGGTCCACTTGCGCCCCGGCTCCGCATGCATGGCCGTGATCACGGCGCGCATCTGTCGGTCGGCGAGGGCGAATAGCCATCCGGTGCTGTGGTGCGAATGTTCGGCCAGGTGCAGGCGCAGGGCTTCGATCAGCAACGCCTGGGCCAGGTGTTCGGCGATCAGCGCGCCGCCCGGCTGCGGCTCGCGCAGTTCGCGCATCAACCGCTCGATCGACCAGCGCAAGGCGGCCTTGTTGGTCTCGGCGCGGACATGCACGACCGGCGGCAGCATGCCCAGGAGCAGTTCGGCGTGCATACCTTCAAAGCCGAAATAGCCCCCCATGCCGGCGACATCGCCGCCCCCGTTCAGCACCGCCGTCTCGCCCGCGGCCACCTTGGGAAAGAAACGGAAGGCGTCGATCGGCGGGGCGTCGGCGGCGCTGTAAAGCCGGTAGGCCGCGCGGCCAGTCAAGAGTACGAAATCGCCAGCGGTGAGCGGCACGGGCTCGACCGCCCCGTCCAAGGCCAACCAGCAGGCGCCCGACTGAAGGGCGTAGCAGCGGATGCTGTCGTCCGCCCCAAAGGCGATCGCCCAGTCGCCGCCGGCGTCGAGGCCGCGGAATCCATAGCTGCTGGGCTTGAGCATCGAGAGGATTTGAGAGAGCGGATCCATCAGCACTCCTGGACGATGGCGATGTGATCGCGGACGCTAGAGCATGGAGCGTCCAGGGGCCATCCCTTAGTTTTGACCTCGGCGACAAGCCCAACACCCCTTCAGGAGCTACCGACATGCCCGAGAATCAAGCCCTTTGGATCAAGGCCAAGCGCGCGCCCCTCACCGTCGGCCCCGCGCCCTATACCGCGCCTCGCGCCGATGAGATCGTCGTTCGCGTCCGCGCCGTGGCCGTCAACCCGATGGATCGGCTGCAACAGACCCTGGGCGACCTGTTCACGCCCTGGACGGCCTACCCGTTCGTGCTCGGCTCCGACATCGCCGGCGAAGTGGTTGAGGTTGGCGCCGGGGTGACCCGATTCAAGGTCGGCGATCGCGTTGTCGGCTATGCCGCCGGGTCAGACAAGGCGCGCAACCGCGCCGCCGAGGGGGCGTTCCAGGACCATGTGGTCCTGTTGGCCCACATGACCTCGCCGATTCCGGCGGCCATGCCGTTCGAGGATGCGGCCGTCTTGCCGCTGGGTGTGTCCACCGCGGCCTGCGGCCTTTTCCAGCAAGACTTCCTGGCCTTGAACGCGCCGTCGGCGACCGCGGCACCGACCGGCAAGACCCTGCTGGTTTGGGGCGGATCGACCAGCGTCGGCAGCAACGCCATCCAGCTGGCGGTCGCCGCCGGCTATGACGTGGTCACCACCGCTTCGCCGCGCAATTTCGACTACGTCAAGCAACTGGGGGCGCGCGAGGTGTTCGACTATCGCTCGAAGACCGTCGTCGCCGACATCATCGCCGCCCTGCGCGGGCGCAAAATCGCCGGCGCCCTGGCGGTCGGGCCGGACTCGGCCGCGGCCTGCATCGACATCGTCGGCGCCTGCGAGGGCGAGCGCTTCGTCGCCACGGCCACGCCGCCGACCTCGTGGGACAACGTTCCCGCCGGGCGCGGCCGCTTCCTTCATCTGGTCCCCGCGATCGCCCGGATGATCGCCGGCAACATCGGCCTGACCCAAAGGGCGCGCCGGGCCGGCGTGCGGACCAAGATGATCTGGGGCAGCGCTCTGATCGCCAACGAGGTCGGTCCGATGATCTTCGAGGCCTTCCTGCCGTCCGCCCTGGCCGACGCCAGGTTCGTCGCCGCGCCCAGCCCCACTGTGGTCGGCGCGGGGCTCGGGCAAATCCCGGTCGCGCTGGAGCGTCAACGTCAGGGCGTTTCGGCGACCAAGCTGGTGGTGACGCTATGACCGCCGCCACGACGCTGGTCAGCGTCACCCGCTTTCGCCTGCGTTCGGTCCGCTTCATGCCATTGTTCATGCTGCATGCGAACCGCGTCATCGCCCAGATCCGCAAATCCGATGGGTTCCGGGCCGGCGCCGTTCAGCGCGACGCCGAACCGGCCTTCTGGACGATGACCTTGTGGCGGGACGATCAGGCGATGCGGGCCTTCGCGGCCAGCGGCGCCCACCGCAAGGCCATGCCCCACCTCGCCGAATGGGCCGACGAGGCGAGCGTAGTCCATTGGACGCAGGCGAGCGGCGACCTGCCCGACTGGCCGGAGGCGGTGCGCCGCTTGCGTGATGAAGGTCGAGCCTCGCCGCTTCACCATCCGGGACCAAGCCGCCCCGAAGGTGGTTTCGTTGAGGCGCAGATGACCTATGGGATGCGGCTGTGATCACCGCCGCTGAGCGTGGGCCTGCGCGCCATGCTGTTCGGCCACCAAGCCGGGGATCTAGCGGCGCCCACGCCTCTCACCCCGGCGGCGGTTCGCCCGTCCCGTCCGCGCCGTCGGCCGCGGCGGGCGGGGCCGCCACCTCGCCGCCGCTCACGCCGCCTTCGCCGGCCGCGCCCAGGTCGTCCGGGGCGCCGCCGGGGATGGGCTGGACGCTTAGTCGCGGCAGGCTGGCGGCCATGAACGACCGCCAGATCTGGGCGGGAAAGGTGCCGCCGGTGACCCGTTTCATCGGAGTGTCGTCGTCGCGGCCGGTCCAAACCGCGGCGGTGAAGCCGCCAGTGTAGCCGACGAACCAGGCGTCGCGATAATCGCTGGTGGTGCCGGTCTTGCCAGCCAGGTCATAGCCGGGCACGCGGGCCTTAATCCCGGTGCCGGAGATCAGCACCTCGCGCATGATCTGGATCATATAGCCCAGGGCCGGCTGGGGGATCACCGACGTCCGCGGCGCGGCGCCCAGGCTGTGGTCGAACAGCACCTTGCCCGCGGCGGTGCGGATCCGCTCGATGCCGTAGCCCTTGGTGACCACGCCGCCATTGGCGAAGGCGTCATAGGCCTGGGCCATGTCGATCGGCGTGACCTCGACCGCGCCCAGGGCCATGGACGGCCCGGTCTGGATCGGCGTGGTGACGCCCAGTTGATGGGCGGTGGCGGCGACATTGGTCGTGCCGACGTCCTGGCCGAGCTTGGCGGCGACGGTGTTGATCGACTGGGCGAAGGCGGTCTGCAGGGTGATTGGCCCCAGATAGGTGTCAGTGTAGTTTTTCGGCTGCCAGTCGCCGATGGTCACCGGCTCGTCGACCACCACCTGATCAGGGTTTCGCCCCTGCTCCATCGCCGTCAGATAGACGAAGGGTTTGAACGACGAGCCCGCCTGGCGCTGCGCGGCGGAGGCGCGGTCGAACTGGCTCTGGGCGTAGTCGACCCCGCCGACATAGGCGCGGATGCGGCCCTGGCCGTCGAGCGCCACCAGGGCGGCCTGCTGCACGCCCCGGCTGGCGGCGGCGGCGACCGTCTGGCTGACCGCATATTCGGCGTTGGACTGAATCGGCAGGTCCAGGGTGGTCTCGACCACCAGGTCCTCCTGCGGTTGGCCGACCAAGGCGCGGACCTGCTGGTCGACCCAGTCGACGAAATACTGGGCCTTCTGGCTTTCAAGGGTCTGAGACACGCGGACCGGCGTGGCGAAGGCGGCGTCGCGCTGGGCGGCGGTGATGGCGCCGGTCTCGACCATGGCGTTCAGCACCAGGGTGGCCCGCTTCTGGGCCCGGTCGGTCTCCGACACCGGGCTGTAGCGCGACGGCCCCTTCATCAGCCCGGCCAACAGCGCCGCCTCGCCCAGGCTCAGCTGCGAGGCCGGCTTGTTGAAATAGCGCTGGGAGGCGGCCTCGATGCCATAGGCGCCTTCGCCGAAGAACACCCGGTTCAGATAGAGGCTGAGGATCTGCTTCTTGCTGAACTTGTGCTCCAGCCACACGGCCAGGATCAGCTCCTGCACCTTGCGGCGGATGGTCCGGTCAGGGGTCAGGAACAGGTTGCGGGCCAGCTGCTGGGTGATGGTCGAGGCGCCCTGCTTGAGGCGTCCGGCGCGCGCGTCGACCACCACCATCCGGGCCATGCCGATCAGGTCGAAGCCCCAGTGGCTATAGAAGCGACGATCCTCGATCGCCACGAAGGCGGCGGGAACGTAGGCAGGCAGCTGGTCGAGATCCACCGGCGGCGAGAACTGGCTGCCGCGCACGGCCAGTAGGGCGCCGGAGCGATCGAGATAGGAGATCGACGGCTGGCGGGTGACGTCGAACATCTTCGAGGTGTCGGGCAGGTTGGTGGCGAACACCGCCACAAACGCGCCCGCCGCGATCAGCATCCAGACGCTGACGACCGCCCCCCAATAGAGCGTCGCCTGAAGCGGTGTTCGCCGCGCCCCTGGGGCGCGGCCGGGTCCCTTGGCCATCGCGATCCTTGTCTTCCCTCGTCAGGGCTCAATAGCGAATGCCGACCGGAGGCGCGATAGGGTTGACGAACCGTGAATCCTTGTCGTCAACATCGCCCACGCCATGACTTGACCGTAAGTTGCGGGCTAGAGTGGCGTCGGGCGCGCAGACGGCGATTGGACGGGACGGCGGGATGACGATGGTCGGATGGGCGCGGATCGGGGTGGGAGCGGTCTTGTTGGTCTTGGACGCCTGCGCCACCGCGCCGCCGCCACCGCCGCCGCCCACCGTCTGGATCGGCGGCGACCCAGCCCACCTCTCAGCCGACAAGGCGCAGTGCCAAAAGGAGGCGGCGGAGCTCGACGTCAATCAAAGCGCCACCTATTCCGACCCGCGTTATGGCGTGACCAGCGCCATGGCCGCTCAGATCGGTCGCGATAATCCGCTGATGGATCAGCAGGCCGCTATCCGCGCCGCCGCCATGACCATCTGCATGGGCGACAAGGGCTGGAAGCCGCAGTAGGCTCGCGCCCATTCCTGCCCGATCGTGGCGGCCAGGATGATGCGGGACAGACGGCCCCGACCATGATTGGTATAGGCGGGCCAAGGGCCGCTGCGCCGAATCGCCTTCGGACGCCTGATCGCATGGGAGATCCAACAATGAAGCCGCCGAGCAAGCCTGGCGCCGCGAAGCGCGCCGCGGCCACCTTCGCGCCGCCCACGCCCAAGGTTAGCCGCCAGACCCGAGCCAAGGTGCTGACCGCAGCCGAGCGGGCGGCGTTTCTGGCCTCAAGACCGGATCTCAAGCCGAAGAGCTAGCCCGCCGCAGGGCGACACGTCGTGCTTGCTAATCCGGATCACACCGTTAACCTGAGCCTACTGTCGACGCCACGAGCCGGGGGGCCAATGAGGTTGAGGTGCCTGAGAATCAAAATTCGACCTCCATCGCCCATGGACCGTTCAATCGTCTGACACCGAACCTTGTCCGCATCGCCGCGCTCGCGGTCTGCGCGGCCTGGTTAGCCGCAGCGTCGCCGTCCCACGCCGCCCTCGGCGGCGGATTTGACAGCGTGGCGGCCGATCGGCTGCATCTGTCGGCGAAGATCGCTTCAGCCTCGGCGGTCACCCATACGGTCCACACCCTGACCCTGGCCAATGGTTCGGTGGTGCGCGAGTACGCTAGCCCCGACGGCGTGGTCTTCGCCGTCTCCTGGCATGGCGCCGCCCGTCCCGATTTGCGCCAGTTGTTCGGCGCCTATTTCGATCGGTTCCAGACCGATAATCCACTGGTTTCGGGGCGCCGGACCCACCGCCCGCTCGCGGCCGACCACGCCGACTTCGTGGTGCGGAGCGGCGGCCATCCCGGCGCTTCATGGGGCGTGGCCTGGCTTCCGCTAGCGGCGCCGGCGGGCTTCACCGTCAATGACATCCAGTAGGGCGGCGGCGATGATCAGACGGTTCCTGGCGATGAGCGCTCTGCTGTTCCTGACCGCCTGCGGGGGTGGCGGGGGCGGCGGTGGGGGCGGATCGACGACCGTCACGCCGCCACCGCCGCCGCTGACCAATTTCGCCACCATCACCGTGGATGACGGCCCTGCGGCCTTGAACACCGGACCCAACGCCTACACCCAGGACGATGTGGCCTATGTCTCGGTGACCCTGTGCGCGCCCGGCAGCACCACCAATTGCCAGACCATCGACCACGTCCAGGTCGACACGGGCTCGGTGGGCCTGCGGATTTTCCAGTCTGTGCTCAACACCAGTCTGCTCGCCGCCCTTCCCAACCAGACCGATTCCAGCGCCAATCCAGTCGGCGAGTGCTATGGCTATGTCGACGGCTATGTGTTCGGCTCGGTTCGGTCGGCCGACTTCAGCGTCGGCGGTGAGTCGGTCTCCAACATGCCGTTTCAGCTGATGGCCGACACTGGTCAGTTCGCCAATCCGCCCGCCTCGTGCTCGTCGGGCGGCGGGACTAACCTGAACACCGTCCAAGCCTTCGGCGCCAATGGGATCATCGGCCTGGGAGTCACGCCCACCGACTGCGGCGCCCAATGTCAGACCGCGGGCGGCTATGGCGCGGCGATCTACTACGACTGTCCGACTGCGGGATGCTCGACCATCATCACCCGCAACAGCTCGACCGCGGCGCCATTCCAGCAGCTGCCCAACCCGGTCGCCGCCTTCGCCGTCGACAACAATGGCGTGATCGTCAGCCTGCCCTCCGTGCCCGCCGCCGGCCAGGCCACCCTTACCGGCACGCTCTATTTCGGCATCGGCACCCAAACCAACAACACCCTGGGCGCCGCCACGGTGCTCACCACAACCACCGACCAAAGCCCCAACGGCGCCGGCCTGGTGACGGCCAGCTACAATAACAAATCTCTGGGGGAGAGCTTCATCGACAGCGGCTCGAACCTCTATCTATTCGTCGATTCGACCATCACCCAGTGCACGCAGTCCGGATTCAGCGGCTACTATTGCCCCGGCGGCCCCCTCAGCCTGACCCCGACCCTCCAGGGCCAGAACGGGCAGACCGCGAGCGCCGCGTTCACATTGCAGAACGCCCAGACCCAGTTCAACGGCAACACCTTCGCCGCCGTGCCCGGGATCGGCGGCGACACCGCGGTGCTCGAGACCTCCAATTCCTATCCCAACAGCTTTGACTTCGGCCTGCCGTTCTTCTTCGGGCGCAATGTCTACACAGCCATTGAAGGGCGAAGCGCCGGCGCGGTCTCTGGTCCGTTTTTCGCCTATTGAGCGCGCGAGCGGTCTCTCGCTCCTGCGCCTAACCCTGTTAGGATTTCCAATCCCATCCTTGGCCGGAGCGACATGCGATGATCGATCCCTCTCGCCGCGGTCTGCTCGCCGCGGCCTCGGTCCTGACCGCCGCGGCGCTGACCCCCGCCCGTTCGTGGGCCGTCGACGCGGCGGCCGCCACGGCGCCGGGCGGCGCCTGGGACCTCAGCGACCTCTATCCCAGCGAGGCTGCCTGGGAGGCTGAACGCCAGTCCCTGATCGCCGCCCTTCCCGCTCTGGCCGGCTATAGGGGCAAGCTGGGTCGAGACGCGGCCACCCTGCGCGCGGCCCTGCAGGCGATGTCGGATTTTCAGCGCAACCTCGCGCGGCTGTCGGTCTACGCCAATCTCTCCGCCGACGCCGACACCAGCGTCGCCGCCAACCAGGAGCGACGTCAGCTGGCCATCCAGCTGGCCGCGCAGCTCGACCAGGCCACCGCCTGGGTCAAGCCCGAGCTGCTCAGCCTCGGCCAGGCGCGGATCACGGCGTTCGAGGCGTCCGAGCCTGGTCTCGCCCATTTTCGTTTCCAGCTCGCCAACGTTTTGCGGGCCGCGCCGCACACCCTGGGCGAGGAGGCCGAGGCGGTGCTGGCCAACGCCGACGACGTGCTGAGCGGCCCCCAGACTGAGCGCACCCAGCTGGCCGAATCGGACATCCCCTGGCCGAAGGTCCAGCTGGCCGGGGGCGAGGCCAAGCTGGATTCCCAAGGCTATGTGGCTAATCGCAGCGTCGCCGACCGGGCCGAGCGCAAGCAGGTGTTCGACACCTTCTTCGGCGCGTTCAAGACCTATGAGAGTTCGCTGGGCGCGGCGCTCAGCGCCCAGGTGAACGGCGACATCTTCACCGCCAAGAGCCGCAAGTTCCCCTCGTCCCTGGCCTCGGCGGCGTTCGGCGACAACATTCCCGAAGGTGTCTGCCGCACCTTGATCGCCGAGACCAACGCCGGCCTGCCGGTGCTGCACCGCTATTTCCGCCTGCGCCAGCGCCTGCTCGGCCTGCCGGATATGCACTATTACGACATCTATCCGCCGACCACCCGGCTCAACCGGACCTTCTCCTTGAGCGAGGCGCGGGCCATGACTCTCAAGGCGGTCGAGCCGCTGGGTCCCGAGTACGTCGCCCAGCTGGCGGCGGCGACATCGGCCCGCTGGATGGATCCCTATCCGCGCAAGGGCAAGGCCTCCGGCGCCTATATGAGCGGTGAGGCCTATGACGTACATCCCTATCTGCTGCTCAATCACAGCAACGACTATGAGGGCATGACCACCTTCGCCCACGAGTGGGGCCACGCGATGCACACGCTGCTGGCCAACAAGGCCCAGCCCTATGAGACGGCGGAATATTCGACCTTCATCGCCGAGATCGCCTCGACCAACAACGAGCAGCTGCTGGCCCATTACATGTTCGAGACGGCGACCACCAAGGCCGAAAGGCTGTTCTATCTCGACGCCCTGATGGAGCAGTTTCGCGGCACCTTTTTCCGCCAGACCATGCTGGCCGAATTTGAGCTGACCATCCATGACAAGGCCGAACAGGGCGAGGCCCTGTCCGGCGCCAAGATGACCGCCATCTATCTGGATCTGTTAAAAAAATACCACGGCGACGCGGTGATCATCGATCCGCTCTACGCCATCGAATGGGCCTATATCCCGCACTTCTACTACGACTTCTATCTCTACCAATACGCCACCTCGATCGCCGCCTCAGCCTATTTCAGCGAAAAACTGCTCGCAGGAGGCCCCGGGGTTCGGGAGAATTATCTGAATGTGCTGCGCGCCGGCGGGTCAGACTATCCGGTCGATATCTTGAAGCGCGCCGGCCTGGACATGACCAGTCCCACCCCTTACCGGGCGATCATCGCCAAGTTCGGCGCAACCCTGGACAAGGTCGAGGCGGTGATGGCCCAGCCGGACTGAGGCGGGGTCGTCAACCGGCCTGGGCCAGGGCCGTCAGCGCCTCGCCGCTCAACCGCCGAACCCTCCAGTCGTCCAGCGAAGCCGCGCCCAGTCGATTATAGACGGCGATCGCCGGCGCGTTCCAGTCCAGCACCGCCCACTCCAGCCGCTTCAGCCCCTCATCGAGGCACCGGCGCGCCAGAGCAGCCATCAGCGCCCTGCCGACGCCAGCGCCTCGGGCGGCGGGAACCAAGTAGAGATCCTCCAGATAGATCCCGTGGCGGCCGGTGAAGGTCGACAGATTATAGAACCACAGGGCGAAGCCGACCCCGGCGCCGTCCTGCTCGGCGATCTCGCAGAAGGCGCGTGGGTGCTGGCAGAACAGCACAGCGGCGACGTCGGCCGCGTCGGCCTCGACGGCATGGGCGAGCTTTTCATAGTCGGCGAGCTCGCGGATGAAGCGATAGATCAGATCGGTGTCCGCGGGGACGGCCGGACGAATGGTTAGGGTCAAGGGTGGCTAGCTCGAGTGCGGTCGGATGGGCGCCGAAAGGATATCAGGCTCACGCCTTCCCGTCGCGAGGATCAATCGACCGCCTCACCGCGATTGGAAGCGCTTGCCGAAGGCCTCACGTTGCGCCTGCGCTTGACCCCCGCCGTGCGCGCGGGTTTAACCACACTGGCGAGGAATTGTTCGAGGAAAGCCGATGATGAAGCGTTTGGCCATGGGTCTTTTGCTGGCGGTCGCCGCCGGGATGTTCGGGACGGGCGCCCAGGCGGCGGCGGCGGAAGACACCACCGCGGTTCTCCAACCGGTGATCACCGCAGCCAACATCCCCTGCACGGTGACGGCCTCGCGTTTCATTATCGAAGGCACCATGACCACCGGAACCAAGAGCGCCGCCAGGTTCTACGAAGCGTCCTGCAAGGAAGGTCCGGGCTTCGTCATCGTCGTGCCTAAGGACAAGACCCCGGCCACCAGCTTCGATTGCGGCCAGGTCAATCAGGAAGCCAAGGAAGCGGCGGCTAAGGGCAAACCCAGCCAGATCGCCTGCACCATTCCAGCCAACACCAACAACATCGCGGCGCTGCAGCCGCTCGTCACCAAGCTCGGTGTGCCCTGCACGGTGGTTAAGACCCGCACCATCGGCTCGGGGGCCAAGGCGACCTATTACGAGATCGCCTGCGATAGCGGCGCGGGTTTCATCCTGACCACCCCGCGGGTCATCGGCGCCTCCCAGCCGGAGGTGTTCAACTGCCTGGACATGGCCCAGGACCCCAACTCGACCACCAAATGCCAGCTGATCGATCTCGACGCCTATGTGGCCTCCCAGGCGGCCAAGCTTGTCTCGGCGAGCGGCAAGGCCTGTCCGCTGAAGAGCCAGCGCTATGTCGGCGAGACCGCCGAGCATAAGAGCTTCTATGAAGTCGCCTGCCAGGATGGATCGGGTTGGATGTTAGGCGCCGCCTATGACGGCAAGTTCGATTCCGCCACCACCTGCATCAATGCGACCGGCATCATGGGCGGGTGCACCCTGACCGATACTCGCGCCGCCCTGACCGCCGAAAACGCGCTCTATTCTGATCTGGCCAAAAAGGCCGGATTCAATTGTGACGTCGCCAAATATGGCCCGTTTCCGGTGCAGGGCGCGGTAGATGTGGTTGAGCTGAAGTGCTCAAATCGTGAAGATGGCGGGGTTGGCGTGTTCCCGGTTAAGGGGGTGTCGATCGTCTATGACTGCATTCGATCGGTCAATCAGGGCTACGCCTGCACGTACACCAAGCCGGAGCTCAACTATCCGAAGCTGACGGCCCAACTGGTGGCCCGGGGACGGACCAGCTGCACCGTTTCAGGCGCCCGCCCCTTCGGCGCCAACGACACCTATGACTATGTTGAGGTGGCCTGCGCCGACGGTGGCCCTGGCTGGGTGATCCAGTACCCGTTGACCGCCCAGAAGCCGAACGACTTGCTGAACTGCGCTCAGGCCGCCAATCTGGCGCCCGGCGGCTGCCAGTTGCCGACCAACAAGCGGCATTAGGTCGAAGGCGCCGCGGCGGTTCTCACGCCCTCGCGACGTGGGGGCGGTCCGCGGCGTCGTGTCGAACGCGGCTCAATGGTCTCGCTCAGCTTGGGAGTGGGCTCACGGCCTTGGACGGCGCGGTGCGCCGCCCGAGGACTCAGTCGAGACCGGCCTCGATCGCGGCGATCAGCCGTGCCAGGCTGGTCTCGATATCGGCGCCGAGATGCACCCGTAGGCAGCGCCGGCCGCGCTCGGTCAGCACGCCCAGGTCACCGGCGGCCTGGGCCGCGACCACCACCCCGAAGCTGTATCTGCGTCCCGGAACCGCCAGGTCATGCCCGATTTGGTGGGTGATCTGGGTGAACACCCCGCTGGCCGGACCGCCCTTATAGGCCTGGCCGGTGGAGTGCAGAAACCGCGGACCAAATTCCAGGACGGTCGCCAGCTTGAAATGGCGCAGCAAGCGGGCCCGCAGCCCCTGAAGCGCTTCGATATGGCCGTGATTGCGGTCGATATAGGCGAGCAGGGCAAGGTAGTCACCGGCGCCGGCCCGCTTCAGGTGGGCCTTCAGATAGCCCTCGAGGGTCTGCTGCTCCACCGCGGCGGTGAGCGCCGCCGCGTTGATCTCATCGGCGAACAGGGCGATGCCATCCTGCTCGAACAGCGGGGTCTCAGGCGTGGCCTCGCCGGTCGTTTCATAGGCCGTGGTCAGGTCCTTGGTCTTGATCTTGCTGGCTTCGACGTCGGGCTGGTCGAAGGGATGGATCTCCAGCACCGCCCCGGCGATGGCGGTCGCCACCTCCCAGCGCACGAACTCCTGGCCCAGGTCGCCGGGCGTGGCGAGGGTGACCCGGATCACCGGCTGGCCGGCGTCCTCCAGGGCGCGCACCGCCTCGTCGAGCTGGGGTTGGTCATGGCCGCTGAGGCGCAGATAGGCGAATAGGCGATCCGGTCCGTACTCGCCGGCCGGGGCCAGCGGCTCGCCATCGATCGGGATCAGGCCCTTGCCGAGCTTGCCGGTCGATTCAGCGATCAGCTGCTCCAGCCAGGCGCCGACGTCGGCCAGACCGCGCGAGGCGATCAGGGTCAGCTTGTCACGCCCGGCCAGGGCCGCGGCGCCCAAGGCCAGGCCGAGGGTCACGCCAGGATTGGCGTTGGGCGGGGCGCTGGCGGAACAGGCTCGGGTCATGATCTGGGTCGAGGCTAGAAACGCCCGCACGTCGATCCCCGCCGCCGCGGCCGGAACCAGACCGAAGTTCGACAGCACAGAATAGCGGCCGCCGATCTTCGGATCGCCGAGGAAGATGTGGCGGAACTGCTGGCCGCGGGCGGTGGCTTCCAGCTGCGAGCCGGGGTCGGTGATGGCCACGAAGCTGGCGCCCACCTGCGGCCCGAGCGCCTTGGCGGCGACGTCGAAGAAATAGCGGTGAAGTATGTCCGGCTCCAGGGTCGAGCCTGACTTGCTGGCGACAATGAACAGGGTGCGGGCCGGATCGATCTGGCCCTCGATGCGGGCGATCTGGTCCGGATCGGTGGAGTCCAGCACCAACAGTTTGGGATGACCGGGCCGCGCGCCGAAGGTTTCGGCCAGCACTTCAGGACCCAGGCTCGATCCGCCCATGCCCAGCAGCAGCACATGCACGAAGCCGGCGCCGGCGATCTCGGCTCCGAAGGCTTCCAAGGCGCCCAGATCGACCCGCTCGCCGCGGGCGGCCGGCAGCCAACCGAGCCAACGACCTTCGTCGGCGCCGGTCCACAAGCTGGCGTCGCCGGCCCAGAGCCGCCGGCTCCAACCCTCGGCCGTCGCCTTGGCCGTGAGGGATTTGACCGACGCCTCCAGGTCAGCGGACAGACTGATATGCTGGCCATTGAGCCGCTCGCCGAGCGCCGCGATCCTGCGATCCGCCACCGTGCCCAATAAGGCGTCGGCGGCGTCGGCGAATTGTTTGACCCCATCATCGACCAGCCCGCGGGTGACGCGGCCTAGGTCCAGGCCCAGACGCTCGACGGCGGCGAGCACGTCCGCCGCTTCATCGACGCCTTCGGTCAGCCGATCCTGCACGCGACCATGGTCGCGGAAGGCGTCCATGGTCTTGGGCGGCATGGTGTTGACGGTGTCAGGTCCGATCAGCTCTTCGACATAAAGCACGTCGGAGAAGGTCGGATCCTTGGTTCCGGTCGAGGCCCACAGCAGCCGTTGCGGCGCCGCCCCAGCCTCCGCCAGCGCCTGCCAGCGGGGGGTGGCGATCAAGCCCAGATAGCGCTGATAGGCGATCTTGGCGTTGGCGATGGCGACCTTGCCGCGAACCCGCTTCAGCTCGGACTCGTTCGGATCGGACCCGGCCTTGAGCCGGGCGTCGATCGCCTTGTCGATCTCAGCGTCGATGCGGCTGACGAACACGCTGGCCACGCCATGTACGCGGCTGACGTCGCCGCCGCCGGCCTTGAACGCCTCCAACCCGGCGATATGGGCCTCGGCCACCGCCAGATAGGCCTCGACAGAGAACAGCAGGGTGACATTGATGTTGATCCCCTCGCTGATCAGCTGGCGGATCGCCGGCACGCCGGCCTGGGTGCCCGGCACCTTGACCATCAGGTTTGGGCGATCCACCGCCGCCCAAAGTCGGCGCGCCTCGATCAAGGTGGCCTCGGTGTCGAGCGCCAGATAGGGCGACACTTCGAGACTGACGAAGCCGTCGCGGCCGCCCAGGCGATCATAGACTGGTCGCAGCAGGTCGGCGGCGGCCTGGATGTCGGCGATGGCCAGGCTCTCAAACACGTCGATCGGGTCGGCGTCAGCGTCAGCGACGAAGGATTTCAAGGCGGCGTCATAGTCGGCGCTGCCGCCGATGGCCTTCTGGAAGATCGACGGATTGGAGGTCATCCCGGTCAGGCCGTCCTCGTCGATCAGCCGTGACAGGGCGCCGTTCTGCAACATGTCCCGCTGCACGAAATCGAGCCAAACGGCTTGGCCGCTCTGACCCAGCTGCTTTAATGGATTGCTCATCGCAGGTCTCCTGTGTCACTCGCTCGCGCGCTTCATAACCGGCTTGAGCGCGATTGCCGACCACCGTTTTGGGTCTCTACGCCGTTCGCATCAGGCGCAGACCGGCCCATATGTCGCTTGAAAGCCGCACTGGCGGGAAAGTATCCCAGGGCCTGGCGAAATCGCCATCGAATTCCGTTAACAGCTAAGGCCGGGCCTCGTTGGGCGGCCGCGGGGCCAAAGTTGAGATGATCGCAAAGCAGCTGATGGGTGAGGCGCGGCGCTTGGGTTCGCGGGCTTGGCGCGGAGGCGTTGTGCTGTCCCTCAGCCTGGCGATGGCGGCCGGTCAGGTGAGCGCCCAGGACCCGCCAGCGCCGGCCCCGGCGCCGCGGCCCGCCGCCCCGGCTCCGACGCCGAATGTCGCCTTGCGTCCGGACCAGGTCGATCTGCTTCGCCGCAACCTGGCCCAGGTCGAGACGCAAGGCTTTGAGCACGAAGCCTTCACGCCGGCCAATCTTGACGCCCAACTGCAATCGAAGATCCCCGCAGTCCGGCGCCAGGGAGAAATGGCTCTGATCGTCGCCACCCTGCGCTACGCACACGCCGTGCATAGCGGCCGACTGCCGTCGGCCGATTTCCAGGATGAGTGGGGTCTGCGGCCAGCGCCCTTTGATCCGGCGCCGGAATTCGTTGCGGCGGTGAACGAGGATCGCCTGGCCGCCTGGCTCGACGGCCTGCCGCCGCCCTACAGCGGCTATCAGAGCCTACGCACCGCCCTAGCCGCCTATCGCGCGATCGCTGACAACGGCGGGTGGGACCCGATCCCTGAGGGCGCCGATCTAAAACTGGGCATGGCCGACCCCCGGGTCGCCGATCTGCGCGCGCGCCTGGCGATCGAGGACCCCACCTTCGCCGCGCTGCCGCCGGTCAAGTCAGTGAAACTGTTCGACGCCGGGCTGCAGCAAGCAGTGATCCGCGCCCAGAAACGCTACGGCCAGGACCCTACTGGCGTGGTCGGCAAGGCGACTTTGGCGGCGCTGAACGTGCCGGTCGAGGACCGTGTGGCGCAGATCCTGGCCAATATGGAACGCTGGCGCTGGCTTCCGGCCGCCCTGCCGACTGAACGGGTCCAGGTCAATATCGCGGCCGCGATCCTGACCGTGTTCCAGGCTGACGCCCCGGTCCTGTCGATGCGCGCCGCCACCGGCCGTCCTGACGACCAAACGCCGATGCTGTCGTCGGAGATTCAGAGCATCGTGCTCAACCCGCCCTGGAACGTGCCCTCCAGCATCGCCACCAAAGAGCTCTGGCCGAAGGAGAAGGCCCACCCAGGCTATTTCAAACGCAATGACTTTATTGTGATCAAGACCGCTGACGGCGGCGAACGACTGCAACAGAAAGCGGGACCAAAGGCGGCGCTAGGTCGGGTGAAGTTCGACTTCCCCAATCGCTATGGCGTCTACCTGCATGACACGCCCTCGCGCGGGGCGTTCGGCAAGTTCGCCCGGCAGGTCAGCCACGGATGCGTTCGCCTTGAAAAACCGGTGATTTTAGCCAATGCCTTGCTGGAAGGCGACCCAAAATGGACCCCGGACGCGGTCCAAGACGCGCTTGATTCCGGGGACACTGTGCGTGCCCCCCTGCCCACGCCGATCGCGGTGTTTCTTCTCTATTGGACCGCCTTCGTCGGCCCCGACGGGATGACCAACTTCCGCTCAGACCCCTATGACTGGGACCCGGCGCTGATGCAGCGGATCGCCGCAGTTAACCATTCCCCTGCTTGACCAAAGGCGCGGCATAGGGTGTCCTTGCGTACGGTCTCAGGGGGCCAGTAACGCACGGGATTTTCAGTGATTCAACGCCGTTCGCTTCTGAAGTGGGGCATGGGCTGCGCCGCGACGGCGGGCCTCGCCTCCGCGCCAGCGCTCGGTTGGGGCCAAGCGCTCGCGCCGCAGTCATCCGCCGCGGCCCCGATGAGCCCTACCTCCGCGGCGACGGACGCCTCGATCTCGACCGCTCGCGCGGCCAGCCTTGCGAACGACGCCATGCGAAGCGTCGCCTTCGACAATCTCCATACTGGCGAGTCGATCGAGGCTGTCTATTGGGAGGGCGGCGACTATATTCCTGATGTGCTCGACGCGGTGAACCTGCATCTGCGCGACTACCGCACCGGCGACGTGCACCCGATTGATCCGCGCCTGCTCGACCTGCTCGACGCCGTGGCCGCGCGAACTGGAACCCGCAGCCGGTTCCAGGTGATTTCCGGCTACCGCTCGCCGCGCACCAACGCGATGCTGCACGAACGCAGCGCAGAGGTGGCGCAGAAAAGCTTCCACATCCAGGGCATGGCCATCGACGTGCGGTTGCCGGACGTGGAGCTGCATCATCTGCACGCCGCCGCGCAAAGCCTTGGCCAAGGCGGCGTCGGCTATTATCCTGAGTCGAATTTCGTGCACATCGATGTCGGGCCGGTCCGCACATGGTCCGGCGCCTGATCGAGCGCCGTCGCTCAGAAAGAGGCGTTTATGTCGGCAAGACAGGGCGGCGGGGTCAGCGCCTTCAGCTGGACTTTGCTGGGATTTCTCGCGGGCGTCGCTGCGACCTTGGCGGTGCAGGTGCTTGGGGGCCATGGTGACGATTCCGACGATGAGGCTCCGGCCTCGAGCGCCGCTGTGATCGCCTCCAAACTGCCAGCCCCGACGACGCTACATCACCATGCGCGCTCCGCCGTGGCCGAGACCGCCGAGGCGGCGGCCGGACCAACCACGCACGACGGCACGGCTGCGGCGGATGACGCGGGAGCGCCGGACGCCACCGCCTCGGCCGCTGTCATCCCAAAACCGAAGGCCAAACCCAAGGCCGCTGCGGTCGACGCTCAGGTCTATGACGACGCCGCCGCCGCCGGCATGACCTCCCGCGCGGCGCCGCAGCCTCAGTAGGGCGGCGGCTCTGGCGCGGCCGCGGGCGGGGCGGCGGTCTTGCTCGGGGTTGCGATGGGCGCAGGAGCCTCGGCGGAAACCGCCGGGGCCTGGGCGGCCTTGGCCGGGGCGTCATCGTCCTGATCGTCGGGACCGTCGCTGTCGCTGCTGTCGTCCTGATCGCTGGCCTGGGCCTTGGCCGTGGGCGGCGCGATCACGGTCGGCCCGCTGAGCACCGACCAGTTAGGATTCTGAACAACCGGCGCGGCCGGCTTGGCGCCGACAATCGCGCTGGTCGAGGCCAGTCCGCCGCCGGCCAGGGCCGGGGTGGCGCTGACCAAACCTCGATAGAAGCCCGCCGCAGCCATGATCACAATCGCCAGTCCGGCGAGCGCGACGACCCAGCCCGTACGGGGCGCGCGGATGTCGAACTCACCCCCATCGATGGGGGACAGGAAATCCGGCGCGTTCAATCGGGGCATCACCAGGACCCATGGATGGCGATTTCTCCGCCCAGGGCGGCTCTAGGGCACTATAGGCGGCGCGCCGGCCCAGCGCGAGGCCTGGATCGTGTCCGTCCGTCCGGCGGATTTTGGCGCTGGACCGCCGACGTGATAACCAGCCCGCTTCGCAGCGGGAGCACGCCTTGAACAGCGCATCGCCGATCACCCAGGCCCAAAGCCCGTCCGCGCCATCTGATAAGGCCGGCCCTTTCGAGCTGACCGTAATCGTGCCGACGTTCAACGAGCGCGCCAATGTGGCCAAGCTCGCCGCCCGTCTGCATGCTTGCCTGGGCGGTGTGGCCTGGCAGGCGATCTTCGTCGATGACAATTCACCGGACGGCACCTCCCAGGCGGTCAAGACCATCGCCGCCAACGACCCGCGCATCGCCTGCCTGCGCCGGGTGCGCCGTCGCGGCCTGGCAGGGGCCGTGGTCGAGGGCGCGCTGGCCAGCGCCGCGCCCTATGTGGCGGTGATCGACGGCGACCTGCAGCACGACGAGACCGTGCTGCCGGCCATGCTCGAAATCCTGCGCGCCGGCCGCGCTCAGCTGGTCATCGCCAGCCGCTACGCCGGACTGCGCGGGACGGTCGAGGGACTGGACGGGCCGCTGCGTCGCGCCGGAAGCGACGTGGCCAACCGCTTGGGCCGCTTGGTTTTGCGTCAGGACGTCAGCGATCCGGTCAGCGGCTTCTTCATGGTCCGTCGCGAGATCGTCGAGCGGGTCGCGCCCAAGCTGGCGACCGAGGGGTTCAAGATCCTGTTCGACCTGATCGCCTCCCAGCCTGAGCGGCTGGACATTGTCGAGTTGCCCTATGTGTTTCGCGAGCGGGAGGCCGGCGGCAGCAAGCTCGATAAGCGCATCGTCATCGACTATCTGGGCCTGCTGCTGTCCAAGCTGACCAACGGGGTGATCCCCACCCGGGCCCTGCTGTTCTTCATGGTCGGCGCCAGCGGGGTGGTGATCCATCTGGCGGTCTTGACCGTGCTGTTGCGGCTGGGCCACGCCGCCTTCTGGCCCGCTGAGGTCACCGCCGCCTTGACCGCGATGACCAGCAACTATCTGATCAATAACGAGGTCACCTACCGGGATCGGCGCCGGCGGGGTTTGGGCCTGCTGGTCGGCTATCTGAAGTTCTGCGGGTTGTGCGGCATGGGGCTGTTCGCCAATCTGGCGGTGGCCTCGGTCGTGCACCGCTGGCTTCCGGCCTACCCATCGGCCGCCGCGGGGGTGGGGGCCCTGTTCGGGGCGTTGTGGAACTATCTGTCGACCGCGCCGGCGGTGTGGTAAGGGCGGCGCATGACGCAGATCGGCTGGATCCTTGGTCGACGCCTGGCTGTTTGGTCAAGCCCGATCCTGGTCGTCGCCGCGCTCGCGATGATCGGCGGCTGCGATCCGAAGCCAAGCACCACCGCAGCCCTGGACTGGGCCTATCCCAGAGCCCCGGACGCGCCGCTGCCGCAGGCGCCGCCTGGAGTCTATCGGGTTCCCGGCAGCCGGCTGAGCTTCTCCGCTGACGCGCTGAACAACGGAACCCCCGACTGGTTTCCGGACGAGCACCCACCGGCCCCGCCCATCGTCGCCCGGGGTCGCAATCCTGGACCCGAAGCCTGCGCGGCTTGCCACAACTACAATGGGGCCGGCTTCATCGGTATTCCCGATCTGGCCGGCCTGCCGGCGGCCTACATCGTCGAGCAGATTCACGAGTTCCGCGCCGGGCGGCGAAAATCGACGGAGCCGGACCGGCCCGCGACCCAGCGGATGGCCAGCATCGCCCACCAGATCAGCGAGCCGGACCTCGCCGCGGCCGCCGCCTATTACGCAGCGCTTCCGCGACCGAGCTGGTATCACGTGGTCGAGACCCAGACCGTTCCCGCCACCAGGCCCGACCACTATGGCTGGCGTGATCTGGCTCCCCGGGGCGGCTCAGAGCCCCTCGCCGGTCGGATCATCGAGCTGCCGGTCGACGCCCATCGCATGCTGTGGATGTCCGATCCGCATGTTGGGGTGGTGGTCTACGCCCCGCCTGGATCGGTGGCCCGCGGCGCGGCCCTGGCGCGCGCCGACGACGGCGGCCAGGCCTGTTCCTACTGCCATGGTCCCGATCTGAAGGGCGGCGGCGTCGCGCCGCCCCTGGCCGGTCGCTCCGCAGCCTACCTGGCGCGCGAGCTATGGGACATCAAGACCGGCGCACGAGGCGGCTTCGCCGTCGCGCAGATGCGATCGCCGGCGGGGCGGCTCAACGCCGATCAGGTGAGGGACGTCGCGGCCTATCTGAGTTCGTTGCCGCCGTAAGCGGCGTGCGGCGGCCCAGGCGGCGATGCGCGTCCGGTTCGCGGTCAGCCCTTTGTCGTCCACGACTCGACTGTATCGGGCCATGCTGAACGCGGTTATAACTGTCACATGGATCAAAAGACGTTCGATCAAGCTCTGACTGCGGCCAAGCTTAACCGTAAGCTTACCGGGAGTGATGAATTGATCAGTCCGACCGATCGCGCCCTCGACGGTTCGTTCTATTTAGGATCGACGTTTACGAGGCTGGCCAAACTCGATCTTCCGGTGATGATCCTTTGGCCGAACCAGCAGCGGCTCATCTATAACCGGGTCTGCGCTCTGCTCCTGGAGATCGATCCGGCCTTGGCCCTGACGCCGAGTGAGCTTGACCGGGACGCGGCGGCGGCGTGGCTCGCCCGCCAGGTGATCGACGCCGGCGGCGATCAGGGTGTGCTGCGCGGCGTGGCCTTCCGGCCCGGCGGTGAGGGCGAGGGGCCGATCATCTGGCTCGATCTCGACTATGGACCCTTGCGCGGCGCGGCGGACCAGCCCGATGGCGTGGTGGTTATCCTCCGCGACGCCGCCGCCCGGGTCCGCCTGGAGCAGGAGCATGCGGCCGCAGCCGCCCGGCTGAACGCCGCCGCGCTTCGTCAACGCTGCTTGATCGATCTGGGCCGGCAGCTACGCAGCTGCGAGACGGCCGCTCAGATTGCGGGCGCGATGGCCGCGCTGCTCGGCGACGCGCTGGGCTGTTCGCGCGCCGGCTATGCGGTGATCCGCGGTCGCAGCGCCCTGGTCGAGGCCGATTGGACCGATGGCGCGGTGGCCTCGCTGAGCGGCGAGCACAAATTCGCCGTTCTCGGCCCAGGCTATGTTGAACACATCACCCGGGGCGAAACCCTGGTCGTGCCCGACCTGCGGACCCATCCGGTGATGGCCGAGAGCGTCGCCTGCTGGGCCGGCATCGGCGTTCAGGCCCTGGTCAACGCGCCCCTAGCCGAGAACGGAGTCACGGTCGCCGTGGTCTATGTCCACCAGTCTGAGCCACGGTCTTGGAACGAGGACGAGGTGGCCCTGGTGCAAGAAGTGGCCGACCGCACATGGGAGGCGATGGGCCGCGCCCGTGCGGTCGAGGCGCTGCGTAAGATGAACGATGGCCTTGAGGCGCAGGTTCGCGAGCGCACCCTTCAGCGCGACCGAATGTGGACCCTGTCCGCCGACGTCATGATGGTGACTGACCGCGAGGGCGTCATTGTTTCGGTCAATCCGGCCTGGACCCGCCTGCTCGGTTGGCGCGAGGACGAACTGGTCGGCGCGCGCTTCACCGATTTCGTTCACCCCGACGACCTTGAACGCACGCTGGCCGAGCGCGAAGGCTTCGAGCAGGGCCGACCGGTGGAGAAGTTCGAGAACCGTTACCTAGCCAAGGATGGCCGCGTGGTCTGGCTGTCCTGGAAAGCGACGCCGGACGGAGATCTGATCCATTCCGCAGCCCGCGACGTCACCGCCGAACGCGAGCAGGCCGAGGCCCTACGAGCCGCCGAGGACGCCCTGCGCCAGGCCCAAAAGATGGAGGCGGTCGGTCAGCTGACCGGCGGCATCGCCCACGATTTCAACAACCTGCTCCAGGGCGTTCTCGGCGCGCTGGAATTATCCGAACGCCGCATCGCGCGGGGGCAATTCGACGGCCTGGCCAAGTACAACGCCCAGGCTCAGCAATGCGCCCAGCGCGCCGCGGCCCTGACCCATCGGCTGCTGGCCTTCTCTCGCCGACAGTCGCTCGACCCCCGGCCAGTGGACGCCAACCAGCTGATTCTGGCCATGGAGCCTCTGCTTCGCCACACCCTCGGCGAGTCTATCCGACTGACCTTCGATCTGGCGGCTGATCTGTGGCGGACGATGTGCGATCCGAACCAACTCGACAGCGCCATCCTCAACCTGGCGATCAACGCGCGCGACGCCATGCCCGGCGGCGGCGTTCTGACCATTCAGAGCCGCAACGATCCCGCGGGCGCAGAGGGCGCCGGCGCCATCCGCATCGCCGTCAGCGACACCGGAACCGGCATGACGCCGGAGGTGTTGGCCAGGGCCTTCGACCCCTTTTTCACCACCAAGGCCGTGGGCCAAGGCACGGGTCTGGGACTGTCGATGGTCTACGGTTTCATGCGCCAGTCAGGCGGGGAGGCCAAGATCGCCTCGACGCCCGGTCATGGCGCCACCGTCAGTCTGCATCTGCGCCGTCATCATGGCCAGGCCGCCACCCCAAGCCCCGCGACGAGCCTCCCCGCCCTGCAGGCGGACGGCCAGGGCGTGGTCCTGGTGCTGGAGGACGAGCCAGCGGTGCGGGTGTTCATCCTCGATGTCCTTCGGCAATTGGGTTTTAGTGTCATCGAGGCGTCCGATGGTCCCTCGGGCCTGGAGATCCTGCAGTCCGAGCAGCCGATCGACCTCTTAGTCACCGATATCGGTCTGCCGGGCCTGAACGGCCGCCAGGTCGCCGAAGCGGCGCGGCGTAGGCGGCCCTCGCTCAAGATCCTGTTCATGACCGGCTACGCCGAGGCGGCGGCGACCTCCGAGGGTTTCCTGGAGACCGGCATGGCCCTGATCACCAAGCCGTTCGCGATCGACGGACTGGTGTCGAGGATCGACGCGCTGCGCTGCGCCTGACGCCGTTTCGCAGACCCGATCGCCCGAGGGTCGCGACCGATCTTAGTCGAACCGGCCGTCCGTCTCGTCGCTCCACCGGCGCAGGGCCGATTCGAGGTCGGTGGTGAAGAGATAGCCATTGGCGCTAAGCCAGCCCGGCGCGATGCGGGTTGATTGGACCAGTTTCATCACCCGGTCACGATGGATCCAACTCTTAACCCCGAACAGACCGGCGAGCTCAAACAGGCTGGCGGCCAACAGCATGGGCCCCAGCGGGATGGTCATCGGCCTGGATTTCAGGCCCATCACCCGATCAAGCGTTTGTACGATCTCCTGCGTCGTGCTCGGATGCGGATAGGCGAAATTATACAGAGCCTCTCGCTCGGGTCTCGCCAGGGCGAAGTCGAAGGTGCTGAGCAGCTCATCGACGAAACCGCCGCTTTTCACCGTGTCCTTGCGACCCGGAAAGGCGAAATAGCCGCCGCGAAGGGCCTTGGCCAGGTGGGTGTAGTTCGCGGCCTCGCCTGGGCCGAACACCACCCCTGGACGGGCGATGATCAAGCGACGATCGTGGTTGGCGTCCAGCCAGCGTCGATGGACCTGCTCCGCCAGCCGCTTGGAGCGGCCATAGCAAGAGACCGGCTTCAGGGGGGAGGACTCGTCGACCGTCTGCTCGCAAGGGCCATAGACCGAGATCGAACTGGTGAAGACGATGGTCTTGATGTCGGCCGCCTCCGCGAGACCGGTGGCGTTCAGGGCGCCGGCGACATTCGCCTCAAAATACTCATGATCAGGATGGCCGGGCGTGCGATGAACCGCGGCGAGATTATAGAGCACGTGGGCGTCTTGACCGATTTTCGGGTCGATCGGCTCGCGCACGTCGGCCTCAATATAGTCAACGCCGTCCAGCCTCTGACGCGGAGGGAGAATATCCACCGCCCTGACAGGGCGCCCCTGACCGGCGAGGCGCCGGACAAGGCGCGCGCCGATAAATCCGCTCGCCCCCAAAACGACCGCAATGTCCTCTGTCATGGCGGGTAAATAGCCGTAATTCGTCAGGAAAAGGTTGCCGCATCAGGGGCTCTGCCGGATCCTCAGCGCCAATCTCTCGGAAATTGACCTGAAGAGGGGGCCGCGCTTTGACGCTGCTCTTGGCGTCGGCCTGCGCGCCGGGCGCCGTCAATCGCGGCGCCTTCGCCTTGAGACTCATCCCGACTTGATGCGCGGGGGACGCGTCTCTATAACCCTGCGCTCGCTGCGAGGTCTGGCGCGCGCGGCTGGGTAGCTCAGATGGTTAGAGCGGTGGATTCATAACCCACAGGTCGGCGGTTCGATCCCGCCCCCAGCTACCACCTTAGACCACCTTCGATTCCGTTTCGTTCCTGGCCGCCGTTTAGTCAGCCTTGACTCGAACACGCGCGGTCGCGCTGCGGCCGTCGCTGTCGGTCACCACGATCCGGTAGAAGCCGGCGGCGACCGGTCGCCAGACCACCTGACCGCTCACCGGGTCCGCCGCCAGCTTGGCGCCGTCGACATACCAGGTCAGTTCCTGGCCCATCGCGGCTAGAACCAGGCCGCGTGACTGGGCGCCCAGGCCGTCCGCCTGGATCACTGCGCCATCAGGTGGGAAGATCAGCCGCGGTCCCACGCCCGACGAGTCCAGCTGGGTCAGGCCCTGCGGCGCCTGTTTGGGGGTGATCGGGTGGGCGGCGCCGCCGGGCGCGGCCAGGACGTCGGCGGCGTCGAACAGCAGCGGCAGGGCGGCGTCTCGGCCGGTCAGCCCGCCCCGCGCACCGCCGTCGGCGCGTCCGGTCCACACCACGATCGCATAGCCGCCGACCACCCCCGCCGCCACCGCGTCGCGAAAGCCGTAGGAGGTGCCGGTCTTGAACGCCAGCCGCGGCCCGCCCTGGGTCAGGGCTGACGGCGCGCGGCCCTGGGGGGCGGGTGTCTCGCGCAGGATGTCGAGGATCTGGCGGGCGGTCTGCGGCCGCACCAGCCGCACGCCGCCCTGACCTGGTCGCTGGATCGCGTCGGCCTGGGTGAAGGCCAGCGGCTTGGCCAGGCCGTCGTCGCCCAGGGCCGCATAGAGCAGGGCCATGTCGTCAAGGCTGATCCCCTCGCCGCCGAGGGCCAGGGCCAAACCCGGATCGGTGAGCCCGGCCTTGGGCCGCACCAGCCGCACCCCCGACGCCTGCAACCTGGCCACGAAGGCTTCGGCGCCGATCTTATCGAGGGTCGCCACCGCCGGCATGTTCAGCGAGTAGTTCAACGCCTCGCGCGCGGTGACCTGGCCATGAAACACCCGGTCGAAATTCTGCGGCTGATAGTCCGAGAAGCGGCGCGGCGCGTCCTGGATCACGGTGTCGGGCGCGGCGATCCCGTCGTCAAAGGCGAAGGCGTAGATGAAAGGCTTCAGTGCCGAACCGGGCGAGCGCAGGGCCCGGGTCATGTCCATCCAGCCGCCGGGCCGGTCCAGGCCGGCCGATGCGACCGAGGCTCGTACCGCGCGGGTCCTGATCTCGACCACCATCAGGGCGGCGTCGGCGAAGGGCCCCTGGGCCTTCGCCGCCTGATCGACCAGGGCCTCCATCCGCCGCTGCAGCGGCGCATCGAGGGTGGTGACCACCGAGGCCTGGTCCGCCGGCGCGGCGCGGGCCAGGGCGCCGGCGGTCTGCCAAGCCAGAGCGGGAAACGGCGCGCGTCCGGGGAGCGGCTCGGCGCGGGCTTCGTCGGCTGCTTCGGGGGTGATCGCGTGGGCGCGAACCAACTTGTCCAGCACCGCCGACCGCGCCGCGCGCGCGGCCTGGGGCCGCCGGTCTGGCCGCCGCGCCTCCGGTGACTGGGGCAGGGCGATCAGCAGGGCCTGCTCGCCGTCGGTCAGGCTTTCCGGCTCATGGCCGAAATAGGCCAGGGAGGCGGCGCGCACGCCTTCCAGATCGCCGCCATAGGGGGCCAGGGTCAGATAGATGGCCAGGATGCGCGGCTTGCTGAACCGCGCCTCGAGTTGCAGGGCGCGGGCCATCTCGATCAGCTTGGCGCTAAGGGTGCGTCGCCGCGGCTCCAGCAGCCGCGCCGTTTGCATGGTCAGGGTCGAGGCGCCGGAGCGGACGTGGCCGGTGACCGCGGCCACCGCCGCCGCCCGCAGCACCGAGACCGGATCGACGCCCATATGCTGATAGAAGCGTCCGTCCTCCACGATCACCACCCGGCGCAAGAACGTCGGGTCCGTGCGCGCCAGATCCGCCCGGATCCGCCAGCGCCCGCCCTCGACCGGCAGGGCGCGCAACCAGGCGCCGTCATGATCGAGCGCCACCGGCGACGAGCGCACCGCCCGCGACAGATTGGGCGGAAAGGCCGCGTCGAGCGCCAGGGCCGCCGTCTCCGTCGCCACCAGGCCGATGAGGGCCAAGACCAGACCACGCAGGGGTGCGTTCGGCGAGGCCGTCCCCGCCTTTTCGCTCACGGGCCGGCCGCCTCGATGTTCAGCCGCCCGCCCGCCGACCGTGCGGAAATCGCCGGCCGATACATGTCGCGGGCCTCGACGCCCGGCAGATAGAACCGCCCCGGCGTCACCGCCCGCACCACATAGGCGACGGTGAAGCCCTGGTTTCCCGCCACTGTCATCGCCGCCACATAGCGGTCGTCGCGCGACTCGGCGGCGCTGGGGGCGTCAAGTTTGCCCAGGAAGCTGTAGGGGCCGTTGCTGGAGCCCTTGGAGCCGTCGCCCTGGGCGTCGTCGGGACCCAGCTGGGCCTCGATCTCGAACCCGGCGGGCAGGGGATCGTCCAGCACCAGGGCGGTGGCGCGCCCCTGATGCGACTGGCCGCTCAGCCGCACGATCACCCGCGCGCCCTGGGCCAGCTTGGTCAGGTCGGCCGGCTGGCCGCTCATGGTCCAGTAGCTGGCCGCGACGTCCAGGCCCTCATGCTCAGCGCCGGGCGGGGCGGTGGGCGTGCCATGCACCGTCACCGTACGCCAGATCGGTCCGCTTCCGGCGTTGGTGAAGCGGGCCGACGCCAGCTGGGCCACCGACCAGCGCGGCGCGCCGGCGGTGGTGGCCACCATCGGATAGGCGCCGACGGCGTCGACCCGCACCGGGCCGGAAACCTTGAGCATCGCGTGGGCGGCCTGCAGCAGGCGGGCCTGCTCCTGGGTGTTCAGACTGTCCGGATCGCGCATCGCCCCGGCCAGCCGGTCCTGCAGGCTGTGGGCGATATCGTCCTCGCCGGCCTCATAGGCGTAGGCGATCACCGCGGCGAGGTCGCGCAGCGGGCTCTGATACCAGTCTTCGTCGTCATGATAGTCCAGCGCCTGAACCGCCTTTTCCAGGCTATCATGGGCTCGCGCGCGGTCGCCCATCATCGCCAGGGCCGCGCCGACCTGGGCCCTGGCCACCGGCGAGCCCTCGCTGACCATCTGCACGTCGTGCCACCAGCGCAGCCGCGCCAGGTCGCCGCGCCCGGCCTTGGCCAGAACATAGAGGGCGTAGGCGGAAGCGCGCGAGCGCATCCGCGCGGTGGCCGCATTGGCCGCGTCCTGCGAGACCATCCAGAAGGCGGGGTATTGCAGCCGATAGCTGACCGAGGCGAAGCCGTCCGGCCGCGAGATCTGCCGCATGGCGCCGAGGGCCCGGTCATAGGCCGAATCCGGCACAGGGACCCCCTGGGCCTTGGCCTGGACCAGGAAGTCGGTGGCGTAGGCGCCCAGCCAGGCGTCCGCCTCGCCGTCGCCCACGCGCCACAGGCCGAACGCGCCATCAAGGCTTTCGCGATCCAGCAGCTTGCCGACCGCGTCATTCAGCGCCGCGGTCGACCGCTTGGCCCTCGGGTCGCTGGACAGTTCGGCGGCGTAGAGCAGCGGATAGGCGGTCGAGACCAGCTGCTCGGAGCAGCCATAGGGATAGCGCAACAGGCTCAGCGCCACCGCATTGGGGTCGAAGCCCTTGAACGGCGAATAGCTGACCTGCAGCGTGACCCCGCCCGCCGCCATCCCGCGCAGCAGGTCCGGCGAAGGCGCATAGGCCTCGCCCGGCCGTTGCAGATCGGTGGTTGTGCGGGTCAGCGGCCCCCAGCCCAGGCGGGTCTGGATCGGGTAGGTCTTGACGGTCGAGAAGCCCGGTCCGCCCACCTTGAGGGTGACCGACCCGATACCGGACATCGGCGGCGCGTTCAGCGGCGCGTGGTCGGCGATCCTCTGGCCTCGGGCCAGGGTGTATCGCTTCTCGAACGGCGTCACCACCCCGCCCTGGCCGAAGATCTGCGCCAGATAGCCGCCCGGCCGGCCGTCCAGGTTGTGCAGCTCCAGGGTAGATTGGGCCTGGTCGCCCGGGGACAGGAACCGCGGCAGGTTGAGGTCGGCGACCACCGGCTGCCGCACCGTCATGTCCTTGGACGCTGATCCGACCGCGCCGTCGGTCCAAGCCACCGCCATGATCCTAAGCTGGCCATTGAAGTCGGCGGCGGGCAGTCGCACCACCGCCTTGCCGTCCAGGCCGGTCTCGACCACCCCCGACCACAGGGCCACGGTCTTGATCGGGGTCACGGTCAGGCTCTCGCCGCCCAGCTCATCGCCGCCGAAATTGACTTGGGCCGGGGCGCCGAGATTGGGATCGAGCAGGCGGCCATAGTCGTCCCGATAGTCCAGGCTCAGGGCCCGTTTGCCGAAATACCATTTCAGCGGATCGGGACTGTCCTGCTTGGTCAGGCGCAGGATGCCCTCGTCCACCGCCGCCAGGGTCAGGTGGGCGCGCTCGCCGAACTTCAGCCCATGCACGGTGACCGGCACGTCGATGGTGGCCTTCGAATCCAGCTTGTCGGGTGTCGCGAGGTCGACCGTCAATGTCTCGCTGACCGGAACCAGCGGCACATAGACCAGGCCGAGCGCCCGGCGCGGTTGCGGTGTGGTGGCCGGATCGCGCGGCTGGATGATGCTGACCAGCACATAGGCGCCACCACCCCAGGCCGCCGAGGTCTTCAGCCGCACGGTGGTCCCGCCCGCGCCGACGGTGAGGGTCTTGAAGTCGATCAAACGGTCGGTGGCCACCGCCACCTGGGCTTCGCCGGCATAGGGCGCCTTGATGGTCACATCGACGCTGTCGCCTTGACGCCAGGCGCGGGTTCCGGCGCTGACCCGGGCCACGTCGGGGGCGTCGGCGGCCCGGGCCGGTCCGCCCCAGCCCGCCGAGAAGCGGGTGACGGTCTTGGCCCCGTCGGCGCCGATCACCTCCAGCCGATAGTCGCCCCAGCCCAGACGCTTGTTCAGATGCAGCGAGCTGACCGGACTGATCAGGCCGCTTCCCTTGTCGACCACCACGTCGCGGCTGGTGCGCCGCCACTGCCAGCGGCCGTCCTGTTGGAACCAGTCATAGTTCCAGTTCTCGACCACCAGAGTCCAACTGACCCCTGGGGCCAGGATCCGGCGGCCCTGGGCGTCGACGGCGATCACATCCAGACTAACCGGCGCGGTTCCGCCGAAGCTGCTGACATCGCCGCTGTCCACCTTGACCCCGAAATAGAGCTTTTGATTGCGGATCTTCAGATCGGCGGTCTCGCGCACCGGCCGGCCGCCCGGCTCGAACACCGAGGCGGTGAGGGTCGCGTCCAGCGGGACCGGACTGCCGCCCGCCTGACCGGCGTCGACCGCCAGGGTGGCGCCGCCAGCGCCGTCAGTGACGGTGGAGTCAAGATCGACCTCTTTCTCGTCGAACGTCGCCTGCTGGTCGCCCCACTGATAATCCTTGTACTGCGGAAATGGATTGGCGTCGGCGCGCAGGCGCAGCTCGCCCTGGGTCTGCAGCCCGGCGCCCGGCGCGCCATAGAGGAAGCGGGCGTTGACTGCGACCTTACGCACCTCACCGGTCACCAGCGCCCTCTGCGCCTGGGCGTCGAGCGTGACCGCCAGCCGTTGCGGCACGAAGTCCTCGACCTGGAAGCTGAGCTGGCCGACTGGATCGTCGATCCCCTCCATTTTCAGTTCGGCGGTCCAGCGCCCACGTGGGGCGCCTGCGGGCAGCACGATGTCCTGGGTCAGAGCCCCGGCGTCGGCGCGGTCGAAGGCGATGGTTTTGAACTCGACCCCGGACGGCCGCTTGATCACCAGGGCGCCCTTGCGATCGCTGACCGCCCGCGCCAGCCTATCGCGGACCATGGCCACCAGATGCACCGTCTCGCCCGGGCGATAGATGCCGCGGTCGGCATAGACATAAGAATCGATGTCGGTCTTCGCGTCGCGGCCGCCGGTTGCGGGCGCGGCGTCCGGATCGGCCCGGCCGCCCACGCCCAGGTTGGACAGATCGACGGGGGAGCGGTCCAGGTCGAGCACGGCTAGGTCGCCCAGCGCCCCATAGGCCATCACCATCTTGGCCGCGGACGCGCCCTCGCCCTTGAGCAGCGGGCTGAGGAACCGCACCCGGCCCGAGCCGTCGGTTGTGGCCGAGGCCAGGTCCTCGCCGTTCTTGGCCACCAAGGCCACGCGCACCCCGGTCTCAATCCGCGCCGTCTTCAGCGAGCGGACCACCACGTCGAGGGCTTCCGAGCCCTGATAGGCCGACAATCCCATGTCGGTGAACATGATCCAGCGGCGGGCCTGGGCCGGCGGATTGGGATCGGCGTTCTCGCCGTTGTCGCCCTTCAGGTCGCGCCCGCCCGAGGCGTCGCGCACCTTGATCACATAGCCGCCCGGCTTCATCTCCTTCAGCACCGCGCCCAGGGGAAACACCGTGGTGGTTTTCTGGCCGGAGGCGGCCTGGACCTGCAGATCGCCCTTCCAGACGATCTTGCCCTCGTCATCGGGACTGTCGTCGCCATAGTCGTCGGAATATTCACCCTCCGCGGTCGGATCGGGGGCGCTGATTTGCTTACGCACCAGGTTGCGATCCGGCACGCGCCAGACCTCGACCGCCAGTTTTTGCACGTTCAAGGTCTCGATGCCGACGCCGTCGGATTCGTCGCGCGGCAGGATCACGCCGGTACCGGCGAAGCCGACATAGGGCGGCTTCTCACCGAAGACGAAGTCGACGTCGGCGTTGGCGGCCAGGGTCTCGCCGGTGGCGGCGGGCAGGCCCTTGAGCAGGGTGACGCGATGGTCGACCAAGCCAAGGCCGGCGACGCACAGCTGATCGTCCTTCACCGTCACCGCGGCCGGGTGGCCGAGGTCGGGGGAGACCATCACATAGTCGCTGTAGCTGCGGCCGCCGTCGAGCGGCCGGGTCATCCGTACGCAGGCGACCGGGTCAGGCTTGGAGGTGTCGATCGACTGGGTCCAGACGGCGAAGCCCGCAGGCTTGGGAGACGGCGCGCGCGCGGCCGAGGCTGAGCGAGGCTTACCGAAAAATGGCCACGCCAGCCCCTGATCAGCCTGGGCCAACACCGCCCCGCCTCCTAGTCCGCTAACTGCATGGGTGTCGACCAGACGCATGGTCACAGCGCCGCCGCCAAAGCCGACAGCCGCGATCGCCGCCGCAACGGCGATCATCACCCTACGTTTCATTGCTGAAGCCTCCGCGCGCCGAACGGCCGCGACGGAATGGAGCCAGAGGCCCAATCAGGCGTCAATCACCTTGAAATAACGCTCTTAAATTAAGCGTAACTGTGTCTTCTTTGCCGTGGCGGCGATTCACCTTATCCGGGTGTTATGCCATTCGCCGCAGGTTTTGCGGCCGCATGGACGCGATCCGAAGGGCGCCAGGCGCCGATGGCGGAGGACTCCGTCGCGTCGAGGCGGACGCCAAAATGCGATCCGACGGCAGGGCCGTCAGACCATAGCGGATCGGGGGTTAGTCCAAACGCTATCGACCACTTGATCGAGTCGGGGGGGCTTGTTCGCGGTCGGCGATATCAGAATGCGTGCGCGGTGAATTCGTTCCACCCAGGTGGCGGTTCAGTGGGTCATCAGATGATGATGGCGGTGATGGCGCCGCCGGGACAGCCAATGGTGCGGATGGTTGGTGACGTGGTTGCCGACAACGGCGCCGCCGACTCCGCCAACCACAGCGCCGACCGGGCCGCCCACGACCGCGCCGCCAACCGCGCCGGCGACCGCGCCGCCTTCGACGCCCTTCGGGGTCGCCTGGACCACGCCGGCGCCGGCCAGCATGGCCAGGGCGCAGGACGCGATGATGAGGCGTTTCATGATGTTCTCCTTTGGCCCGCTAAAAGGGGCTGTTCGATAAGCCGCTTGCGCGCGCTTCGGTTCCCGCGATCAAGGCGACAGACCGCCGTGAACCGTCCGGCGGCGCGCGGCCATGGCGTTCACTTCATTTTTGCATTTTCGGGCTAAGCTGCTCGCATGTCCCTCCTAGACCCCGGCCACGAAAACTTCGAACCGCTCCACGCCAAGTCAGGCGAGGTCTATGCTTGGCTCGACCGCGACAATGGCCGGATCATCGGCGTGCGCGGCGGACACATGGCCTTCATCAATGGCGACGCCATCTATAATTGGCGCGGCCAGCACGTCGGCTGGTGGGAGGACGACCATATCCGCGACGCCGAGGGCCGAGTCGCCCTGTTCCTGCGCCGGGCCAAGGGCCTGGGACCCGTGATGCCGCGCATCGCTTCGGCGCCGCGCAAGCCGATCGTCGCTCACGTGCCGATCAAGCCGCCTTGCGCGCCCAAGCCGGTCAAGGCCGACCGCGCCGCCGTCTGGGCCCCGACCGCGCCGTTCTAGCCGCGCTCGCGCGCTTCAGAGCGCCTTCAGCACCGCGTCGCCCATCTCAGCCGTCCCCAGCGTACCGCCGAGATCGCGGGTCCGCGCGCCGTCCTCCAGCGCGGTCTTGACCGCCGCCCACAGCCGGTCCGCCAGCTCGGCACGGCCAAGCGACCACCGCAGCGCCATCTCGAACGACAGGATCGCCGCCAGCGGATTAGCCACTCCCTGACCGGCGATGTCGGGGGCCGAGCCATGAATCGGCTCATACAGCCCAGGCTTGCCTGCGTCGCCCAGGGCGGCGGAAGGTAACAGGCCGATGCCGCCAGTCAGCATCGAGGCTTCGTCCGACAGAATGTCGCCGAACAGGTTATCGGTGACGATGACGTCGAATTGGCGCGGGTTCTTGACCAGCTGCATGGCGGCGTTGTCGGCCAGCATGTGCTCCAGCGTGACGTCGGCATAGTCGCGAGCGTGCAGGGCGGTGACCACTTCACGCCAGAGCAGCCCGGTCTCCATCACATTGGACTTCTCGCAGCTGGTCACCTTGTTGCCGCGCCCGCGGGCCAGCTCGAAGGCCACCCGTGAGACGCGCTCGATCTCAGAGGTGGTGTAGACCTGGGTGTCGACGCCGCGGCGCTGGCCGTCGGCCAGGGTCTCGATCCCACGCGGCTGGCCGAAATAGACCCCGCCGGTCAGTTCGCGCACGATCATGATGTCCAGCCCGGCGACGATCTCGGCCTTCAACGCCGAGGCGCCGGCCAGGGCGTCGAAACAGATCGCCGGCCGCAGATTGGCGTAGACGCCCATGGCCTGGCGCAGGCGCAGCAGCCCTGCCTCCGGACGGTCGCCGCGGGCCACCCCCGCCCATTTCGGCCCGCCGACCGCGCCCATCAGCACCGCGTCGGCGGTCAGGGCCATCGATTCAGCTTCGTCGGTCAGAGGTTCGCCGTGGAGGTCATAGCTGGCGCCGCCGAACAGGCGCTCGACGATGGTCAGGTCGGGGGTGAGGCGGCCGGCGACGCGGCGCACCTGTTCGATCACCTCCGGGCCGATGCCGTCGCCCGGAAGAACAAGAAGCGTGCTCATGAGACCCTCAGATGGTGCGTTCGTCGGACACGTCGAAGGCCGTCAACCGCCGCTCGGTGACCCCGAACTCCGGCCAGGCGGCGCGCCAGCGCGACATGTGGTTGCTTAACAGGTGGTCGTCGAGGGCGGCCTCGTCGCGCCAGACCTCGAACACCCGGATCAGGCCCGGGTCGAGCACATCCTCGGCGTAGCAATATTCGATGCAGCCTGCCTCCGCCCGGGTGGCCTGGACCATGGCCTGCATTTCCTGGCGGAAGCCCTCGAGGGTCTGCGGCGGCAGGCGAATGCTTCCGGCGACGATCAGCTTCATGCGCGGCGCTCCATCCAGGGCTGGCCCAACCTGCGACGCTGTTCAAACACATCGATGTCGCTGGCGTATTGCAAGGTCTCGCCCACGGCGTCCAAGCCCTTGAGCAGCTTCTCCTTGCGGCCGGGATCGATCTCGAAGGCGACCTTGCGGCCGGACGGCGAGACCACGGTCTGGCTTTCAAGATCGACGGTGAACAGGTGATTGCCGCCCTTGGCCTCGTCCACCAGGGCGCGGACCTGCGCTTCCGGCAAGGTGATCGGCAACAGGCCGTTGTTGAAGCAGTTGTTATAGAAGATATCGGCGAAGGACGGCGCGATCACGCAACGCAGGCCGAAATCCAGCAAGGCCCAGGGCGCATGCTCGCGCGACGAGCCGCAGCCGAAATTGTCGCCGGCGATCAGGATGCTGGCGCCCTCATAGGCCGGCTGGTTGAGCACGAAGTCCGGCTTGGCCTGGCCCGCCTCGTCGAAGCGCAGGTCGTAGAACAGTCCCTTGCCCAGGCCCTCGCGCTCCACCGTCTTGAGGAACTGCTTGGGGATGATCTGGTCGGTGTCGATATTGGCGACCGCGAGGGGGGCGGCGCGGCCGTCGAGATGAGTGAAGGGCTGCATGCTCAGATCAGAAAAAGGCCAAGGCCGGGATAGGCGGTGAAGACGCGGTCACGGGACATCACGGTCAGATCATCCTCCAGCGCCTGGGCGATGATCAGCCGATCAAACGGATCGCGATGGAACAACGGCAGTCGTCCCAGTCTGTCAATGTGCTTGAGCGAAATCGGCAGGATGGCGGCGCCCATGCGGGTCGCCATCTCCTCGAAGGCGCGGGCGAAATCGGTCCCGAATGGGGCTGGCAGGGGAAGTTTCCCAAGGCTGTGCTTGATGGCGATCTCGATGGCGCAGACTTGGCTGATAAAGCGATCCTGACCGGTGAAAACAGCCTGGGCGGCCAGGTTCGCCCGCTCAGGCCCCAAGGCGAACAGCAGCAGGGCGTTGGTGTCCAAAAGGACGCCCAGGCTCAAGGCTCGCGCCCAGGTTCGGCGTCGCCATAGAACATCGCCTCGATCTCGGGATCGGGATCGTCGAAATTGTCTGGCAGTTTCCAACCGTAGTGCGCCCAAAAGCCGAATTCGGGAACCCTACGATCCGGCTTGCGGGGATGCCCGGTCGAGACGGAGATAGGAACCAGCTTGGCCAGCGCCTTGCCGTTCTTTGCGATGACGATCTCCTCGCCCGCCGCCGCCTGATCGACCAGGGCCGAAAGGGTGGTCTTGGCCTCGTAGAGATTGACCTGTTTCATGACCGGAGGATGGCCGTCTTGACCAGGTTGGTCAAGCTTGGCGCCGCTCATCCGATCGCCCTCAGCGGCTCAAGAAAATGCGGATTTTTGGCCAGATAGCGCCCCGCCGCGCGGGTCAGGCCGGCCACCTCGCCCTTGAGCCACGGTTCGGCGCCGTCGATCGGCGCGCCCTTCAAGGCCAGGAACACCGCGATCGCGAAGGCCCAACTGCGCGGCGACAGATAGCCGTTGCGCTGCGAGCGCCAGCCTTGCGAAAAAGTGTCGCCATGCTGCTCGAACGAGAAGGCGGTGTTGGCGCAGAACACGCCCAGGCCGCGATAGGCCACGGTCAGATCGGTGGCCAGTTCGTGCGCCTCCCAGCCGCCGGGCGGCGCCTCTTCGATGTCGAGGATCAGATAGTGCGAAAGCTCATGCGCCAGGGTGGCCACCAGGCGCATCGGCTGGTCGACCAGGCTGTCGGCGTAGCAGATCACCGGCTGGCCCTCGACGATATCGAAGGTCCCGTTCACCGCCCCGGGAGACTCGAGCACCCAGAAAACGCCAACCTGAGCGTCGGCCCGCGGCGGAGTCCGGGCCTCCAGCCGGCAGGGATAGTCATTGTCGGTCATGCTCATCTGCCGCCGGACGCACTCGAACACATGCGCGGCCCGCGCCTCGCCGACGGCCTCGGTGGGTGGAAAATGCTCGCGGCTAGGCGAGGCGAGGGGGGTGCGGCTGATCATCGCCATTCCGCCGCGGTGACGCATGAGCCAGGCCCACGCCTGGAGCTGCCAGTCCTCCAGCTCCGCGTCGAGGAAGCGACCCGCCTTGAACAGTGATCCGAACATGCCGCGGCCCCGCCTTGCCCTAGCCCGCTTAGAACAAAAGAGGAACAATGAGTCAAGTTTCGTTTGATTCAGACCGCCGTTGGACTTGCTCAGATTCAAGCACCTCTTTGAATAGCTCTTGCTCCATCGGCAGGGGTAGTTTGAGCCAACGTTGGGTTTTAGGCATCTGCTGATGCGGGGAGCATTCATGGGCGTCAGATTGGCGGTTGCGGCCATGTTGATTGTTGCGATGGCGTGCGCCGGATTTCAGACGGAGGCGGCGACGCCGATCCACAGTGGCGTGTACCAGAGCCTAAGATACGTCGAGGAATCCGGAGATCTTTTAGGCCTTGAGGTCGAGGTCCGGGCCGGCCTTCATCCCTCGATTGTCGTCACCGATTGCGAGGGCTGCTGTTGCTGCGGCAAGGCCTGGCCCCTTATCGCGAATGGCGGTCGTTTGGATTTCACCGTCACTGACGATCTCGTCGATCAAGCCGGCCGGCCGTTGCGCGGAAAGCCAATTCGCTATGTGGGCTTGGTCCGCGGAACGACGATCATCCTCACCAGTCCTGATCTGGACGGGTTTCGCGAAACGCTCAAGAAGGTCCGCCACCCCAAGCCCGATCAAACCGCGAGGCTGGCATGCGAAGGGTCGGGATGCTGACTGCGACAGGCAGCCATCCGCTCAGTGCGGAAGTCGCGGCGACTTGGCCGCGTGCAGTTGAGGAACCCAGCAGGCTCTTGGCCGAATCGCGCAAGTGTCGTCAGCGGACATCAGCGCTGGCCCGAGGGCCGAAGCGAAGCGCCGTTTACTCTCGATCTGGCCATAGCGGGCCAGTAAGCGTGGCTGAAACGGGTCGATCTCGTAGGTTTTGAAGCCGCCCATGCCGTCGCAATTGCTGTGGCGCTGGATTTGGACGGCCACGAGCAGATGATGGGCGTCACCGATCCAGGTCACGCCCGCGACGTTTGGGGTTTCCGGATCGAAGCAGCGCACTGGGTGGCCGAACAGCCGCGCAAGCCAGGGACTGAGATCGCGGCGGACCAGCCTGCCGTGGTTCAACCCAACGACCGTCAGTTCGTAAGTGCCGACGGTCCCTCCATTGTCGGCGGTGACGAACAGAGCCTTGGAGTCGGGTGACCACATCATTTCTTGATTGGGTCCGGAGGCGACCTGGAACCGGCCTTCACCCAATGCGCCGGACACCTCAATGGCGAAGGTGTCGCGATCGTCATCGTGGCTAGCCACCGCCGTCGATTCTCCGTTGGGAGACGTCACCGACACCGGCTGGGGTGAGAAATAAGCCGCATCGAGCGCCGTAGTTTGCGACCCGTAGATGCCATGAGCGGGCAAGGTCGCTGGTGGTTGAAGGGCGAGGAGCCCTTGAAACAGCAAAGCTAGGGCGGCTGACATGATCTTTGTTCTCAGGTCCGAAAGGTCGGGCGCTGATTTGGTTGCGCCCGCGCCCTACCCTAAGGCGAATCGTTCCGACAAACCCTTGCCAAGCTGTGAGCGCCGGTCTGACGCCGAGTCAAGGATGAGGCGTCTTCGCCTCACCGCGTAGCGGCGCGAAGCGTCCTTTACGCGGCGGCAGACCGGCGCGAC
>Ga0302196_10000173_pt1 | contig 65469 bp, 51 predicted proteins | sample II_Bog_N1_3_FD_198794 | JGI IMG/M metagenome (GOLD analysis project Ga0302196, IMG submission 198794) | Peat permafrost microbial communities from Stordalen Mire near Abisko, Sweden - II_Bog_N1_3 | ecosystem: Environmental > Terrestrial > Soil > Wetlands > Peat | place: Sweden: Abisko... | reverse complement strand
GCCCGCAATCGCGTCCGCGACGGAGGGGTAGATCTCGACGGGCGGCGCGCTCGAGGCCGCCCAGGGCGACAAGTCCAACGCGACACCGCCGAGTGTTCCAGGAACCTGGCCAGGCCCAGATCCCGTGGGCGGCCACACGATCGTGGGCGGGATGACGATGCGGGAGAAGGGCACTTCGGCGTCACCGTACACGGCAGAGTCGGAGTTCGCGACGTCGAGCCACCACATGCCGTTGTTGGAAATATCGTTGCTGAACTCGTTGCTCTGGCCGATGCCGAACACGACAATCGTGGGGTGGCCGTCGACGGGCACGAACACACCTGCGTTGGTCGCAGACGCGTACGTGTTGGCCGTGCCATTCGTGCCGCTGACGGCAATGTTTGCCACCATTTTGTCTTTCAAGGTCATCCCCGCTACGCCTCCCTACACGCAACGCAGCGGCTGCCTCAGCGGCGAAACTTGCGGTGCTCCTTCTTGACCGCGCCAGAGGCCGCCGACGCCGCGCCGCCGTCAAACACCACCTGCTTGAGCGTGTGCAGCTCACCCCACGTCATGTGCGCGAGCGCGCTCATGTCCATCGGCGCGGGGCGGAAGCGCTTGCGGCGCGGGTAGCGGCGCGCCGCCATCGCCTGCAGTGCCGCCACGTCGTCACTGCCACCGCCGTCGTGACCGCCCGCGGCAGATGCGGCGCCCGCGGCAGATGCGGCGCCCGCGGCAGATGCGGCGCCCGCGGCAGATGCGGCGCCCGCGGCAGATGCGGCGGCCGCCGCCATGCCGTCGCTGCTTCCAGCACCGCGTTCCTCGACGACCTGCGCCGCCGCCTCGATGAAAGCGCCGTACTGGGGCTCCGCGAACTGGACGAAGCCGCGAACGATGGAGGCGGCAGCGCGCGGCACCGTCTCGCGCAGAAGGATGATGATCTGCAGGTACGGGTCGGCCGTCGCCGCCGCCGCCGCCGCACCGCCGCCGCCGCCGCCGCCAGCGCCCCAGCCCCAGGCCGTCGCGGTGTCCGCGATGAGTCCGCCGCCAATGCCAGAGCGCGCGATGGCGATGATCTTGTTGAGGGTGGAGACGCCGCACGCGGCGCGCACCTGCCGCAGCCAGTCGGCCGCGCGCTCGCGGGCAGCTGCGCGGGCTGCCGCCTGCTGCGCCTCCTGCGCCGCGGCAACCGCCGCCGCGGCCGCAGCCGCCGCCGCCGCTGCCTGCTGTGCAGCGGCCGCCGCCGCCGCTTCCTGCGCCGCGACTGCGTCGCCCACCTTGTCGTCGCCGCGGCAGGCGCAGGCGGCGTCGCAGTAGAGCGAGCAGCCGTTGTTGCACTGGTGGTCGCCTTCCGAGAAGAACTTGCCCGTGATCGGGTTGGTGCCGCACGCCGAGCCGCAGACGTAGCACGTCTGCTGGCGGCAGGCCGTGTTGGGGCAGCGCATGAAGTGGCAGCCGTCGTAGCGCCTGTGGAACATCATGATGCCGCAGCCGCCCGAGCACGGCACCGTGCCCGAGTCCGCCGCCGACGCGAGGAAGGCCGTCGACTCGCGGGCCGTCACCTCCTGGCACGTCATGCCGACGTGCGCCTTGCGGCCGCAGGACGTGCAGATGGTAACGCGGCAGCCGCTGCAGCGCGTTGTGGGCGGCAGCGCGCCGCCGTCCAGCTCCATGGGCACCGAGCAGAGGCCGCAGATGAGGAAGTTGCTGCCGCACGCGGCCATGGTGACGGCCGCCTCCATCTGGTCCAGCAGGCCCTTGGTCAGAGGCGGGACGCGCGCGTCCGTCTCGGGGGCGACGCACGACGACGACGACCCGCAGCACAGGAGCGAGTCGCAGCCCTTGCACACGGCGGAGCCAGCGATCCACAGCGTCGGGATGTGGAAGAGGGACTCGTGGCCCATGAGCGCGGCGCCTGACGCGCCGCCGCCTGGCGCGCCGTAGCACAGCGTGCAGCGCGCGCGGCGCGGGTCGCCGAAGGGGCGCGCGACGTCCAGCAGGACAGAGTTGCTGATGCAGGGCACGCACACGGCGTGGGACTTGCCGACGCAGAGCGGGTGCACAGCCAGGTCGTCCGCGGCGCAAATGTCGCACGCGTGCTTGTGCGCCTTGTAGTGCGCCTTGGAGAGGACCTCGCCGTCCTTGTCGTCAATCACGATGGGGTCATCAGAAGAACCTGCCGCGGAAGCCTGAGATGGGGTGGCGCGGAGCGCGCTCGTACGACCGCGCGCGCGGCGCGCGGGCGGGCCTGCGGCGTCAGCCGCGAGACGTGAGAAGACATCATCGCAATCACGCGTCGAGTAATATCCAGCACACAAGAACTCACCGCTGCTGCGCCGCTGTCAGCGTCGATTCCATGCTCCACTGCACCCTCGCGGCCGCGCTTGAGGGACTGCAGAGCACGCAACGGTGAGGGGGACTCCGTGATGTGTCGCGTGATGTCATGACGACACCGCCACCATCTGGAACCTCGCACTACACTCCAACACCATGTTTCAACTCGCCTCCATGTATTTCACACGCTGGAGCAGACGGAGGACGTGAAACGAAAGGTTGCGTGAAAATCAAGAATTCTTGGTGCGGTTGTCAGTAACTCCGCCAGTTCAACTTCATCTCCGCCTCCGCCTCCGCACATCATCCGCAGCCCACACTCTCACACAACTTTAACTTTTTCACTCCAACTTTGTAAAACTCGTCCCATTCGTTGAAAAACCTGTACCCAAGACGCCATGGCAGCCAGCACTCCCTCCTCGTTCGAGTGGGCGTCTGATGCGCTGGTGATGCGCCTCGGCGCATTCCAGTGCTCCATCCCGCTGATGCGCGGCGCCGCGGCGGGAACCCTTGCCGCGCTCGTGCGCAACATCAACGACGCCGCCCGCGATGACGCGTGCGGTCGCCTCGTGCTCCTGCTCAAGGAGGTCGTGCGCGGCGAGGTGCCCGCGCGCGAGTTCGCCGAGGGCGCGCAGGACTGGGGCGGCCAGGTCGCGGACGCGCTGTCCGTGCTCGCGCACACGGCGGACCCGCTCACCGACACCGCTGACAAGGACGTGGAGGAGAGCGCGCGCGCTGTGCTCGCAGAGGCGCAGAAGGTGGTGGCCGCCGAGGACGCGGCGGGCTACGTCACGAAGGCGTGGAACTACGACGCGCCCGCGCTTGTCGTGGCGCGGGACGCCTTCACGACTGCAGCGGCGCACGCGCTCGCCAAGCCCGCCCTCGCCTCCCGCGTCGGCGTGTGGCTCGCCGCCCAGGCGGACGACGACTCGTACGCGCGCAGCGCCCCGCTGATGGGGGCGCTGAGCGGCCTGCTTCAGCGTGGCCGCCGCAGTGCCGCGGCGCGCGCGCAGTGGGAGGCCTCGTGGCCGCCGCCGCTGTCTGCCGACAACGCGCTGCGTCTGCTGGACCTGTGGGTGGGTTCCTCGCATGCCGTGTCCAAGCCCGCGCTCAAGGCGCTGTCGTGGTCGCTCCTCGCGGCGGGCGGGCGCACGGCCGCGCACGCGCGCCTCGCTCTGCGTGACTGCGAGCTCGCCATCCACCTGTGCGCGACGCCGCCTGACGAGGCGTGGGAGTGGGTGGAACCCACGTGGCGCCGCCGCCTCGACGACATGGGCGGGTCGCGCGAGCTGCCCGACCTCGTGCGCGCCCTCCAGGTCGCAGCCATCAGCGGGACCGCGGTCGAGGGCGCCGCCGTCGAGGGCGGCGCCGCGGTCGAGGGCGCCGCGGTCGAGGTCGCCGCCGTCGAGGGCGCCGCGGTCGAGGGCGCCGCCGTCGAGGGCGCGAGCGGCACCAAGCGCGGCGTGGCTCGGGAGGGCACTGAAGAAGCGGCTGGCGCGGGGGCTGCCAAGAGGGCGCGCCTGCACGCGCGTGAGTGAAATTGAGTCTTCCACATGGAGGCTACCCCTGGAATTTCGTTTCGTTTTGGCATCCCGCTGGGTCTTTTTTTCGCGGGCGGAAGTGAAACAAAGGAACGCAATGGCACCCACCACCGTAAGCATCAACTTTGTCGACGTCTCCTTCAACTCGGAGGACTCGTTCGAGTTCCGCCAGCAGGTATTCCGCATCGGGGGCACTTATGGCGGCACCAAGGTCAGCGTGAGCACGGGTGGGCGGGGCGGCAACAGCTTCCACCTGCAAGCAACGTTCGCGACGCTCGCAATCGCCAAAAAGTTCGTGGCGCACGCCGAGGCGCTGTATCGCGCCAATGGCGGCGAGGAGCAGGACGGCGACTTCCGCGCGGACATTGTCGAGCCCACGAAGCGCCCCGCGTCGCCCGCCAAGGCCAAGAAGGCCAAGGCTAAGGCTACGGCTGCGGCCAAGGCCAAGGCAAAGGCGGCGTCGCCCTCGCGCGCTCGTGACCCCACGACGGGGCGGTTTGTGTCGTCAGCGTAAGCGCGTTTAACGCCCATCAAGAAGTTGTCGCGGACGCGCGACGGTGGGAGGCCTCGTGGCCACCGCCGCTGTCGGCCGACAACGCGCTGCGCCTGCTGGACCTGTGGGTTCCTCTCATGCCGTGTCCAAGCCCGTGCTCAAGGCGCTGTCGTGGTCGCTCCTCGCGGCGGGCGGGCGCACGGCCGCGCACGCGCGCCTCGCTCTGCGCGACTGCGAGCTCGCCATCCACCTGTGCGCTACGCCGCCTGACGAGGCGTGGGAGTGGGTGGAACCCGCGTGGCGCCGCCGCCTCGACGACATGGGCTGGTTTCGCGAGCTCCCCGACCTCGTGCGCGCCCTCCAGGTCGCCGCCATCAGCGGGGCCGCGGTCGAGGGCTCCGCGGTCGAGGGCGCCGCCGTCGAGGGCGCAAGCGGCACCAAGCGCGGAATCGGCTGGCGCGGGGGCCGCCAAGAAAGCGCGCCTGCACGTGTACGGCTGAAACTTGATATTCAGACCCGCGTTTTGACTTGAACGAGCGTGCATTGTGACATTTCAACGGCTACAAAGTTCTAGCGGCGTGTCGGCAGGGCGTCCCGATCCGTACCTGGGTACTCGTACGGCATTCAACACCTACTCGTAGCTCGCATATCTCGCCGCGACTGCCTTGCACATGTCCACGACGTGGTCCGCATAGGTGTTCGGGCTCCGCGCGAGGAATGCTGGCGCGCCGTCCGTCTGTGCCGCTGCGAGCGCCGATGCGAGCGCGTCGCGCCAGCAATCCCACGCGTCGTGGTACACGTCCTCTTGTGCGATGCGAATTACGGGGACGGGGACGCGCTGCCGTGACGCCATGAACGCCTTGTACGTGTCCTTGCGCCGCGCCGCGACATGGTCGTTGTCGTGCGAGCCGCCGTATAGGTTGCCGCTGCGGAAGTGGTGCACGCCGTCCACTTCGACGAGGAGCACGAGTGCGCCGTCGCGCGTGCCGACGGCGACGTCAAAGGGCAGCGCGCGGTCCGTCGCGTCGTTGCGGCACCACACGAAACTGGAGGACGCGAGCACGACGAGGCCGCGCCCAACCGCCCATTCCGCGACGAAGGCGCGCACGCGGTCCTCCGTCTTGTGCGGGCACAACGGGCACCCTGATCCTTGCGCGACGCTGTCGCAGGTCGCGTCGAATGAGCGTCCGCACGTCGTATGTATCCAGCGGCGCTTTTCGCCGCTGTTCTTGAATGTGTCGGCAGCGGTTACGGCGTTGTCGTTGCTGTAGACGATGTTGCGCGTCGCGATCTCGGCAATGGTGGGCTCGTGCGCCCACGTCGCTGCGCGGCATACGGGGCAGTCGTGAGCGCAGCGCGCCCTCGGATTCGGGCACTCGCCAGGGAACGGGCAGCCGACGCCGCGCGCTACATTGCTGCACACCGCCTCCCAGACGGGGTTCGTGTGCCCGTGCGCGTCAATGAGCCGCCAGCGGCGCTTCTCGCCGCTGCGCCTGAACGTGTCGGCGGCAGCGACGGCGTTGTCGTTGCTGTAGACGATGTTGCGTTTCGTGACGTCGGCAACGGTGGGCTCGTGCGCCCACGTCGCTGCGCGGCATACGGGGCAGTCGGGAGCGCAGAGCGCCTTCGGCGGTGTGCACTCGCCAGGAAACGGACAGCCGCGGCCGCTAGAGACATTGCAGCACGCCGCCTCCCAGACGGGGTTCGAGTGGCCGTGCGCGTCGAGGAGCCGCCAGCGGCGCTTCTCGTGGCAGCCCTTGAACGTGTCGGCGGCGGCGACGGCGTTGTCGTTGCTGTAGACGATGTTGCGTTTCGCAAGTTCGGCAACGGTGGGCTCGTGCGCCCACGTCGCCGCGCGGCACACGAGGCAGTCAGGTGCGCAGCGCGCCTTCGGCGTCGCGCACTCGCCAGGAAAAGTGCAGCCGCGGCCGCTTGAGACATTGTGACACGCCGCCTCCCAGAAGGGGTTCGTGTGGCCGTGCGCGTCAATGAGCCGCCAGCGGCGCTTCTCGCCGCTGTTTATGAACGTGTCGGCTGCCGCAACGACGTTGTCGTCGCTGTAGACAATGTTGCGCGTCGCAATTTCGGCGACAGCGGGCTCGTGCACCCACGTCGCTGCGCGGCACACGGTACAGTCGGGGTCACAGCGCGCTTGCGGCGGTATGCACTCGCCAGGAAACGGGCAGCCGCGGCCCATGGCGATACTGTAGCACGCCGCCTCCCAGACGGGGTTCGTGTGCCCGTGCGCGTCAAGGAGTCTCCAACGGCGCTTCTCGTGGCAGCTTTTGAACGTGTCGGCGGCGGGCACGGCGTTGTCATCGCTGTAGACAATGTTGCGCGTCGCGATCTCGGCGATGGCCGCTGAGTGTGCCCAGCTCTGCGCATGCGCGGGAGCGCGCTTGCGCTTTCCAGCATGCGACATGGCGATCGTGGAGACGAACATGGTGGCAAGCGAATGCATGCGGCATTTTCATGCCACTAGCCACGAGAGTTCAACTCGATATCCGCACCCGCTGCGGTGCAGTGGCATGAAACACGGAATGGGACAGCAGGGCCCCCCAGCTCCTAGCATTACAATCGCACGGAATGAGCGCGTCGCACGAGGAAGCGCTCCGTGCGGCAGACGACGAGAACTACGACATGAAGTGGGACGCCGCGTGCGCGTGGGGGTTCCCGTGCTTCGCCAAGGAGGGCGCGCCGTCCGAGACGACGCTGCCTGCGGCGCCCTCGCTACCCGACCCCGTCCTGGGGGCGCCCCGCCACCCGCTGCCCGCGTGGCCGTCCACGCTCGCGACTGGCACGTCGGCGGAGGAAGAAGCCGAGCGCGCGGCGGCCGACCACAAGTGGGGGGCCGCGGCCAAAAACAAGTACCACCTCGGTGCGGCCGACGATTCCGTTTCGCGGGGGCTCGTGACCGAGGCGCACTTTTGGCGCACGCTGGGCGCCTCCACCAAGGACGTCGGCGCGGCGCCGCTGGGCGACACCGAGGCCGCGCGCAACTACATTGACAAGCGCTGCCACGTAGACGGAGCGATGTTCATCGCGCGGGGCGCGATGACCGCGACGGAAGCGCTGGGCGCGGCAGCGGGCGTGCGCCTGCTCGGCGCCGCGTCGCCGCGCGAAACGCTGTCGTCGGCGAGCGTCCCTCCCGACGCCGACGCCGTCGTCTCGGAGGCCGCCTCATTGGGCCCTTTGGAGATACTCGTGGACGTAAAGGCAAGAAAGGCCATGAAGCGCGGCAACGCGCAGCCCCAGGCCGCCTACCTGTGCATGGAGCTGGGTCAAAAGGCCTGGCTGCACAGCGGGCGCGCGGACGTGCTCGCCACGCAGGTGGACGCCTTCACGTACGCGCTGCTGGACCGCCGCCGCCTGGCGCGCTACGTGCGCGCGCGCGTGGACCACACCTCGTTCGTTAGCGACACGGACGCGGCGCTCCTGCGCGTGCGCCTGCGGCCGTCTGACAACCGCATCGCGCAGCCCATCACGTTCGTGCGCATGGACGAGGCGTGGGACGCCGCGGGCGTCGGCATGGTTCGCGACACCGCAGGCGCGGCGCGCGACGCCGCGAACCGCGCGCGCATTCCGAGCTTTGCCCGCGGCCCGCGCGGCGCCGTCGCATCGCTCAACAAGGTCGCGGCGCGCGTCGTCGCGTGACGTCTACGCACTTCTCACGTGCAATGCTTTCAAGTGCGACGAAAAGCGTGACGACGGCGTCGCACTCAAAGCCGCGGTGAAGTGAAGAGAATCCAGGGCTTGCCACTACTGCGGCGGAGGCGGCGGGTAGTAAGGTGCGGCGTACTGCGGCGCATACTGCGGCTGGGGCGCGTACTGCGGCGGCGGCTGCGGCGCGTATCCCTGCACTGGCTGGGGCGCAAATGCGACGCGCTGTTGCGGCGGCGGCGCGCTCCCCACCGTGTAGCTCGAGTTGGCCGCGGCGTTGAATCCCGCCTGCGCCGCGCGCCCCGCGGCCGCCGACGCCGTGCCGCCCAAGTACTTGCCTGCGTAGCCCTCGGCGCTCTTGCCCACGCCGCCGCCGCCAGGGATGAAGCCGCCCGCCGCCTCGCCGACCGCCACGCCCAGCGACTGCCCGTGCGCCAAGTCGTCTGCGCCGTTCACCACACCAGCCAGCTTATGGCCAGGCGCGACCTTGCACAGCAGCTTGTAGCTCGCGTACAGGATGAGGGCCATGATGATTTCGTAGCAGACAAAGGTTGTGAGGAGGGATCTCCAAAAGTCGCTGTGTTGTCCGTCGTTGCTATTGGTCAGCGTGTTGGGCGCGGTGAAGTAGGTGATTAGGAAGATGCTCCAGAAGAGGACGATGCCTGGCGGCGACACGACGGCCATGGGCAGCGCCGTGAGCAGCAGGTTCTGGGGCGTCACATGCTTGCTGCCGAGCTTGGAGCACACGAGGGCGACGAGCGGCTCGACGAGAAACGACATTTCTGCGTGTGGTGGGTGGTGATCCGCCTGGCGCTGTGAGAGGTCGTTGTTTGTTTTAGTCCAGCCGTCGACTCGGTGACCGACTCGTCGACGTGTCCCATGTCACGAGCGTCGTCACGACCCGAGGGCAGTGGAAACAAATGGAACGTCACGCACGGCGGCCACCGAGTCACAGCCGACGGGGCAACTCGCCGCGCGCCGCCCGCGCCCTTGAGCGCGAGCTCTCCGCGCTGCGCCTCGAGCAGGCGCGCCCCAGACGCGGCAGCGCCCGCCGCCGCGCACCTGCGCCCGCACCGTCACAAGCACGCGAGCACGCGCCAGCGGGGGGTCGTGGTCGGCGCCGTCGCCGCCTGGGGGGCGGGACCAACAAGGGCTACGGCAGCTTTGGCTGCGTCGTGCACCCCCCGCTGCTGACGCCTGACGGCCTGCCCCCCGCCGCGTTCGTGGGCAAGATCATGATGGCGGAGGACGCAGACCAAGAGCTGAGCGCGTCGGCGCTGTTTGCGGAGCGCGACCTCGCGGCGGCGTACGGCTTGTACCCCCTGCCGACGCGCAACGGCGGCCAGGCGCGGCGGCTGGGCGCGGCCGACGCGGAGGTCATGCGCGTGGCGGGCAACGACGGCCGCAACGAGGACGCCAGCTTCTGCCAGCGGCACGCGGAGGCGGTGAGCGCGCCGCTGGAGGCGGTGCTGACGTCCGAGGACGCGGACGAGCGCGCGGCGGCGGCGGCGTCGCTGGCGGAGCTCGTCATCCCGCGCGGCGGCGACGCGACGCTGTACGACGAGCTGCGCCGCATGGCGGGGAGCGCGCCCACGCAGGCCATTGCCACGGTCCTGTCGCGCCTGCAGCCCGTGGCGGAGGGCCTGGCCGTGTACCATCGCGTGGCCCGCGGCGGACGGGGCGTGGACGGCGGCGGCAGTGGCGTCGCGCACATGGACCTCTCCACCGCCAACATCCTGCGCGCGCCAGGCGACGCGGAGCACTACGTCATGATCGACTTTGCCAAGGGCGTGCCGTGCGACAGCGACCGCAGCGTCGTTCCGCCGCAGACGGAGCTGCAGCGCGCCCACGGGTTCGAGGTCGCGGGCGACGACGAGTCGACGTTCGGCTACCTGCGCCGCGTCTTCCCTCCCGTAATGTACGGCCTGTTTGCTGTGCGCCCGTCGGCGATCGTCCCCGTGTACCACTTTGCGCAGAACGCGGGCCCGCTGACGGAGGGATCCGCCGAGCTCTCGCGGCTGCTGGAGCTGTGCAACGCGGGCGCGCGGACGGTGCGCGGGCTCACGCCCCGCGTGCACACCGCCCGTCCCGTGGCGGTGGGGAACCTGACGCCGCAGGCGCTCGCGGAGTGGGCCGACCTGTGGGGCGCCGACACGCGGCAGCAGAGCGGCGCGTACGACGCCCTGCGCAGGGCGGCCATCGCAGCGGCGGACTCGTACAGCTTCGGCGTCGTCCTGTTCGACGTCCGCGAGGCGCTGCTGGGCATCGGCTCGCCGCACGTGCCGCAGCTGCACCGCTACGACGCCTACCAGGTGCGGCAGGCGGCGGTGGTCGCCGAGGCGCAGGCGACGACCGCCGCGACGCACTCGCTGCCGTCGCCGCACCACCGCGGCGCGTTCCACGCGCTGAACAAGCTCATCAGCGACCTGCTGGACATGCGGGTGCCGTACGCCGACCTGCCCGCGCGCCTCGCCCAGGTGGCGCGCGCGTTTGAGCAGGCCGCCAACCCGTCCGTTGACCAGAGCACGTCGCCCATGTACGACGCCCGCGACCCCGCCGACTTCCACGAGCCGCGCGCGTGGGCCGAGGACCACGTCTCCCTCGTGCAGAACCTGCTCGACGAGCGCGAGATGCGCATCGCGGTGGACGCCGCGCGGAACGCCCTCGCCAGCGCGCTCAGCGCCGCCGAGGCGGCTGTGCAGGCGTCGCCCAGATTTGCGACGCAGATCGAGTCGACGCACGTGGCAGCGCACGCGGCTGCGCACGCGGCACGCACAGCCACGTTCGCAGCCGCAGCATCAGCCATCGCTGCCGCGCGCGCTGCCGCTGCCGCTGCAAGCAGCGGGGGCGGCGGCCAGAAGCGGCCTGCTTCCAGCGATGCGGTGCGGGCTGGTGACGGCTGGGACGCGCGGCGGAGGGTACCGCTAGCGCCCGCACGGCAGGCGCAGGACGGAGACGACGAGGGTGACGACGACGACGACGAGCCGCCGCGCCCCGTGCCGCGCATGATGCTCCCCGCGCTGCGAATTGCGGGAGCGCCGCCGCCGCCGCGCTCCACCCAACCAGTGGACGCAAGCGACAATGTCGCCCCACGCCCCGTGCCGCGCATGACGCTGCCCGCGATGCTCGCGGAGCCGCCGCCGCCACCTCCACCGCCCCCGCCGCCGCCGCCGCCCCCGCCGCCGCCACCAACAGCCACCGCTGACGTCACGGCGCCGCGCCCCGTCCCGAGCATGGCGCTGCCATCCTCAGCTCTCGTTGCCATGAGCATGGCGACACAGGCGGCAGGGCCGACTCCCGCTCCCGCTCCCACTCCTACCGCGCCTGCTCCTGCCCCTGCCGCGCCAGCTTCTGCCCCCGCCGCTCTCGCCGCGCCCTCTCCCGCCGCCCTCGCCGCGCCCACCGCGCCAGCTCCTGCTGCCCCCAAGATGGCTGCAGCGCCTTCCGCATCGACACGCGCCCCTGGGGCAGGTGCCGCAGCGCCAGGCGCACCAGGAGGCGGCAGGGCCACTGCACCACGCCCACTGCCGCGCCCGCGCCTCGTCGACTACCCAGACACGGACAGCAGCGAGGACAGCGAGGACGCGTGAGCGGGGGATGTCTGCCAGGAGCAAAGGCGGCCATGCCGTGGCCTCCGCCGCCGTCACGGGCGCGGACGCGCGTTGCATGCGCAGTCGCCGCCAAGTTTGGCATTGGCGCGGGCGGGCCCGACGTCCCGCGCGAGCTGCACGTCGTGTGGATGCAGGGCGAGTCGGCGCTGCCGCCCGCGCTCGCCGCCATACTGAAGGACAACCGCGCGCTGGCGCAGCGGCACGGGTGGCGCGTGCGCGTGTGGAGCGCCGCGCTCGTCGCCGCGCTGCTTGAAATGCACGGCGAGACGGCGTGGGCAGCGCGCTTCGCGGAGCTGGCGGCCGCCAGCAGCGTGCACGCCGCCGCGGACTACGCGCGCTACTGCCTCGCGTACCTGAAGGGTGGCCTCGTGCTGGACGCCGACGCGCGCGTGCTGACGGATCCCTTCGCAGTCATCGAGGCGGCGGCGCGCCGCGTGAGCGAGGGGCGCGTCGGCCACGGCGGCGTCACGGTGCTCGGCCGCACGCCGCTGTCGCACCTGTCGGCGCGGCTGCTCACCCTGGGTGCGTGCGTGGAGCACCTGTCCACGGCGGTGATTGCGACGAGCCCGTCCCGCGCGGTGTGGCGCGTCTTTATCGACAGCATCCCGCGCGTCGCGCCCGCGCGGCTCACCGATGCGGCGCCGCCGTTCGGCAGCCTCGCCGCCGCGGCGCTGGGTGGCGGGGAGATGGCGGGCGTCCTGGCGGCGCAGCGCACGACGGGGTCCATCTACTTTACGGACTTCTGGCTGCGCGCCGCGGCGCGCGGCGACGCGGTCGTCCTGCCAGCGGCCGTCTTTGAACCGTGCCGCCTGGACGGCAAGGTGTGCGACGTCACGCCCGACACGCTCGTCCTGCACGCGCGCAGCATGTCGTGGCTGCCGTCGCGCACGCTCGCACTGGCGCGGGCCATGTCGTGGCACGGCGGCGGCGCGAGCGCGGCGGCTGGGATTGGGTTGGTCGTGGTGCTGCTCCTGGCGCTGCTCGCGTTTGTGCTGATGCGTGGCGTGCGTGGCGTGCGCGGGGGGGAGGCGGCGGCACGGTAGCGTCTGCATAATGTTTCAATATATTGGTTCATTCTCATTCTCATTCTCATTCTCATTCACGGGCGCCCGCGGAATCCCGCGGTCGTGCACGTCCGCGCTCACGCAGCGCCAAGCGCAACGCGCGCGGCTGCGGCGAGGAGCAGCATCACCACAACGATGGGCAGCAGCGCCGCCACGGCGCCCGACGGAAAGAACGCGTCGCGCGCCCGCCCCGTCTCCGCCAGTGACAGTGGCGCGGCGATCTCGTCTTCCCACCGCGCGAGCTGCTCGCAAAACGCGCTGTTGGTGAGGACCGACGGCCGCGCCGCGGCGATGCGGTCGACAACGACGTCCACGGGCACGCCCGCGCGGCTGGACACGTACGCGGACGCCAGCGTGACGCTGCGGTTGATGCCAGCGACGCAGTGCACGAGCGCGCGCCCGCTGGGCGCGTCGCGCGCTTCGTCCAGGAACGCCGCGGCGGCCGCGAAGAACTTGCGCAGGATGCGCTCGTGCCGCGAGTCGACAATGTTGTCGAGGGTGAGGACGGTCAACGGGCGCTCGCGCCCAGTGGCGGCGTCGCGCGCGACGTGGACGCCCTCCGCCTCGGCGCCGCCGCAATTCAGCACGTGCGTGATGCCCGCGTCCCACAGCCACTGTGCGTTGGCCGCGTCGCGTGCGGAGCCGATGAGCACGTGCTCCGCGTGCGTCTTGGCGACGGGGAAGCGGCGAAGTGCGCCTGGCCACCACGGCCTCGGCCGCCGCTGGAGCGCGGCGTGAATGCGCGCCTCCATCATGATTTGTATTGAACTGTCAGTCGGCATGGCCACCAGACAAAGGCACGCCATCCGACACGGCACGCAACCCGACACACACTTCTCCCGACACCCGCACCCGACACAGCACGCTACAGACAAAAGAACGCACCATGGGCTCATGCGCATCCGTGGCCGTGGCCGACTTTGAGGGACTGCAGGCGGACGTGGCGGCGCTACAGACGTCGGTGGCTGCGTTCAAGGCGAATCCGACGGGCACGATGGCAGCGGTGGTGGCCGCGGCCGACGCGGGCAGCGTCGCGGGTGCGGCCAGTGCTCTGGACGCCATTTCGCCCAGCGTTGGGGCCGCGGTGCTCGGCACGGCTAGCCTCGTACTCCAGACGGAGGGTGCCGTGTCGTCGACAATCTCGGCGCTCCAAGCGGACGTCGCGATTGCGCGCAAGGCGTTCTCTGCCGCGTACGCGCGGGTCCAGGCCGCCACGGCGGCGCTCGAGTCCCACGCGAGCACGCTCAAGGCCGCGGCGGCGGCGGCCGTGGCGAGCAGCGGGTCGCCCGCCTCCGTCGCGGCGCTCGTCGACGCCGTCTCGTCGACAGCCACGGACGCCGCCGACGCGCTGGCAGTCTCGGGCGCGCCGTCGTCACCGCTCCCCACGGCGGCTGCACTCTCGCCAACGGTCCCGTCTGCCGTGTAACCGTCCCCGCCAACGGACACAATTCATTCCACACGCTCCGCCAGTGGCATGAGCAAATTTCTTGGCCCGCGCCCCCGTCGCCGACCCACGACCCACAACCACACACTGTCATTCGCACCTCGCGTCACGATGGCAGGGACTACGACCGCGATTGACGTGTACGTGAGCGCGCCGTGGCGCATGGACGGGATCGATGCGCAGGTGGACGCAGTCATTGCCGCGGCGGCCGCCCAGGGCACGACGCTCAACATTGTAAAGCCGTGGTGGCGGACGGGCGGCGCCGCGGGCCTCGACGCGGACGGCAAGCCAGCGACCACGAGCAAGTCGGAGGCGACGCCCAAGCAGAAGCAGGCCACGTTGGGCAAGGACTGCGCAGACCTGATCAAGCTGTTCAAGGGGCGCAAGGGACCGCGGGTCATGCTCGTGCTGGGCGACGGCGCGCTCAAGAGCACCATCTTCCTGCAGGGCCTCGCCGTCGGCGCCAACAAGAGCGTCGTCGTCATGTCGACGGCGTACGCGGCGTGGTTCGGCGCGGACGGCGCGGGCTCGGCGGACGCGGAGCAGCCCGCGTGGGTCGGGAACCTCGCGATGACACCCGCCGCCGCCACGTTCGTCTCGACGCCCGAGGACGCGGCGGCGGCCGTCGTCAAGGCTGGGACGCCCAAGCCCAGCAAGAAGAAGACCGCGGCTGCGACGGCGGCCGCGGCGCCCGCCCCGTCCATCGCCGATGACGACGACGAGGAGGAGGACGCGGCGCCGCCGCCGCCTGCGCATGCGGACGAGGACGAAGACGACGAGGACGGCGACGCGCCCCACGACGACGAGGAGGTCGGGGAGGAAGACGAGGACGACGGCGAGGAGGAGGAGAAGCCGCGCAAGAGCAAGAAGCGCGAGCGCTCGTCGTCAAAGAAGGACAAGAAGGCGGCCAAGAAGGCGGTGAAGAAGGCGAAGAAGGCGTCCAAGCACGACGACTGAAACTCGCACGTGTCTGGGCGCATGCCTGGTCGTAGATCCCGTGTCCTTGAAATTAGAGTCCGCTTGTCATTGTAGTTTTTTCAGAAAGACAAACTCCGCCTCCGCTGCAACCATCAACATCAAATATCCACGACCAATCGGATTCAAACATGGAATTGCCGCCTGCTGCACCGCCGCCTCCTGCGCCCAGCGCCACGGTAGCCGAAGCAGGCACCAAGCGGCCGCGCCTGGGTGCGGCGCTGAGTCGCCTGATGAAGCAGCGGCGCACGGCCCCCCAGGTGGATGCCGCCGCCGCCATCGCGCCCGTCGTCGTGTGTCTGCGCCGTCACGGCGGGAGGGCAACCCAAGAGTGCGACGTGTACATTGGTCGGCGCGTGCAGCGCGGCGGCTGGGACCTGGCGGCCAGCGTGTGGGCGAACCCGTTCGCCGCCGCGAGCGAGAGCGACCGCGCCGCGGTCATTGCGCGGTACCGCGCGTACGTCACGGGGCGCGCCGACCTCATGGACCGTCTGGGCGAGCTCCGCGGCAAGCGGCTGGGGTGTTGGTGCGCGCCCAAGCCTTGCCACGGCGACGTGCTGCGCGAGCTCGTCATTGCGCAGGCGGGCGCGAAGGCGGGCGCGACGGCGGGCGCGACGGCGGGCGCGACGGCGAATGCGTCGGCCTGCGCCGCACCGTCCAAATAGCATGGCGGATTCAGGTCCTCGGGCGCATTTGAAGAGGGGCGCACACGTGCATGGCGTGTGGCATGAAGGTATGGCGAGTGCCGCGCCGCGTGCCCTGTGCCCTCGAGGATTGCATGTCGCTGGCCGAGGGGATCGACGGCGCCGAAGCGAGCACGCGCGGGCGTGCACCGCGTGGTGCGCCAACCGAGGACGACGCGATCGAGGACGCGCTGTTTTCAACCGAGTATTTTGGCAGTGGCGCCGAGAGCGCGGAGGGGCGCCTGGACAGGCTGCGCGCGCGTGCGTGCGCGGTGGCGGACGCCGTGTTCCGCGCGCGCCTGGCGCGCCGTGGCAGGTGCGATCCATGCTGCGTGCAGGCGGCGCACTTTGCCGAACTGGTGACGCAGTGGCGCGAGAGCGGCGTCGTGGGCACGCTGTCGCAGCGGGACATTGAGGAGCGCGTGCTCACCTTGGCGCCGCGCTGAGGCACGTCACGCACGGCGCGTGCGCCGCCCACTGCCCGCCCTCGCGAATGGCGTGGTTCGTCACCGCTGCGGCGCGGCCCGTGCGCACCGACAGCAGCAGGAACTTTTCCTGCCCAGGCAGCGGGTCGCCGCCGCCCAGCGTCTGGTTGAGGACGCGCACCTTGCCGCCGTGGCGCGTCGCGCGCACGTGCTGCCGCACGTCGGCCAGATCCGCGGGTGGAAAGCCGTACAGAGCCGACACAATCTCAACGGGCGCCTGCGGAGGGGGGGCGGGGGAGGCGGGTGTGGAGGACGGCGCCGAGGGCGGCTCCGAGGGCGCGGGCGCGCGGACGAGCGCCCACGTCGGGAAGCGGTCTTCGCGATCGTACTGGCGCGCCGCGTGCGATGCGCCGTGGCGCACGACTCGCGGGGTCGCCCCCCTGCTGCTGGACGGCGTCCGCCACCCCGAGCCGTAGTACGCCTCGCAGAAGCCGCGGGGGTCGCGGACCATGGGCAGCTCGTCGCCGCTCGCAAACCGCACCCACTGGAACGGCTCGAGGACGTCGCGCGGCACGAGCGACCCTTCCCACGGCACGAGCACGGCGTCGGCGCGAAAGTGCTCGTACGCGTAAAAGTCGACGGGGACCAGCACGGGCGCGCCGCCCTCGTCGTCGTCACCTGCGCCGCCGCCTCCGCCGCCGCCGCCGCCGCCGTGCCCCCCCACGCGCACCAGCAATTGCAGGAATCCGAATTGCGAGCTGCACACGGAGAGCCACGCGCGCGCCGAGCTGGGGGCGCAGGACGAGACGGGGTGCCGCGGCACGTAGGCGACGCGCGCGAGGAAGCGCACGAGGCAGTCCCAGTGCTGGTCGCTCACAAAGATGTCGACGTCGTCGTCGCCCTCAATGGGCGCGCCCTCGCGCACGAGCCCCAGCGCCGTGCCGTAGGCCATGGCGAACGGGATGCCCGTGGGGCGCAGCAGTCCAGCGATGTACCGTGCGGCACTCGCCAGCTCATCGCTGGAGAAGGAGGCCTGCGTGGACATCCCTCCCCGAGACGGGCGCTTTGTTTCACCCGCGCGGTCGGGGACGCGCACACGCTGCACGCGACGAACCTGTCCAAATGCGCCGCGTGTGAAGTGCGGAGAACCGCGCTGACGTGATTGAAATTTCTGCAAAGTGAGGCGGACACGCGCCAACTGTCATTTCTTGACATGATGTGGCATGAGCGCAACTGCCCCCACAAGTCTGCACGCCCCGACCCCCCCGCTGCCTCGAGTGCCGCCCGTGTCGCACTTCATGCCACTCCTGGCGTCGCCCATGGAAACCGATGGAGGCGATCTCTCTGCGGCGGGCGGCGACTGTTCACCCGCCACCGCCGCGGGTGCGGTGGTGGCGCTGCCGCGGTGCGCGCCGCCGCCGCCGCCCGTAGACACCGCGTCGGCGCCGCAGTGGTGCGCTGCGGTGTCTTCGCAGGCGGCCGCCGCCAACGCGCTCGTGCAGCTGCGCAGCGTCGTGCAGGCGCTGCGCACGCAAGCCCTCGTCAGCAGCGACGCCGCCGTCGACCCGTGGGACGCGGGCCCTGCGTCCGCCAGTTCCTTCCACGAGCTCGGAGACGTCGACACGCAGACGGCGCTCAACTGCGCGCCGCTCGTGGACGCGGGCCTGCAGCGCATCCTGTGGGACGCTGGCGTGCTGGCCGCGAGCGGCGGCGGCGGCTACGCGCTGCGCTCGGACGCGCTCGACGCCGTGCTCGCCCGCGTGTGCGACGGCACCGTCCCATTCCTGCGCCTGTGCCTGGACGAGCCCGCCGCGGTGCTCGAGTGCCCGCCCGACGTCTTTGGCAGCGCGGGCCCCCACGGCGGCGGCGTCGGCTGCGACTACGACGCGGTGCTGCTCGGCGGCGCGCGCGCCGCGTGGGCGGCGCTGCCGCAGTACTCGCTGGGCCGCCTGTGGGCGGTCGCCCTCGGCGAGGCCGTGTCGGCGACGGAGGCCGTGACGGGGCTGGCCACGTCGTCTCTGTCGTGGCTGCCTGGCATCGCCTTCCCAGGCGTCGTCGCGTCCGACGACGCGGCCGTCGCGGCGGCGACCGAGGCGACGGGGCGCGCGCTGGCGGCACTGAGTCCCGAGGCGCTCGCCGAGCCGAGCTGGGTGCTGACGACGGGCGAGGCGCCGCAGAGCATGACGTGCGAATCCTGCGAGTCGCCCCAGACGTCCGCCGTCTTTGCGGGCGCGCCCGTGGCGGTGCACATCGTGGCGCTCCGCGCGCAGTCCCCGCGCATCGCGCTGACCGCAGGGGACGTGCGGGCGGCGACGACGTACGAAGCGCGGGACGCGGCCGCGGCCGCGCTCGTGACGCAGCTAGCCCTCGCGGCGTGCGAGTCTGCCGCGATGCTCTTCATGTCGTGGAGCGGCGCGACCATCACGTCGGACGCGATGGGCGACGTGTTTGCGCGCGTGCAGGCGGCGCCGCGCGTGCAGGCCATGGCGGCGGACGTCGCCGCGTCGGCGGCGTCGCAGGCGGGGGCGGGCGGCGGCGACGGCGGCGGGAAGCCAACGCGGCGCAAGTACAAGAAGGCGACTCGGACCGCGGCCGCGGACGCGGACGCGGACGCGGACGGCGACGGCGACCAGGACGACGAGGACAAGCCGCGGCTCAAGCGGCGGCGCGCCGTCAACCCGCACGCCCCCGACGTGCCCCTTCCCCCCACGGCGGCCGCGGCCGTGGCGGCGGACGCGCTCGTCCGCGCGCTCATCCTGCCCGCCGAGGAGGGCAAGGCGCCGCCCAAGCCCCGCGGCGCGCCCGCGCGCGCCGTCACGCACGACGCGCTGCTCGTGCGCCTGGCCGCCTTCGCGACCGTGCTGCAGCAGTGGGCCGCCACCGAGGGCGAGGCGGCGCTGGCGGACATGTCCGTCGACGCGCCCGCGCTGCACACGTCCGCGGGGGCGCCGCACGTCGTCGCCGCGGCCAAGACGTGGGTGGACGGCCTGGACGGCGAGACGCGGACGCTGTGGCGGGAGGCCGCCGTCGCGACGGCGGCGCTGTACAAGAAGCGCGGGCCGTGGGCGGGGATCGTGCAGACGACGGTCGCGCAGGCCAGCGCGTCGGCGGGCGTCGGTGCGCAGCTGGGCGTCATCTTGGACGGCACCACGGGCGGCGGCCGCCACGGCGGCGCGCGCCACGGCCTCCCCGTCTCCCTCGCGGACGCGACCAAGCTGGCGCTGCTCGCCAACGAGGAGCGCAACCGCGGCATCCCGCCGCGCGCGCTGCAGGCGCTGTTCGCGTCCCTCCGCTCCGCGCAGCGCGCCGCCAACACGCGGAACTACCACAAGACGAAGGACGACTCGGCGGCGGTGCGCGCGCGGCAGACGTTCGCGGACGGGCGTGCCGTCAAGAAGCGCTCGCGGGCGGCGCTGCGCAACGTCACCAGCGCCGTGTCCGCCCTGATGGGCGCGGGTGGCGGGGGCCAGCGGCAGCTGTGCGGCGGCAGCGGCGGCGGCGGGCGCGGCGGCGGGGCCGCGCCCGACTACGCCGATCCGACGCTGCCCGACGCGCCGACCGCGCCCGACAATGTCGACCTGCGCGAGCTCGTGGCGGTGGCGGGGCGGTTTGCGGCGCCGCCGCCGCCGTCGCCGCCGCGGTGGCAGTACGACGTCGACGAGAACGCGGCGCCCCTGCTGGGCCACCCGCCGCAGGAGCTGGCGATGCCGACGGTGCCGCCGTCGCACCCGCTCGCGGCGGCCGACGAGCCGTTCGCGGACTATTACAGCAACTACGGCTACGGCGGCCGCGACGCCGAGGTGGCGTTTCTCGAGGCGGCGGTGGCGGGCGTCGAGGCGGCGGGGGGTGCCGCCGCGCCCGTGCACATTGTGGCGGGCACAACCGTCATGACCCGCAAGCCACCGCCGCCGTCGCAGGCGTGGCTGCTGCCGCCCAGTGCCATCGGCGAGACGGGGGGCAAGGTCGCGCCGCGCGCGGGTGGCAAGAAGAAGCCGCTGGCGCGGTGCTAGGGTCGGCGTCGGCCAGGTGGCGGCGGCGGCTGGGACGGACGGCTGGTGGCCGCCGCGGGTGTGTGCACCCTTGAAACAAAAGACCATCCACTTCCCTCGAAGCACACCTCACAATGGCCGCTCGCAAGTCCGTCGTCAAGGGTTCGCCCAAGAAGCGCACTATGAAGTTGTCGTGGATTGCGGCCACGAAGGAGGCGTTTGCGGACCACAAGCGGTCGCACGCCCCCTTCAAGGAGGGCAAGACGGTGCTCGCCGAGGCGCGCAACCTGCACTTTCGCGGAATTCGTGCGCCGCTGCCTGGCGGCTCGCCGCTCAAGAAGGCCAAGTCGGCCTCCAAGCGCAAGGCCGCCTCGCCCAAGCGCAAGGCGTCCAAGTCCCCCAAGCGCAAGAGCGCCTCGCCCAAGCGCAAGGGCATGTCGCCAAAGCGCAAGTCCATGTAATTGGTACACGTACGGAGTTGGGTGTGTGAAGTTTGAGGGAGCTGCGTGTAAGTGATGCATGGCATTCACATTTCAATCGTCGTACCGACGTCTGGCCCCGCGCCAGCGTGCCTCCATGTCATGCCAGCATACGCTCGATGGGCCTTGATTGCAGACCTGATGTTACTGCTGGTGCAATGCAATGCTCGCGCCGCAGAATTAATCGAGTCAGCGGCGAAGATGACGTCGCCGTTTGCGTCGAGCCCTTCGACCGCACGACCTGACGCATGTGTCATGTTTCCGATGCGATCTGTCCACTCAAGGTTGCTTGCGTGGTTGTTCTGCTTATTCTTGTCCTTGTGATTCACCTCCGTCGTGAACTCAGTCGGCGCCAAGAAGATGTCGGCGATGATGCGGTGCACCAACATGGTGAACGACTTGGCGTCTTCGTAACGCGAGACTTCCATGTATCCTCTCTGGGTCAGCGTCCCGCGTGTGATGCGCCCGCGGGTATCGCGCACGCGCCCCAAGTTGCTCGCTTCCCACGTCAACGGCACCGAGCTTCCGTCACGCTTGTGTGCATACGCTACACCCCTGCGCCACTCTTCACCGCTCAGTGGTCGCTGCGACTCCTTGGTTGCATCTGTGTCGTTGATCGCGAACTTCCAGCCCGCGTAAGGTCCTTTAGAAATTGGCTTGCTGCGATCAATCGCTTTCTGCACGTTTACCCGCGCGACTCCGCTTTCGCGGGCTGCTTCGGAGACAGAGTTCCACCCGTGGTTAGTTCCGTCTGGAGCAGTGCCAGTGACGCTGCGACCGACGCTCCTTGTGTAGTTCATCGTTGCTGTTGCAGCGTTGGCCTGCTTTCGTGTCTTTATCGCATGGTCTCCGTGGCTCAGTGCTTGCAGGTTGCAGGGGCGGTTGTCTTTGCGGTCGCCGTTGATGTGGTCCACCGCGATCGACGAGTTGAGCACTACGCCATGCCAACTCTCGTGCACGAGGCGTGCTAGCTGCTCGTTCTTTGCGACATCGTCTTCCCGTGCACACTTGACGATGTACCTTCCTGACGATTCGAGGTAACCGACGTAGCGTCGTGTCATTGTGCTGTAGCAGCGGCCGCTTGCACTGCACCACAGGTGCTTGTACACTGGGTGTTGCCGATGCTCATCGTCGGCGGGCGGCGACGGAAGCGCGTCGGCTTCCAGCGACGCTACCGACACTGGCGTTGCTGCGTTCATACCGCCATCGACGAGTGCGGTTAAATCCTCCCGCTTGCGCTTGCGCGACATCTTTTGTGCATACATGCTGCGCCCGCTTCAGTTTCATGCCACACACGCATAACGTCCGTGCGCACTATTCAATCGTCGTCCATGCACACGCCGTCCGTGTCTAGCACCACCACAGCGGGCAGCTGCGCGGCTCGCTGCGCCGCCCGCGCAAGCACCGTCTCGACAAACGTGTCGTCGTCGCCCCGCGGCTGCACGCGCGCGTCCGCCAGCGTGAGCACCGTCTGCACGAGGTCCGCCACGCGCGCCCGCGCCGCGGCCGTGCTCGCATCCAGCGTCAGCATCTCGCCGCTCATGCCATTGTGCAGCACAAACGACGTCACGCGCGCGCGCGCCGCGTGCGGGATGACCCCGCCCTCGTGGCGCACGACGGCGTGCGGGCTGTGCCACATGTGCGCGTACAGCGCGAGCTGCAGCACGTGCTTGGGCGACAGCCCCGTGTCGGCGCTGACGCACTTGAACTCAAACAGGCGGCCCGCGGATACGGACACGGCGTCCACGCGGCCCGTGAGCACGACGTGGTCCTTGTCGTCGGGGCAGCCCGCCACGTGCTTGCGCGCGAGCGAGACGTCCACCTCGAAGCGGGCGTCGGTCAAGGTGGCGACGTCGGCGTGCAGGCGCGCCGCGGCGGCGTCGACGTCGGGCCAGTGCAGCCACGCGCCGCACTCGGGCGGCGGCAACTGCACGAGGCCGTGGATCATCTTTTGCGACTGCGCGCGGCGGACGATGGCGGCCGCCAGGAGCTGGCGCTCGCGCTGCCGCTCGCCGACGCGCAGCGCCGCGTGCTCCAGGTACGCGCGCGCGGGCTCGTTCACGCCGCGCAGCGTCTCCGTGTCGCCCACGCTCCGCAGCGCCTCGTGGACCTCGGCCTCCAGGTGCGTCCTCGCGGCCGTCGCGCGCGCCTCGACGAGCGCCGCGACGAGCGTGCCGTTGACGTCGCCCACAAACTCTTGCTGCGCGCCGCCCGACTTGGCTGTGCGGTAGTGCGACGCGATGCCGTCCAGCGGCAGCGCGTCGGGCGGCGCCGTCGTGCGCGCCAGCGCGAGGGCGTCCATCCACCCTGGCGGCAGGTGCGCGTCGGCAAAGTAGCGCAGCAGGTCCGTGACGGCGAGCGGCTCGATGACGCGCGCGCGCTGCCGCGCCGCGACGGCGGACAGCACCAGCGACACCGCGGGGCGGACGACCTTGGGCGGAATGCCGTGCACGACGACGCCGCGAGCCACGAGGCGCGCGAGCGCCGCGCCGTCAATGAACTCGGCGCACGTGCTCTTGACGCCGTCCTCGCCGACGATGTGCAGCTCGCGCGACGCGCGCGTGAGCGCGACGTACCAGCACGGCGGGCACGTGCCGCGCTCGTCGGGCGGCACCCTGTACGCCTCCGCGTACCACGAGCTGACGCCGACGACGACGACGATGGGGCGCTCCCGCCCCTTGGCGCTCACGCTGGACGTGATGACGAGCTTGCCCGCCATCAGCTCCGCCGTCGGCGGCGTCTCCAGCTCGTTCAGGAACACGGCGAACCCCGCCTTGCGCAGCGTCACCTCCAGGCGCTCGATGGGCGTCGCGTGCTCCTTGCTGCTCCGCTTGACCGTGTTGGACAGCACCATGACGTCGGCGGCGGCGATGGTGCCGCGCTTGAAGTAGCGGATCAGGCGCTCGCCGATCGCGGTCATGGCCGTGTACGCGCTGCCCGCGTAGTAGTGCACGGGGACGTGGGCGCCGCCGCCGCCGCCACCGCCTCGCTGCGCCGCGACTCCCGACACGGTGGCGCGCGCGGGCAGCACGGCGGCGCTGATGAAGGCCGCCATGGGCGGCGTCAGGCGGTACGACACGGACAGCGGGAGGCGCGTCCACGGCCGTGCCTCGCGCCGCGGCCACACGCGGTGCGCCAGCGAGAGGAAGCGCGGGTCCGCGCCGCGAAAGCCGTACACGGCCTGCCGCGCGTCGCCGAGGATGAGGAACTGCGGCGGCGCGCGCGCGCTCCCCGCGGGGAACGCGCTCTCGACGTACCAGGACAGCGTCGCGTACAGCTCAAACGTGACGTCCTGGCACTCGTCAACGACGAGCAGGTCGTACGGCGCCGCGGCCGCGGCGCGCGTCAGCGGCGGGCGCTCGCGCAGGATGCGCAGCAGGCCGCCGTCGTCCTTGCAGTCAAAGTGTGCGCCAAAGGCGTCGTTGCCAAAGGCGTGGATCGTGCGCGTGTGCACCGTGGGCGCGAGCCCCGCGGCCGCCACCTTGATCTCGCACTCCTCCATGAGCGGCCGCGAAAAGCATAGCTGCAGCACGCGCGCCGACGGCGTCCGCGCGTGCAGGCTGCGCGCGACGAACAGCACGGTGGACGATTTTCCGCTGCCTGCGACTGCCTCGACAATCACATTCTCGCCGCGCAGCACCGCGTCGACAATTGCGGCCTGCTCGCTAGACGGCTGAGGCAGCACGTACGCCATTGCGGCCACTCGCTACGCTGGAAGGGGATGAAGACCACGGACACGCGGATGGGCATTCACGAACGTTTCAATCGGGCGCACTCGCTCGTTCGTCGCTCGTCGCTCGTTCGTACCGCATTTTCCGCTGTTTCATGCCACAGTGGCGTGCCGACCGCGACTGCGACGACGCGCGACCCTTAACAGGCACCTGACCGAGGGGATCTGTGCGTTTGGGTCACTGGACACCCCCCAGGAGTGCGGCCTCAACAAAGTGGTACAGGATGGACGTCACTGAATTCCCATTCCCGCTCTCCGCGGACTGGACCGCGTTGGTGGGCCCCTCCCCCAGCGGCATGTCGGCGCACCTCGTGCCCACGTCGCCCGCGTTGGCGGCGGGTCTGGGTGCTGGCCTTGCGCCGAACGGCGCGGCCGCGACGCTGATGGTCACGCGGCGGGGCACGCAGTCGCCGCCGCTGGGCGCCGCCAACAGCTCGGCCGCCACGGCCTTCCTGTCGTGGCTGTGGCACAGCCCCGCGCTGCTGGACGCGGCCGCGCTCGCGCACGCCGCGTTCCCGCTCGACGCGCTCGACGCGCTGGGCACGCACGCGCTCGTCGTGATGCTGGAGTGGATGGTGACCGCGGGGCGCCTGGCCTCCACCGACGTGCTGGCCGTCCTCGCGCCCACCGCGGACCTGTCGCGCTTCTACGCGCGCCTCGGCTTCCAGCGCGCGTCCTCAGCGGGCGTGTCTACCATGACCGCCACGGTGAGCGCGATTCTGGCGCACTGCACGGAGCACGCGGAGGGGCGCACGACGGCGACGCCGTCCGTGCTCGCGGCCGCCGCCGCGGCGGCGGTTCGTGCGGCGCGCGCCGAAAGCGCGGCGGCGTCGTCGGCGCCCCGTCGGCCGACGGAGCTCGAGTTGCTGGGCGGCCCGCACCGCCCGTCCATCGAGACGCGGCGCGCGGCGCTCTCCCCGCGCCGCACGCGGCGCGCGGTCGCGTCGGTCGCATCGACCCGAAGCTTCAACCTGTCGGCACCGATGCCAGCGCCGCGCGGCCCTGCCGCGGGGCCCAAGCAACCGCCCGCGCCCGCGCCCGCCAAGCCACCCGCGGCCAAGCCCAAGAGTGCGGCGTCGCCGCCGCCCCCCGCGGCGGCGCCCGCGTCGCACAAGCGGGCCACGCCGCCCGCCCCGCCCGCGTCGAGTCCGCCCGCCAGCAAGCGCGTGGGAGGCACCGTGGTGGTGCAGCCGTCCGCGCATCCCGCCGCCAAGCCCAAGCACGCCGCGCGCTAGGCGGACGCGTTACATGGACGTGAGCACCGCGTCGATGCCGTCCGTGGGACACACCGCCAGGCAGGTGAGGACATCCTCGTACGACGCGACGATGCTCGCAACGTCGGGCGGCGCGGGCGTACCGTTGTGCAGGACGGCGCGCACGTGGTAGACGCCGCTGGGCGGCGGCACCGCGGTGCCCGCAGCGGCCAAGGCCGCGTCCTTGGCCGCCTTGGCCGCGGCGTGGCGCGGCTGCAGCACCTTGGGTGGGGAGCCCACGCAGCGCAGCTGGGTCCACGGCCCGCTGTACATGTGCGTGTCGATGACGGACGACGGCGGCGCCACGGCGTCGGGCGGGAAGTGGGTGACGCCGAGGGCGTGGGCGAGGGGTGAGGGGTCGTGCGTGACGGCGGTGCGCAGCGCCTCGACGAGCGCCGCCCCTGCGTGACGAGTGGACTTGAGAAGGGGCCAGTACACGTGCGCCCCCCACTTGACGCGCTTGCCGCCATCGCCGCCGCCATCTGGAACGGCGACGAGACACCACGCCGTGGCGGCGCGCGCGTCCCCGCCCCCGCCCAGCGCCGCCGTGAGCGCGGCGGTCAGCTGCGCGGCCAGCGGCACGATTGCCATGCCCAGCGCGTCCCCCTTCGTCGTCGGCGTCGTGCCCAGCAGCGCCGTGGGCGCGTCAAGGTCCAACGCGAAGCGCACCACGTCGCACGCCGCGACGCGGTCGGACAGCATGAGCGGCGGGCCGTCGGCGAGCAGGCGGCGCTTGAGCAGCGCAATCTGCAGCCACGTCGTCGCCGCGTGCTTGCTTCCGTCGCCGCCCACAAACTCGTGGCCGTGCCGCGTCTTGATGGCGATGCCATCAGAGTCGAGGCGGACGCGCTCCATGGAGTGGGAAGTGGGACGTGCGCGCGTCCACAGTGCAGCCCTAAGGCTGCGGACATGCGGCTGCGGACATGTTGCTGCGGATATGCGGCTGCGGAGAGTCAGGAAATCTTGATGTCCGCATCATAGCCCCGCCCACTGCCCCGCCGCGCGCGTGCCATGGAAGCTGCCACTGAGCACCGCAAAGTAGGCCTCGCTGGCTTGCCGCGCGGCAACTCGACACTGAGCCGCACGTCGCGCGCGTACGGCGCTCTTGCGGGCGGCGTGCACCGTGCCTTTGAGACGCACATCCCGAACGGCACCCACGGATCCGTCGCGCTCGCCATCTCGTCCCTACGGTGGCGCCTGGCAGACCAGGTCGCGTTTCCGCCGCTCACGGCAGACGAGCTGGTCCACGCGCCCGCGCTGCCACCGCGCCCGTCGGGCGTCATCACCGCGACCCAGCCCAAGTTCGTGCTCATTCTCGACGTCGCGAGCGGCGACCTGTTTGCCTGCCGCGCCGTGTTTGACGGGGACAAGCTCGTTGCCCTGCTGGCCAACGCGGCGGCGTTGCGGGAGGCGTACTGGATTCGCGGCGAGGACACGGACACGCACGTCGCGACGCACCTCGAGGTGTCCGCGGGCACCAGCGCCGCTGTGCGCGAGGCGAACGACGCGCTCGCGCGGCTGACCAACAAGGAGTGCACGCCGTACGACTTTTACAACGTCGACGCGGCCGCGTCGACGTTCCGCCGCGTCCTCGCGGCGCGGGGCACGGCAACGTCCGCCGCCGCCATCTACGAGGCGGCGGCGGCGCACCTCGCCATCAAGGCCGTCATCGTCCTGCCGTGGGTCACCGTGCACAACGTGTACCCGCTCCCGCTGTGGGCCGTGGACATGGCAGCCCTCGACCGTCGCGGCGTCTCGTGCCCGTCGCCCGCGGACGCGAACCTCGTATGCGTGTGGGGCGTGCACACGGCCATGCCGACGCAGGACGACAACTCGTGCGCGCGGTGCGCCAACCCGTGCGCCCTCGACCTCTGCGGGAAGGCGATCGCGGGCAACCTCGGCGTGCACTGCGTGCGGCCGCAAGACGTCGTGCCCCCCAAGCCGCTGCCCAAGAAGCGCAAGACCACGGCGTCGGCACTGCCCGTGCAGCCAGACTTTGCGCACACGCCCGAGAACGCCCGCAAGGAGCTCGGAGTGTGGGTCCCGCTCGTCGGCGAGACGTACAAGGGCCAGCCCGCGTGGGCCAGCTGGGACTCGCCGCGCGGGGCCGAAGCGCGCGCGGCCGCGCCGCACTGGCTCGCCGAGGTTCTGGCCGAGGCGCCCGCTCCCGCGCCTGCGCCTGCTGCGACGACGACGACGACGGGTGGAACTCTGCACGCGGGCGACGCGGGGCAGGCGACTGCGCCCGAGGATGCGGCTGCGGCGACGGATGAGCCGACGGATGAGCCCGCGCTGCCCGCGCAACGTGTGCGACGCGTCACCCTCGACGTCAACGTCATGGCGGACAAGCTCGTGACGCTGTCGCAGGGCCTCGGCGTCACACTGCCACCCGAGGCACAGTCGTGGCTGCAGCACTACGCGGAAGACGTCACGGAAGACGTCACGGGCGCACATGCACATGCACACGGACATTCACGCGCACAAGAACGCGCCGCGGGTGACACGTTCATGGAGGCGGTGCGCGCGTTCGCGACCAGCGTCGAGTCGCAGCGCGGGATCGTGGCCCCGCGCCGCCCGTCTGGGGAGCTGCGCAGCGCGCTCACGCTGCTCGACTGGCTCGACGGCGCTGTGACTTCGTCAGCTGCCGCCGTGGTCGCGGCTGCTGGCACCAAGCGCGGGCGTGAGGAGGGGAATTGAAATCAAGTTTGGATGGCCCCCTCTCAGTGACGCATGGCAGCAACGGACCGCAGCGCGGGCGGCATGCGCGGATCGTCCACGAGCTCGAGCGCGCGGTCCTGCCGATCGTAGCACGCGAGCGCGTCGTCCGCGGCGGTCCACGCGCCGCGCACGAGCGGCGTCGGGTCTTGCGGCACCGCCAGGCAGTGCCGCATCCAGCCCTCCGCGGCGATGCCCTCCTCGCGCGACCACTCGGCGTACGCGCGCAGCTTGGCGAGCGGCGCCGTCCAGCTCAGGTGCCACCCCGCCGTCGCGCCGCCCCAGTCGCGCAGGCCGATCTGGGGCATGGACGCGCTGGAGCGCCGCACGTGGCAGGGCAGGCGGCGGCCGAAGGTGCCATTGTGCGGCGTCGCGGCGACGTACGCGCCCCACGTCGTCAGCATCGCCGTCTCCTGGCGGCGCCCCCATTCCAGGCGCTTGCGGTGGCGGGCGTCAAAGATGTGCCACGACAGGCACAGCTTCAGCGCGTACAGCGACTCGGCGTGCTCCGCCGTCGTGGGGAACGGCAGGCCGTACTGCGGCGGGCCGATGGCGCGGAGGGGCGCCGCGTCGCGCTGCGCGATGCTCCACGTGCTGTGCGTCACGCGGTAGAACAGGCGGCCGTCGATGCTGCCCGCGCCCGCGTCTGGAATCGAAAACGTGTCGGCGTCGGCGGTGGGCGCCCACGTGTTGCATTTGAGCGCGCGCAGCAGCGACGGGTCGACGAACTCGTCCGCGTCGACGAGGACGACGAGATCGGTGGCGTCAATCGAGCCCGCGGCCGCGAGGCGCTGCAGCCCCGCGTCCAGCGCGTTGCGCTGCACGCCCTCGGCGACGCACCGCACGTCCCCCTTGCTCCACTCGGCGCGCTTGACGAAGGCGGCGCCGCGCGCCGTCGCGGCCGCGACGTCCGCCGTCACCTCGCGCTCCGCGTCTCCAAGGTGGTCGCGCGCCCACACGCGGCCGCCGTCGCGCCGCGACACGCGGTACACGGGCCCCGTCTTGGCCAGAATGAACTCGGCGCCGAGGACGAGGCGGTCCACGGCGCACGCCTGCCACGCGTGCGAGTACTCGTTGACGAAGCCGCCGCCGAGGGGGTCGGGTCCCAACTCGACCCGCACGAGGCGCGCCTGCTCCGCCGCTGAGAACTCGCCGCGAGCAATCGCCGCCTTCAGCAGCATCGGCTTGGCGTCGCAGGCGTGCGTCCACGGGGCCTCGCTGACGACCACGTAGTCGACGAGGTCCGCGTACGTGGGCCCGAGGTGCGCGCGCAGCATGTCCAGCTCGTCGTTGATCGGCATGCACAGCACAACGCGTCGCGCGGCGGCAGGGGCCGTCGGCAGCGGCAACGTCACTGACATTTGGGTTCGTCTTTTGTCCGTGTGGAGCACGCGCCTGCAACGAATGACGGACCGTCATGGCAGCTCCAAGTCGTCGCCACCCTGCACGGCGCCCATGCTCGCGCCATCCGTGTCTCGCTGGTCCTCCAACCACGCCGCCAGCAGAGCGGCGACGCTCTCCAGCGACTGGGCCTCTGAGTTGAACAAGGACGCGATGCGCGGCGCCCACTGCTCCGCTACGTCGCGGGCGATCGCCCTGTCCGCGTCGCCTGCGCCTTCGCCAAGGCCAGGCTCGCCCCCATCCGTCATGGCCTCGTCGTCATCACCGCCGCGACCTCCGTCAGCCTCCAGCGACGCGGCCCGCGCGCATTCGTACGCCGCTTGCATGAGACTGAGCGCCGCGTCCACCCTGGTCCTCGTGGTGGAGACCAGTGGAGAATGCACGTGTTGCGGTGGGAGTGCGAGCGCGGTGGCCGCAAGCGCGTCGACAATGTCGCCACGGTGTGGGCACGTGCGGTCCATGGATGGCGATGCAGATTCGTTCGTCGCGCCGTACGCGCGTACACGCCAATTCGGGTGTTTCATGCCACTGGCGCCGCCGCAGCAGTGCTGCTCTTCTTCAGCAGCATCATGAAGAATAGGAGGACCGACAGGCCCGCCGCGACGCCCGTCGAGATTTGAAACGTGCTTGTCGTTGCAGTCTGCGCCGTGAGACTCGTGTTGCACGTGCTCGCCGCCGCCGTCTGCGTGGCCAGGCTCGCCGTGCACGCGCCCAGAGGTGCGGCGCACGGCAGCGCCGTGCACGGCATGGAGTTCAGGGAGAGCGAGGCGTCGACGAGGCCAGAGGGTGCGAAGCTCGGGGACGTCAGTAGGTACACGAGGCCCGCGTGGTTCGTCGTCAGGTACGTGCCCGCCACCGAGTTCACCGTCTTGTACGCAATGTTGCCCTTCGTGCTGGGGTCGCTGTTGTCGGTGGTCAGAAAGTAGACGAGCCACGGCGGCAGCGTGAAGTTGGTGCCCGCGGCCGAGAAGGCGACCGAGTTCACGTCGAAGCCATTGTCCGCGGTCGGAAGGTTCGGAATGCCGCTGGTCGCGAGCATCACGTCATTGCAATTGGTGTCCCACACGTGCGAGAGCGTACTGTCGCTGCCGCTGAGGGCGTCGATGGCCACGTCGAGAGACAGCGGGTTTACGATGTTATGACTGCCCACGAGGGACGCGAGGTTGCCAAAGTTGATGGAGTATGCGATCGCGGTGGCCATGCTACCTTTTGTTATGACTTCAATCGCTACTTTGGGGCGCGGCGCCGCATGCACTCGGCGAGCGTACGGGGGCGCTTGGCCGTGCCGCCAGCCGAGGCGACGTGAGGCACCTCGGCCTCCCGCCCGCGCTTGCGGTCGACGGCGCCGCCGTCAACAATCACGACGCCGCCGCCGCCGCCGCCGCCGCCGCGCTTGGCGGCACCCAGGCTCGCCGCCACCGTCGCCGACTTCATGAGCTTGACGCCCAGCGCGCGCGCGTCGGCCTCGGCGCACGCGTCCTCAATGGCGGCGGTCGCGGCGTCCCGCACGTCTTGCGGCGTGTACTCCAGCGTCTGCGCGACGGGGTTCGTCACGCACTCCAGGTAGTAGCGCCAGTCGATGGGCTGCGCCGTCGCGGCGGCGTGCGCGGGGTGCTCCGCGCGCTGGTACAGCCGCGTCTTGCACTTCTTGCCGCCCTTGCCCCGCGGCGGCAGCAGGATGACGTACGGCATGCGCGCGCCGATGGGCGGGATGCCCGCGTCGCCGCGCTCCACCATGCGGCGCCACGCCGCGACGTGCGGCGTGTTGGCCGCGGTGCCGCTGTACGTGCCGCGCAGGCCCTTGGACAGCGTCGTGAAGGTGGGCGGCAGCTCGCCGCGCACGAGCGCGCGCAGCGACGACTTGAGCGCCGCGATGCACGCGTCGTACCGCACCGCCGCGGTGGAGCCCGCGACCGCCTCCGCGGACAGCGGCACGCCGTCCTCGTCGCACCCGATCAGCGCGCGCAGCATCTTCTTCCCCACGGTGCGCACCAGCAGCGTGCGGTCGCGGCGGACGGCGTCCACGCCCTTCATGAGCTCCTCGCCCTTGAACTCGGTGCCCGCCTTGTTGCTCGCCTCCCACTTGACGCCCGCGTAGCGCTTCTTCTCCATGAGCAGCAGGCCGTAGCCCTTGGCGAACGCCTTCTCCAGCGCGAGGTCAATGGCGGAGCACGAGTCGTCCATGTCCCGAAACGGCGTGGGCGGCGCGACGGCGACGCCGCGGCCCGCGTGCACCTTGGCCGCCGCGCGGCCCGCCGCCTTGGCCTTGAGCGCGTCGACGGCGGCGCGCGTGGCCGCGGAGCCCGCGCCGCCCACGGACGCGACGCCGCCGCTCTTGAGGAACGCCGTCGACGAGATGGACGCCTCCTTGCCCAGCTTCCACAGCGCCGCCAGCGAGTCGACGGACGCGCCCTTGAAGGAGGCGAACACCGAGTCCCTGCAAGCAGGCGAAGAGGCGTAGGGCGGGTGTCGGGCGCGTGAATGGCCCACATGGCACGTGGTCCTGCGCGCGCCACCAGTCACACGCGCAGCAGCACGTACGTATCACCATAAAGGACCTTGGCCGTGACGCCGTCGGAGCCGTTCCACTTGCCCTCGATGTGCGCCTGCACCGCCTCGATAAAGGCGCGGCCCGTCAGCGTCGTCACCGCCGCGACGGGCTTGCACGGCAGCATGCCCGTCAGCGCCGACGTGCCGCAGAAGCCGTACACGGAGTTGCACACCACCTTGAGCGCGAGCTGCAGGCCGTCGTAGATGGACTCCATGAGCGCGTCGCCCGCGGCCTTGGCGCCCTTGAGCTGCAGCTTGACGGCGCCGCGCGCGTCCAGCAGGCGCTTCAGCAGGCGCGGCAGCACGCCCGCGACGTGCCCCACGAAGTAGTACGTGCCCTTGGACTCGGCGTAGCAGGGCGAGCCGTCCTCGAACACGCCCACCTGGATCGTGTGGTCCAGCGTGTGCGCGTCGATGGGCACGCCCGCCGCGCGCAGCGTGGCCAGCAGCGCGGGCGTCGGCGACAGGAGCAGCGTCGAGTGGCACAGGTTCAGGAAGCGGATGATGGACGGGTACAGCGACGCAAAGTCGAGCGTGACGATCCACTCGTCGTGGTACCCCGTGTCGGGGTCCAGCACCGTCGCGCCCTTGTAGTCGGGCGGCGGCCGCGCCCTCTTCTTCGCGTTGGCCTCGTCGTCCCACGGCCGCTCGCGCTCGCGCTTCTGCCCGCCGAACCTGCCGCCGCTGGCCGCCTGCGCGCGCCCGCCGCCCGCCGACTTGAGCGGCGCGCCCCCCGCGTCGACGACCGTGCTCGTGTCGGGCTTCGGCCACCCGCTGTCGCCTTGGTTCATGACGTACTCGCCGCTGATGAAGCGCACGATGAGGTTGAACACGCGCACCTGCTGCCCGCTGTTGAGCACCGCGGACAGGGGCGTGTACGACACGCGCGAAATCATGACGAGGGACGACAGGTACTTGAGCTTGTCAATCAGGTCGAGGGGCACGGCGCAGTCTTGGAGGCTGCGGAGGGGGGGTGCAAGTCGAGGGTGAGCGCGCATGCGCGCGGACGGGCGTTTCGCTCGCGCGCCACGCACCAGTACGCGCCCACGACGCCCAGCTTGTGCGGGTCGCCGCTGGCAATGTGCTCCAGCAGCACGGGCACGGGGAGGTCGTCCTTGCCGCGGTGGCCTGGCAGGAACGACGCCGCCGCGAACTTGAGCGAGTTGTCCTCGGGCTTCTTGTCGTCCTTGATGAGCTGCATGAGGTCCAGGGGCACGCGGCCGCTGAGCGGGCGGCCAGGCGCGCCGCGGCCGTCGCCGACGCGGCCGACGCCAAAGTAGAGGAAGGTATTGTCGCCGCGGCCTGCGGACGCCATGCGCTTGCCCACGAGGCGCGCGCGCTCCGAGAGGACGCGCGACATGAAGTAGCCAAGCGGCGCGCGCCCGTGCGTCGCGCGGCACGGCCGCTGCAACGCCGCGACGACGCCCTCGCCGATCGCGTCTGACGCGCCAAACTCGGCGGCGACGCTGCGCCACAGCAGCCGCCGCTGCTCCTCCGTGGCCGCCCGCGCCGCCGCCTCCCAGTCCAGCACGGCCTCGGGGGGCATGGCGAGCGCCGTCCGCAGCCGCTGCCGCATGTACGCCGCCGCGGCCTCGGGGATCTTGGCGCTGGCCGCGGGGTGCCGCCGCGCCGCCGCGTCCTGCTTCGCGTCCTCGTCGACGACCGCCTCGTCGTCCGTCCCGTCGTCGTCGTCCTCCTCCGCCGCCGCCGCGTCGTCCTCGACCTCGCCGTCGCCGTCGTCGTCCGCGGCGGGGCGCTGGCGATACGGTGCCGCGGCATCCTCCTCGTCGTCCTCCAGCCCGCCCGCCTCGCTGCTGCTGCTCGTGGACACGGACGCCGCGTCGTCGCCGTCCCCGTCGTCGGCCGCGCCCCCGCCGCCGACAACGACGCGGCGCCGCTTGGCGGCGGGCGGCGGCGGCGCGGCCGCGAGCGCCTCGGCCAGCTTCGCCGCGGCGTCCGCCGCCGCCGCCTGCGCGCGCGTCTGCACACCGAGCGCAGGGTTCGCGGCGCGCGCGCGGCGCAGCAGCGCGCTCAGCGACGTGAAGGGACCCTCGCAGCCGCCGCTCTTGCCCGCCGCCGCCGTCGCCTTGGCCGCGGCGCGCTTGAACTCGGCGTTCGACGCCTTGAACGCCTCCGTCACAAAGTCGTCGCCCCACTTCTTGGCGACGTCGTCCGCCCACTCGTTCAGCGCCGCCTTGGACAGCCGCGCCCGCGCGGCGCCCAGCAGCACGGCGAGCGGCGCGTACTCGGCGGGCGGCGGGATGCGCGTGGCGAGCGCGTGCCGCCGCGCCCACGCCGACGCGAGCGCCGCCACGCGCGCCGCGCCCGCCTCGGACAGCCGCGCGCGCGGCGGCAGGCACGCCTGGTCGTACTCGTCCATGAGGAAGCGGTAGTCGAAGCCCATCGTGTTCCACCCCGTCTCGACGTCGACGTCGACGCCCACGACGAGCGCGCGGTACGCCTCGAGCAGCGCCGCCGCGTCGGGCAGCAGCCACACCGCCGTGTCGGGCGGCGCGGGCGCGGGGCCGTCCAGCGGCAGCTCGATCGCGTCCGCGACGGCGAGCAGCACGGCGACGCGGCGCGCCCCCGCCCTGCCCTCCCTGTCGACGGCGGCGCACTTGTACACGATGCCCAGCTGCGCCGTCGCGTCCGCGCCGTTGAAGGGCAGGGGGAACGCGCCGCTGGGCGCGCCCATCTCGCCGTCGAACGACTGCACCACCAGCGGCGCGATGCCCATGAACGTCTTCTCGTCCAGCGGCTCCAGCGCGGCGGGCGCCTCGCCCAGGTGCACGCCGACCTCCACCTGCGTGCTCAGCGCGCGCGTGCCGCCGTCGTCCGCGCCCAGCACCCTGAACCCTCGCACCGCCACCCAGGAGCACGGCACGAGCCGCGCGTCCGCGAGCCACTTGGTCAGCGTCGGGATCCGTCCGTCCACGAGCGTGAGCGCCACCTTGGCGTGGCCGCTGGGCAGGTCCACGCGCGCGTAGCCGCCGCTGAGGAGGCGGCCCGCCGCGGACGCGGCGCGCACGCTGTCGAACGCGAGCGTGACGCACGCGTGGCGCGCCGTCGTCGTCGCGTCGTCCGCGCTCGGCTCCCAGCCGTAGAAGTGCATGTACCCGCCGACGCGCGCCGTCACGGTCGGCACGTAGCCGTCCGCGGTGGGCAGCGGCTCGGGCGGCGCGCCGTGCGCCTGCAGCTCCGCGCGCTCGCGCGCGGCGGCGCCCCACTTTCCGTACAGCCGCCGCTCCACCCACGCCGCGATGGCGTTGGCGTTTGCGACCGTCGCCATGGACATGAGCGGCAGCTCCACGCGCACCCACGGGCGCACGCCCTTGACGACGACGCCGACGGAGCCGCCGCCCTCCGTGGCGCCGTACAGCGTGGCGACCGCCTCCTCCCGCGGCGGCGGCACCGCGCCGTCGGGCTTCCAGCTCTCCACGTCGCCCGCGGTCGCCGCGGCGTCCTCGGCCGCCGCCACGAGCGCCTCGGCGAACGTGGGCGTCAGCAGGTCGGCGGTGCCGCTCTCGTCCAGCACCTTGCCGCCCATGGGCAGCCGCGTCGGCTCGCCGTCCGCGATGCTCATGTCCAGGAGCATGAGGCGCAGGCCGTCTGGGTGTGCCGCGGCCGCCTTGACGGCGGCGCGCACGTCGGCGCGGGGCGCGCGCACGCGGGCCGCGACGCCGTCCACCCACGCGCCCAGCGCGGTCGGGGCGCAGTCCCGCGCACGGTTGACGGACAGGAAGCGGGTCGCCATGGGAAGGCGACTGTGAAGACGCGAATTTGTCGCGAAATTTGAGGAGCGGCGGAGGAGGAGTGGCATGAACGGAGAAAGTGGGGAAAAACCGCGGAAGTTGCGAATTTCCGACGCGCGCGCGTCTCTACACAACCATTGCGACGAGAAGATACACGCGCGCGATGACGATGAGCACGCGCAGCACGCGCAGCACGAGCAGCACGCGTAGCGCGACGATTCGTCGCACGGTGCCGCACAAGACGTCGTTCGCGCTGTTGCGCGAGGCGGCGTTGCTGGACCGTCAGTCGCGGACGCACAGGGTGTCTGCGGCCAAGTATTGTTGCGCGTGGATTGCGGCGGCGCTTCGCGAGAAGGACGTGCGGCTTGCGCGCGAGGGCCTCGCGCACCTGACGCGACACCTCGAGGCCATGTAGGCGCCGCGCCGTCCGCGGGCAGAGTTCATGGCTGCCCGCCTCCTAGGCGCGCCACGAGTGGGGAGTGGGGTGCAGCACGACTGGGGGGTGCGGCGCGAACGAATGCAGCATTGAAACCTCGTTCGAATAGAGGCATGCCACAAACCTGCCGTGAAACAAAACGAAACGGTTACGGGCGGGAGCAGGATGTCAGACTTGCCGCATGGCGCGGCACCATCCGCAACTGGAGAGATTCCCGTGTACATCGTGTGCTTCAACAACCACTACTACGTGGAGAACATGGTACGCCAGCTGCTCCGCATTGGCGTCGTGCCGCGCGACGTTGTTGTCATCGACAACGCGAGTGACGCGCCGACGCAGCGGTGGCTGACCGACGTCGCCGAGCGCGCGCTGGGCGTCGTCGTGCGGAGGCAGACACGGAACTGTGGGCACATGGTGCTGTATGAGCCGCACGTGTGGGCGGAGCTGCCTCCGCTGTTCGCGTACAGCGACCCCGACCTCCAATTCTCCCCCAGCATGCCGAGGGACTTCCTGCGCACGCTGGCCGACATTGCCGCCGCGTGCGGCGTGTACAAGGCGGGACTCGCCCTGTCGCTCGACGGCGTGTACGGCGCCCACACGGTCCCCGATTACGCCTACGGCCAGAGTATCGCGGAGTGGGAGGCGCGTTACTGGGTGCGACGCGCGCCGCCGCTGCCCCCGCCGCTCGACGGGCACGCCGTGTACGCCGCGCACGTGGACACCACGTTTGCGGTGTACCGCAAGGAGTCGCGCGTCGGCGGCACGCACATCACCTCCGCGGTGCGCGTCGCGGGCGCCGCGTTCACGTGCATGCACCTCCCGTGGCACCCCGACGAGAACGCGCGCGTTCCGCTGCACGAGCTGGAGTACATGTACGAGGGGCGAAATTCAAACACAGGGCAGCACGTGCTGCACCTGGAGCGGGTGCGGCGGGGCGTCGCGGGGGCGTCGGCCGCGGCCCGCATGGCACAACTGTCGGCGGCCGACGCGGCGCACGCGCGGCCGCTCCCGCACCTGCGGCCCGTCATTCTCGCGCACGACGCGTCCGCGTCCGCGTACCAGGCGTTCTTCGAGTCGCCGTGGGCGGACGGCGCCGCCAGGGCGGTGCCGATCTACGTCAATGAGGGCGCGCTGCTGCTGGACGGGCGCGACGTCGTGCTCATGGAGCACGGGGACCTCGTCGGCACGGACGCCCTGCGCGGCGCCCGCAGCGTGACGCTGCTGAACACGGGCGACGCGGCGCACCCCGCCGTGCGCGAGCGCGTGCTCGCGCAGTGGGAAGCGCTGAGCGCCGCGCTGGGGCCCGAGCGCGTCACGCTGGCGGACTTCTCCCGCGCCAACCTGCGCGCGTGGCTGCCCAGCATGCCGCCGCACGGCACGCTGGCTCTGCGCCCCGTCGTGGCGCGCGACGCGCGCGTGGATGCGCTGCGCGGCCTGCTCGCGACCGCGCCCAAGGAGTTCGACGTGGGCTTCGTCGGCGCCATGACGCCGCGCCGCCTGGCCATCCTCCGCTGCCTCGCTGAGCGCGGGCTGCGCGTCAATCGCGTGGACGCGTGGGGGAACGTCCGTGACGCGCTGCTCGCCCGATGCCGCGTGCTCGTGAACATCCACCAGTCGGACGGGCACGCCGTCTTCGAGGCGCCGCGGTGCGCGGCGTGGCTGGCGGCGGGCCTGCCGCTCGTGACCGAGGCGGGGCTCCGCGGGTGCACGGATGACGACCCCCCACCCTCTGCCGACGTGGCCGTCGTGCCCTACGACGAGCTCGTCGACGCGGCCACGGCCTTGGCGGTGCGGCACGGCGCCGAGCGCGGCTCTACGGGCACGCTCCTGCTGTCTTCTACGGACATGGACAAGTTCCGCGACGAGGCCGTGCCTGGGTTCACGTGCTGAGAATCTGAGTGGTGGACACAATGCAAATGGCGACCCCCGACCCATCGACTGGCGGTGCAGCGGCGGCGACGGCCACGGCGGACGCACCTCCTCTGCCGCCCGACCCGCGCACAGAATCCCTCGCGGAACGCATCCACGGCTTCCTGACGGACGGCCTCATCGCGGGGGGGAACGGGCACGTGGAGGTGGCGGGCGTGCGCACGCTGCGCCTGATCGTGGCGTGCACGCCGCGCCTGTCGCGCCCGACGCTGCACCTCACGCTCGACTCGCCGTGGAAGGACCACGTCGACGTCATGCTGCCGCTGCTGCCGTACCGCGAGTGGGCGCCGCAGGGCACCACCGACCTGGGGGCGCTGCTCGCGTCGACGAGCGCGCTGGCGGCGGTGCGCCTCGTCGCGTTGGAGGACGCGGACGGACCGTGGCTCGTGGCGCACACGACGGCGCCGCGCGCCGTGCTCGAGGACGCCGCGAGCGGCCCGCGCGTCATCAACGCGCTGCTCCAGGGGGCGCGCAGCCTCATGCTGGGCGTCAACAGTCTGGCGGTCGCGCGCTTCAAGCGCGTGCCGTGCAACTGTCCCGCGAGCGCGTCGGACGCGGCGTGGATTCAGGCGCACGGATTTTCGGTCGTGGGGGCGCAGCCGTAGGCGCCGCGCGCGCAGGCCAAGAACACGCTCACAACCCTTCAAGCAACCCTCCCCTCCCTACCCGTCTCACGCGCTACTGGCGCTTCGCCAGCACCTTGAACGGCACCGCCTGTAGACCCTTGGGGGCGGGGCCGAACGTGGGCAACGCCTTGGCGTTCACGCACTGCAGGCTGACGCCATCCTTCTTGGCGGCGGGCACGTCCTTGCTCGGCACGAGGTACAGCTTGTTCACGCAGTTGAAGCCTGGCACGGCGTACACGCCCCGCGTCGTCTCGACGTAGCCGTACACGACGGCCGAGTTTTGCACCGTGGCGACGAGATCCGTGATGCGCTCGCCCGCCGCCAGCGTCCACGACCCGATCTGCGTCGACACTGCCACGACCGTCCTGCCGCGGCGCAGCAGCATCGCGCAGCCAGGGCTGTACGCGGAGAACAAGTCGTACTCGCCGTGGCCGTACCACGCCTCGTCCACGTCGGTCCAATGTTGCAGCAGCCCCGCGTTCTTGTGCAGGGCGTGCACCTGCACGTCCAGCTTGCCGCCCGACGACGGCGCGACCGTCACGGAAAAGGGCTCGCCGCCATTGTCCACCGTGTTGGTCACGATCTTGCCCGCGGCCCGCAGCTTGGCCCGCAGCGTCTGCGTCATGGACGACGTGTGCGCGTGGATGGCCGCGGAGCTGTCGCCGCTGACCTTCTTGGGAGGCGATGACGCACGCGCGGGCGCCGCCTTGCGCGCGCTCACGGCGCGGCGGGCGGCGGGGGCCTTGCGAGGGCTGGCGGAGCGGCGGCGGCGCGACGGCGACGACGCCTTGGCCTTGGCCGTCTTCTTGGGGGAGGTGGCACGGCGAGGCGGCATGGTGCTTTTTGCTTCAAGGAGCCAACAGTCGCTCGGCCACCACGCGGGCACGCGCCCGCCGATTCACATCCTCGACTTGCCCCTCCAGGTCCCGCGTGTCGGCCGCCGCCCACTCGAGCGCCGCCTCGGCCTCCCCCCTCTTCACGGGCCGCGGGTAGTCGAGCGCCAGAACCGCGTCCCGCGCGCCGTCCCGCAGCGTGACGCGTGTCACGAGCGGCACGTCTGGCGCCAGCACTGGGCGCGGCCGCGCCACCGCCGCCTCGAACGCCGCCTCGAACGCCGCCCTCGATGAATTTGCGGGCACAATCTCGAGCGGCAGCAGCGCGCCGCCCTCCCACCAGACGACGTACGGCCCGCCCGCGGAGGACACGGCGCACCGCTGGTCGCGCACGCCCACCTCAATGTCCGAGTCCGCGTCTCCCCTCGCCGCCGTCGCCGCCCGTGCAGACCCGCCCAGCGCACGCATCCATGGCGAGCGTCGACTCCCTGGCAGCGGCACGGTCGCGGGTGATGCGGGCCGTGGGAGGGTTGCGTGGGGATCTACTGGGGTGGTCGGCGCCGTGGCAGTGGGCGGCGCCGTGGCCGTGGATGACGACGGCGGTGTCAGCGGCGGCGGCAGGGGAGGCTCGGCGCGCAGCGGCGCGCGGGTGCGCAAGATGGAACGAGGCGCCGTGTCCGTGTCCCCGTGCCGCGTCGGCGTCGCCGTGTGCGGCAGAGGGTTGGCGACGCGGCCGCGCACGTCCGCGCGCACGTCCGCGCGCGCGCTGGCCGCGGCAATGTCGTCGAGGCGGTGGTCGCCAGCGCCAGCGACGTCGCGCAGGCGCGGGGCCGAACCCCGTGGCGCGAGGCCCTCATTCGAGTTGGAGCCCCAGTGAACCGCGCTGTCGGAGCTGCGGTTCAAGTGCTCGGCGGGCGGCGCGTCGGTGCGGAAGCGGTGCGTGTGCGCCGTCGGAGCCACGTGCACCGCTCGCGGCGTGCCGCGCGCGCCCGTCGCGGCTGGCGTCGTCTGCTGCGTGGTCTGCTGCATGGTACAGTGTAGATGCTTCAACGTCGCGATGGAAAACCTCACGAATAGGTGCGTGTGGCATGAACGACAACCTCCGCACAACTCCTCACCATCGCGTCACCCCCAAGCAAGCAGCTCTCCCCCCTACACATCGACCGCAATGGCGTCGACGGCATCGGCGCTCGCGCCAGGAGCGCTGAAACACGCGCAGCCCGTCTACCGCGCATCCACTGCGGCGGCCATTGCCGCCGCCGCCGCCGCGGGAAAGAAGCGCCAGGCGGCGGGTGCGGCGATCGGGAGCGCGACCGCCGCGCCCACCAAGCACGGCCTTGACGAGGAGGCGCTGCGGGAGCTCGAGGAAGCCGCGCGCAAGGAGGAGGCTGCCGTGGAGGAGGCGTACCAGTCGCTCACCAAGGCGCAGAAGGGCGCAGTCGACGCCGTCGTCCGCGGGGAGAGCATCCTGATCACGGGCGGCGGCGGTGTGGGCAAGAGTTTTGTCATCAACATTGCCGTCAAGCGCAGCCGCACGAAGAAGGGCAAGAACGTGTGCGTGACGGCGACGACGGGGCAGGCGGCGTCGCAGCTCGAGGGCGCGGTGACGGTGCACTCGGCGCTGCGCCTCAGCGGGCTCATCGACCAGCTCGAGGCGGGCGCGCCCGTCGCGGAGATGCTCAAGACCCTGCAGGACAGCAAGGCGTGGTACGGCCTGTGCCAGGACGCGCGCGCGTGGCACGCGCTGCTCATCGACGAGATGTCCATGCTGCCGCCCAACGTGCTGGAGCTCATCGACGCGCTGCTGCGCGCGGCGCGCGCGCGGTGGGACGCGCCGTTCGGCGGGCTGCAGCTCGTGCTCGTGGGCGACTTTGGGCAGCTGCCGCCCGTGAGCAAGGGCTCGTCCGACCCGCCGCTGCTCTTCGAGTCGGACGTCTTCTGGGCGGCCATCGACTCGGCGGTGGACCTGCGCGAGGTGCACCGCCAGAAGGACGCCGAGTTCGTCGCGCTCCTGAACCGCGCGCGCATCGGCGCGATGTCCGACGAGGACGAGGAGTTGATTCGCACGCGCGTGGACGCGCAGCTCCCCGACGACGCGATCAAGCCGACGCGCCTGTTCCCCACCAACGACTCGGTGGACGCCATCAACACCCGCGAGATGAAGGCGCTCGCGCCGCCCGACATCACTTACTCCACGCGGGCGTTTGCGCACGAGACGACGCGCGCGGAGCGGCAGCGCGCGTCGCGCGCAGAGGCGGAGGGCAAGGCGCCGCCCGCCGCGGGCGCCAAGGGCCGCGGCCCCAAGTGGACGCAGAAGTCGCTGCCGCCGCACCTCGCCGCCTTCGTGACCGCGGCCGAGATGAACGAGGCGGCGGGCGGCAGCAGCAAGGCGTCCGAGGGCAAGGCGCGGGCGCGCGACTTTATGCGCGACTCGCTCGTGCGCCAGGTGTGCGGCCTCAACGGGCGGCAGTCCCTGTCCGCCGCGGACGTGACGCTGCGCAAGGACGCGCAGGTCATGCTGACCGCCAACCTCGACGTGGCGGGCGGCCTCGTCAACGGGTCGCGCGGCAAGGTGCTGCGGTTCGAGCGGACGTACGCGCAGGCGCTCGCGTGGCGCGCCGCCAAGATCGCGGCGGCGGAGGCCGCCAAGGGCACGCCGCAGGAGGCGGAGCTGCGCGCCAAGGTGCCGCCGCCGCCGCCCATCCCGACGGGCGAGGCGGCGTTCGGCGACGCGGGCACGGAGGAGACGCGGCTGTACGCGGACGAGCCGCTGCCCGTCGTCCGCTTCCACAAGTCGGGGGGCGGCCACCGCGACGTCACGCTGCCGTACGTCCGCGTGCGCCGCGAGGTGGAGGGCCTCGGCAGCGCGGACGTGTGGCGCCTCCCGCTCAAGCCCGCGTGGGCGTCAAGTCTGCACAAATCCCAAGTGAGTGCAGCGTGCGTGGGGCGCGTATGGAGGGGGGTCGCTGCTCCTTCGCTCGCCCACCTTCATTTTCGCGTTCGCCGCCGCGGCACGTGCAGGGCCTGTCGCTGGACGCCGTCGAGATTGACTTGCGGCGCTCCTTCACCACGGGCATGGGGTACGTCGCGCTGTCGCGCGTGCGCACGCTCGCGGGGCTGTCCGTCAAGGGCGCCTTCAGCAAGGAGTTCGTCAAGGCGGACCCCCGCGTCGTCGCGTTCTACAGCAAGCCATACGCGGTCCAGCGCGCCGAGCGGCTGGCCAAGCTGGCAGCGGAGCGGGAGGCGGCGCGCGCGCCGCCGCCCAAGAAGCTCAAGCTCGACGGCGGCGGCGCGGCGACGGCGCAGAGTGACACGGCACCGCAGGCGCAGGGCCCCGCAGTTGCGGTGGGCGCGAAGCGGCCGCGCGCCGACGCTGGCACACAGGGCGTCGCGATGGAGGCGCCAGCGACGTCCTACGCCATCTGCGAGGATGTCTTGCTGGACTAGGGATTGAAACCGAGTCGTGCATCAAGTCCAACGGCCATCGCCCCCACACCTACGCCACCGCGCCAGACGCGCACCCTGCCTCTGCGGCCGCAGTTCCGATACCTTACATGGACGCGTCGTCCTCGTCCTCGTCATCGTCCATCGCGGCCTCGCCGAGGCGGCGCACGAGGCGCGCCATGGCGACGGGGTCGTCCGTGCGGGTCACGAGCATCGGCTCCTCGAGGATGGCCTCCTTCAGGCCGTCGACGTCCGCGACACGCAGCGCGTCGGACGCGAGCGTCGCGCGCATGTGCTTCCGCACCCACGACTGCACGGCGTCGCCCATCGTCACCACCTGCACCTGCGGCGGGTAGCCCATGACCTCGGGGTTCGCCTCCAGGAAGCGCTCCAGGTGGGAGATTGCGTCGTGCGGCAGGCTCACGACGCCGCGCGAGAAGGCGAGCGCCCAGCCCTCGGCGTCCTTGCGGTGCAGCTCGGACGTGTACTCGGCCCACGCGTCCATGCCGCCGCGGGGCTCGTAGTCCACGCGCAGGCCCGTGTACGACGGCGCGACGACGAGGTAGCCGCCGTCGCTCTCGCTCGCCCGCGGCTCGGCGCGCGGCGCCTCGTCAGCCTCCGCCTCCTTGCTCGCCTTGCGGCGCGGCGAGCCCTTGGGCTTGGTGGCGGTGGGCTTGCGATCCGCCTTGGCTGGCTTGTCCTTACGAGCGGCGGGCGGCGCAGCCATGGACGCGAGGTTCAGCATCTGCCTGGACGCGAGGCGACACATCTCCACGGGCAGCGGCGCGCCCTCACTCTTCGGGTCGGGCGCGAACTCTGCGTAGTACCCCTTGGCGACGGACACGAGCTGCATGAAGGTGAGAGGCATCAGTTCCGCCTCGGCGCCCGCCGTGTCGACGGACGGCCCCGCCAGGGCACGAGTCAGCGCGTCCATCGCGGCAACGAGCTGCTTGCACACGCGGAGGCGCGCCGCGGAGTCGCTCGTGGCCGCAGCCTCGTTGATGAGGCGGCCTACCTTGGCCACGGCGGGGTGCGCGTCGCTGGCGATCTTGAGCGGGGGCAGCTCCAGCGCATCGGACGCCGTCGCCGCGATGACGATGGCGTCGGAGGCAGGCGCCGCGGCGGGCGCCGCCGCGGCGCCTTGGGCGGACGGGGGCACGGGCGCCGCGGCAGGGGCATCGGGCGCCGCCGCCGCCGCCGCGCCACGCAGCCCCGCGTCGTCCGCGGGCACGTCGTCCAGGGCGCAGTACGCCTTCTCCGAGTTGCACGCCGTGAGCTGGCGCGCCAGCACGCCCGCCGCGGCGTCGTCGCCCGCCTTGTCCGAGTGGTACTTCTTGAGCGCCGTGATCATGCCCTTGCGGTCACGGATGGGCGGCGCAAACGCGCACATGCTCACGCCGCACGCGTCGGCGCCCCCATCCTGCAGCTTCGCTGCGGCGTCGGGGTGCGCGCGCTGCAGCCACGTGGCGTACGCCGCGGGGTCGAGCGCCACCACGGTGGTGGAGCTGGCGTCTCCCGAACCGCCGCCCAGGCGGCGGCGGGGGGGGCTCCGCGCCCGACGACTGGGGGAGCGCGCGGACTTGCGAGGCATCTTGAACTCTTTTGTTTGGTGTGCGCACGCCGCGCTCGCGCGCCGCCGTGGTGGTCGTGTCGAGCCCGTGTCGAGGTGCGTCGAGTGTGTCGAGTCCCAGCCCGTCGGGCGTCCGTCCTCGGACCTCGAGGTGTCGGCGCGGCGTCAAGAGGCCCCCAGCCGTACCCGCGCTCGACGGTTCAGGTTTCCGTCGGGGATGAGCGCTCCCACGAATACGTGCGCCCGTAGCACGCCAGCAGCTCCTCTCCCACCCTCACCCGCCGTGCGACGCGGAGAACCCCGTTTCGCTCAAACGTCACGTTGGGTGCTCGACGCGTGCCGTGCGTGGAATTAATGTATCGCAACCAGTTGGACTTGGTCGGGTCGGCTGCGTCCCGATACAGCCCGTTCCCGAGCTGCAGGACATACGCGCCGCCGTTCGCGCGCGTCGTCACCTCCGCCTTGGTCAACAGCTCGCCGCCATATGCGCCCAAGACTGTGCCAGCCGCGATTTCACGTGTCGCAAACGCGCCCAGGCCCCATTCCGAGGGGCGAATGTGCACCCCATACGCAGCGGGCTCGGTCATCATCAACGCGGTAACGTCATCTGGCGCCGCCCACAGCCGCGTTCCGCTGCGCAGACGGATGCCCGTGGACACGGTGGACATTTGTCAAGGGGTTGCGCGCACCGTCGCGCCACTGCAGCGCAGCCGTTTCAAACCCTCGGAATGGCTTCCACTGCGCGCGGTTGCGGTGACCGTTGAACAAACGCGTGGCAGCACGCGTCGTAGCGGGGGCGACAGATGGCGCACTTTGACTTTGTCGAGATCGGGACGTGCGACTTTGACACTGAAACGCAGGCGGCGGGCGACGGCGTCCGCGGCCTGGCCGTCGACCCCATGCGCATCTACCTGGACGCACTGCCCTCGCCCGCGGGCGTGCAGAAGGTGTGCGCCGCCATCACGGACGACGCGGCGGGCGAGGCCGAGGTGGACGTGTACTGGATTCCGCCCGACGTCATTGCGGCGCGCGGCAAGCCCCGCGACCTGCGCGGCTGCACCAGCATCCGCGCGCCGCACCCGCTCGCGGCGTCCCACGGCCTGGCGGACGCCGTGCGCACGGAGCGCGTGCCCCTGCTGTCCGTCGGCGCGCTCTTCACCATGATGGGCGTCGCGTCCGTGGACTACCTGAAGATCGACACGGAGGGCCACGACTGCGTCATCCTGCGCGGTCTCGTGCGGCACTGCGCGTCGCACCCCGCCGCGTGGCCGCGGCGCATCCGCTTCGAGTGCAACTGCTGGACGCAGCCGCAGGTGGTGGAGGACACGCTGGAGCTGCTCGCAAAGACGGGGGGGTACTACGTGACGGCGCGCACGCTGGACGACCTGGAGCTGCACCGCGCCCCGCCCGACGGAGGCGACGGCCTCGTGCGCGGCGTGTACATGGCGGCGCTGGGCGCCGCGAGCGGGTGCGCGGACGTCACCCCCGCCGTCCGACGCATGCTCGAGGACGGCGGCGGCGGCGCCTGCACCAACGAGGCACTCGGGTGCGACCCGTGCTTCTGCGTGCCCAAGCAGCTGCACGTGCTCGAGCGCGTCGGCGGCGCACTGCGCTTCCAGCGCGTCCTGGAAGGCCAGATGCTCCTGCGCAGCGACGGCGCGCCGCCGCTGTACGACGCTGCGCTGCTGAGCCGCCTCGAGGCGCTGTGGGCGTCGGGCGACGGGTACGAGGGCCACTGCGGCCACACGAACGGCCGCGAGCCGCAGGCGCTCGCCGAGTTCGTGCTCGCGCTGCCGTCGGGCGCGCGCGTCCTGGAGATTGGCTTCAACTGCGGCCACTCGGCCGCGGCCATGCTGTCGGCGCGGCCCGACACGACGCTCGTGTCCCTCGACCTCGGTGTGCACAGCTACGTGCGCGCCGCCAAGGCCGTGATTGACGCCGCGTTCCCGCGGCGCCACGTCCTCGTCCTCGGCGACTCGACGCAGACGCTGCCCCGCGTGCTCGGCGACTTTGACATGTACTTTGTGGACGGCTGCCACGACTACGAGGTCGCGGCGCAGGACGTGGACAATGTGCTCGCGCGCGCGCGGCCCGCCGACCTGTTTGTGCTGGACGACGTGACGCCCTCGCGCGACTATCCCTGGACGGCGGGCCCGAACCGCATCTGGCGCGAGGTGACGGCGGCGGCGCGCGTACGCGCGGTCGGCGTCGTCGACGTCGGCAATGGCCACGGGTGGGCGTGGGGCCACGTCGTCGCCGCCCCCGCCGCCGCGGCGACGTGAGTGCGCATGGCGTCCAACGAATGCCGACCTTCAAGCCACACACACACAAACTACACCCGCCTCACGCCGCCATCGTCGACGCCGTGATTGTCGATGTCTCACGCACGGCGACGCACGCCGCGACTGCGGCGTCGACCGCCGCCTTGTTGCGCACGTACTCGGGAACCCCCGTGTCGTCCGCGTGCATGCGCACCAGCCAGTCGGGATCCTGGCCGCCGCGCGCGCGCAGGCCGATGTAGAGGGCGCGCAACTGCGGAGGCACCGTGGCTTCCTGCTCGGACCCACACTGCGGACCCGCGAGCGACGCGATGGCAGCCATCACCCAGTCGACGCCGCGCGCCTGCACCAGCCGCTCGACGAGCTGCGGCGTCACGTCCGCGGGCCGCGCCGACGCAAGCTCCCACAGCGCCGTGGCGCCGTCGGACGCGGAGCCGTCGGACGCGGAGCCGTCGGACGCGGACAGGTACGCGGCCCACGTGTCCTCCGCGATGGCGCGCGACTTGAACCACGTGGCGCACAGAATGCTGCTGCCATACTTGCCATGCGCGCGCAGCCAGCCGAGGAGCGCGTCCTCCGAAGCCGTCGCGGCCCGCTGCATCTCGTGCGTCGTCAGCTCCTCGAAGAGGCGACGGAAGAGGCGGTCGCCGCCCCGCGCCGTCGCGTCGTCCGTCTGCCGCAGCACGACGGCGGCGGCGGCGCTCGCGACGCGCGCCCACGCTTCGATCGAAACAGAACCGAGCGGCACGTCCAACACTGCGTCGCCGACGCCCTCGATGGCGGCCATGGCCTCGGCGCGGCCGCTGTCCGTGTTGTAGCACCCGCAGCAGGTGGCGGGGCAGCCGTGCTTCGTGAAGGCGGCCGCGCGCGCGAGCGCGCCACGCAGCGTCGTGCGCTCGGCCATGAAGCGCGCGAGCGTCATTGGCGTGCCGAGAATGACGGCGTCGGCGCGGGCCATGCCCTCTTCCTGAGACACGCGGGCGCCGCGCGGTACGGCGACTGGCGTCACGAGCAAGCCCATCTGAATCGCGCGCTCAATGGCCGTCTCGTCCCGCGCGACGGAGTCGATGGCTTCGCGCGTCCACGCGGGCAGGTCGTTCGCGCGCGCAAAGCCGAGGCCCGCGGTGCGCGTGAAGGTACGAGGCGCCGACGGAGTCTGAGGAATGCCGAGCTCGCCGTAAAAGTCCCACACGAACGTGCCCCAGCCGTGCGGGTCGACGGCGAGGCACGGCGGGGCGTACGCGACGCCGTGGTGCGACGCGGCGTGCGACAGCACGAGCTTGTACCAGCCGTCCGACGGCCCGTAGCCTGGCTGGCACACCGCATCGAGGGGCGGCCACACGTCGTCGCGCGACGTGAAGAGGTGCTTCGTGTACGTCATGCGCGCGTGGGCGTGGATGCTCGGAGGCAGCGCGGCAACGGGCGTGGCGCGCGTGACCTCGACGGGCGGCGGGAAGTTGCAGACTTCCTTGCGGCGCGGCAGCCCCATCTGCTCTGCCGCGGCTGCGGCCGCGTGCACGTGGCTCGCAAACATGGACTGCGCCATGTCTGGTGCACCGTACTGCTGCACCTCTTGAATAACTGTCTGCGATGCAGGTGCAGAGGGCCGATGGATGACGTGGGCGGTGCGGCGGTGTCAAGATCAAGAAACACGGACTCGAGAAATACACCAAGTTCAACACGAAACCCCCACGGCCAAGCTCGTCCGCCAGGCGTTCATTCCTTAACCTCCGCTTGCGTGATGGTGGACTGGGAGCCCAGCAAATGGAGGCGAGCGACGCGGATGCGGCAATGCCGCGACCGCCGCCGCTCCGCAGTCTTGCGGACGCGTGCGTTGCCATCATCGTCCACCCGTCCCGCTCGCTGGTTGCGAGCGGCATGACGCAGCAGTCGTACTTTCTGCTGCGCGCGATGCAGGCGCTCGGCGCCGCACGCGTGGACGTGTTCCACGCCGCGGGCACCGACACGGCGCGCGCGCTGCCGTTCGCTGGCGGCGGCACGGACGTCGTGACGCGGCCCCTCGCGTTTCCCGCCTCGGGTGACGCGGACCGCGACGCCGTCGCGGCCGTCGCGGCGGAACTGGCGGGCTACCACCTCGTGCTGTGGGCGTCCGTGTCGCCGCAGTGGCCCGCGCTGCACGCCGTGCTGCGCGAGCGCGGCACGCGCTCCATCGCGTTCGAGTGCGGCTCCGCGCTCGTGTACGACGAGGCCGCGTGGACGGCGCCTGGCGCGGGGCTGCAGGCGCTCGTCTCCAACGCCGCGCTGGACGCGCGGTGCGACGGCGCGTGGGTCATCCCGCACATGGCGCCCTCCCACCTCGCGTACTTCCGCATCCTGAACGGCGGCTCGCTGCCCGTGCGCACCGTTCCGCACGTGTGGTCGCCCGAGATCCTGGCCGCCGACAATGACCTGGCCGTCAACGCCGCGGCCGTGTCAGCGTGGCGCGCGACGGCGCCCGAGCCGCTGGACCCGCCGCCCCGCCTGGCGCTCCTGGAGCGCGCGCCGTGCGCCGCTGTCGACGGCGTCCGCCGCGGTGCGCTCGTGCTCATCATGGAGTCGCACATGACGGACCGCAAGACGGCGCTGCTGCCGCTGCTCGCGGCCGACGCGCTGTACCGCCGCGACCCCGCCGCGATCTCGGAGGTGCGCGTGTACTGCGCGCCGTCGCGGCACGCGGACGGCCACGAGCCGCCGCCCGCGACGCCTGGCGCCGCGCTGTGGAGCGACCTCCTCTCGTCCCTCGCCGTCGGCCCCCTCGTCAAGTCCCTGCCGCGCAACTCGTTCGTGGACGTCGCCCGCGGCCTCGCGCGCGACCCCCGCCCCGTCGTGCTCCTGTCGCACCAGATCGCGCACGACCGCAACTTTGTGATTTACGACGCCATGTACTGCGGCATCGCCGTCGCGTGCAACTCGCGCGCGCTCGCCGCCGCCCGCGTCGGCGTGTGGACCTACGACAAGGACGACGTGGACGGCGCGCGCGCGGCGCTCGCGGCCGCCATTGCGGGCGACGGCGTCACGCTGAGCGCGCGGCGCGCAATGAGCAGGGCGTGGCTGTTTGCCGAGTGCAACCCGTGCGCGCGCGGCGTCGTCGCGCAGATGGGGGCCGCCGTGCGCAGCGCCTTGGACGGCGCGGACGGCGCGGACGGGAGGTCATGCACTTGAATCACATGTGGTTAGGTTGTCAAGTGTCCGCGTCCATGGAATCCCGCCACTCGGCGGTGCGGCACTCGGCGACGTGCCACGCGTGCCAATCCGCGCGCTGGCACTCCGTCGAGCAGTACATGGCGCCAATGCACGCGTCGCACGCGTGGGTGGCAGGATTCGAGCACGCAGCCGCGGCGCACGGCACGCTGCCCGCCTGGGGCAACGGCGGCGGCAGCTCCCTGGAATCGCGCACGAGCGCGTGGAGGCGGACGCGGCGCGTCACGTACCGCGCCCGCGCGTCGTCGAGCTCGCGCATCGTCTCCATCAACGAAGGCATGTAGACGATGCCGCCCGTGCACGCCATGTCGACCGACGCGGGCGCGCCTCGGCCGCGGCGGCAGCACCCGCGCCAGACGTGGCACGCGTCCACGAAGCGCAGCAGTGCGCCCTCGGTGCCTCGGTACGCCGTCTCGGGTGCGAGTTGGTACCGAGACGAGGTGCCGTCGACCACGTCGAACGCGTGGGAGCGCTCGCAGTCGGGGCGGGACGCGGTGCCTTGCAGCATCGCGGCGACGGTCGCGACGTCGCGCATGCCCAGCAGCATGATCATGACACGGAGGTCGCCCATCTCATGGCTGCTCCTGAACACGAGCGACTGCTGCTCACCAGCTGGCCGACCCCGCTCGCCCAGGTGCTGCAAGAAGCGCACGAGAGCGTCGTGCATGCCGCCGCGTGCAAGCGCGGAGCGGAAACGGTCGTCCCACCCGTCGTCGTCCCTTCCCATGACACGCTTGACATCAAGCATGCATTGCACGACGGCGGAGGTGAGCGCGTGGCCGCCCGAACGCCACGCATCAGCCGCGGCGCGGCACCACGCGCGCAAGCCCTTTGCGTCCGAGACGTGACGCTCCACGACGGCTGACACGTGAAAATCGAGCGCTTGGGAATCGATCTCGTCATCGTTGTATATTTCGCGGAGCTCGGCGGCCATGGATTGGATCATGCTCACCTCTGCGGTGGGGGCGGTGTGCTGATGTATTTGCCACATTACGGTGTTGCGCGGCGCCCATTAATCCTGTCACGCGCCTTTCCGCGCCTCTAGCGACTCTTCGTTGTTCATTCCGTGCGGGGCTTGAGAAGGAGAGCTGGTTTTGTAAAGGGAACGCTGGTCGGTGGGGGTGACGTGCGGATGCGGAGTTGGTGCGGAGTTGGAGTGGTCAAGAAATTCTTGACGTGGTCAAGAAATTATTGACGCCACATCCCACCTCCCCTCTCCAAATTTCTCGATTTCATTCGGTTTTTCATACCACGCACCACGAACGTGAAAAGCACTCCCCCGAGTGTGGCCACGAAGCTGCGCGGCTCGTTTCGCACTGGCACGTGCGATTTCCAATTTGTGACGCGTCGCGCCAGAACGCGCGCCACGATGGATTTTGTAGCATCCTCCGCGCCGCTGCTGGCGCCCAGCGCCGCGCCACCGCCCGCTCCCACATTCTGGGAGACCTCGAACGACGAGGGTGAGTGGCTGCGTGCAAACGCGTGATGCGTGATGCGCGCGCGCACGTCACATCCGCGTCGCGTCACTCCATCTCGCACTCCATCTCGCACGCCGCGCACTCGCCGCGCACCCTCGCAGTCGTCGCCAGCTTTGTCGGCTCGATGCAAGACGTGCAGCAGCTCCGCGACGAGATGGTGGCGACGGTCGCGCGCAGCCGCGCCGCGTACGCCTACATCCTGCACCTCGACGCGCGGGTGCGCGACGCCGAGGCGCGCGCGCAGCTCGCGGTCGACATTGCCGCGCGCACCTCGGCCGCGGCGCTCGAGGCGGCGGACGCCATGGCCGCCATGACGTTAACGCAAGAGGCGGCTCAGCAGCAGCAGGCTGCGGCGACCTGGGCGGCGACCACCGAGGCCACCGAGGCGGCGGCGTCCCTTTCCGCCCCGTTTGCCGCCAGCCGCTCGCCGCCTCCGACGCTCGTGCTGCCCGCGCACGCCTCCGCGCACGCGGCGGCGGCCCAGGACTATGGCGCGGCCCACGACTATGGCGCCCTTGGCAGCTACGGCGCCCATGGCAACTACGGCGGACTCGACGGCGGTGCCTCCGCCGCCTCGGCGCCCGCTGGCGCCTCCCCGCCGCCGTCATCTTGGCTGCCGATGCGGCCTGTCGTGGCAACCATGCCCGCCGTCCCGCTGCCGAGCATTGCCGCGGCGACGGCGGGGGTGCCCTCCTGGGGGGCGCTCGGCAGCAGCCTGAGCGGCGGTGGGGGCGGACTCTCCTCGCAGTCCTACGGCATGGCGCGCAACTCCAGTCGCGGCCGCGGCGGGGGCGGCGGTGGCGGCGGCGGCCGCGGACGTGTGGGCGCCATGGCGGCTGCCGCGGTCGGCGCGACGACGCTCGCGCCGCCGCCGCTGTTCCACAGCGCGACGCACTCGCCCGCGCAGCTCGCGGCCAAGGCGGCGCAGCTGCCCAAGTTCTACAGCGACGTCTTTGACGCGGACGGCAAGCCCAAGAAGTGGCACGGCTGCGTGCTGCCCAACATGCGCGACGACTCGCCCGCGGAGGTGGCGGCGTGGCTGGCGGCGGCGCTGCAGGGCGACGGCACGACGCAGTGGACCGAGCCCGCGATGCCGCCGTACGAGTGGAACGAGGGCGACCCCGCGCCCAAGTGGAGCGAGGAGCACGCCGTCGCGGCGGCGCAGTACTGCGCGGCGCGCGTCGCGGCGGCGCTGCGCGGCGAGACGCCCCTGGACCGCGAGGGCGACGTCATCACCATACCGCTCATTCACGGCGACGGACCCCACGGCCCCGCGTGCCTCGCGGCGCTGCAGGTGACGCAGGGCGGCACGACGGTCCTGCTCAACTGGGCGGCGGAGCTGCGCGCCAAGACGTTTGGCGATCGGCCGTCGGCGCTCGTCAACAAGCTGTGGGAGGCGCGGCTCAAGGCCAACTCGCCCGAGGAGGAGAGCGCGCGCAACGTGCTCTTCATGTACTTCACGTGGCCGCGCAGCGTGCAGCGCGCGGACCGCACGCTGCTCACGCCGCTGACGCGGCCCTTCTGCCTCGGCCTCTTTGCGGCGTACCACCGCGCCGCCAACGTCGTCGGCTTCAACTGGCTCGTGGAGCAGCTGTACCAGGCGACCAAGGAGCACCAGAAGGAGCAGACGCGCGCCAAGAAGGCGCTGGCGGCGGCGCTGGGCGGCGGCGACGGCGGCAAGAAGCGCGCCGCGCAGGGCCGCAGCAGCTCGGGCCGCGGCGGCAAGCGTGGGAACCGCGGCAGCGGCGAGTGGTTCGACGACGAGGAGGAGGACGACCAGGACGCCGTCGACTACGCGGCCGACGCCTCCTCGGCGGCGTCGGGCGCCGCTACGACCGCCGCGATGGGCTGGCCGCTGCTCGCCATGGACGACGTTTCCGACGAGATGGACGGACAGGGCGACGGAATCGGCGAGGCTGACGTCGCCGCATACCTCGCATCGCGCGGGGTCGGATTCGGATTCGGCGGCGGGGCGGGGCGCTGATACTGTATGGGACGGTAGAATCTCTTGAATGCTCCGTGTGCCATGAATCAAAACGGTCGGGCAGCATGAATGGCGCGGCAGGTGCCCCCGCGGCTGCCGCCACGGCGTCCGTGCCCAAGGCGCTGCACGACGTGCTCGTGACGCGTTCCAGGCGCGACGCGCCGTCAGCCGCGGATGGCGGCGCCCGCGCGCTCGCGCGCGTGCCGCGCGTCATGCACATCATCTGGATGCAGGGCGCCGCGGCGCTGCCCGCCAAGCTGCAGCCGTTCATGGACGCCAACGTCGCGTTTGCGCGCGCGCACGGGTGGACGCTGCGCGTGTGGGACGCCTTGGGAATCGAGGCGCTCCTGCATTCGCCCGCCGTCCCCCCGCATTGGGCTGCCAAGTACGCCGCGCTGCCGCGCCTCCACCAGCGCGTGGACCTGGGGAGGTACGTCATCCTGTACGTGCACGGCGGGCTGAGCGTCGACGCCGACGCGCGAGTCGTGGCGGACCCGCTCGCCTCGCCCACGATCGCCGCCGCCGTCGCCGTCGTCGCGCCCACGAGCGGGTGCGGCGTCACCGTCATGTCCACGTCCGCGGGCGGCAAGGCGCACGCGTGGCTCATGACGCTCGGCGGATGGCGCGTGCACGTGAACAACGCCATCATTCTGACGACGCCCCGCCGCCCCGAGTGGCGGGCGTTCATCGACTCGATTCCCACGGCGCCGCCGCGGTCGCTGGCGGTGCCACCCTCCCCCAGCGGCGTCGCGCTGGCCGCCGCGCTCGGCGCGTCGGCGGGCGCGCGCGCGGGCCTCGAGGTCGCCATGACGACGGGGCCCATCTTCTTCACGAGCTACTGGCTGCCCGTCGCGGCGCGCGGCGGCGCCGCGATCGTGCCCTCGGACATACTGGAGCCGTGCGGCGCGGGCGGGTGCGCGACGAGCGCGCGCACGTGCGTCATCCACGAGCACGCGCTGTCGTGGCTGCCGCAGCGCGCCGTGCGCGTGGTGCGCGCGCTGGCCCGCGCGCCGCCGTGGGCCGCGGCTGCGGTCGCTGCGGTCGTGCTGCTGCTGCTCGTGGTTGCAGCCGCGGCGGTGTTGCGGCGACCGCGACCTTTGGCTGCTGGTGTGCAATTGCAAGCGAGTGCCCGTGGCCGCGTGGTGCGGACGCAGAGCGCGTCGTTTTGAACGATTCAAACCTGGCACAGAATCACGCCTCCATCGCCGCGTCCTCCATCATGGACGCGAAAATGACCGTGTGCCGCGACGAGTCGCCGTACTTGATCTTGAGCATGAGCACCTGGTCGTCAGAGGGCGCGGCGGGCAAGTGCAGCTCCACGTCCGCGGCGCTCTGGCTCGCGAGGAAGCCGCGCAGCTGCTCCGCGGCCACGGTCAGCGTGTACGGCGCCTTCCACGGCAGCGCGCGGCACGCCGAGTCAGTCAGGTTGAACGCGCGCACGCGAATGATGCGCATGCCCGTCGCGGCGGTGGGCGCGAGGGACGCGCCGCCGTCCGCGTCCTCGGGCTCCTCGACGCCGCCGCCGCCCTCCGTGCTCTCCGTGCACGCCGTGTGGAACTTGCGCACGACCTGCACGGCGTCGCCCTTGTACTCGAGCGCCAGCTCCCAGTACGTCACCTCCGCGCCGTCGTCGGGGTCCAGCGCGACCGCCTGCTTGACCGTGAAGCTCAGCTGCCGCGCGCCGCCGCTGTCGGCGCCCTTGGCGATCGCCGTCAGCTGGTCCAGCGGCATGCGCGAGTGGAAGCCCAGCTCTGCCTCGACGTCCATGAGCTCCTCCTCCGTGGACTCGTCGTCGTCGCCCTGCCCGCCGACGCCGCCGCGCACCACCTGCGGCAGCGTCGCCTCCACGCGCGCGTCGTTCGTCGCGCTCACCGCCTCCATCGTCAGCGTGTCGGACGCGCCGCTGTACTTGGTCAGCGTCAGCGGCGCGTCCGCCATCACGGCCGCCTTGAGCGCGTCCTTGAAGTGCTCGCGGTCCACGCGCAGGACGGCGCCCTGCACGTCCGCGAGCTGCACGCCGTGGCCGACGCTGACCGTGCACGCGTACCGCGACTTGATCAGCATAGAGTTGCGCGGGTTGCTCGTCTCCACGCGCAGGCCGCTGAAGGCGGGCGTCTTGCTGACGACGAGGCGCAGCGTCTTGACGATGGCGCAGATGGGCTCGATGAAGCGCAGCAGCGTCTTGCCGTTGGTGCCCAGGCGGAACACGAAGGGGCGCTCGTCTGCCGCCGAGGGCGGGGCGCCCTTCTTGGCCAGCGCGCCCACCGCCGCCTTGCCCCCGCGAGGCACGGCTGGCGCGGACGCGGCGGCCGACGCGGCCGCGGCTGATGCGGCCGTCATGGCCGCAGCCACCGCGGCCGCCGCGGCCGTCGGCGGCATCGGGACGGTCGGCTTGGGCGCGGCGGCCGCCGCCGCTGCCGCGACGGCTCCGACGGGAGCCGCCGCCTTGGGTGCAGCAGGCGTCGCCACTGCCTTGGCGGCGGCCTTGGGCGCGGCTGGCGCCGTGGGAGGAGGCGCGGGGTTGCGCACGCCCGCGATCGGGAGCTTGGGGGCGGCGGCCGCGATCGGGGGCTTGGGGGCCGCTGCCGCTGCGGCTGCGGCTGGTGCTGCGGCGCGCGGCGGGGGCAACGCGATTGCGCCCACGGCGGCGCTCCACGCCGACGATGACACGGCAACCGTCGCCTTGGGCAGGACCTTGACGTCCAGCGGCGCGCTGGGCGGCGGCGGCGGCGCAGCTGCCTGCTGCTCGCGCCGCGCACGCACCGCGGCGGCGAGCGCCGTGTCGTCCGTCGCCGCCGCCTTGGCGCGCGCCTCCTCGCGCTTGCGCTTGCGGATGGCGACGGTCGCAGCCGCCCGCGCGTCGCCCTCGTGCTCCGACCCGCCGCCCGCTTCGTAGCCGACGGACGCGCCGTCCGACACGACGCGCGAGTCGTCGCTGCCGTCCGAGCCGCTGGCGTCCGAGTCGCTCCCGCTCGCATAGTCATCAGGCTCCTCGTCGCTCCCGTCCTCCCCGCGCTTGCGCCGCTTGGCCTCGCCGTCCACAAACTTGGACTTGGACGACATTCCGAGGTAGGGCGGCGTCGCGTGCCTCGTGAAACGTGAGAGAGGCGTGCGAGTGCGCCAGCGGATGTGTGCGTGGGAATCGCTTCATGCCACACGACGTCGAGTGGCGCGGCGGTATACATCCGCTCGTCAAGATATGTTCGCCCTGCTATCTGATAAGGCACGCCGCCTCGTCCGCGAGGCATTGGGAATTTGGGTACCGCCGTCACTTCAACAGACGCGCACTCTCACCCCCGCGCACACGCACCAACATCCTACTTAACGTCTCGCGCCGCCCATCACGCCAACCGTCACCCGACCGCCCGCCGCGCGACGGCGTCTACCACGCCTTCTTCGCGCGCAGCGCCGCGTGCGCCGCCGCCGTCTTTTGCGCAATCGTCATGCGCTTCGGGCTCGCCTTGCGCTTGCGCGCGGGCGACGCCGCCTTGCGCTTGGGCTTCGACGCCGCCTTGCGCTTGGGTGCCGACGCCGCCTTGCGCTTGGGCTTCGACGCGGCCTTGCGCTTGGGCGCCGACGCCGCCTTGCGCTTCGGCGCGGCCGCCTTGCGAGCGGGCGACTTGGCCTTGCGAGCGGGCGCCTTGGCCTTGCGCGAGTCGAGGAACTCCTTCGCCTCCTTCGCCTCCTCGTGCACGACCTGGCCCCATGACTTCGCCTTCTCGCCGCTGCCGTCGAGGTGCGAGCTGAAGATGTCACCGAGGCCGCCCTCTGCCTGGTCGTCAAGTCCAAACAGACCGCCGTGGAGACGAGGCATCTTGATGGTGAAGTGGTGCGGAGAGGTGTTGTTCGTTTTGTTTCAGGACGTCGCGGAGGCGGTGGCGTCGGGTGGCGGCACGGGTGCCGCCACCGAGGTGTCGGCAGGGGATGGCGGCGGGGGGTGGGAGATGCGCCGCCACGCCAGTCCGCCCGTCGTCTTCTTGCGCCGCATACGACGCCCGAGATGAGCTTGGGGTTCGTGGAGGCGATACGCGCGGCTGCATGTAGGGGCCACACTGAGCCGCGACTGTGGCATGAAACCAAGTTGTGCGGCAGTGGCGTGCCAACAGCGAGACCACCTGACTCGCATTCCGCCCCACACATGGCGACGCTCGTGCCCGCGGGCGCGAGCCGCAAGCGCGGGCGCGACGATGACGATGACGGGACGGCGCATGCCGCCGCTGCCGCCGTTGCCACCGCCGCCACCGCCGCCGTAGCGGGCATGCAGAAGGCGCTCGCGGCCTCCGCGTCGGGGACGCGCGCGCCACGCGTGCCGCGCGCGCGCAAGGAGTCCAAAGCCGAGAAAGAGGCACAGGCGCTCAGCGCCGCCACGACCAAGAAGTGGAACGACGCGCGCGCCACGGACCCCGCGGCCTTTGAGACCGAGGCGGCGGCGCTCGCGGCCAAGCGCACGCAGCCGCGTGTGTGGCAGCTGACGGCCAATGGCAAGGGCGCCTTCTTCATGCGCTGCGTCGGGTGCGACGTCGTCAAGCCCGCGCTGCCGTCGCACTTTACCATCAATAATGGCAAGACGCGCTTCCTCGCGAGCGACAGCGGGCAGGAGAACTACAACAACTCGCCTGCGTACCCATGCAAGGTCTGCTACGCGCGCATCTTGGCGATCCGTGACGCCACCGTCGACGGCTGGGCAACTACAAGCACCTGCGCGCGCACGATACGAAGATGTACGGCACCAAGGCGGAAGGATGGTTCTGGGAGCGCTGGCGCGTCCAGGGCGGCGAGTTTGATGTCGTCGACGGCAAGCACGTCATTACGCGCGCGGCGCGGTGCGCGATCACGGACGTGGAGCTCGCGGTCGGCGGCATCCACGTCGAGTTCTGCGCGAGCATCAACAACCGCGATGTCGCCACGAAGGGCCGCGAGAACCACCGCGCGGAGGACTGCGAGCTGATCTGCGCGGCGCTGAATGTGGCGCAGCAGCACGAGGACATCAAGGACCTGCGCGCGACGTTCCGCGCCCTCGTCGAGGCGGATGACGCGGCGGACGCGCCGTCCGCGGCCGCCGACGAGGCCGCGCGCCGCGCCGAGATTGAGCTGAACTGGTCGCGCAGCCCCAAGGAGAACGGCGTCGCGGCGTCGTGTGTGCACGACAGCGCGGCGTACATGGCGCAAATGCAAGACCGTCACCTCGCGGACATCTGTGGCAAAATGGCAGTAACTCACCGCAAGACCGATCGCGATGCAGGGCGCGACAACGACCTCACGGCCGCGGACATTTACGCCATGCTGCGCGCGCTGCCGCGGTGCGCCTACACGCGCGCCCTCTCGACGATCCGCAACGGCCCTCTGCGCTTCTCGGTCGAGCGCGTCGACGACAACGTCGGCCACGTCAAGGGCAACTGCATCCTCGTGTCGCGCATGCTGAACTCGCCCGCGGGCATGAGCCGCGCCACATTTGTTGCGATGCGCACGGCGTGGAAGAGACGGCGCGCGGGAATTCGCGGTGACATGAGCCGCGCTCACGATTAACGCGCTCGCGTCGTAAAGTAGGAGATGATGTTGCATGAACGACAATGATCACGAATTCGCACGAGTACGAGCATCTAGCTGCGCTCATCGCGGTGGTCGCGAGTGCATCATGAAGCGCACGTGTAGGCCGCGGCATACTTCGGCGAGCTCCACAACTTAATTCCAGACAGGTCGCAAAAGATATGTATCCAAACGCCCGCGAGCGTAAGCGCGAGCAGGCCGCCCGACTGCGCATTCGCCTGGCGCGCGAGGCCGCTGATCGTCGGCCCACCGCCGACGACGCCCGCAATCTCGACGCCCGTAATGACGGCGAGCAGGGCAAGCAGGCCGATTGACAGAAACGTCTTTTGCGGGCTGTCGGTAGTCAACCAGTTCGGTGCGCGCACGCCCGCGACGTGTGTCCTGGGATCCGCGCGGCACTGTGGCTCGCCCGTCAGCGCGGCAATGTTTGCCGCGACGTTGCGCTGCACGTCATCGCTGCTGGCCCCTCCTCCGTCAGTCGTCATCGTCCTCATGGTCGGCGGCGCAGCAGGTGCCGCCGCCGCGGCAGCTGCGTGCTGCTGCGTGGGCATTTGTTTTAAGGGCAACGCCACCCGAGATAGCCCATTGCAACGGAAAGCGGGTGGGCGTCGCCAGCGGTCGCTGCGGCCCCGTGGCCTGCGCGAGGCTCGCGTGCGCCACGGCCGCCGCGCGCTCGCGCTCCAATACGGTTCGCTGCATCCGCGCCACGTTGCGCTCCAGCGCCTCGACGCGCAAACGCAGATCTGCCTGGGCGCGGCTGTTCGCGTCCGCCATTTCACTCTTTTGGAGTTGCATGCCGCGCCGCCGCGGCCTAGTTCGCGGCCTGCACCGCGGCCTGGCGCCGCGCCTTTTCCGCCATGACATCGTCACGGCCGTCGGCGTGGGTGCACGGCGGGCGGCGGCGAGTAAGGGGGACGGGCGGCGGCGCGTCCGCAGGCGTCCACACGACGGGGAACGCCGAATAAATTACGGGGTACCAGCAGCCCTCCTGGATCTCGGGCGGCGCGTGGGGCGGCGCGCGGCCGTCCTCGAAGCCAACGATTGGCATCAGGCCAGACTCCTTGGCCTTGCCAGAGACGACGAGGAAGGACCACACGTTCTGCTCGTTCGTGACGCGGCCCGCGTCAATGAGGCGCCGCCACTGCGCGAGCGTCGCGGCCGACAGGCGCTGCCACGCGCGCGTGGGGCCGACGCACAGGCCCGCCATGACCCCGCCGCCGCCCAGGCCGCCGAGCCCGACGACGTCCTTGATGCCGCCGTACGACGCGAGGCCGAAGCGCGCCTGCATCAGCACCGCGTCGTGCGCGAGCGAGTCGCGCAGCCACACCTGGTGCATGGGGCCACGGATGACCGCGCGCTCGTGCAGCCAAGACGACGCGCCCGCGTCCAGGAACGTCCACGCGTCGGGCCGCGTGGCCTCGGGCGGCAGCACGGCGGCCGCGAGGCAGACGAGCCAGGGCTTGCACACGACGAGCGCATTGTACCGCGGGTTCTGAAAGTCCAGCGTCTCGTGCTCCACCCAGTCGTGGCCGACGCCCGTGCGCGCGACGCCAGGCGCGCGCGCGCGCTTGGCGGCGAGCGCTGGTGGCAGAAAGGCCGCGACGCGCGGAATGTCGGCCGACGTGGGCAGCAGGTCGCGCGGTAGGGGCACGATCTGCGTGGTAAATCCAGGTGGGCGCGGCGCGCCGCGAATGACGGGCGCGAGCTCGGGGTCTACGAAGAAGGTGACGTCGTGGTGCGTCTGCGCCAGCGTGGCGCGCGCCCACTCTATGTAGCACGCGATGGAGCGGCCGTCGTCCGACTCGCGTCCCACGTCAAACAGCATCGACACGACGCGCGTCGTCAACGCAGGTGGCGGCGGATTGGAAGCGCCCGACATGCTCGTATCGTGGTTTGCTACTTGCATGCGGACAATGTATATATGGTATTGGCATTCAACGCGTCTGGCTTTCCGCACGCCGCCTAGCTGTCGTCGGGGTGGGATCAGAGCGCCGCCGTCACTGATGGAGGAGCGGCTGCAGCAGGCGCGATGCTGGCATCGATGCGAGGTGCGCTCTGCGCGTGCACGGGGCACGCGTGCGTCGTGCCGACGGCGTAGTATGGGCGCCGCGAGCACGCGCCGACGTCAAACGCCGCCTGCCACGCGTCGCCGCTGCAGTGGCAGACCCACTTGGCGGGCAGCGAGTTCCATGTGAGCGTCCAGCGCTCGCCCGTGAATTTACGCGCGAGAGGCCCCACCGTGGCGACCTCGTCCAAGCAGAGACGCTGCGCCACGGCGTGAGGGCGGCACAGCCACGGAAAGAGGTGCATGCTCCAAGTAGGCGGATCGGGGAGAAGGCTCCGAGACGGCAGGTCCGCGGGTGCATCAAAGCCGATGTCGACGCGTCTGTACCACGGCACGTCCACGGGCGCATCATCGCAGTCGAGGCGTCTGTACCACGGTTGGCCGCGGACGTCCACGAACGCGGGCGACGTCGCGGTGGCGCGCGCGTCCCGCTGACGCGCAATCGCCTTTCGTACGTTCAGGTAGCGCGCCGTGCCCGCCGCCATGCGTGCAACCGCGGCGCCCAGGCGGCGGCGTTTGCGCTCGCTGCGCGCCGCGGTGACGTCTGCGGGTGTTCCTGGAGCATCCATTGAGTTGGTGCTGCCCGCTTGTGTCACGACGGCGGAGCGAGTTCACGATGCTGTGGCATGAAAACTTGGGGCGGGTGTCCCTCGTTGCGCACACGCGGATGGAGGTCGAATCGCGCCCACCCGCGCACGCGGCGTCGCACGCGGCGTCCCGCAAGCGGTCGCGCTCGGCATCGAATGACGGCTTGCACGCAGAGGCGCATGCGGCGGCACAGACACAGGCGCTGGCACATGCAGAGGCCGAGCACGCGGCGGCCGCCCCCGCCGCGCACCGCGCCGCTTTGACGGACGACGACCCGCGCGCCGAGCTGCTGCCCTCGGGCGCGATCGCCGCCGCGGCGACGTCGCTCGTGGGGTACGAGGTGTCGCTGCTGACAGAGGCGGACGCGCTCAAGATCGCGGTCGTCGAGGTGACGTCGGCGGCGACGTCGGAGCGCGGCGAGCCGAAGCGGGGCGGCCTGAGCGACGCGCGCATGGGCACGCTCACGCGCGGCCTCGCGTGCTCGTGGTGCAACTGCGAGGGCGCGGCGTGCACGGGGCACTACGGCTACGTGCGCCTCGCGACGCCCGTGCTGCGGTGGGGCTACATCCCGCACGCGCTGCTGCTGCTGCGCACCGTGTGCGGCACGTGCTCGCGGCGGCGCTTCACGACGGACGCCGCGGCGGACGGCCCGCGCTTCATCGACGTCAGCGCGGCGGTCGCGGGGCTGGCGGGCCGCCGCGGCCTCGCGCGCCTGCGCGCCATCTCCGAGGCGTGCAAGGGCCGCCTGGGGTGCTGCCCGTGGGACGCCGCGACCGTCGCGCGCGTGGGCGGCAACGACGACGCCTTCTTCGGCGCGTGCGGCGCGCCGCAGCCGCAGTACGGCCGCAAGGCGGGCCTGTTCATCGAGCGCACCTGGCGGCCCGCCGAGATGGCGCTGTTTGCCGACGCGGACGAGGCCGCGGCCGCGACGGCGTACTTCACGCCCGCGGACGTGCGCTCCATCTTCCACCACGTGCCGCACGGCCACCTCGCGGACCTGGGCTTCGACCCGTCGCGGTCGCACCCCGAGGACTTTGTGGCGACGATCCAGATGGTGTCCCCGCCGTGCACGCGGCCGCCGCCCGCGGTGCAGGCGGCGGGCGCGTCGCGAGCGGGCGGCGCGCACGGGGAGCACGACCGTACCGTCGCGCTGCAGGAGCTCGTGCGCGCCAACGACGGCGCGGCCAAGGCCAAGGCCGCCGCCGCCGCGGCCGCGAGCGAGAACAAGAGCGCGCGCGCCGTGCGCGACGCGCGCGCGGCGTTCCACGTCGCCGCCGCGAAGCTGCAGCAGGCGCACGCGGCCATCGTGACGGCGGCGGTGAAGCGGTCGGTGCACATCGAGGGCGGCGCGTCGCCCGCCGCGGCGGCGTTCGCAGCGTCGCGCAAGAGCACGAGCGGCGACGTCAAGTCGACGCTGAACGGCAAGCAGGGCCTGCTGCGCAAGGACATGACGGGCTTCCGCGTGGACTACGGCGCGCGCACCGTCATCGGCCCCGACACGTTTGCCGACATCTTCGAGCTGGGCGTGCCCGCGCACGTCATGCGCACGCTGACGTACCCCCAGCCCGTCACGAACCTGAACGGCGGCGACCTCGCGGCGCGCGTGCGCCGCGGCGCAGACGTCGACGACGGCGCCGTGTGCGTCATCGTGGGCGCGCACGCCGCAGCGGCGGCGGCGGGCGGCGGCGGCGGCCGCCGCGGCGACACGCGCACGTACAACCTGGCCATGATGTCCGCGGCGGCGCGGGACGCGCTGGCGGCCGCGCTGACGCCTGGGGACGTCGTGGAGCGCATGCTGCGCAACGGCGACGCCGTGCTCTTTAACCGCCAGCCGACGCTGCACCGCGGGTCGATCCAGGCGCACCTCGTGTACCGCCTGCCGCCTGGCGTCGACGTCTTTCGACTGAACCTGGCCGTGACGAACAACTACAATGCCGATTATGATGGCGGTGCGTGGCAAGCATCGCACGATGCGCGCGCGAAACGCGATGCCAACGTGTATCCTCGCCCATTCCCCTCGCAGACGAAATGAACTTGCACGCGCCGCAGTCCATCGACGCCGTGGCCGAGGCCATGGAGCTCATGGCAGTGCCGCACTGCATGGCGACGCCGCAGAGCAACACGGGGCGCGTCGGCCTGCGGCAGGACGGCGTGCTGGCGGCGTGGCGCATGACGGCGCCGTCCGCGCTGCTGGCGGCGGAGGACGTGATGCAGGTGCTCATGGTGGCGCGGTACAACTCCGCGGCGGGCGACGTGAACGAGAGCGCGTGGCGGGGCACGAGCGGCGCCGACCCCGCGCTGTGCTCCGCGGCGCCGCTGGATCGGCTGCGGGGCGCGCTGCCCCGCCCCGCGATCCTGAAGCCGCGGCCGCTGTGGACTGGCTCGCAGGTCGTGTCGCTGCTGCTGCCGCCGTCGCTGAGCGACGAGGTGGGCGTCAAGCGCGACGGCCTCGAGGCGGGGTCGCCCGCGGACCCCGCGCACGTCATGGCGCGCCGCGCCGTGATTGTACGCGACGGCGCGCTGCTGGCGGGGCAGTGCGGCGCGGACCTGCTGAGCGGCGGCGGCACGTCGCTCGTGCACCGCGGGTGGCTGGAGCGCGGGCCGTGGGCGGCGGCGCGCTTCGTGTCTGACCTGCAGCGCGTCGTGCACGCGTGGACGGCGCTCAGCGGCGACGCGCCATCCGTGTCGATCATGGACGTGCTCGCGTGCGCCGCGGCGCGCCCCGAGGTGGACAAGATCGTCGCGGACCGCCTCGCGCGCGCGGCGGCGGTGGAGGCGTCCGCGCTGCCCCGCGCCGCCAAGGAGATCCGCGTGTCGTCCATCCTGGGGGACATGCTGCAGGCGAGCGGCGGCAAGGTGCTCGCGGCGCTGCGCGCGCACGCGGGCGGGACGTCCACGCTGCTGGAGGTGACGACGAGCGGCGCGAAGGGCAGCGCGCTCAACATTGCGCAGATCGGCGGCGTCGTGGGGCCGCAGGCGCTGGACGAGAACGCGCGCATCCCCTTCCGCGACGGCCCGCGCGGGCCGCGCACGCTGCCGTGCTTCGCGCCAGGCGACACGTCCGCGGCGGCGCGCGGGCTGGTCGTGTCGTCGTACGCCGAGGGCCTCACCGCGGACGAGTACTTTGCGCACATGATGGCGGGGCGGCTGGGCGTCGCCAAGACCGCCATCGGCACTGCCAAGAGCGGGTACATGCAGCACCGCATGGTCGTCCCGTGCATCAGCCAGGCGGCGGGGTACGACGGCTCCGTGCGCTCCGCGTCCAACGCGGTCGTGCAGCCGCACTACGGCGGCGACGACTACGACGGCACGCGGCTGGAGCGCGTGCGCCTGCCGTGGCTGGGCGCGCTCGGCGGCGTCGACGCCGCGGCTGCGGCGGCCGCGGCGGCGTGGGCGGGGCACGCGGACGGCGCC
>Ga0302196_10000169_pt1 | contig 66186 bp, 49 predicted proteins | sample II_Bog_N1_3_FD_198794 | JGI IMG/M metagenome (GOLD analysis project Ga0302196, IMG submission 198794) | Peat permafrost microbial communities from Stordalen Mire near Abisko, Sweden - II_Bog_N1_3 | ecosystem: Environmental > Terrestrial > Soil > Wetlands > Peat | place: Sweden: Abisko... | reverse complement strand
AGTCAAAGGGTTTGGATGGGGGCGGGGAGGGGGGGAAGCGCGGGGGCGGGGAAGCGGGGGAGCGCGGGGGCGGGAAAGCGGGGGAGCGTGGGGGCGGGGAAGCGGGGGAGCGCGGGGGCGGGGCTCGCTCGGGCCTTCCAATCGTGCCGGGGTGCTCGGGTCCGTCAAGGGCCTGCGGCCGCCTGCGGCGGTGCTTCGCACCCTTGACGGACCCTGCGCGCCCCGGCGGCGGGGCGGGGCCTCGAAACGAGGCGAAGGAGAGAAGAACATGCTCAAGGTTTACTACGTCGCACTCGAGATGCTGGCGGAGCTCGGGCCCGTGATCGGGCAGATCGAGAAACGAGACGTTGATCTCGCCCGGCAACTTCGGCGGGCTTCAAGCAGCGTCGCGTTGAACATGGCGGAGGGGAGCGGCTCCCGTGGCGGGATCAGGAACGCCCGCTACCGGACGGCCCTCGGGTCCGCGCGGGAGACGCGCGCTTGCCTCGATGTGGCGGCAGCGTTCGGCTACTGCCGAGCCGGGGAGAACGTCCGCGGGCGGCTCAGCATCGTCGGCGTCACGCTCTGGAAGCTCACGAAGTAGCGAGCGATCTGCTGCTGGCCGCCCGCCTCATCTGCCTCCCGAGATCAGGATCCTTTCGTTCGATCGTCTCGAAGCAAGGAGTTGGAGCGGGAGCTCGAGCGAGAGCGGGAGTCGGAGCGAGAGCGGGAGTTGGAGCGGGAGCGGGAGAACGAGATGGGAGGGGGCTCGCTCGACCCCCCCCCGCCACAAACGAAAAACGGGGAGGGCCGCCAACCACGCGACCCTCCCCGCCCCCTTCACTCCCTACCCGCCGTCACTCACGGCTTGGTCGGGTTCGGCGCCGTGCTCACGACCAGTGACGTGGTCTCTGCGGGCTCGCTCTTCGCGGGCACTGCGACCACCCCCTTGATCTTGAGCTTGGCCTTGGGACCCATCGTGTGACGGGCGGCCCTCGTCGCCTTTCCTTGTGCTGCCTTTGCGACCATCTCCGCTGGCGTCAGCGGCGAGGGCGCCTTGGTGGGCGTCTCGCCGAAGGCGCTGAGCACGGTCGGCTCCTGGCTGTAATGGAGCTGCAGATACGCCCGGAACCCCTTGATGATCGCAAGGAGGGGCGGCTGCTGCTCCGTGAAGGCCTGGAGCTTTGCTTCGTAGGTAGTCCTCGCCACCGTCACCTCGTCGTAGAGGTCGACCCAGCTCTGAAGGAGCTGGGTCAACTGCGCCGGGGTGTAGGTGTTGCCCTTGAACGCCACCTGCGTGACGTTCTGGAGCTGCTTGGCGATGCCTGCGATGAGAAAAACGACCATTGCTCGAAGCGCTGTCTTGCTCGTGGCCATGAGGGCCTCCTTCTTCTGAAGCCTCTGACCGGGCGGGATGCTCGGTCTCGTTGCGGCTTCACGGACTAAGTCGGTTGGGGAGTCGAAAAGGTGCCGGTATTTTTTTCGGCACCCCGTCGATTTCTCGAAAGCAGCCGATTTCCAGGCCTGGATGCACCCCTTCCGAAACATCCCGAGCTCCGGAGCGGCCAGGAGGACCCTGTTCCGATGCATCCCGAGCTCCGGAGCGGCCCGGAGGGCCTCCTCCCGGCCGAGAACGCGCGCCTGCTGGGCGAGAAGGGCTGCCTTCCGGCGCGGAAGGCGCGCCTGCTGGGCGAGAAGGCCCTCCTTCCGGCGCGGAACGCGCGCCTGCTGGGCGAGCAGGGCTGCCTTCCGGCGCGGAACGCGCGCCTGCTGGGCGAGAACGACCCCCTTCCGGCGCGGAAGACGCGCCTGCTGGGCGCGAAGGGCCGCCTTCCGGCGCGCCATGCGCCTGGGACGACCGGAAGAACCCCCTCCCGGTGCGGACCCTAGTTGCTCCCGCGAAAGTACCTCGCCGCCAGCGCCGTCGCGTCGAGCCCCACCTGGTGCCCCAGCCTGCGGCCCGTGAAGTCGTCCGGCTCGATGTGAATCCCGCCCCAGATGCGGGACTGCCCCGCCTCGTCCGACGCGTCGAAGTAGGACGCCCACTGCAGGCGAACCTCCTTCGAGGGCCCCCGCTCGAACGTGAGGAACGTGCCCGCGGGCGCGACGTACTCGGCGAAGCCCCCGGGGAAGTAGGGGCTCCCCGTGACCGCAGCCAGCACCTCGGCCCCCGCGCGGCTGAAGGTGCTGTGCCCCGAGATGAACGCGGGGAACGCGGGCGTCACGAAGGTGCGGCGCTGGTAGGTGATCCAGTCGACCGCGCGGACCCAGCCGGTGCCCGCCGTCTGGTGCGCGCGATCACCCGGCTCGCCGCGCCAGTCGCGGACGGCGATCTGGCCGACGAACGACGAGAGGTGCGCGTGCCGCTGCCCGGGGGCGCTGCTCTCCTTCGTGATGAGCTCGATGAGCCCCGGCACGATCGGCAGCCCGTCCGGATCGTACGCGTCGCCCTTCGGGTCCGACGACTGACCCTTGGAGCCCATCCACCGGATGAGCGAGATGGGCCGCACCGTCAGGGTCCGGCGCTTGATGTCCCACGCCGTGATGGCAGCGTCGTGCTCGGCGCCGTTCAGCGCGAGGTAGACGTGCACGTCCCAGGCGAGCGGGTCCAGGCTCGCGCCCTTGCCGAAGAGCTGGCGCTTGTTGTCGGGCGCGTCGCTCACGAGGTTCGCCATGACGTTCCAGTGGCCCGGCGGCGTCTCCGACTGGGGGCCGTCCGCCCAGAACTCGGCCATCACGCGCGCGAAGTCGGACCTCGGCACGACCTGCGGAGGGTAGGGCTGGCCCGTCACGGGGTTCTTCGGCCAGCCCTTGCCCGCGTTCGAGCCGAGGGGGTTGTTGCCGTAGGCGCCGGGCGAGACGTCGATCGTCGCCGGGTCCGACGGGTCGCCCTCGGCCGTCTTCTCGATCACCTCCACGATCCAGCGCTTCATCGCGGGACCGAGCGTCGGCGCGGGGCCGGGGTCGTGCCACGGCACCGCGTCCGACGCGCGCTTCATCGCGAACGGCGTCACGCCGCCCCAGTGCGATCCCACGTACGTCTGCACGCCCGCCGCCTGCACGATGCCGTTCTGCGTCGCGGCGACCGAGAGGTTGATGGGCTGCCATACGGCAGGCTCCTTCAGCGCGGCGCCGGGGTTGTCGTAGACGAGGGCCGGGTTCGCCGACTTGAAGGGCACGGGGTCGTTGCAGCCGCCGGCCTCGTTCGCGCCGTCGTTCGCGGTGGCCTGGATGATCTTGTGGCCGACGCGGTTGCCGAAGGCGATGGGGTCGTCCCCCGTGTCGTGCGCGTCGTTCGCGTCGTAGCCGAGGTCGCCCATGACGGCGCGCAGGCAGGCGAGCGTCGTCGCGCCTCCCACCGCGTGCTCGTAGCGGTGCGTGAGGACGTCGTAGGCCGCGTAGCTGATGGCGGTGCGCCGCGCCGCGTCCGAGTCCGCGGCGGTGTGGCGCTCATGGACGAAAACGCCCGCCGCCTTCGCGTCGTAGCCCGCCCACGCGTCCCACATCGCGGCGGAGACGTGGAAGAGGTTCCTCGCGTGCATCGTGGGCCACGGCAGGTCCCTGCGGATGGCCGCGAGGGCCTGCTCGTCCCAGCGCCGCGCGATCGACCCGGTCTTGCCCGCCGCGACGACGGCGGCGGGGCACGACGCGGCCGAGCCTCCGTCGCCCGCGGTGGCCGCCGGCATCGCCTCGAGCGCGATCTCCGGCACCGCGTCGCCGAAGTGCACGAGCATCCCGGCATCGAGCGCCGCCGTGAGGACGTTGCCGCCCGCCGACCAGACGCCCCCCGCCGGGTCGACGAAGATCGAGTGCAAGGACGACTGCACCGGCATCGGCAGCGCGTGGTTCAGGGAGTCGAACGGCCCCTTGCCGCTCTCCCGCGTGTAGATGTAGCCGCGCTCGCCGCTCGCCCAGTCGCCGTGGTCTTTTGTGGCGAAGACTCCCTGGATGAGGCCGGCCGCGGGCGGGGACGCGTCCTTGAAGCCCGCGGCCGCGCCATCCTTCGTCACGAGGACGCCGTTGCTCGCGCCGCCCACCGCGAGGACGCGGTCTCCCACGCCGTTCACCGTGAAGAGCGTCTCGGTCGTGCCGCTCGGCACGACCGTGAAGGGGGCCGAGCCCTGCCGGTGGAGGATCGTGCCGGCTGCGCCGACGACCCACACCTGGTCGCCCGAGCCCCACACCTTGAAGAACCCCGGTACCTCCTTGGTCGCGAGCTCGGGCAGGTCGCGCGGGAGCACCTCGTCTTCGAACTTCCCGGAGCGGTAGTGCCAGACGAAGCCGTTGCGCCCGGCCGCGCTTCCGACGGCGTAGAAGTCCTCTGCGCTGCTACCCCACACCCCGTAGACCGTCTGCCGCCCGAGCCCGGGCGTGGGGAGCCGCTCGAACGTCTTGCCGTCGTAGCGGAGGACCATCGCGCCGGCCCCCGACATGAGGACCGGGCCGTCCGGGAGCGCCTGCACCCACCAGAGGTCGCCCGTCTGTCCGGTCTGCAATTGCGCCCACGCCTTGCCGTCGAAGTGGAGAACGAGCGGACCGTGGCCCTTGTCGGCGCCGACCGTGTAGATGTCCGTCGGGGACCGCCCGCTCACGGACAGGAGCGCGGACGGAAGGTCGCTCCCGACGAGCTGCCACTCGAGCATCTTCGCCGCCGCGGGGGGCGCGGGCGGGTCGTGGCAGCCCATCGCGGCGGGCGCGAGGAGAGAGGACAACGCCAGTACCGAAGCCCGCACGAAGGCCGTTCTCATGAGAGGAGTCCCCAAGGTCCGAAGCGTTCGAGGTCGCTCGAACGCGACCTCCAGCGTATCCCCTCACGGGGTGTGCAGTGTAGGCGCGATCTGCACGTGGGCGATCGTGCTCGCCGTCGCGCCCGCTCGGTCGGTCACCGTGAGGGTGACGTCGAGCGGCTTGCCGAGGAACTGCACGTAGTCGATCCCCCCGGTGTCCAGCTGGTAGCGAAGTCCCGAGAGCTGGCAGGAGCCGGGGGCCGCCGGGTCGGGATCGTAGGTGAACGCGAAGGCGCTCGGCACGACGGTCGTCCCGGTGCCCGGCTGGACCCCCGTGATCTTCGTGATCGATCCCGCCTGCCGCAGGTTCTTCATCCGCACGCCGAGCCATATGTGGTGGCCCCCCTGCGAGCCGGGCTCGGCCTGGAGCACCTGCCCGTCCGCGATGGGCGCGAACGGGGCCTGACCGGAGACCGCCTCGATGGAGGGCGCGCCCCCGTCGCGCGGCTTGCAGAGGTCGGGTGCGCTCGTCGGCCAGTCCGGGGCGTACGCCTCGAGGTCCGCGGCGGAGACGACGTCGGACTGGCAGGTCCCGCGGATGCACGTGGACGGCGCCTCGCAGACGGGCCCGCTGAGCGGGCCGGGAATCTTGCTCGGGTGCGCGGGGGGCGGGTAGACGACGCAGCGCGACTCGAGCTGGACGCGGAGCAGGGGAACCTTGCCAGGCGTCGCCGTCGCGGGGAAGTGCGTCGAGGCGAGGCGGGTGATGAGCGGCGCGGGGGCCGCCGACCCGCCGAGGGCGAAGACCTGAACGTCGACGGGGGCGTCCGGGTCTCCCTCTTCGAGGAGCTTCTTCTCCCACGGCTGCGGGAAGCCCACCCGCGATCCGTGCGGCGGCAGGATCGTCTCGTCGGTCGTCGTCTTGCCGCCCACCTTGATGATGACGTGCACGCCGGAGACGATCTGCCCCATCTCGTCGCTCTGTATCCCGATGACGAGCGGCGCTCCCTCGCCCCGCCGGGAGCAGGCGCACGCGAGGATCATCGCTCCCGCGGCGACCAGGCGCGACGCGTACGCGGGGCGCGAAAAGAGGGGCCGCCGCGCGCAATCGATTCTCATCGGGAGCCCCAAGGTAGCAAGCCTCGAAGGCCGCCGCCCCATTAGGTGGATCCCGCGCCGCGCGCGGCTTCAGAGAATGCCGGCGATGAGCGCCACGCCGATGAGCACGAACACGACCGCGGCGACCTTCTGCGTGAGCGCAGGGTCGAGGAGCTTGCCGGCGCGGCTGCCCACGAAGACGGCGATCGCCGCGACGGCCCACAGCGCGAGGGTTGCCCCGGCGAACACCGTGAGCGGCGCCTTGAAGCGGGCGGCCATCGCCGCGGTGGCGAGCTGCGTGAGATCCCCCCACTCCGCCACGAACACGACCCCGAACGTCACCCACGCCGCGCGCCAGAACCCCACCGGCCCCCGCGACTCCTTGCCTTCGGTCTCGCCGTCCTCCTCCTTGCGCCGCCACATGAACCAGGCGGAGCCGAGGAACAGCGCCCCGGAGCCGATGTGCACGGCCCGCTCCGGCAGCAGGGACACGAGCGAGCCCGCGGCGATGGCGATGACGCTCTGGACCGTGAGCGCCACGGCCGCTCCGACGAACACGGGCAGCGGCTTGTGACGGGTCGCGAGGACGAGCGCCGCGAGCGCGGTCTTGTCCGGCAGCTCGGCGACGAAGATGGCGCCGAACACGTAGGCGAGCACGCGCACGTCCAGAAGCACGCCAGACCGCTACCACGACCCCAGGCTTCCCTGGGGTCGGATCCGAGGAAGAGCGCCCTACTTGGCGGGCTTGGGCGGCGCAGGCGGGGCCGGCGCGGCGGGGGGAGGAGGCGGGGGAGGAGTGTCGCTCGCGGCGCGCGGGGCCTGCTCGGCCAGCAGCTCCTGGAGGCGCTTCTCGCGCGTGGCCTCGTCGAGCCCGATGCCGAGCTTGCTCGCGTCGATCGTGAGGAGCGGCAGCTGGCCGCCGCCGTTGTAGGTCGGGAGCTTTCCGTCCCAGTGCTCGAGGGCGCGGTACTGGAGGACGACGGGGCTCATCGACAGGCGGATGATCTCGTTGGCCTTCGCCTCGGCGCGGGCGCGGATGAGCAGCGCGTCGGCGTCGCCCTCGGCCTTCTCGCGCACCGCCTCGGCCGAGCCGTGGGCCTGCGTGATGGCCTGCTCCGCCTCCGCCTTCACCTGGCGCACGCGGTTCTCGCTCTGGATCGCCGTCTGCGTCGCTTCCATCGCGCGGTTGATGGCGTCAGCCACGTTCTGCGGGAGGCGCAGCGCGCCGTTCAGCGTGAGCTGATCGATGACGAAGCCGTCCTTGCCGAGCACCTCGCGGCACTTCTGCGTGACCTCCGCGAGCATCTTCGACTTGCCCGCGCCGTACACGTCCTGCACCGGCATCTTGGAGGCCACGTCGTTGAAGGCCTCGCGCACCGTGTTGCGCACGTAGCCGTCGGCGAGTGCCATCATGTCGTTCTGGCGGAAGCGCCCGTAGAGCTTGGGCGCGAGGGCCGGGTCGATGTGGAACGACAGCCCGATGTCGGCGTTCACGTTCACGCCTTCGGCCGAGGAGAACGTGATCGACTCGTCGATGGGGCGCCCCTCGTGCGGGTTGGCCGACCACACGACGTTCTGCACGCTCGTGGGGAAGATGATGATCTGCTCCGTGATCGGGTTGTAGACGACCCACCCGGTCACCACGGGCATGTCCTGCACGCCGCGGTCGCTGCCTGCGAGCTTCACCGCGATGCCGACGTGGCCGGCGTCCACGCGCGTGGTCGTCGAGCAACCCGCGAAGGCGACGAGCGCCACGACGAAGGCGAACAGGAAGAGCCGCCTCGCGCCTCGCACCGCCGACCCCGCGTCGAACCCCGAACCGAACCCTGTCGCCATGATGTTCTCTTTCCTTCTCGGACCGAGGGCAGCCAACCTGAACGGCGTGCCTCCGGTGCGAATCGTGCCGGTGGACCGCCTAGGCGCCGCCGACGTGGCCCTTGTACCCCAGCGCGCTGAAAGCCGCTGCGATAGCGACGCCGAGGACGACGAAGAGCCCGGTCCAGAACTTGGCGTCGCTCGACCCGTTCAGCCACGGCCGAAAGATGGCGATGGCGCTGACCTCGAGCGCGACGAGCGCTACCGCGAGCCCCGGCCGCGCCCGACGCCGCGAGGCGAGCTCCGCCCGCAGGCGGACGTTCTCCGCGCGTAGGGACTCGACTTCGCTGCGGTACGGGGATTCCATGTCGCTACCAAGGTAGGGATGATGCGGGGGCTGTCCAGGCGAACGCTCCCGGGACGCCGTCCGGGTTAATCGCCGCGCCGGATCGGGTGGCACTATAGTGCCGGCGTGCCCGTCCCCGAGTCCCTGTCGTCCGTGCTCAATTACATCTGGGTCGCCGTCATCGTCGGCGTCGTGGCTGCCGCCTCGTACCACGGGTTCCAGGTCGAGCGCGCGGGGACCGTCGGCTTCTGGCTCTGGGTGGGCACCCCGCTGGTCGTGCTCGCCACCCTCGGCGCCGCGCGCGCCTACCGCGACGGCGAGCTCCGCGGCTGGCTCCGCCCGATCTGGGGCGATGCGACGCGCGGCCTCGTCTCCGCGGCGGCGCTCGTCCTCGCGGCCATCGCGTTCGTGCACGTCGTCGCGCCGGTGGGCACGTCGCGGGAGAGCTGGATCGCCCGTATCTACCTCCAGCTCGGCGACCCCACGATGCTGCACAAGAAGGCGGCGCTGCTCGCGGTCGCGGTCTTCACGGTCGTGGCGGCGGAGGAGATCCTGTGGCGCGGCCTCGTGACGACCCTCCTCGCGGAGAAGATAGGCTCGCGCAGCGCGTGGATCGTGAGCGCCCTTCTCTACGCGCTCGCGAGCGTTCCGACGGCGTGGGCGCTCCGCGACCCCGAGGCCGGCCTGAACCCCATGCTGCCCATCGCGTCGCTCGGCGTCGGTCTCGTCTGGGGAGGCATGGGGCGGGTCACGGGTCGGCTCACGCCCGCCATCCTCTCGCACGCCGCGTTCGACTGGTGCGTCATCGTCGTGTTCCGGCTCTGGGGGCCGAGCCTCTAGGGGGCGATGGACGCCAACGATCTGGCGACGCTGCTCGGCAGCACGTACCCGGCGCTCGTCCCCCTCATCGAGGCGCGCCCCGAGGACGTCTCCGCCGTCGCGCGCGGCATCCGCACGGCGCGCGACGCCAAGACCTACCGCCGCATCGCCGCCCAGCTCGTCCCGGACCTGACGGACGCCGAGGGCGTCCGCCGCGGCCTGCGCGTGTTCGCGCGGAGGGAGAAGATGCGCGTCGCCGCGCGGGAGCTGCTGCTCAACGCGGGGAGCGACGTGGACGTCACGTCGCGGGAGCTCTCGGACCTCGCCGACGCGTGCATGACGACCGCGCTCGCCGAATCGCTCGCCTGGGCGTCCAGCCGCTTCGGCACCGCCGAGGGTGAGAACGGAGAGAAGGTCCCCTTCGCCGTCATCGGGATGGGCAAGCTCGGCGGCAGAGAGCTCAACGCGGGCAGCGACGTCGACCTGATGCTCTTCTACGAGACGGACGAGGGCCGGGTCGTCAAGGACGGCAACGTCGCCCCGCAGACGCTGAACGAGTACTTCGCGCGCGTCGCCCAGCGGTTCATCGCGACGCTCGAGGAGCCCACCGAGGACGGCATCGTGTGGCGCGTGGACATGCGCCTTCGGCCGGAGGGGTCACGGGGGCCGCTCGTGAACGCGCTCGCTTCGACCGAGCGCTACTACGAGACGTGGGGGCGCACATGGGAGCGTGCCGCGCTCGTCCGTGCTCGTCCCTGCGCGGGAGACCTCACCTTCGGCAAGACCCTGCTCGACGCGCTGGCTCCCTTCGTGTGGCGGCGCGCCGTCGACCCGCGCATCGCCGTCGAGATGATCGCGCTCGTGGCCCGGGCGCGCGCGGAGGGCAACGTCGACCCTACCTACGATCTGAAGCTGGGGCCCGGAGGGATTCGCGAGGCCGAGTTCTTCGTCCAGTCGCTCCAGCTCATCTGGGGAGGCCGGGACCCGTCCGTGCGGAGCGCCAACACGCTCGCAGCTCTGCGCAAGCTCCGGGCGCGAGGGCTCGTGACCGACCGCGAAGGACGGGAGATGGCGGATGCCTATCTCGCGCTGCGCCGCCTCGAGCACCGCGTGCAGTTCGCGACGGGCCTCCAGACGCACACGCTCCCGTCGTCGGGAGCCATCCTGGAAGGGATCGCTCGCTCGCTCGCGTTCGCGTCGGGGCAGGATCTGCTCACGGACCTCGAGCGCACGCGGCACAACGTGAGCACGCGCCTGGCAGCGCTCCTGGAGGGGCCCGGAGGGGATGGCGGGGATGCCGACGCGGACGCGAAGGAGGGCCCTGCGAGCGAGGCGCGGCTCGGACGCGAGAGGCTCGAGGCCGCGCTCGATGCCGCCGACGAGGCCGGCGTGATGACGTGGCTAGGGACCCAGCCGCACGTGAGCGCCTCGCCCGACCTGGCCCGGCACTTGCTCGCGCTGGCGCGCAGGCCGGACTCGCTGCTCGGGGCGACGACGCGTGACAAGTTCCCCGGGCTCGCCCCCGTCCTCCTCGCCGCGCTCCTCGACGCCGCCGACCCGGAGCAGGCGACGCGCTTCACGGCCACGCTCTTCGCGCGCCTCGCGACTCCGACGGTCTACGCGCGCGCGCTGGCAGAGGACCCGCGGGCCACGCGCAGGCTCGCCGGTCTCTTCGGGGCGAGCGCCTTCCTCGGGGAATCCATCGTGGGGCACCCGGAGCTCGCCGACCGTCTGCTCTTCGGTCGGGGCGCGCCCGACCCCGAGGGTGCTGAGCGCGCCGTTGCCGAGGAGCTCGCCGGCCTCGCCGAGGACGAGCAGGATCCCGACTCGTTCGTGGGGGCCCTGCGGCGCGCGAAGGGGCGCGTCCTCATGGAGGTCGGGCTCGCCGACCTCGCGGGCGATCTATCCACCCGCGGCTGCACGCTGGCCTTGTCGGCGCTGGCGGACGCGACGCTCGAGCACGCGACGCGCTTCGCGCTGCGCGAGAAGGGGCTCTCGCTCGGGCTCGCCGTCATCGCGATGGGCAAGCTCGGCGGACGGGAGATCGGCTACGGGTCCGACCTCGACCTCTTCTTCGTCTACGACGACGACCTGGCCATCGACGACGACAGCTCCGAGCGCTTCATCCGGATCGCGCAGCGTGTGCTCCGGCTCGTCAGCACGCCCCACGGCGACGGCTCGGGCTACGAGCTCGATACCCGCCTCCGGCCGTCGGGCAACCAGGGCCTGCTCGTCGTCTCGCGCGACGCCTTCGCGCGCTACCACGCCGAAGCCGGCGCGGGTGACGGCCCGACGCAGGCAGCGGACTGGGAGCGGCAGGCGCTCCTCAAGGCGCGGTTCTGCGCGGGCGACGCCGGGCTCGGCGCGCGGGTCATCGCCATCGCGCAGTCTGCCGCGTACGACCGCGGCGCTCCGCCGCCGGAGCGCGTGCATCACCTCCGTATGCGGATGGAGCGCGAGCTCGCCGGGGAGCGGCGCGACGGCAACAAGCCGGGCAGGGCCCGCTACGACCTGAAGCTCGGGAAGGGCGGCATCGTCGACGTGGAGTTCGCCGTCCAGTGGCTCCAGATGAAGCACGGCAGCGACGCCCGGGTACGCACGACCGAGACCGAGACGGCCCTGGGCGCGCTCGAGGCGTGCGGCTACCTCGACGGCGCGCTCGCGGCGCAGCTCCGGGAAGGGTACCGCTTCCTCCGGCGGCTCGAGCAGCGGCTGCGCGTGCTCCACGGGACGAGCGCGCAGCTCCTCGAGGAGGGTGCGCCCGGGCTCTCGCCGCTCGCGCGCCGCATGGGGATGCGGGCGGGAGCGACGGGAGACGTCGCCGCGGCGCTGCTCGCCCGCTACGGGGCCGTCACCGAGGAGGTGCGGGCTGCGTACCTGTCCGTGCTGGGGCTCCGGGGCTGAGCCTCGGAGGCGCGGCTCGGGTACGATGAGCACCGTGCGTGTCGACACGATCGCCGGGATGCTCGTGGTGTTCGTCGTGGCCGGAGCCCTCTCCGCGCTCGTCGAGCGCCGCTGGCACGCGCTGTCGCGGGCTCCGTACTTCGCCCGTTCGCGCCTGACCGACTGGGTCTACTGGCCGTTCACTGCCTTCGTCACGGGCAACCTCACGCGCCTCGTCACGCTGGGAGCGCTCGGGTGCGTCGTCTTCGCGCTCGGCTACCGCGGCGCGCCACGGGGGCTCCTCGCGTGGCTCGAGACCGACCGCAGGTTTGGCCTCGGGTGGCTTCCCGCTCCAGCGCAGTTCTTCATCGCCCTCTGCGTCGGAGACTTCGTCAACTACTGGAACCACCGCCTGCGCCACACCCGCTGGCTCTGGCCCTTCCACGCGGTCCATCACGCCCCGCGCACGCTCGACTGGCTCGCCGCGTCGTGGATGCACCCCGTGGACGATCTCTTGGACAACGTCGGCGTGGGCCTCGTGCTGCTGGCCATCGGCACGTCACCGTCCGTGTGGCTCGCCACCGGACCATTCTTCTTCTTCTTCAACATGTGGCTTCACGCGAACCTGTCCTGGCGATGCGGCCCGCTCGCGTACGTCATCGCGACGCCGGCCTTCCACCGCTGGCACCACGCCGAGGGGCCGTCGGCGAGGCCGTGCAACTTCGCCGACTTCCTGCCGCTCTGGGACCTGCTCTTCGGGACGTTTCACCTGCCCGACGGACTTCCCTCGTCCGTCGGGCCCGGCGACACGCCTGTCCCAGCCGGTCTCCTCGCCCAGCTCGCGTTCCCCTTCCGGCGAAGGCGCGCCGCGCAGCCGTCAAGCCACAGGGCTCTGGGTCGAAGTCAGCAGTCCGTCTGACCGAGGCACCCGGCGAGGTCTCCGACCGGGATGCAGTACCAGCCTTGCGAGCACTGTCCGGGCTCGTAGCCGTAAGCGGAGCACGGGTAGACGCACGAGCTGTTCGGAGGCGTCGCGCCGGTGCCGCTGTCGTCGCCAGGGCCGGCGTCCTCGCTGGACCCGGCGTCGTCGCCACCGTTGCCGGTTCCCGCGTCCGCTGCGGCGTCGTCGCCCGTTCCGGTCCCCACGTCCCCGCCGGCGTTGCCTGCCCCCGCGTCCGAGCCGCCCCCTCCGGCTCCGGCGTCTCCCGCGCCGCCGTTCGCGTCGATGAAGGGCTGGATCCAGGAGGCCGAAAGGTCCACGCGGGTGCTGCTCCCGTAGTCGACGCAGCCCTCCTCGCCGAACGATGTAATGCCGACGATGACGCTCTGGCCGTTGATGGTCATGAACGAGGGACCGCCCGAGTCTCCCTGGCACGTCGTCTGGCCTGGCCCTCCGATGTCGACGACCCCTTGCTCGAGGTTCGCAACGGTCGTGTGGAGGTCTCGCTTGGTGCCTGCACCCGTGCCGGCCGCCCCGTCGTCGTTGCCGTAGCCGACGACGTACACGGCACCGCCGATCATCGAGCTCGTCAGCGGCGTCGTGTTGATGGCGAGCGGCGCGACGGTCGCGTCCTGGCCCAGGATCAGCACGGCCGCGTCGTGTCCGGCCGCGATGTTGTTGGTCACCATGTACTGGGGGTCGTGATCGAAGGAGACGACGTCGACGTACGCCGAGGCGGGTGCGGTGCTCTCGTCGTTCGCGAACAGGACCTGAAACTTCGTAGTCGCGGTCGCGTCCTCGACGCAGTGCGCCGCCGTCAGGACGACCCGCTTGGCGATGACCGACCCGGTGCACCACCAACCGGTCCCCGATGCATCATCCTGCGCGGACACGAGCACCACCGCCGGATCGCCGGTGTCTTCGTTTCCGCCAACGATCGCGCCTCCGGTGGAGCCGATCGTGCCGTCACGAGACGATTTGTTCGAGCACGCAAGAAGAGTGACCAGGCAAAGAATCGATGTCGCGGTAGTTCGTCGCATTGAGGCGCCTCCGGGCCCGGCGCTCAGCACGATCCGAGCCAGCGTGAGGGGCGCGCCTCAGCGCCGACGGGTGCGTTTCAGGGGCGTCGCACGGTCCGCGGGGCTCGCGTCCCGGAAGCAGAGCAGCTCGAGCTGTGCGAGCAACCACCGGTGCGCGGGCCCGAACGTCGTGTCGCGGCGGTAAACGGCGGACAGGTAGAGCTGGTGCTCCTCTTCACCCCACGCTGCCGGCCGGATGGCGACGAGCGCGCCCGATTGCAGGTCGTCCTCGGCGAGGTTCCACGGGAGGTTTCCCCAGCCGAGGTTCGCGCGGAGCATCGCGTGCTTGGTCGTGAGATCGGCCACGCGCCACGTTCGCGGCGACAGCACGCCCTGGTCGGGCGTACCCGAAACGGCGCGCTCGGAGAGCACGATCTGCACGGCGTCCACCAGGCGGGCTGTCGGGATCTCGCCTTTGTAGGACGCGAGAGGATGGAGGGGCCCCGTCACGGGGACCATGCGTATCGGCGCCAGCACCTTGCGCTCGAGCCCCGCGACGACGCCGTGCGGGCTCACCACGCCCAGCGTGGCTGCGCCGCTGAGCACGCGCTCCGCGACGGCCGACATCACCTGCGTGTCCACACGAAGGTCGACCGAAGGAAACTCCTTGGCAAACTGGGCGCAGAGCTCCACGAGCGCGCTCAGCGGGAAAATGGCGTCCACGCAGAGCGAGACCGAGCCCTCGAGGCCGAGGACCATCCCGGCCGCGAGCCGCCGCAGGGCGTCGACCTCCTCGAGCACCCGGCGGGTGGCTGCGAGGACGGCCTGCCCCTGATCGGTCAGCTTGGCGATCTTCGTCGTCCGGTCGAAGAGGGGAACGCCGAGCTGGTTCTCCAGGTTCGCCATCGCGCTGCTGATCGCGGACTGGACCCGCTGGAGCTTGCGCGCGGCAGCGGAGAAGCTCCCCTCCTCGACGACGGCAGCGAACGCGCGGAGCTGATCCAGGGTGACGGGGTCGAGCATCGGGCGACCATCTTACGCACCGATGACACAGTTCGATCAATTGCCCATTCACAAGATGATGCACCGGTCCCATGATCGAGGGGCTTCAACGAAAGGCGCGAGGAAGAAACATGATGACGATTCGATCCGCGGAAGAGCGTGGGCATGCGGACCACGGTTGGCTCGACTCGCACCACACGTTCTCGTTTGCCAACTACTACGACCCCGCGCACATGGGCTTCCGGGCCCTTCGGGTCATCAACGAGGACCGCGTCCAGCCCGGTCAGGGCTTCGGGACCCACCCTCACCGTGACATGGAGATCCTCTCCTACGTGCTCGAGGGCGCGCTCGAGCACAAGGACTCGATGGGCACGGGCTCGGTCATTCGCCCGGACGACGTTCAGCGGATGAGCGCGGGCACAGGCGTGACCCACAGCGAGTTCAACGCCTCGAAGACGGACCTCGTCCACTTTCTCCAGATATGGCTCGTGCCCGCCAAGCAGGGGATCCGGCCGGGCTACGAGCAGAAGGCGTTCGGTCGTGCCGAAAAGCTCGGGAGGCTCCGTGTCGTTGCGTCGCCCGACGGCCGGGACGGCAGCGTCACCATACACACGGACGCGATCGTGTATGCGGGCCTGTTCGAGGAAGGTCAGAAGGCCGAGCTGCCCATCGCCCCCGGTCGGAGCGTGTGGGTCCACGTTGCCCGCGGAACGGTCAAGGTCAACGGGCGAGATCTGAAGGCTGGCGACGCGGCGGCCATCCAGCAGGAGGAGCTCGTCCGGATCGAGGGGGTTCGTGCGGGAGAGGTACTCGTATTCAATCTCGCCTGAGGAGATGATTGAGCGCTGGTCAACCGGCGCCGCGGTGGTAATCAAGATGGGGATGAAGCTCCGCATCGAATACTGCGCGGCCTGAGGCTACAGGCCCAGGGCGGCCGGTCTGGCTGCCGCAATCAAGCAGAGCACGGGAGCTGACACCGATCTCGTCGAGGGCGCCCGGGGCGCATTCGAGGTCTTCAAGGACGGGCGCCTGGTCTTCTCGAAACTCCGCCTCGGTCGCTTCCCCGGCTCGAACGAGGAGGTGCTCACCGCGCTGGACGACTGATCGCACGCCCGTTGCTGAATGGGTCGTCGCGACCCAAGCCGTTTCGTCCCTTTCGGGTCGATGACGAAACAACGGCGACCGCGGGCTGTCTGTCCGTGCGGAAGGTGCCCCAATGCGTCCTCTAGTCGTAACGTGCCTCGCCCTCGGGGCATGCGCCGCGCCCCTCTACCCGCGCGGGCAGGTCGCCCACGCTCCCCCGCCAGAAGCGCTCGCCCTCGATCTCTCGCACCGAGCTTGCGACCGCATCCACGCCGACGCGCTTCCGGCGCGCGTCTCCGGCGACCGCCAGGGGTCCGCGGTCGCCCTCGTGCGCAGCGGCGCTCGCCTGCTCGCGTACGTCGCGGACGCCGATAGCCGGTCGATCCACACCGTCTCGGTGGACGGGCACCGCGAGCTCGTGCGCACTCGCCTCAATGGGACGCCGCGTGAGATCCTCGTGCTCGCCGACGGACGCGTCGTCACGACGCTCGCAGACCGTGCTCGGTTCGCGGTCCTCGAGCCGGACGTCGACCCCGACGCGCCGTTGGCTCTTCTCTGCGAGAGAGACGCGCCCTCCGAGCCATCGGGACTTGCGCTCTCCCCGGACGACGGGAAGCTCCTCGTCACGAGCTCTTGGGGCCGCGCGCTGTCCGTCTTCGACGCGGGAACCTTCACGGAACAGAGGACGCTCTCCCTGCCCCGCGACCCCCGGAGCGTTCTGGTCGACGCCGCCGGCGTCGCCTTCGTCAGCCACCTCGTGGGAGCGAAGATGAGCGTGGTCGACCTGAAGGACCCGACGTCGCAGCCGTCCCTCGTGGACCTCGCGGTTCGCAAGTCCTCTCCTCTTGCGTCGCTCGGTGACAAGCTCGCGATGCGCACCGGCTCGCAGGGCTACGCGCTGGCGAAGGTAGGTCTCCCGGCGAACGTGGCCGGTGCCGCGGGCCTGGAGCGAGTCCTCGCGCCCATGGTGAGCGTCGATCCGGGCGACCCGGTCCATGACAGGGCGATGTACTACGGGCCTCCTTTCGACGGCGTGCCCAAGGAGTCGCCCATCGTGAGCGTCGTCGACCCCGCGGCCAAGCAGACCCTGAGCAAGTTTCTCCTCGCCACCACGGGCGGCAAGGTCGCTGGCAAGTGCCTCCTGCCCCGCGCCGCCGCGGTGCGCGCGAAGACCGCGAGCCTCCTCGTCGCATGCGCGGGGACGGACGCGCTGCTCGAGCTGGACGCGCTCGCCGTCGACCCGTTTCGCGCCGAGCGCCGACGGTTCAGCGTTCCGGCCGGGCCCGAGGGGGTTGCCGTCGACGACGCCACGGGCACCGCGGTCATCTTCTCGCAGCTCGGCGCCGCGCTCACCGTGATTCACCTCGATCCGATCGAGCCCAGTCCCGCTGCGGAGGCCTCCCGCGATGCCGGCCCCGTGCCGACCACGCCCGAGTCCATTGCGCTCGACTACCATCCCGCTCCGGCCCTCGACGCCGTCGCCCGGGGGCGCGCGCTCTTCTACCGCACCGACGACGCACGCATCGCCGACGACGGGCTGGCGTGCGCGAGCTGCCACATCGACGGTCGGGATGACGCCATCACATGGTCCACGCTCCTCGGCGCACGGCAGACACCGATGCTCGCGGGCAGGCTGGAGGGGGCCGCTCCGTACGGGTGGGAGGGCAAGCGAGCGACGTTGCCAGCGTACATCTCCTCGACGATTGGTAACCTCGGTGGCTCGGGTCTGACGGCATCGGAGCTCGACGAGCTGGCCGAGTACCTGCTCGTCGCTCCCGGGCCGCCCGACGATGCAAGCGCGGATGCTCGCCTCGTTCGGCGCGGGCACGAGCTCTTCGACAGCACCGAACAGGGGTGCGGTGGCTGCCACGTCAACGGCGAGGCCACCGACGGGACGACCCACGACGTGGACCCTTCCCGCGAGGCATTCGATACCCCGACGCTCCGCTTCATCCGCGGCTCCGCTCCCTATTTCCACGACGGTCGTTACCCGACGCTCGAGGCGTTGCTGTCCGACCCGGGCAGCCGGATGGGCCACTCTGCGGCCCTCCCCGAGGCCGACCGGGCCGCGCTGGTGGCCTACCTGCGAACTCTATGAGGCCCGCGGTCGCTGTCGGTCTCCTTCTGACCGCGGGCTGCGCGGCGGGCCAGCCGGGTTCGCGGATGGCGCTCGGCGCGGCGGCTGCGTCAGGCTCCGTCGCGTCTGCGGCACTCTCGCAGTCGCGGGATCTTCCGCCCGATCCGCCGCCCGCGAGCCCCCTGATGTCCCTCGAGCGCAACCCGGCCAGCGGGGGCGACGGCCCCATCCCCCCGCGGACGGTCCACTTCGATGTCGATGCGCTTCCCGTCGCGTCCTGGGGACCGCCGACGAAGCGGGACGGCTTCTTCGTCCGGAGGGAGCCGCACGGCTATCTGCTCACGACTCGGTCGGAGATCTTTGCAGAGGTCGTGATCTCGCAGCCCGGCAATCCATTCATCGCCTTCACCGGCGGCAGCTTCGGCGCGGGCGCACCTCCCACGTGTGCTCCCGCGGTCCACTCCGGAGCCACGGTGCCGACCCACTGGACCGGATTCGGCGCCCGAGGGTGGACCGATGAGGGGATCGACGTCGAGATGGGTCGAGGAACCTTCGACCTCGCGACGTGCAACGCTACCCCGCTCGACTCGCTGTCGGTGCGAGGCAAAGCCATCGTGCCCGGGTACGTGTACGGCGTCGTCGTGCGCAAGCTGGGCGATACCGTGCTGGCGCCGGGTGAGTCGTCGAGGGACGAGCTCGTGCTCTTTCTCCCGCGCGGCACCTTCGTCTCGGCCACGGGGGATCCGAACGTCCCCCTGAACGCGGCCGCCACGGGGACGTTCACGCGTCTCACGTTCCCGCTCGAACGGGGCAATGCGGGGTCGGCGAGCGTGACGGTCACTCCGGCGGCGCTCGGACTGTGGGGCGAGCTGCGCCGCACCGGACGCCCGGTCTGGTCGTTCCAAGAGCCGCCGGAGCGCCACGACGATCTGGTCGTGGCCATCGACGTGGCCTGCCAAGGCCAGGCAAGGAGCGGTTCGGTGTCGATCGCGCTTGCTCGCCGCGTGGACGCAAAGCCGTACGCGGCCATCCTCGCCGCAAATCCCCAAAGGTGACCCCGGTTCGTTAGACTCACGGCAATGCCTCGTCGGTCCCGGCTCGCCCTCGTGTCTCGCCTCGCAGTTCTCGCCGTCGGGTTTGCTGCCCCCGCGTGCGAGCACGAGACGGTCGCGCCGATCTCCGCACCGCCTCCTCGCGAGTCGCGGCTCGTGTCGGCCGATGCGCCGAGCTCCGTCCAGTATGTGGTCGGGGACCCCATTGCGGGGAGTGGCCTCTCCACCGTCGCGCTCGACGACGAGGAGACCGGCATCATCCTCGATGGCCGCAGGCTCGTCGCGCGCGGCGCTGCCACGCGGTCGTCGAGCGACGTCGCGGTACCCCCCATCGTCGCGGTCGACCGGATCCCACCGTTTCTCGGGCGAGGGTTTCTCTTCCGCAACCGCGCCGCCATCTACTCGAGCGACAGCTTCGATGGTCCGCTCCGTCCCCTCGCGAGCGTTCCCGCCGAGATCTACTCGATCTCCTTCGGCCCCAGGGGCGCCCTGGTGCGTGCCACCGATGGGGAGCGCTGGATGATCGATGTTGCCACGGGCGATCGCATGGCGGTTTCGCCCCCGGCAGTGGTCGACGTCGCCGCCCTGCCAGACGGGAGGGCGGCGGCGATCCTGGAGGGGGGCGGGGCGCTCGTGTCGACCGACGCGGGGCTGCACTGGCGAGACGTCAGCGCGCAGCTGTCCGGCCGCGTCGCGACGGTCTTCGCCCGGGCTGCTCCGGAGCCAGGGCTGTGGATCACCCAGACGGCTGCGCCCACGCTGCGGATAGAGCCGGGCGGAAAGCTCGCGGCGTTCGACGGCGATGTCGAGAGCGCCCCGCCGCCGCGCGTCTCGGATCCGCGCTGGCGTGCGCCGGAGCCGCCCATCCGGCATGCGCTGAGGTGCGGCGCGCCGCTCGATGCGAACACGGCGGTGGTCGTCGTCGACGGCGACATCGTGAGGCTCAACCTCGCGACCGGGGCGCTCGTCTCCGTCACGCCGGGTCGGCTCCCTCCCGAATCGGATTGCGAGGCTGTTCGCACACCCGACGACCTGCTGTTCGTCTGCCGCAAGAGCTCGGGCGAACAGTACGTAGTTTCGCACGTGCTCGGCGAGAAGACGCCCCTCATCGAGCAGACGTTTGCGGCCGCCGGTCGGATGTACGCGACGGACGACGGCCGACTAGCCTTCGGCGGCCCTTGCTCGGGAGCCCGTCCGTCGCCGCTCATCGTCTGCGTGCGTGGAATGTCGGGCTGGCGTGAGTACAACCTCGAGGCAGTGGCCACGGACGGCGGCGCGCAGGGGACGGCGGCGATGGCGCCGTTCGGGGCAGGTACGATCATCCAGTGGGTGCCACGCGCCGACGGGGGCGTCGTCGGCGTCGTGGGCGGCGCCACACCGGGCACGATCGACGCTGCAACGTGGGAAGCTCACACGTGGGCCGTCGACGCTCTCCCTGCCGAGGTACGCGGCGCGCTTGCGCAGGTGCGCCACCCCGTCGCGCGCAAGGGGGATGAGCTCGTCGATCGCTCGTGGACGATGACGCCCTCGGGCGGCCTTCGCGCGTGGTTGCCGAGCGGTCACGCGATCGAGGCGGCAGCGGACGGTACCGTGACGCTCTCGCCGTTCACCTTCGATCGCACCGTCACCATGGGCGCCTTTGGCATGGCGTCGTCGAAGGGGGAGCGACTCTGGCAGTCGCTCGATCACGGCGTGAGCTGGAGCGAGGTGCTGGCGCCGCCGCTGGGCCTTCACGCAGGAGGTCTCAAGATCCGTGCGTGCTCGTCCGTGGGTTGCGACCTCAGCTCCTGGTATCGCATCGGTTGGGCTGCGACTCCTCCCGTCGCACCATTTCCGCTGGCTACCGTGTCTGTTCCGGCCAGGGTTGCCCGTCCCGAGCTGCCGCGGCTCGTTTGCAAGGCGGCCGGTGAGGCGCACTCGCTCTCGCTTCCGCGCGGCGACCGGAGTCCGGAGGACTTCGGCATCGGAGCGATGAAGCTGCCGATCACCAGCACCGACAACCAGGTCCGGCTGCTCTTCGATAGGCGCGGCGCGAACCCGGCCCACGCTTCCAATCTGTCCCAGAGCTCCGACTACTACACCGCGCCGCGCGCGCTCCTCTACGGAACCGCCGTGGATCTAGAGCACAACGCGCTCGCTGCGCGCCGCCAGGTTGCGTTCGTCGCACCGTTCGACTCGGGCGCCACGCTCCGGAGGACGAGCTTCGGCGTTGCCGAGCTCGTCGCGGCCGGTCGGTCCATCGGCATGCAGACGAGCGACGTCCTGGGCGAGGACCCTACTGCCGTCGTCGGCTTTGCGCCTGTCGCCTCGTTCGACCCCGCCGGTACGGGCGACGTCGTCTTCTTCGGGACGACGGGGGCGGTCGGTGTCCTGCGGGCGAACCCGAGTGGTAGCGTGAAGCAGCGCATCGCGATGCACGGCACGCACGGCGAGACGTTCGAGCCCGTGAGCGCCGTCGCCACCACTGCCGACGAGGTCGCGATCCTCGGTCTCGACTCGAGCGGCGTGGGGCACGTCATCAAGCTGGGCGCGACGGGCGTGAGCGATCTGTTCGATGCGCCGTCCCCGCCTTCGCCAGCGCTCTACCCGGCCAACGTCGATGCGCTCGCCCTCGGGCCGCGCGGTGATGTGGCACTCGTGCGGACCCCGTCGGGTCGGGATCCGCCGACCGCGGACGACCCAGCGCTTCTCCTCGTGCCGGGCGCCGCTCCGGTGGCGCTGGCGCCTTGGTCCACCCTCACGAATGCGGCGGATGACGCCTGCAAGAACGACACGGGAGGGTGGCGCACGGTCGTGCGAACGATCGGCCCTTGGCTTCGGCTGGTCGGTGCCGAACCGGAGCCGGACGACGACGCGCCGATGCTCGCCCGCGTGCGTTGGAGCGACAAGCACGTCTGTCTCGAGGCGGTCGAGCTGCGCGCAGCCGACACGCCCGTCGGGGGGGATGTGACGATCGAGACCTGGATGGTCGCCCACCTGACGTCCCCAACGACGGCAGGGAAAGTTGCAGTCGTGCCGGGAACGGAGGTCCGGCAACCGATGACGTGCGTGCTTCGCTGAGCGGAGAGCCGTTCGGAGGCTACTTGCAGGTCGTCGTGCCGTTGCCGCTCCCGTCGTCCTGGCACGTCATGGGCGCGCAGCAGGGGCCGTCATCGCACGTCTCCTCATCGCCCCCGCACGTTCCGCAGCTGCTGCAGTCGTCGTTGCAGCAGTTTCCCCCTCCGCTGCAGTCTTCCCCGTCCGCGAGGCACATGGCGGAGTCTGCCGCGTCCGGATCCCCCGGGGGGGCGTCGGAGCTCGAGTCGTCGGTGCTGCTGTCCCGGGCGCTCGGACCGCCTTCGGAGGCCGGGCCGCCGTCGCGGTTCTGCTGCATTCCACCGCCTCCGCCTCCGCCTCCTCCGCCTCCACTATCTCCGGCTCCGCCACCACCACCTCCTCCGCTGCCAGGGGCAGTTCCTCCACCGGAGTCCTTGTTCGTGCTCCCATCCGAGCCGCCGTCGACCGGGCTGGTGCCGCCCGTTCCGCCCACCACGCACGTCCCCGCCGCGCAGGTGAGTGAGCAGCAATCGCCTGGCCCGGTGCACGCCTGGGCGTCCGCTTTGCACGTGGAGCCGGCTCCGCCGCACGTCCCCCCGTTGCAGTCCTTGTTGCAACAGTCCGCGGCGGTGGTGCAGGTGGTGCCGTCGGCCTTGCAGCTTGGCGCTACGCAGGCGGATTTGGTACACGCCCCGGTGCAGCATTCGGCCGCCGACGTGCAGGCCGTACCGGTCGACCGGCAACTCGTGCTCTCACCTTCGCAGACTCCCCCGGAGCACGAGCTCGTGCAGCAGTCGCTGTAGGAGGCGCACGTCTGTCCGGGCGCAGCACACATGGCCGGCCCTCCGTCCGCGACGGTGCTCTTTTGCTGGGCGGTGTCGGTATTCGGCGACGTGGCGCAACCAGCGAAGGCGATGACGAGCGGAAGCAACCCTGCGAGCAGCGAGAGAGGTCGGATGCGCATTGCCATCGATTGAGCAAGGGCCGTACCGCGCCGAATCGGCGCCTTTGCTGGGATATGAGGGCAGGACGTCGTCACGGCATGGATCGGGGGTGCTTCTGTTCGCCCCGGAAACGGTGCCGGGCGAGTTCGGCTGCGAATGGACTATTGAGGCCCCAGCGCTCGGCGCCTCCAAAGGAAACGGGAGGTTGCGGGCGGCGCACCGGGTCTTCCAGGCAGCGTCCTGCGAGCCTCTTCTTGGAGGCACCACCCCTGGTGGGGCGACGGCTCACACGGAGGCACACCGCGTCGTCACGTCGGGTGACGGCAGCACGAACCGGGAACATCTGCGTACAAGCGAGGTCGCACCCAGGCGACCTCCGCTGCCTCGCCTTCGAGGTCCGGGGTCGTTGCCGATTCATTGCCGCCCACCCGAGGACTACCCTCGTCATCCCATGGCCCATTCCCGCTCGTCGCGTCATGCTCCCGCCGTTTCGGTGGCGGGTTTCGCAGCTCTCCTCGCGCTCCTCTCGCCGGCAGGCCCGGCGGGTTGCCGCGGGGACGGTCGCCAGCTCGATCCTCGCAGCCAGACGCACGGCGAGGTGCGCGCCGTGCGAAGGGGGGTGCGGGTGCTTCCTCCAGGCGAGGGCGAGCGCGCTCCGTACGCACGTGAGCGGCTTGCGGACGGGGCGCGGGTCTCGGTCGACGAAGGAGGGCTCGCGTGGCTCCGCCGCGATGGCGGCGCGACGGTCCTGGTGGCGGGCCCGGCGCACTTCACGTTTCGTACGGCATCGCTGGAGGTGACGGACGGTCGCCTCTTCGTCGACACGCTCTCGGGGGCGACAGCGGAGGTCATCACGCCGGCCGGCCCACTTCACCTCTCCGGTGTTCGCGCCAGCCTTGACGTGTCCGACGGCACCTCCCAGCACGGCCCGCCGGTGACCGCCGCGTACGTGCTCCGTGGCGCGGTGAAGACCGAAGCGGGACTCGAGGCCGGTCCGGGCGAGGGGCTGCGCCTCGCGGACGGCAAGGCCGAGAAGAGCGCCGTTCTCAGCTGGGAAGACTGGACCGGCGGCCTCGCGACCACGGATCAAAGCGCGGAGCCTGCGCCCTTCGGCATCGGGACGGTCGGAGCTCGTCCGCCGGGAGCCACCGGTCAGGCGCGCGTCCCTCTCTCCATCCAGAAGCTCGAGACCCGCGTGACGATTGACCACGACCTAGCCATTACGGAGGTCGACGAAGTCTTCTTCAACCCGTCGCCCGAGACGGTCGAGGGCATCTACAAGTTCCGAGTCCCCACCGGCGCAACCCTCCACCGCTTCGGCGTCGATCGCGGTGGTCGGCTCGTCTGGGGGCGGGTCAAGGAGAAGGCGGCCGCAGCGGCGCAGTACCAGTCGAACGTCTACGCGGGATCGGCCGAGGACCCTGCGCTCCTCGAGTGGGACGCGCCCGGCGTCTACGCGGCCCGTCTCTACCCGATCGCGCCTGGCGGAACGAGGCGCGTCGTCACACGCTACGCCGAGTGGCTTGGGCGCCAGGGGGAGCACGGGGAGCGCAGGCTCTACGTCTATCCGATGGCCGCAGATGGCGCGGAGGCCTCGCTCCCGCGCATCGAGGAGCTGACCGTGATGGTCGACCTCTCCGCCTCGGGCGCGAAGGACATTCGCGCTGGCATGGACGGAGAGCTGAAGGCGGGTCAGCTCATCGTTCGCGCCCACGATCTCACGCCGCGCGCAGACCTCTCGGTCGAGCTCTTCGACGAGGGCGTGACCGGTGGCTCCTCCGTTGCCTACCGGGCGAGGCACGAGGTGGAGCCGGATCTCCTCGCCACCCAGGAACGAGATCGCGCCATCAAGCAAGCCAAGGGAGAGGCTGACTACATCCTCGTCCCCGTTCGGCCCTCCAAGGCCAACGAGCCAGGCGGCGGGCTCGACGTCGCCGTGGTCGTCGACACGTCGGCTGCGACAGAGACCTCGTCCCTCGCGATCGCGCGTGCCGCCACTGCAGCGTTGCTCGCGCACCTCGGCAAGGATGACCGTGCGGCTGTGTGGGCGAGTGACGCCGGGCTCCGACCGGTCGCCGTGGGTTCGGGGGAGCTGGGGCCGGTCGACGATGCACGCAGGAACGCGATCAGCGCGGGGCTGGCCAAGGTCGAGCGGGGAGGGGCGACGGATCTCGGCGCCGTGCTGGCCGATGCGGCCAGTCGGCTCGATCCCGCCAGGCGCGGCGTGATCGTGTATCTGGGCGACGGCAAGCCCACGGTCGGTGAGCTCGCGGTTGCGGACCTGCGCGAGCGGCTGAGCCGCTTGCCGCGTCCTGCACGCCTCTTCGCCTTCGGAATCGGCGAGACCGCCGACATGGGGGTGCTCAAGGGGGTCGCGCGCGGGGGATTCGCCGAGCGCATCGTAGACGGTTACGGCGCAGCGCAGGCCGTGCTGCACCTTCTCGAGGAGGCCGAGCGCCCGGTTTGGCTCGGCGTGAAGGTCGACCTGGGCATGGGCGTCGATCGCGTCTACCCGCGCGAGATGGGAGCGCTGTTCGCAGACGAGACAGCGCTTGTCGTGGGAAGGCTGACCGGTCAAGAGCCGCAGCGCCTCGGCATCACGGGAAGCGGCGGTGCCACCGCCGTGTCGCTCTCGACCTCATCGATCGACGACGATGGCGACCTTCGCCGCCGGTGGGCCGATGGCCGCCTGGCGCAGCTGCTCGACGAAGGGGCAGGGCGGGCGGCAGTCGTCGAGGTCGGAACGCGGTACGGCGTGGTCACTCCCTTCACGTCCTATTACGTGCCCACGGCTCGCGAGGTTGAAGCCGAAGAGCAGCGCGCGGGTGTAGCCATCACGGAATCCGACGGCGAGAAGAACGAAGCGACCGCGACCCGTGCAAAAGGGGGCGAGGGTGCGATGGGCAACCCGGGCCCCCCGCCCCGCCGCTGCTCCGGTTGCCGCTGCTACGGCAGCTCCGCACCCCGCCGACGAGGCCGCGCAGTTCGGAATGATCGGCTTGCTCAACTCCGCGAACGGCGATCCCAATGCGCCGACGGCCCCGTGGGGACGTGACCAGTCGGCCGCAGCCGCGACCCCTGCGACCGTTCCCGCTGCTGCTCCGCGCGCTGCCGTGAATTTGCCGCCAGGTGACCCCGGTGCCGCCGGCAACCTGTGGGGGAACGCCGTGGGTGACTCGTTCGGCGCGGGCGGTCTTGGCCTCTCGGGCGTGGGCGAGGGCGGTGGCGGTCGGGGAGAAGGCATCGGCCTCGGAAACGTGGGCACAATCGGTCACGGAGCCGGGACCGGCTCCGGCCAAGGCTTCGGAAACGGTCACGGGCGCCTGGGTGGCGCGCACGCGGCGAAGGCTCCGAGCCTTCGCCAGGGCGCGATGGCGGTGAACGGTCGACTTCCGCCGGAGGTCATCCAGCGCATCGTTCGCCAGAACTACGGTCGCTTCCGCCTCTGCTACGAGAACGGCCTGCGCTCCAACCCAAACCTCCAGGGTCGGGCGACGGTGAAGTTCGTGATCGACCGCATGGGGAGCGTGGCGACTTCCTCCGATGGCGGCTCCGATATCCCCGACTCGGCGGTCGTCTCCTGCGTCGTCCGCGGCTTTGGCAATCTCTCCTTCCCGCAGCCCGAGGGTGGCATCGTGAGCGTCGTTTACCCACTGATCTTCAGCGCGGGTGACCCTATCGCAGCAGCCGGGGCCGCACCCGTGGCTCCCGCACCGCGGATCCCGGGGGTGACGGGCATGATCGGCTTCAGCGTGCGCCTGTGTGATCCCTCCTCTGAGCTACCGCTCGCAGAGCGAGTGCTCCTGTGGCGCGAGCGTCTCGCCGGCACGGCGCAGAACGTCGATCGGGTGTCCGGGATCTACGACGATGCTCTCTCTCGCTGCGAAGCGCCGAGCTGGGGAGAGCGTGCCCGTCTGCTGGGGCTGATGCTCGACTCCTTGCCCACCGTGGGCCTGCGCGTTGCGCTCTGGCGGATGATGTTCAACAGCACCAAGGCCGCCGACGTCTTGTACCGCGGGCTCCTCGCGCGCGTTCACACGACGCCCGAGCTACGCGAGCTCCACGATGCGCTGGGGCTGCGCAGCATCGACCCGGGCCTGCTCGCGTCCTTGCTCGCCAAGGAGAAGACCCCTGCGGCGCGCGCGGCGAAGCTCCACGAGCTCATGCGCGCCTGGCCCGACGATCTGGACCTCGCCCTTCGTCTCCTCGAGGCATACGAGGACGCGTCCGACACGGCGAGCGAGAGAGCGCTGGCGAGGGAGCTCCGCAGGCGCGGCGACGCCAATACGAAGATCAGGACGGCCGTCGGCGAGGTCTACCTCCGTCTCGCGAAGGCGCCGGGCGGAGATGCGAACGACGAGGCGGAGGCCAGGCGGACGTTTGGCGAGATCGTCGAGTTCGCGCCTGAGGATCCGGTCGCGCGGCGGAGGCTCGGCGATCTCCTGCGTAGCCATGGCTGGTACGACGAGGCGTTCCGGCAGTACGAGACGCTCGGGAAGCTGACGCCGGACGACGCGACAGTGTCACTCTTGCTCGCGGGCGCTGCGGCGGGGATGGGGAAGATCGAGGAGGCCGTGGGCTGGGCCGAGAAGGCGGGGGCGTCGGCGGCCCCGGACGGCTCCGAGCTCGGCCGCGTGGCCCGTGAATGGGCGAGCGTCTATCTCGCGTGGGCCCGCGAGGATGCCAAGGCCGCGGGCCGTGACAAAGACGTCACGGCTCTCCGCGAGCGAGTGCGGAGGCTTGCATCGGCGGACCAGGCGGGCGGCGGAAACGTTCGTGTCTTCTTGACGTGGACGCACCCGGAGGTGCACCCGGTCCTCTGGTCGAACGCGCTCGGCTCGCCGGCGCCGGCGCCGCACGGGGATGCTCTGCTCGGCCTCGCGGTCGTCTCGGCAGCCGCCACGCGGCCCGGGACGTTCGTCGAAGTGCACCTTGAGGACGAGGACGCCGACCGCGCCGCGCGGCTCGGCGCCGACGCGACGCTGACGGCCATATACGATGAGGGAGCAGACGACGAGCGAATCTTGCGCGTGCCGGTCCACCTCTCTCCCGCGAAGGCCGTTCGCCGCTTCCGGCTCGACCGCGCCGGGCTCACGGAGGACACGGACGGTACGTTCGGGGCTCCGCCACGGCGCCAGCGTCACCTCGAGGTGCAGCCGTGAACAACCTCAAAGGACTGCTGCTCGTCACGCTCTTCGGCGTCGTGACCTTCTTCCTCGGGTACCAGAGACCGGATGCACCGGGGACTCGCCGGGTCTACACGACCGTCGGCGAGGTGCAGGCGGTTCACGCGACCGTTCTCCTCGGCGGCTCGCCCGTCCGCGGTGTGCGTCGCTTCGGAGCTGGCGACCGGCTCGAGACCCGAGAGGATGGTCGCGGGCGCGCGCGGCTCGACGACGGGACGAGCCTCGTCCTCGATCGCGCGACGCTCCTGTCCGTGAGCCCGTCTGGCGTGGCGCTGGAGAAGGGCCGCGTGTTCGTCCAGGGCGCGGCGGGGGCACGCACCGAGGTCAGCGCAGCCGGCGGATCGGCGCTCGTCGGAGCCAGCACCGTAGCGGTCGAGAGCACCGGGTCGGAGGCGAGCTTCTACTGCGCGTCGGGCGAGGCGATGGTCCGCACCGGCGGCAAGGAGACGCGCGTTCGCAGCGGAGAGACCGCGCGCATCAAGGGAAGCGACGTGGTCGTCGCCCCCGAGAAGGCGTTCAACGACTGGACGAGTGGCATGGCGCACCCCTGGAGCGCCTGGGGCCGTCCTCGCGCGTCCATCGGCGAGCTCTGGGGGCGTCGTCCAAGCGAGCCGGACAGCGTCGGCTCGCCGCTCGCGGTCCGCAGCCACGAGGTGGCCGCGAGGATCGCCGGTGAGGTAGCGACGACGGAGACCCGCACGACGTACTTCAACGCGGGGAGCAGCCCTGTCGTGGGGGACTTCCGCATGGCCTTGCCCCCGGGGGCGGTCGTCTCTGGCTTCGGGCTCATCGGAAACGACGAGATGGCGTCCACGGGTGACGTCCGGATCGCCAGCGACACCGAAGGGGACGAGCACGCGGCGAAGCTGGAGTGGGCAGGGGAGGGGTGGCTGCGCGGCACGACCGGCGTGATCGCTCCCGGAGAGACCTCCACCGTGGTCGTCAGCTACGTCGAGTGGTTGTCGCCGTCGGAAGGCCGCCTCACCTATCGCTACCCGATGCTGGCCGAAGGGCCCGTGCCCATCATCGGCGAGTTTCACGCGAGCATCGACGTGAGCGCGCTCAACCCTGATGCCATCGGGATGGGCGCTGGGGCGAGCGTCTCCGGGCCCACCGTAGAGGTGCGTCGCGCGGACTTTCGCCCGACCTCCGACCTCGTCGTCGACCTCGAGCTTCGACCCGGATCTGTCGAACCCGCGCGTGCCTATCTCGCCCACGGCCTGGCCGATGACCCGGCCGGGGACTACGTGCTCGTTCGATCCGAGATCTCGGCGGGAGAGGGGCCCAGGGGGGTCACGCTGGCTCTCGTCCTCGACACCTCCCGAAGCATCGACCCAACTCTCCTCGAGGCAGAGAGGGCGCTGTGCGAAGCGGTGCTGCTTGGCCTCGGGAAGGACGACCGCGTTGTCGTCTTTGCTTCTGATGACACGGTGCGACCCGTCGGCCCGGCGACGCTGGGACCGGTCGACGACGCGCGCCGCAAGGAGATCGGGCTCGCGCTCGGGGCGCTTCGGCCCGGGGGCGCCACGGACCTCGGAGCCGCGCTCGAGCGTGCCGCAGATGCCCTGCCCTTCGACGAGCCTTCCGCGACCGTCATCTACGTTGGCGATGGCTGGCCGACGCTCGGCGATGCCGGCGCCGATGCCATCCGGACGCGGCTTTCACGTCGCAAGGGAGGCGTGCCGAGACTCGGTGCCGTCGCCGTCGGACCCGCGGCCAATCGTTTCGGCCTCGCGGCGCTCGTCCGTGGCGGCGGCCCGGTGTTCGGTATCGACGACCGAGCGGACGCTGCGGAGGTCGCCGTTCATCTTTTGGCCGAGGCGCTGAAGCCCTCGATCTCCGGAGTGGACGTCGACCTCGGGCCGCAGATCGAGCGCGTCTACCCCAGGGCGCAGCGGACGCTGAGGGCCGACGCCACCCTGACGACCGTGGGAAGGTTGCGAGGTCCGATGCCGGAGTCGATCGCGGTCGTGTACCGCGAGGGCCACGTCGCCAAGAGGCAGGTGCTGCGCCTCTCGCGGCAGGTTCCCGTCGACCCGGCCGATCTCCGGCGCCGGTGGTCCCAGGCACGAATCGAGGAGCTCATGCTCACCGGCGCCGGCCGCGAGGCCGTCGTGGATGCTGCGCTTCGCAACGGTCTGCTGACGCCCTGGACAGGGTGGGCCGTTGGTGTGGGCGTGAGTCTGCCATACAGGGCCACCCCGCTCTTTGCCCGGGTGCTCGATCCCGGGACAGACGGCAGCCTCAAAGTCTTCTCTGCCCGTTTCTCGACACCGCGGCCGCTGTCGGGCGCGCTCACGGCGCCGGACGACGAGCCCTGGCCGAAGCCAGGCGCGAAGGGTGAAGCCTTCCTGTCGCAAGCCGTCGAGGGGGCGGCGAGGCGATCACTCGACGAGGCGGAGGGGGCCTTCCGCCAGTGCCGCGATTCCCGCGCCGCGCTGAGGCCGGAGCTCGGGGGCGCGCTGCACATCGAGCTCGCGCTCGGCGGCGACGGCCAGGTGCTGGACGCGTCGGCGAAGGGCGATTCGTCGGACGACGACGCAGCGCTCGATCGTTGCGTCGAGCGCGTCGTTCGCAGCCTCAGCTTCTTCGCGAGCGGGCTCTCGAGGCTGACCATCAGCTACGAGTTTCATCTCCCGCCCGTACGGGACGGCATGGCGCGCACGTGCTCACCCACGTCCCGGCTGCCGTCCGCCATGCGTCGGGGGGTCTGGTTCGAGCGTCTGCATCGGGCCGAGTCTGCCCAGAACCCGCTCGGGGCCTACGGCGAACGGGCGTACGTCGCAGCGAAGGCGCAGTGCGAGCTACCGGCGTGGGCCGATCGTCGCACCTTCCTCGAGCTGCTCGTCGATCGTGCAGGATCTGGCAGCTCGCGTGTCGAGCTGGGCCACTTGCTCGAGCTAGGCGGAGACTCCGACGCTGCAGCTCTCGTGCGACGCGAGGCGGTGAGGCGCGCGGAGACGCCGGACGAGCTTCTTCAGATTCGCAGCGCCCTGCGCGCGAACGAGCCCAGCGTTCTCGTCCCTTTCGTGAACGACTACACGAAGGCGGCGACAGACCCCGCGCGGTTGCTCGTCGTGCAACGCTACCTCCGTCTGTCGCCGCACGACGCGCACCTGCGGAGGCGAGAGCTGGCTTTGCTCGAAGCCCTTGGCAACAAGGACGAGCTCTTGTCTGCGAGCCTCGAGGTGCGCCAGGACCCCTTCCTGAATGCCTCTCTGCTCGCGGACGATGCCTCGGCGCTCCGTCGCATCGGACGCGAGGATGAGGCGCGGCGCACCTTCGGCGAGCTCGTGGAGAGGGCGCCCAACATTCCTTTTGCCCGCGCGTTTCTCGGGGACCGGCTCCTCGACGAGGGACTATACGACGAGGCCACCACGGCCTACGAAGCGCTCCTCCGGCTCGTGCCGGAGGACGCGGCCGCGTCGTTCCGTCTCGCGCTCGCGCACGCGGGTGGGGGCCGTCTCGATATCGCCTCGCGCATGCTGGCGCACGTCGCGCAGACGGGCGGCCGTAGCAGCGACCCAGACATCGGGGAGCTGGCTTCCTTGACGGCCGCCGTGCTGTTCGCTGAAGCTCGCGCAAAGCATCCCGCCCCGGCCGACGAGGAAAGGCTCGCGCGCCGCGCCCTCGAGACGCCGCTGCCCGACGTCTCAGCGCTCCTCCTCGTTCGCTCTCCCACGTGGGTGCCGGGCCTGCGCGCCGAGCTCGTGCGGGCGGACGGTGCGGGGGAGCAAGGCTCTCCGCTGCGAATCCCATCGCTCGGCATCGCCGGGCTTCGTGTCGAGCGCGGTACTGGGCCGTTTCGCCTCAAGGTGGGTCGCCAGGCGGACCTCGAGCCGTCGCGCGCCGCGACCGCGAAGGTCGAGATGCTCGTGCTCGAAGGAGCTCGAGACAACCCGCGGCTCGTCGCCAAGGACATCCTTCTGCCCTCCGATGGTCGCGATGTCGAGGTCGCCTGGGACGGAAAGACCTGGCTCTGATGTCTGGGACGGAAAGACCTGGCTCTGATGTTACGGGGTGCTCGCCTTGTAGGCGGGCCACGCAGCTTGCACGGCCGCGGCGTAGCTCTCGAGCTGCGAGTAGTCGCCTTGCCAGGTCGTGTACATGGCGCCGATCACGCCCGGAACGCCCATCGCCGCGGTCATTTCGGAGGTGGCGGAGCCGGTGCCGTCGCCCGAGTCGTAATAGCCAGCGATTATCTCTTGAAAGCCGTGCGGTTGCGCGGGCAAGGTCCCCGAGAACCACGTGAGCGACTGCGTCAGGTTGCCCAGGTTCCAGTTCATCATGATCATGCCGGGGGGGAGCCCTGCCCACGAGCCAGCGATGTCCCCTGAAACGAAGTAATAGTCGTCGACCGCGTTCTGGTTCGGGTCGAACATGTCGCTCCAGACGTAGCCCTGGGCGCCCGGCATCGCGGCCTGGAGGGTCTGCCAGATGGTCTGGACGTTCGCCGCCAGGAGCGGGCCCGCGTCGAGGTTGCGAGAGCGGCATAGCTCGCACGTGTTGATGTGCCGCATCTCGTCGTAGTTGAGGAATAAGCCCGAGCCTGCGGGAAAGATCCCCTTCACGAGCGCGGCGTTCGTCGCGATCCACTGCTGGACGGCAGGGTCCGAGAGGCACATGCCCACGTCCTGGTTGATGGACGGGATGACCGTGTAGTGGTCGATGCTCACGGTCTGGCCCAGATGAAGCGCGCTCCCTGCCGGTATCGTGACCGTCGGCGGCGTGTGCCAGTAGTCGAACGTTCCAGGGTTGCCCATCAGGATGGGGTCGCTGATGGGGGCGTAGTCGGTCCCCTCGACGTAGGTGGTGCTGGCCGCATCGTAGAGCCGGAGCGGCGTACCTCCTCGGCGCAGGACGTTCACCAGCGCTGTCTCCTCGACCAGGATGTCGTCCACCCAGAGCGTGCCGGTGAAGCCTCCCCAAATGCCCAGATAGACGGAAACGCTCGTGCTCGCATTGCTGTAGAAGCTGAAGTCGACCTCCGTCCAGTCCTGCGTCGACTGCACGGTGACGGGCTCGGTGATGCGTGTGATCGTGGTGTTCGGCTGCGAGAAGTCGAGCACCTGGAAGCTCGGCTGGTTCCGCGCGAAGTTGTCGGACTTGAGCCAGAATTGAACGTGGTACATCCGCTCGGCAATGACCGTCAGCGGGTACGTCAGCCGACAATTCGCGGTCGTTGCCGAGAGCATGGCCGAGGTCGAGTCGCCGTGTCCGGTGGTCGTGTCGACGCTGAGGCACGTGTCCCCCGTGTTGAACCAACCCGTCCCGCCGTTCGCGAAGCTGCCGTTTTGCACGGGGGCGAGCGAGTTGACGGGCGCGAGGACGTTGCCGCTGGGGCCCGCAACGACCGTGAACTGAGAGCCCACGACCTCCTCACCTTCGGCGAGGTTAGGATCGTACTCGAGGACGTCGTTGGAGTAGCCGTACTCGGCCACGCTCGGGAGCACCTTCATGCCCTTCGACACGGCGTAGCTCACGACCGTCTGAAGGTTGGAGGCATCCCACCCCGGACGATTCAGGTGATAGATGCTCGCGTCCCAGAAGGCGAGACCGGTGTACCCCGCGGCCGCGGCCCGGTCGATGAGGGCCTCGGACTGCATCGGCTCGTTCGGCGCGGTCGAGGACAGGTAGGACTCGTGCCAGTACCAGAGCTCCGGCTGTGCCGGCGTTGGAGGCAACGGGGTCCAGATGGGGGGTGGCCCGGCGTCGGCGCCCGGACCAACGGTGGCGTCCGTCAGCGTCGTTGACGGGGCGTCCGTCGGCATCGTCGCGTCGGCGGTCGGCGCGCGGGCGTCGACGCCCGCGTCTGGGCCGGGCGGCGATGCCGTCTCGTGGCTCACGCCGCACGCCACGGTGGCCATCGCGAGCATCGAGAACGCCGGGACCCACGACGTCGGCCGAGCTCGATTCATCGCAACCTCCGCCATCGTCCGACCCTCGTCTTCCGCTAGACTCAATGTCCCACGCTTTGGTGCCAGGTGGGGCCCCACGGACCCTCGGGGCCGTCCTGGCCCGTCGCCTTCACTCGACGACTGGAGGGAAGTGGCGATGTCCCTCCGAGTCGAACCAGAGGAGGCGGTCGAGGACCTGGGCGCCGCTCAGGGCAACCTCGGCGTGCGCGGCTGCCCAGGTCCCGAGCTCGTCGCGACAGCTCGCAGTGGCGCTCGCGAACCAATCCACCATCGCCACGAACGCCGCGCCGTCCGTGGGCCCATCCGCACCGAGCACGAACGATCGCGCCGGAGGCGGCATGAGCGGGACCGCATCGGGGAGCAAAAGGGCGAGCACCTTGCTCACTGCTTCGATACCGGTGGGCTCGGGGGCCACCGCGTGGAGCCCGGCCAGGATGGCCTCGGTCGACTCGGTGTCCAGTGGGCCCGTTCGCGGCTGCTCGAGGAGGTCGATCAGGGCGAGCCACACCTCGCGCTGTGGCGGGAGCGCCCATCTCCGGAAAACGCGGGAGTCCACGGGGCTGTTGACGCACCAGCTCGCGGGGAGTGCCAGCGCGAGCCGATCCGCCGCGTCGAGGCCCAAGGCACTGGCCTTCCGCAGGCTGTCTGCGACGAGGTCGAACACGCGTGCCCCTGGAAGCTTCGACCGGTGCGAGAGCTTCGTTCTCACCCCCACGAGCTCCCAACGGTCCCCACGCGGCATGGGCACGATGGTCTTCACGAGCGGGACCTCTGCATCGCCTGGGTAGAGTGCTCGATCGCGCCTGCGTCTGCCACGGGGAAGTAGAGCGTCCACTTGTTCCCCGTGTCGTCGGCCAACAACAGGACCCGCCCGTTGGAGCTCTCAACGAAGGCGGCGACCGCGGCAAGCGCCAGCGTCGCAGCGGGGCGCTGGGGAGCTCCGCTGCTCCGCAGGGTCAACCCGACGTGGCTTCGTCGGTCCAGCTCCCCCGAGCTCGCCTCGAGGACCCCTCCCACGTTGCGGGTCTCGATCGTGATCGCCCCCTCGAGTGGTGTCATGGCATCGCGGGCGGTGGCGACCAGATCCACGAGGGCGTGCTCGAGCTTTGCACGGCATGCCGCCACGTCCTCGAGATCCGGGTCGAGGTCGAGCTTGAGGTCCACCGTCGGACCCGCCACCTTGCGAAGCGTCGGCTCCAGCTCCGCAATGACGTCGTTGAGGGTCAGGAGGGAGGCTACTGCATCCTCGCGAGCCGAGAAGGCAAGCAGCTGCCGCAAGAAGCGCCCCGCGCGCTCCGCGGCGCCTTCGATGATGTGGACCTCCTCGGAGACCTCGGCATCGGCTCCGGCTCGCTCCTGGATTGCTTCGAGAGACGTGCGTACGGCGAGAAGCAGGTTGTTGAAGTCGTGGGCAGCCCCCCTCGAGACTTCGGCCACGGCACGCATCTTCTGACCATCGATCAGGAGCGCACGAAGCCTCGCGCGCTCGGCGCGCAGCGCCAGGATGCGGCGGAGCAGGTCGCGGGGTCGACGGGTGGCAAGTCGCTTCACGGGTGCCCTCAGCTTAGTGCGCAAGTGCGAGGTGCAGGGACCCACCGGCCTTTCGCGCGGGGCAACTTCGGCCGTCGCTCGGACGCATCTGACCGCCGGAGGCCTCCCGTGAGTGTTGATTCGCTACGGATTCCAACAGGTTGGAGGCTACGTCGACGATCTGATCAGAATCTTGTGTCCCCTAAGGACCACACCGGAGGGCCATGCCATAGTTCAACGACCCGTACCGAAATGAAGATCCTCATCGTCGACGATCAGAGGAGCGCGCGGCGTCTCGTTCGGCGGCTACTCGCCTCGGTGGCCGAGGCCTCGATCTCGGAAGCTGCCTCGTACGACGAGGCCGTCGCCTGCCTCGACGAAGGGCCGCCCGATCTGGTGCTGCTCGACATTCGGCTCTCGACCACCAATGACGACCGGAGCGGGCTCGATCTTCTCCGTGTCTTGCGCGCCAGACACCCGCAGATGGCAGTGGTCATCGTGACTGGCTCGAGCGAGATCGGGGCGATCCGCGCTGCCATGCGACTGGGTGCGCAGGACTACGTGCTGAAGGACGAGCTCAGCGAGGAGCTGCTCGTTCCCATCGTCCTTGGCCTGCGCGAGCGGATGATGCTGAAGGGAGAGGTGCTGCGACTCCGGGCGCGCGTGGACCGGACGTGGGGCCTATCGGCCATGGTGGGCTCCTCTCCGGGCATGGAGCGTCTACGGCAGCGCGTCCGTCGCGTGGCGGATGCGGATGCAACGGTCCTCATTCGCGGGGAGACGGGCACCGGGAAGGAGAGGGTGGCGCGCGCGCTTCATGAGATGAGCTCGCGCCGCGATCTCCCGTTCTTGGCCATACACTGTGCGGCGCTTCCCAATGCACTCCTCGAGTCGCTCATCTTCGGCCACGAGCAAGGCGCCGTCGCGGGGGCAGTCGCAAGCGTGCGAGGCCAGCTCGAGCTCGCCGGAGCGGGCACGATCCTCTTCGACGACATCGCCGAGATGCCGCTCGATCTGCAGACGAAGCTCCTTCGCGTCCTGGAGGACCGGCGGTTCCGGCCGCTCGGCTCGTCGACGGAGCTGCCGCTCACCGCGCGCGTGCTGGCTGCCACCAGCTCCGACCTGGAGAAGCGCATCGCGGAGGGGCGCTTCCGCCAGGAGCTGTTCTTTCGCATCAACGTGATCGTCATCGAGGTCCCGCCGCTGTCCGAGCGCTCTGCCGACATTCCGGAGCTCGTCCAGGCGTTCGCAGCCGAGCTGCCTCGCAAGATTCGGTTCACCGACGACGCCATGGCCTGGCTCGGGCGGAGGAGCTGGACGGGCAACGTCCGGGAGCTACGCAACGTCGTCGAGCGTGTCTCGATACTGGCGGAGCAGGATCTGGTCACCCAGCGGGCCCTGGAGAGCCTCGCCTCCGATCATTCGCAGGACATCGTCGTTCTCCTCGACCGCGTGGCCGGTACCCTGCTTGCGCTCCCGGAGTACCTTGGCAGCAAGCTCGACGCCATCGAGCGAGCCGTCTTGAACCGGGCGCTGCAATCGTGTAGCGGCAACAAGAGCGCCGCCGCACGACTCGTCGGGATCGAGCGCAAGGCGTTCGAGCGCCACTGGGAGAAGCTCTGCGAGGATCAGGTTGCCCGCGAGGAGAGCGCTCCGCTTTCGAGCTAGCCCCACGCCTAGGCCACGCTGCCATCTCCCATGAGATCGACGTACCGCGCGATCGACGCTCGCAGCTCCGCGGGCGGATTTACGAACTCGAGGCCGAGGGCTCTCGGGCCGTCGATCGCGTCGGGTCGCGCGGAGCGCACCCATCGCAGGTGTGCGGCGCACGTCACGATGGTGCCTTCGACCGGCAGGGCGAAGCGGAGCTCGACGCGCACGTCGGAGGGGCATGCGGAGCGGCAAATCACGAGGAGGCCGCCCTCGGAGATGTCCTCCGTCCGACCGTCGACGTAGTCCCCCTCGGGGAACACGATCCGGAGCGGGGTCACGTAAGGGGCGCGAGGCGAGCGTCGGCGCTGCTCGGGCGCCGGGTGGAGCGGAGTCGTGGCCCTGGGCATGGGAGGAGGACCGAGGAGCGCGGTGCGCTCCCGCGCGTGCGGTACGGCCGAAAGGATCGCCCCGATGACCTCGCTCGCGCTTCCGAAGCGCGCCTCGCGCTTCTTCGCCATCGCGTGCTCGACGATCGCGGCGACCTCGGGCGGGCATGCCTCGGGAGGCAGCGCCGGGGAGGGGGTTTCGGAGCATGCCTGGAGCAGGATCCTCTGGTAGCTCCCGAGGTAGGGGACGTTGCCCGTGAGGCACTCGTACATCGTGACGCCCAGCGCGTAGATGTCCGCCCGCAGATCCACGTCGTCGAAGGCGAGTAGCTGCTCGGGCGCCATGTATGCCGGCGTGCCGATCAGCGCCCCGATGCCGGTGAGCTTCTCTTCGTCCTTGGGTCCGGCCATCTGCGCGATGCCGAAGTCGACGAGCTTGACCCGTTCGCGTCCCTCCTGGTCGCGCGCGACCAGAATGTTGCCCGGCTTGAGATCCCTGTGAACCACGCCCGCCTCGTGGGCGGCCTCGAGCGCGTAAGCGAGCTGGAGCGCCAGCGCGATGGTCTCCTCGCTCGACAGCTTGCCGCGCGTCGTGAGCAGGCCCTCGAGCGTGCGGCCCTCGAGATTCTCCATGACCACGTAGGGCGTCCCGTCTTCGAGGATGCCGCCGTCGAGCACCTCCACGACGCTCGGATGGCGTACGGCAGCGAGCGCTCGGGCCTCTCGCATCAACCGCGCGCGAAGCTCGGGGAGCTTGCCGCGGGGCACGTCGGGTGCGACGACCTTGAGCGCGACCCTGCGTCCGGTGAAGCAGTGGCGCGCCTCGAAGATGACGCCTCCGGCACCTCGGCCCAGATCGCGCCGCAGCTCGTAGCGGCCGTCGACCGTGTTCCCGACGAACAGTCCCCCGGGGTGGAGGCCGCTCTCGCCCGCGCCGCCCGCGCCGGTCGCCCTGGTCTCGCCCCCTCGCAACCCACGCGCATTTGCCATGCAGATTGGTACGGCATGGGCGAGGTGCCAATAAGGAGGGATCGGCTACTTTTTCTCGGCGTCGAGGACCTCGCGGACCTTTCGCGTCAGGGTGGCCGACGTGATCGGCTTCTGCAGGTAGGCCATGCCCCCCTCCAGTACGCCATGACGCACGATGCTGTCGTCGGTGTAGCCCGACATGCAGAGGACACGTATGCGGGGCTGGATTTTCGCCAGCGCCTTTGCCAGCTCCGGCCCGCTCGTACGGGGCATGACGACGTCGGTGAGAAGGAGGTGAATCGGGTCCTTGCTGCGCTCCACGAGAGCGATCGCCTCCTCCGCATTCCGAGCCTCGAGGACGCGGTGGCCCTGCCTCTGGAGTATCCCGCGCGCCACTCCCCTGACCGCCTCGTCGTCCTCCACGAGCAGGACCGTCTCGGAGCCCCGAAGCGCGGCGGGCGGGCGGCTGCGGCGCGCCCCTTCGACCTCGGCGTCCACGCACGGGAGGAACACTTTGAACGTCGTGCCGCTCCTCGGCTTGCTGTGGACCGAGATGCTGCCCCCACACTGCTGCACGATCCCGAAGACGATGGACAGGCCGAGGCCCGTACCTTTGTCCTTCGGCTTCGTCGTGAAGAACGGCTCGAACATCTTCGCTTGCGTTTCTTTGTCCATTCCGACGCCGGTGTCGCTCACCGCGAGCATGACGTGCGGGCCGGGTCGGACGCCGAAATGCTCGCGTGCATAGTCCTCGTCGAGGAAGACGTTGCTCGTCTCGATCGTGAGGGTGCCACCGGTAGGCATGGCGTCGCGTGCGTTGACGACCAGGTTCATCATCACCTGCTCGATGCTGCCGGCGTCCGCGCGCACCCGGCCGAGCGACGGGCTCCTCAGGGTCACGAGCTCCACGTCTTCTCCGAGGATGCGCTGCAGCATCTTGTCGACGCCCGCCAGGACCTCGCCCAGATCGAGCACCCGTGGCTCGACCAGCTGCTGCCTGCTGAACATGAGCAGCTGGCGGGTGAGATCGGCGGCCCGCTTGCCCGCCTTGCAGATCTCCTCCACGTCGCTGCGGAGCGGGTCCTCGGGCGAGAGCTCCGCCTTGATGAGCTCGCTGTAGCTGAGGATGACGGACAAGATGTTGTTGAAGTCGTGGGCGACGCCCCCCGCTAGCCGCCCGACGGCTTCCATCTTCTGGGCCTGCCTTAGCTGCTCTTCGCTGCGCGCGAGTGCCGCGTGGAGCTTCCGCTCGCGAAGCTCTCGCTCCACCGCGGGAGCGAGCCTGCCCAGCTGGTCCTTGAGGACGTAGTCGCTCGCGCCTTTTCGAACAGCCTCGACGGCGGCCTCTTCTCCCACGGTCCCGGAGACGATGATGAAAGGGATGTCCTGGCCCGTGTCCTTGAGGACCCGCATAGCTTCCAGGGCATTGAAGCGCGGCAAATACCAGTCGCAGATGACGATGTCCCACGACGACGCGAGGAGCGCGGCTCGCATTGCCTCCGGCTCCTGGACGCGCTGGTGCTCGACGATACGGCCAGTGCGGCGCAGCTCCCGGATCACGAGCTTGGCGTCGCTGGCCGAGTCTTCCACCAGGAGAACGTGCAGCGACTCACTCATGTTCGTTCGTGACGTCTGAGGCCTCGTGTGGGAGTGCGCGGCGGGCCACGTGGAGTGGGTAGCCTGGCGGGACCAGGAGGCTAATGGAGCGACTCGCGCTCCGCCAGGATCAACGAAGCACGCGGCTTTTTGCCCAATAACGACCACTCGGCGCCTGTGAGCGACCAACTTTGCGCAACCCGGACCTTCCGGGGCTTCACCGATTTCAAGCAGCTACGCTTGCGTGACCTGGGAAATCGAGTCGGCTACGCTTGGCCGTGAGGCCCGATGGCTGAGCTGAATGTCGGCGATACTGCACCAGAAATCGACGCGCAGGCGACCACGGGCGAGCGCTTCGTGCTCTCGAGGGCGGACCACCTGTGCACGGTTCTCTACTTCTTCCCGAAGGCCTTCACGCCAGGGTGCACGAGGGAGACCCAGCTCTTTCGCGACAACTACGCGGAGGTGGCCCTCGCCGGGGGCCAGATCGTGGGGATCAGCACGGACGATCACACGACGCAGTGCGCGTTCGCCTCGTCGACACACGCGACATTTCCCATGATTGCCGACCCCGACGGGACCATCTCCCGCGCCTACGGAGTGCTCTGGCCCGTCATCGCCCGGCCCCAGCGCGTGACGTTCATCGTGGAGCGCGGCCGGAAGATCCTGGCGAGGTTTCGGCACGAGATACGGATCGGCAAGCACAAGGACGAAGTGCTGCTCTTCGTCGACGCGCTCTTTCGTTCGCGGCAAGCCCGGAGCTGAGGGCCACGCGTCGGACGCACATCGTCATTTCACCGGGGCTTCTGCCATCGTCTGCAGCCGGGCTCGGACCTCCCGCGTGAGGTCGAGCGGCTTGCCGTCCAGGAGGAACGCGCCGTCCTCCTGGCGCTTGCAAGTGTGGATCTTGATCCTCACCGCTGCACGCGAGTCGTCGATGAGGGTCCCCTCGATGCGCGAGCCGGGCGGCGATGGCACGGAGGATCGAAGGCGCACGGCGTCGGCGCTCGCCGCGAGCAGCGTTGCTTCGCCTCCGTGGTACCATTCGATGTGGGCCGTCACTGGCTTCCTTTGCCCCGGCGGCCCACGTCCACGCGCGCGTCCCGCTCGGCCGTCTTCTTCGCGATGTCCGCGCGCTTGTCGTGGACCTTCTTGCCCTTGGCGAGGCCGAGCTCGACCTTGACGCGCCCTCGCTTGAAGTAGAGCCGCAAGGGGATGAGGGTGTAGCCGCCGCGGTGGATCTCCTTGTCGAGCTGCGCGATCTCGCGCGCGTGAAGGAGCACCTTCCTCGCTCGCCGCGGCTCGTGCGGAAACGCGCTCGCCATCTCGAAGGGGGCTACGTGAAGCTGCTTCAGCCACATCTCGCCCCGCTCCACCGCGGCGAAGGCGTCGACCATGTCGACCTTGCCGGCGCGCATCGACTTCACCTCGCTGCCGACGAGGACGAGCCCGCCCTCCACCCGCTCCTCGATGGCGTAGTCGAAGAGCGCGCGCCGGTTCTTGACGATGAGCTTCTCGCCGTCCTCCGTTTTGGTCTTCGCTTGCGCCAAGGTGGGCGGAGGATAGCTCGAAAGCGGCGCTCGAAGGATGTCGTGACGGCATGCTATTGCCAGCACGTGCCCTCCGAGCCCCGCCTCGTCATTCCGAAGCCCAAGCTGAAGGCCTGGACCCGCGCGGAGACCTTGCGCGTCGCCGTGTACCGCGTCTTCTCGGTCGAGCGCCACTCGATGCGGGACGGGGAGGGGAGGCCCCGGCAGGATTTCCACACCTTCGGCGTTGGCGACTGGTGCAACGTCGTCGCCCTGACCGAGGCGAACGAGCTCGTGCTGGTGTGGCAGTACCGCGTGGGCACCGACGCCCTGTCGCTCGAGATCCCGGGCGGGATGATCGATGCAGGCGAAGCGCCCATCGACGCCGCGCGGCGCGAGCTCCGCGAGGAGACCGGCTACGAGGTGGCCTCGATCGAGCCTCTCACCCACGTCCACCCGAACCCCGCGCTCCAGGGGAACACCTGCCACACGTTCCTCGCGCGCGGGGCGCGGCTCGCGGGAGCGACCGCGTTCGACGAGGCCGAGGAGTGCGAGGTAGCGCTCGTCGGGGCGGAGCACGTGGCCGAGCTCATCGACGCCGGGCACGTCACTCACGCGCTGGTCGTGTGCGCGCTCGAAGCCTTCCTCAGGAAGGGAAGGGCTGGCTGAGGAAGCTGGTCAGGAGCCCTGCTCCCCGCCGCCCTCTTCGTCTTCGCCGAAAGCTCCCGGGGGCGTCGCGTCGTTGGCCGGGCGAACGGTGGCAGGAACCTCGTCGCTCGCGCCGTCGAGCAGGGCTTCCTTCGCGGTCTGGTCGAGCAGGCTGTCCATCGCGCTGCGCAGGAACACGCGGCCGTCGCCCACGCCCATCTCCAATGCGGCCCGCCGTAGCTCGTAGGCGAGCACGCCCGCGTGCGGGTACCGGCGGTCCGGATCGATCGCGATGGCGCGCAGGATGATGTTGCGAAGCGCGTCGGGCAGCTGGGGGCAGAAGACCGAGCTGTGCACGTAGCCGGACCGCGCCCGGTCGAGCTTCTCCGCGTCGGGCATCCCCTCCGGAAAGCGCGGTCCGATCATCATCTCGTGTAAGAGGATGCCCAGGGAGAAGACGTCCGAGCGGCCGTCGTCCCTCTGTCCCTGCGCGACCTCCGGGGCAACCGTCGCCACGCGCCGCGCCAGCATCGCGATCCGGCGGACGGTGGACGCGACGCCCACGGCCCGAGCCACGCCGAAGTCGCTGACCTTCACCTCGCCATGCCACGAGAACAGCACCTCGCGCGCCGACAAGTCCCCGTGCGCAAAGCCCACCCTCCGGCCCTCGGGCGTGCTTGCGCGGCGCGCCCCCACGAGCGCTTCGGCGACCTCCGTGCCCACGAACAGGCCGAGATCGAGGGGAAACCTCCGGTGGGTGCGGCTGTACGCCTCCATCAACCCCGAGAGGGACTCACCGGCGACGAGCTCCATGACGAGGAAGGGCTGCCCGTTGCCCAGGACGCCGAACTCGTAGACGTCGACGACGTTCGGGTGCTGGACGTAGGCGGCGTGCCGCGCCAGGCGCGCAAGCCGCGGGAGGACGACCTCGCGATCGTCGCTCGATACCACCTCGAAGATCTTCAGGGCGACGGGGCGCCTCACGCGTCCGTCGCTCTCCAGGCGCGCGCGGTAGACCGTCCCGACGTTCCCGCGGCCGACGGTATCTCCGAGCTGGATCCTGCGCGCTTGAAGGAGCGGGATCTCGTCCCCGCCTGTCGTGGGATGGGTGACGTGAAACGGCGTGGCGCGTGCCATGGGCTGGTCCTGGTCGGGGCTTCGTCGGCGGGTGCAGCCTGGATGAAATCGGGGCCCTGAAGCCTTCCCGCTCCTCGCTGCAACGAACGAACCCGCCCCAGGCATACCCGCCACGGCGCCAAACCGCCGAATCGAGGCCGTGGTGCGTCGAAGAAGCGCGAACGTTGGATCCGGCCTGATCCATGCGACGTGGATCGGGCCGGCCGCGGTGCAAAGCTCGGTTGGTGTAGGTGGGTAGGGTCTCGCGCCCGGCACCAAACCCGCCGGGTTTGGCCCTCTTCAAACTTATCAGGCGCATCGCGCCGCAATCGTTTGGGCGTACTCTGGCCGGCCATGAAGCCCGCTCACCGGTGCCCCGGCCTCCATGCCATCGTGACACCGCTCCTCGCCGGAGCTCTCGTCGTGTGCGCGCCGTCGGCCCACGCCGCCCCGCCGGTCGGGGATACGAAGGATGGGAAGGCAGAGAAGTCGCCCGATCCGGTCCTGCCCCACCACTTCTTGCCGGAGGAGGTCACGACGCCGGGCAGCGTGACGGTGGGCGGGCAGCGGATCGCCTACCACGCCGTCGCGGGGACACTCGTCGTGCACGCGAAGGGTTGGGACGACGTCACCCAGCGCGTCGCCACCGAGCCCGAGAAGCCGAAGGGCGAGGACAGCAAGCCGGCGCCTGTGCTGACCAAGGCCGAAGCCTCCATGTTCTACACGGCGTATTTCAAGGACGGCGCGCCGTCCCAGTCGCGGCCGCTCACCTTCCTCTACAACGGCGGCCCGGGCTCCGCGACGGTCTGGCTCCACATGGGCGCGTTCGGCCCCAAGCGCGTCGTCACCCCCGGGGACCAGCACCTTCCGGCAGCGCCCTATACGCTCGTGAACAACCAGTTCAGCTTGCTCGACGCCACGGACGTCGTCTTCATCGACGCCCCGGGGGCGGGCTTCAGCCGCGTCACGGGGCCCGACCAGGAGAAGTCCTTCTACGGGGTCGACGGAGACTCCCATGCGTTCGCGGAGTTCATCTCGCAGTTTCTCGGGAAGTACGGCCGCTGGAACTCGCCGAAGTATCTCTTTGGCGAGAGCTACGGGACGACGCGCTCTGCGGTGCTCATCGCCGATCTCGAGATCCGTCGGTCGATCGACTTCAACGGCGTCATCCTCCTCTCGCAGATCCTAAACTTTGCGTTCTACCCCGGGGAGGCCGACAACAACCCGGGGCAGGACGTTCCCTTCGAGCTCGCGCTACCGACCTACGCGGCGACCGCCTGGTACCACCACAAGCTCGGCCCCGACGTGCCGGCGGACCTGAAGGCGCTCGTCGCCGAGGTGGAGCACTTCGCGGTCACGGAGTATGCCCTCGCGCTCCAGCAGGGGAGCGCGCTCCCCGAGGCCGATCGCGCCTCGATCGCCGTGAAGCTCCACAAGTACACGAGCCTGCCGGTCGACTACATCCGCAAGGCCAGGCTCCGGATCACCGCCACCGAGTTCCAGAAGGGGCTCCAGGACGGCTCGGACACGACCACAGGGCGGCTCGACTCGAGGTTCTCGGGCCCGGCGATGGATCCGCTGGCGAAGGAGCCGGATTACGATCCGTTCTCGGCGGCGGTCGGCTCCGCGTACGTCAGCGCCTGGAACGACTACGTCCGCAAGGAGCTCAAGTTCGGTGAGGGGCGCGCCTTTCACCCGCGCGTGGAGGGCGTCGACAAATGGGACTGGGACCACCACGGGTTCGGCGGCCACGCCTGGACCGGCGGGCTCAACGTCATGGATGACCTCGCGTTCGCGATGAAGTTCAACCCGAACCTCCACGTCCAGCTCAACTCCGGCTACTTCGACCTCGCGACACCCTTCTTTCAAGGGACCTACGAGATGCTCCACCTGCCGATCCCGGACCGGCTCCAGGCGAACATCGAGACGCGACGCTACGAGGCGGGGCACATGGTCTACGCCGTCGAGTCTCAGCTCCACGCTATCCACGACAACGTGGCCGACTTCATCCGACGAACCTCGGCGCCAGCGAAGAAGTAGCGGAGACCGGCCATGCGAACCTCACCCCGTGCCTTTGCAGGCCCCGCGCTGCTCCTCCTGGCGCTCAGCGCGTGCGCGTCCTCCCCCGCGCCCCCCCCCCCCCCCCCCCCCGCCGCAACCCACGACGCGAAGGTGGCGCCGCCCGCGTCGCCCGATCCGGTCCTTCCGCACCACTTCGCGCCCGAGGAGGTCACCACCACGGGCAGCGTGACGGTCGGGGGCAAGCGCATCGCGTACCACGCGATCGCGGGAACGCTCGTCGTGCACCCGAAAGGGTGGGACGACGTCGTCCAGCGCATCGACACGGAGGCCGACAAGCCGAAGGAAAAGGACGCCAAGCCGCCCTCGAAGATGACGACGGCCGAGGCCTCCCTCTTCTACGCCGCGTACTTCAAGGACGGGGCCCCCTCTGCGTCGCGCCCCCTCACGTTCCTCTACAACGGTGGTCCAGGCTCGGCGACGGTGTGGCTGCACATGGGCGCGTTCGGCCCGAAGCGCGTCCTGACGCCCAGTGACGGCCACCTCCCGTCGGCTCCGTACACGCTCGTCGACAACGAGTGGAGCCTGCTAGACGCGACGGACGTGGTCTTCATCGACGCCCCAGGCGCCGGGTTCAGCCGCATCGCCGGTCCCGACAAGGAGAAGGCGTTCTACGGGGTCGACGCGGACGCGTACGCGTTCGCCGACTTCATCACGCAGTTCCTCGGGAAGTACGGCCGCTGGAACTCGCCCAAGTACCTCTTCGGCGAGAGCTACGGGACGACGCGCAGCGCGGTGCTCGTCGCCGACCTCGAGCTGAATCGGGCAGTGGACTTCAACGGGGTCATCCTGCTGTCGCAGTTCTTGAACGCCGGGCTCGACGCGGACAGCGCCGACGAGGTGCCCGGCCTTGACCTGCCCTACGAGATTGCCCTGCCGACGTACGCCGCGACGGCCTGGTACCACCACAAGCTCGGGCCCGACGTGCCTTCGAACCTCGAGGCTCTCGTGGCCGAGGTGGAGCATTTCGCGCTGACCGAGTATGCGCTCGCGCTCCAGCAGGGCGCCGCGCTCCCCGAGGCCGACCGCGTGGCCATCGCCGCGAAGCTCCACAAGTACACGGGCCTGCCCGTCGACTACATCCGCAAGGCGAGGCTCCGCGTGACGGCCAAGGAGTTCGAGAAGGCGCTCGACGACGGCTCGGACATGAGCACAGGTCGGCTCGACACGCGCTTCTCGGGACCGGCGATGGATCCGCTCGAGAAGGAGCCGGACTATGATCCCTTCAGCGCGGCCGTCGGCTCCGCGTACGTGAGCGTCTGGAACGACTATGTCCGCAAGGATCTGAAGTTCGGCGAGGGGCGACTCTTTCACCTGTTCGCGGACATCAAGCACTGGGACTGGGACCACGACGGCTTCGGCGGCCACGCGTGGACCGGCGGGATGAACGTGATGGGCGACCTCGCTGCGGCGATGAAGTACAACCCGAAGCTCCACGTCCAGCTCGAGTCAGGCTATTTCGACCTCGCCACCCCCTTCTTCGAGGGGACCTACGAGCTCACGCACCTGCCCATACCGGACCAGCTCCAGGCGAACCTCGAGACCCGACGCTACGAGTCGGGGCACATGATCTACGCGATCCCCGCGCAACTCCACGCGCTCCACGACAACGTGGCGGATTTCATAAGGCGGACGTCCGGCGCGTCGTTGAAGTGACGGCCTGGAGGGATCCGCAGGGCCGCGAAGGACTCGGGTTGCCATGAGGCTACGCGCGCTCGTTGGCCTCCTCTTCCTCGACGTCGCGTGCGGCGCCGGCCCCACGAGCGCCGTTTCCCCTCCTTCGGCGGCGCCAGTACCCGTGGCCGTCGTCGCGCCGCCCACGCCGCCCGGATGCCCCTCGGCGCCGGACGTCGCGGACCTCCTGCGCCGGCACGCGCGCGCCTTCGGGGACGCACGGATCGTCGCGACCGAGCTGCCGCGCTTCACGCGCAGCGACGTGACGATCGGCGGGAAGAAGGGAGAGCAGCGAGTCCTCGTGGACCGCCGCCGCCTGCGCGTCGAGCTTCGCTTCGGGACGCTCACGTACGGGATGGGTCAGGACGACGAGGGCTACTGGGAGCTCGGCGCCGCGGGCGTCGTCGTCCGCCTCGAGCCCGCCGAGGCGGTTGCGTCGGCCGCGCGTGGATGGGTCGAGCGACGGGCGTACCTCTCCGAGTACCGGGCGGACCGCGACGAGTTCCGGTGCGTCGAGGCCGACGACGGGCCCCGGCTGATTGTCCGCTACGACCTGCCGCTACTCGGCTGGCCGATGCTGCAGTTCGATCTCGCGAGCGGGACGCTGCTCGCCATGCGCTCCACGTGGGCGGACGGACAGCGCATGGTCACCCTGTTCAAGGCGTGGTCGGAGGCCGACGATCGAGGCGTCCGATGGCCCACCGAGATCGCGCGAGACGGGCTCATTGGCACGGAGCAGGAGCACCGCGGGGACGCCACCTCGCACCTCGGGTCGGCAGGGGGCTCCCCGTCCGCTCCCGCGCCGCCCAGCGACTTCGCGCCTCCAGGCCAGGCGCTCGAGCTAGTCTGGCCGACCGCGCCCGTGGTCCGCGTTCCCCTCAGGCGCTACCTGAACGAGCTCTCCCTGCGCGTGAAGGTCGGCGGACGGGAGGTCTGGGCTGCCCTCGATTCCGGCGCCGGCACCACCGCGCTCGACACCGGCTCACCGGTCATCCTTGCGTTTCGGCCGGACCTGCAGACCACAGGGACCGGCTCGACGGAGTCGTTCGAGGCCGGGCTCGGCTCGGTCGATGAGCTCGTCGTGGGCTCGCTCGCCCTCCGCCATCTGCCGGTCGCGACCGTCCCGATGCCCGTGCTCGACCACATGGGCGATCGCCGGCCGGAGCTGCTGGTGGGTGCCTCGCTGTTCTTCGCTGCCGCGGTGCGCGTCGACTACAGGAAGGGGGAGCTCAAAGTGGCGAGGAGCGCGGACGCGCTGCGCTCCCCTGGCGCTGTCGCGGTGCCCGTCCGGCTCACCAACGGCAAGGTTGCCGTCGAGATGAACGTGGCAGGGCATGAGGCGTGGGTCGACATCGACACGGGGTCCGCGAGCGGACTGGACCTGGCGTCGGGGTGGGCGAAGGCGAACGAGCTACCCGGGGCCCTCCCGTTTCTCGAAAACCGGATCCTGGTGGGGGCTGGTCTCGACGCGACGACGCAGCGGGCCTTTCGGCTCGGCGAGGCGTCCCTCGGTCCCATCTCGTACCACTCGCACCTCGTGGACATCGTCGAGTCGCCGGTCGAGACCGACAAGGCCGGATCGGTGGGCAACGATCTCCTCTCTCGCTGCGCAGCCATCGTCTTCGACGTGCGCAAGCGCACGCTGTGGCTCGAGCCCCCCTGCGACATCGACCAGCCCGAATCGCTCGCGGGCTGGCGCCTCACGAAGGACGCCAAGGGCCACGCGGACAGGCCATGGGTGCTCGAGGCGGTCTACGACGGGGGCGCCGCGGCGCTCCTCGGGCTGAAGGTTGGCGACCGGATCCTGGAGGTCGGAGGGGTCGCGGCCACGCTGGACTGCTCGCGGGTCGACGACGTCACGCGCCGGCCCGCCGGAACGCGGGTGTCCGTGGCGTACCAGCGCGACGGGGCGACCGTGCGCGGCACCATGACGCTCCGCCCGCTCTTGCCCGTTGCCGTGCCGTGAGCCCGAGCCTCGGGCTTAGAAGGTCAGCGTCTGGGTCTGGGTCTGGGGTCCGTCGAAGTCCGTGTACGTGAGGGAGAACTCGTAGGTCCCCGGCAGAACGTCGATCCCCGTGCCGGTGTTGTAAGGTCCCGCGACCTGCACCCCGCCGTAGTTCAGCGTGTAGGTACCGACGACGCTGTAGGTGCCGCCGTCGAGGTCCTCGCGCGTGATCGTGACGTTGTCGACGTCGAGGCGGTGGAGGCCGATGGCGTTCGGCGACGTCTGGCTCAGCACCTGGGTCCGCCCGCCCACCGAGAGCGTGTACGTGCAGGCGTTGTTCACGAAGGCCGCGAGCGCAAGCGGGGCGGTGATGCCGGTGGACGACGGGATCGTGTACGCGCGCTCGCCGGCGCAGCTGGACGTGATGGTGCCCTGGGCTGCATCCGGGTTGGCTCGCGGGTCGAGGAACGTGAGCGTGGTCGCGAACGTTGCCGGGACCGTACCGATGACGGGCAGCCCGATGTCGAAGTCGACCTCGTCGCCCGGGTTCAGCGTGAGCGACTGCGCGGCGCCGTCGACCGTCGCCGTGAGGGTCCCCGGTGCATACGCCTCGTAGGCGGTCGTGAGGGCCGTGATCCCGGGGGTCGCGCCGAGCTGGGCCGCCGCGCAGCCCGCGACTCCCGCCCCGCCGTTGATGCACGCCCCCGCGCTGTTCTCGTAATAGTAACTGTAGCCCGCGTACGCGCTCGCGCAGTTGTACGAGGACGCTGGGTTGCCCGCGACGTAGGACGCGTTGCAGGCCGCGTAGTAGTAGAGGGGCGACGCGGCGGGCAGTCCCGTGGAGGAGCCCTGGGCGACCGTCGGGCACGCGGCGTCCGAGACGGCGACGCTGCCCCCGAAGCTCGTGGCTGGCACGTTGGGGAGCGCGGCCGCGCTGCACTTCGTGTCCGCGATGGGGAGGACGATGGTCGAGCTCTCGCCGGCGGTCGTCGTGATCTGCCAGGCCACGTTGTTCACGGCGATGGTGTGGGTGCCGGGCACGAGCTGCGTCGTCGCTCCGAGCGCGACGCTCGCGCCGTCGATCGAGAGTGCAGGGGACTGGCCGAGGATCTTCCCGCACGTGGCGCCCGGTATGCAGGCGTCGGTCGGCAGCTGGAGGGTGATGAGCGAAGCGCTCTCGTTCACCCCCGCGTCGACGACGAGATCCACGCTCGTGGAGCCCGCGGCTTCCGGGCGGGGTGAAGAGCACGCCGCGGTGTAGACGACGGCGGAACCGACGAGCGCGAACAAGAAGAACGTACGCATGGGACTCTCCAGCGGTGGACGGAGGACGATGAGGCCGAGCGAGCGGCCGCGCCCTCGAGCGGGCGCGGCCGTCGCACGTCAAAGATGGGAGAAGGCGACGGCACCTAGAACGTGAGCGTCTGCGTCTGCGTCTGCGGGCCGTCGAAGTCCGTGTACGTGAGCGAGAACTCGTAGGTCCCGGGCAGGACGTCGATGCCGGTCCCGGTGTTGTACGGCCCGGCGACCTGGACGCCGCCGTAGTTCAGCGTGTAGGTCCCGACGACGGTGTACGTGCCGCCGTCCAGATCCTGGCGGGTGACGGTCACGTTGTCGACGTCGAGCCGGTGGAGGCTGATCGCGTTCGCGGCGGTCTGCGTGAGCGCCTGCGTGCGGCCACCGACGGTGAGCGTGTAGGTGCACGCGCTGTTCACGAAGGCCGTCAGCGCCAGCGGTGCGGGCGTGCCCGTTGCTGCCGGGATCGTGTAGCTCCTGTCCCCGGCGCAGCTCGAGGTGATCGTTCCTGCCGTCGCGTCCGGGTTGGCCCGGGGATCGAGGAAGGTAAGCGTGGTCGCGAACGTCGCGGGGAGCGTGCTCGTCGCGGGCAGGGAGATGTTGAAGGTGGTCTCGTCGCCCGGGTTCAGCGTGAGTGTCTGTGTCGAACCGTTGACCGTCGCCGTGATCGTTCCCGGCGCGTACGCCTCGTACGCGCTCGTGAGGGCGGTGTTCCCGGGCGACGACACCTCCGCGCCCTGCTGCGCGGCCGTACAACCCGCGACCCCCGCGCCGCCGCTCACGCACGTGCCCGCAGCGTTCTCGTAGTAGTAGTTGTAGCCCGCGTAGGCGCCGGCGCAGTTGTACGAGGACGCCGGGTTTCCGACGACGTACGAGGCGTTGCAGGCGGCATAGTAGTAGAGGACGCTCGAGCCCGAGGGCACCCCGACCGCCGAGCCCGTGGCCACCGTGGGGCACGGCGCGTTCGCGACCGAGAAGGCGCCGCCGAAGTTCGTCACCGGGACGTTCGGCAGGGTCGCGTCGGTGCAGACCGTGTCGGCGACGGGCAACGTCACGGTCGTGTGCTCGCCGGCGGTGGTCGTCAGAGGCCAGCCGATGCCGTTGACGGCGACGTTGTGTGAGCCCGGCTTGATGCGTGTCGTCCCTCCCAGGGAGACGGCGACGCCGTCCACGTAGAGGCTCGGGGTCGCCCCGAGGACCTTGGCGCAGCTCGCCCCGGGAACGCAGGCGTCTGTCGGGAGCTGGATGGTGACGTCCGACTCGTTCTCGGTGCCGCCCGGGTTGATGACGATGTTCTGCGCCGAGCTGCTCACGTCCGGATGGCCTGCGGAGCAGGCGGCAGCGGTGGTGGCGGCGGCGAAGGCCGCTCCGAGGATGACGGTTCGCGAGACGATGAACGAGCGCATGGACGATCTCCTGGGTTTTCTTGGTGGGACAGCACCAGGCCGTCTCCCACGCACCCACTCGTACGCACGCCTCGCCGATTCTCTCCCCTCGAACGGAAATGTGTCTCGCGGGGCTTCGCTCACCCCGCAGGAGGCGGCATGGAGAGGGCGGCTTGGGCTTCGACGGGCACGAGCTGCCGGAGCTGCCACGCGTTCACGTGCACGCGCTCCTCGGCGCGCTGGAGCGAGTCCCGGAAGCGGCGGAAGAAGAGGCACGCCGACAGGACGATCGCGACCTGGACCGAGGCGAGGATCACCGGGGTCGAGGTCGAGAAGCGTGTGAGCGCCGGGAGGACCGCCAGTGCCTCCCCTCGCGCCTCGTACGAGGGCGGCAGGACCCCCGCGAGCTGCAGGCCGAGCGGCAGGGCGAAGGCGAGGCAGGCGAGCGCGAGCACGAGGAGGCGTCGCCTCGTCCCGTTCTGGAGAAGGAACCCGCTCATGTTGCCGATGACGATGGTGGGCACGAGGATCAGCGGTCCCGCCGCAGCGCCGGCCACGCACGCCACGAGCATCGCGAAGACGACCGTCGAGATCCCCTCCTCCCGAGGGGCGGCCGCGCGCGACGACCGCCAGAATGCGACGACGGCAGCCACGATGGTGCACGGGAGGAGGACGGTGAGCGCGGGTGACAGGACGCCCTGGGCGACCACGACGGGAACGCAGGCGAGCGAGCTCGCGTAGAGGACCGCTGCCGTCCGGGAGGCGCGACGGCGCTCCTCGTGGGCTGCGTCGAGCGCCTCGCGCGCGGCCTCCGGCGGCAGCTCGCGCGGGGGCACCGTGAGCAGCCGCAGGAGGACGCTGATGGCGCTGGCGTTCGAGGGGTCGAGCGCCAGCGCCTGGCTGACCTCGCGCATGGCGGTGGCGCGGCCGGCGGCGTCGCCTCCCGAGGACGCTCGCTCGGAGGCGGCACCGGCGAGGCGTACGTGCTCGGCAGCCCGCGACCTCCTGCGCACGACGTCTCGCTCGCCTTCGACGTACCGCTCGACGGCGTCGTGGATCGCGCCTGCGGTCGAGTACGTCTCGTCCTCCGCCGTCGCGGTGGCCCGGGAGCAGATAGCTTCGAGCTCGGGCGCCGCGTCGGCGTGGCCCAGGATCTCGGCGAGGATGGCCCCGAGCGCCGCGACGTCTCTGCGCCGTGCGGATGTGGCCTTGCCCTCGTCCACCGTGTCCAGGGGTGCCGCGTCGGTCCAGCCTGCCACGTAGACGTCGCCGTAGTCTCCCACGACGACGGAGCGCGAGGAGAGCGCCCCGTGGCCCACGCCGTGCGCGTGGGCGTAGTCGACGACGAGGCACGCCTCACCGAAGACCTCGAGCAGCTCGTGCCACGAGCGGACCCCTCCCCCAAGCAGGGCGGCTTCGAGCGTCTGGCCGTGCAGTCGCCGCGTCGTGACGTGCACGCCGGCGTCGTCCTCGGTGATGTCGTAGACGGGGGGGATCGACGGGTGCTCGAGGCTGGCCTGCAGGCGCGCCTGGCGCGCGAGTAGCTCGCCCTCCGGTCCGTGGGCCACGGTCTTCATCACGACCTGCCGGCCGATGCGTCGGTCCTCGCAGAGCAAGGCTTCGCCGTCGTACTCGGTGGAGAGGCTGCCCCGCGGATCGTACCGGTCCGCGTCCGTGAGCGCGCTCGGGACGGGGTCGTCGAGTCCGGTGCGCCCGCCTGCCGTGTCGGCGATCGTCGCGACGTCGAGCATGCCCTCGCTCCTCGAGAACGAAGGCTCGATCGCGGCTGCCCGGGTGGTCGGCGGCGCCCTGTACGCCACGAGCTGGCCGAGCTGCCACGTCTGGAGGCGGAGGCTCCGCTGCGCGTCGTCGAGCGACGAGCGCAGCCGGATCATGATCGCGCCGATGGCGAGGACGATGAGCAGGTGGGTCACGCCGGCGACGATCACCGTGGGCGTCGCAGGCAGCGCGACCATCCGTGGCAAGAGGAGCATGTCGCGGCCGTCGAACCCGAAGAACGGCAGCACGACGCCGGCTTCGCCAAGGAGGACGGGAACGGCGACGATGCTACACGCCGTGATCATCTCGAGGACGGGCCACGCGCGCCGGCGCGGCAGCACGATGGAGGCTATCGCGCCGAGCACGGCGAGCGTCGGGACGATGACGAGCGGGCTCCACGCGACGCTCAGCGACGCCATCGCCGTCGCCACGAGGACCCGCTGGGGCCAGGGCAGATCGCCATCGGGCGGTGGCCTCCGGCTGTAGAGGAGCATCGACGCCGCCGCGACGGCGAAGAGGACCGAGACGAGGACGTAGAGCCGGAGGTCGCGCAGGCCGACGAGCAGGGCGAAGGGGAGAAAAGCGAACCAGCTGAATTTGAGGAGCGCCGAGATGCGCCCGCGGCGCGTGGCCAGGCTCCGGGTGGTGGCACAGAGCTCGCGCACGACCTCGGCGGGCAGGACGCGGGGCGGGTTGGCCAGGAGCCTGCGGAGCGTGGCGAGCGCGCCCTCGTTCGTCGGATCGAAGGCGAGCGCGCGGCTCGCCTCGCGCAGGCAGGTCGTGCGCAGAGGGGCCTCGGGGTCGATCTCCTCCTCGGCCCGCGCGACGGCGGACTTGGCGCGCGCCGCGTGCTCCTCGGCGCGCGATCTGCGCTGCTCGAGATCCCTGTCCTTCACGCGGAAGCGCTCGAGCGCCCGGTGGAGCTCCCGCGCCGAGGCGAAGCGCTTCTCCGGGTCTCGCGCCGTCGCCTTGACGCAGATGTCGTCGAGCTCGGGCGGTATCCCTTGCCCAGGGGTGCGCGCCGAGGGGTGCGACGGCGCGTCCGCGAGCGTGGACGCGACCATGTCGTTCACGTTGCTGGCCATGTGTAGCGGCTCGAGCGTCAGGATCTCGAACAGGATGGCGCCGAGCGCGTAGACGTCCGAGCGCGCGTCCGTCTCCCCGAGCTTGGGGTCCATCTGCTCGGGCGACATGTACCCGAGCGTGCCGAGCAGGCTGCCGGCCCTCGTCTTGGTCGGCCCGAGATCCGGGTCGGTGGACCACGCGGCGCTGTCGCCTTCGGCGATGCGGGCGATGCCCCAGTCGAGCACGTACAGCTCGCCGTAGGCGCCGAGCATGATGTTGTCCGGCTTCAGATCGCGGTGCACGATGCGGTGCGCGTGCGCGAAGTCCACGGTCAAGCAGACCTTGGAGAAGGCGGCCAGGAGCTTGTGCCGCGAATACGCCTCCTGGGCGCCGCGGTCGTGGACGCGGAGCTGCGCCACGATCTCCGTCAGCGTCTCGCCGAGGACGCGCTTCATGGTGAAGTAGGGCCGGCCTCCCGAGATCCCGAGGTCGTACACGGGGACGATCGAGGGGTGCTCCATGCGCCCCTGGACGCGCGCCTCGCGCAAAAACCTCGCGTCGAGGTCCGGCCGCCCGGCGTGCACGCCGCGCATCACCTTCATCGCGACGTCGCGCTGCGTGCGGGAGTCGTGGCAGAGCCGGACCTCCCCCATCCCGCCCTCCCCGAGGCGATCGATCACCTCGTAGCGCCCGTCCCCCGGCGCCGCGGCCTCGTCCGTGCCGTTGCCCTCGCCCGTGAACGTCCCGAGCGGCGTCGAGGGCACCGTCTCCGCCAGAGGCGAATAGGAGGCCGGGCCCGGCCGATCGTACCCGTGGCGATCCATCGGCGCTGGAGTGTACACCGGAGCGGGTCGCGCCCCGCTCACTGGTCCGGAGGACTGCACTCCCCATCGAAGCACTCGGAGCCGCCCGTCGGCCCGTACTGGGTCTGGGCGCAGTCCTTGTCCGACGAGCAGCAGAGCGGGAGACTCTGGCCGTTGTTCGCGCAGGCCTGCGGTCCGTCGGAGCAGCAGTCACCGATGCCCTCGGGGTGGTTGGCCTTCGAGCCGCACGCGCCGCACAGACCGAACGCCGCGAAGGCCCCGAGGGCGACCACGATGGCGATGCCCCAACCGCGGTACTTGAGCATGGTGCTTCATAGCGCAGCTCGCGGGGCGCACCAGGGCGACTTCAGCAACGGAGCCGGCATGGACACCCACATGGTCGGCCGCTCCACCGCGCTCGCGCTTGGGGCGCCGGCAGCTGGCGCGCGCGACGGCAAGGGGTTCGGACCTCTGACGTGCATTCGCAGCGAGGGCGGGATCCGCGCTACGTTTGGATCCGATGCGCGCGGTCCCCCAGCTGCCCCAGGTTCACTTCTTCGTGTGCGCGAACCGCCGCGAGGCCGATGCGCCGCTCGGTCCGGGGTGCGGGGATGCGGGGGAAGCCGTCTACCTGGCCCTGAAGGACGAGGTCGCGCGACGCCGCGAGTACCAGCGCGTATGGGTCACGCAGACGAGGTGCCTCGGCATCTGCCCGAAGGAGGGCGCCACGGTGGCCGTCTACGCGGCCGGGCGCGCGGCGGGGCTCCTCACCGAGGTCGCGCCCACCGACGGCTCCGAAGTGTTCGCGAAGGGACTGGCACTGGCATGAGTGAAGCGTGGGCGGAGATCGAAGCGCTCCTCGTGGCCATGGAGGAGCTGCAGCGCTCGAAGGTGTTCGAGCTCGCGAGGCGCCTCAAGCCGAACCTCACGATGGAGGACATGCGTAACCCGCATGACTTCCCCGAGCTCGAGGACCTCGACTGGCACTTCGAGGACGGGGTGCTGACGGGCATCCAGAGCGCCCTCAGCGCCGTACGTGCCAGGCGGCGGGAGGACTGATGCCGAAGAAGCGTCCGCCCGCGCCCAAGGCCAAGCGCCCCGAGGACCCGGGCTTCAAGCCGTTCGCCGGCGCGCTCAAGGCCGTGCAGCAGGAGCTCGCCGCGAAGGGGAAGGCCCCCGCGTCGCCGGCGTCTGCGCCGTCCGCGGGCCGCCCCCCCGCGCCGCCCCCAGCCCGGCGGCCGCAGCAGCCGGTCGCCGCGCCTGGCCCGGCGCCGGAGGCCGCTGCCCAGGACGACGCGATGTCGATGCACCGGATGATGAGCGGCGTGCAGCCGCTGTCCGGTGGCCCGGTCCGCATTCCTCGATCGCAGACCGGCGTGGTCTCTCCCTCCGCCCGTCAGGCCGACGCCGAGCGCGCCGCCGCGGAGGCCCAGGCCGAGGCGGACGCCGTGCGCATCCATTTGCGCGACCTCGTGAGCCGCCCCTCCGTGCGCGGCGGTCTGAACCAGGGCGAGACCTTCGAGGTCAGCGATGACGGCCAGAGGGTCGAGGGCCGACGCCTCGAGGTTCGCCCCGACGTGCTGCGAAAGCTCCGCCATGGGGAGGTCCCCATCGACGGGCGCTTCGATCTGCACGGGATGACGTCGGCGCAGGCAAGGCCGGCGCTCGAGACCTTCCTCGCCGAGCAGCGCGTACGCGGCGAGCGGTGCGTCCTCGTCATACATGGCAAGGGGGGCCACTCGCCGCGGGGGGTCGGCGTGCTGCGGGGGGAGATCGCTGCCTGGTTGTCCCAGGGCAAGGCGAGCAACCACGTGGCCGCGTTTTGCAGCGCGACCGCGGCTGATGGGGGAGAAGGAGCCGTCTACGTTCTCCTCGCGCGCTAACGAATGAGCTAGCGCGTCTCGGTGCGTCATCGCGCTGGGCTGGCCCTTCGGGCCGTCCGCGACTACATTCGCCGGGCTCATTGGCCCCTAGAAAGAGGGAGCATCGTCACATGGTCGAGAAGCTGAAGAAGATCTGGCTCGACGGAGAAATGATCGACTGGGACGATGCGACCGTCCACGTCCTCACGCACAGCCTCCACTACGGCGTGGGCGCGTTCGAAGGCATCCGCGCCTACAAGCACAAGGACGGCACGACCCAGATCTTCCGCCTGAGGGAGCACATCGACCGCCTGTTCGACAGCTGCAAGCTCGTGCTGATGCAGCCGAAATTCAACCGCGAGCAGCTCATGCAGGCGTGCATCGAGACCATCCGGGTGAACGGGCTGGCCGAGGGGTACCTGCGCCCGCTCATCTTCGTGGGGGACGGCGCCATGGGCGTCTACGCGCCGGACAACCCGGTGCGTGCCACCGTCATCGCCTGGAAGTGGGGGACCTACCTGGGGGAGGACGCCCTCCTCAAGGGGATCCGCTGCAAGATTAGCTCGTTCGCGCGCCACCACATCAACGTGAGCCTCGCCAAGGGCAAGATCTCCGGCCAGTACACCAACAGCGTCCTCGCCAAGCGCGAGGTGAAGCTCGCCGGCTACGACGAGGCCATCATGCTCGACCCGAACGGCTACGTGTCCGAGGGCTCGGGCGAGAACATCTTCCTCGTGAAGGGAGGGGCGCTCCTCACGCCCGACCTTTCGAGCTCGATCCTCGAGGGGATCACCCGCGACACTCTCATCCAGATCGCGCGCGAGGAGGGGCTCAAGCTCGTCGAGGGCCGCGTCACGCGCGACCAGCTTTGGCTCGCGGACGAGGTCTTCTTCACCGGCACCGCGGCGGAGGTCACGCCCGTCCGCGAGATCGACAACCGCACCATCGGCGAGGGCGTGCCTGGTCCCATCACGAAGCGCCTGCAGGCGCGCTTCTTCGATATCGTGAGGGGCGTCGACAAGACCCACTCGGAGTGGTCCACCAAGGTGTGAAGGCAACAGGGGCTCTCGGCATCTGTGTCGTCGTCCTCGCGGGTCCCATCGTCGGGGCCTGCGGAGCGGCGGAGCCCTCGGTCCAGGCCCCCACCGCGGGGCCGGTCGCCCCGTCCACGGGCCCCGTCGTCTTCGCGGACGACGGCGCGCTGAAGCGCTTCCGGTCGAACAGGTTCCGGGTCTCCATCCCGCTGCCCGACGGCCGGACGTGGAAGATCGATGATCACACCCGCCCCGAGCTCGTCGCCCGCCACGCGCCGACGAGCTCCAGCCTGACGCTCTACAGCTCGATCGAGCCCGACCTCGTGAACCGCCAGAAGTGCGAGGAGCGGGCGCGCGCGCTCGGCCTCGTGCCGCCGGGCGAGCTGCGCACGGTCGAGGACCAGGCGACCGTCGGACCGGACGCGTACGATACGCGCATCTGGGTCGCCCTGAGCGCAGGGAGGGCCGCGGGCGCGCCGCTCGTGGGGCACGTCTTCGCCTTCGGCGCGTACATCCATAAGTGCCTATTTTTCCACTTCGCGAGCGAGGTCGCGTCCGACCGGTTCGAGGACGCGCTCTCGTCGCGCCTGGCGACGGCGCGCCTCCGCATCTTCGGCGGCCTCGCGCTCGAGGCCTTCGACGAGCCCCCGCGGGACAAGGTGGGCCGCCAGTGACAGCGCCCGTCGCCGAGCTTCTCCCTGAAGCCTTCGCCCGCGCGGTGCGGTTCGCCGCGGTGCCCCGCGAGCTAAAGACCCTGCTCGCGCACCTCGGGCCGTGGACGGCCGACGCCTGGCTGCCGGGGGAGCCTGCCGCGCTGTCGTCGAGCCACCGGCAGCTGCTCAAGCTTTGCCTCCCCGGGGGCCCGCTCCGCGTCGTGAGTCTTCGCGCGGGGGAGGAAGCCCAGCCGGCCTTCATCCTCGGGCGCGACGGGCGCGCCACGATTTTCTCGCGGGCGGACCTCGACCGCGATCTGCGCGATCTCGTGCGCCAGGCCGTCGCCGATCTCTGCCCGCCCCTCGAGCTCGCCGGCCTGGGCGAGTCGTTCGCCCTCGATCTTGCCCGCCACGAGACGGTGCACCAGCTGACGGGCCGCATGCTCCAGGCGGTGGATCTGGAGCACGCGCTCTACATCATGCTCCTCGGCATCACCTCGGGCTACGGGGCGAGTTTTCACCGGGCGGCCCTCTTCACGTTCGACGGCGCGCCCGCCGCGGAGCCGCGGAGCGGCCTCCAGCTCGACGCGGCGGTGGGCGCGTTCCGCGGACGGAGCGCGGTCGGCCCGAGCAGCGAGGAGGAGGCGCACCGCATCTGGGAGGCCATCGAGTACGAGGGCAAGACGCTCGAGCAGGCGATCGACGACTACCCGAGCGGGGTCGACACGCTCTTTCAGTCCTTCGTTCGAACGTGCGAGCTGTCGCCGGGCGACGGGGAAGGGGACGAGATCCGCGCCGCGCTCGAGAGCCACGGGCCCGTCGTCATCCGCGGTCCGCGCAAGAACCCTGGCCTCGCGCGCCTCACGGCCCCCGCGACCGAGTGCGTCATCGCGGCCATCAAGCCGCGCGACGAGACGCTCGGCCTCATCGTGGCGGACAACGCCTACGGCACCCGCCCCATCCTCCGCGAGCAGACGGCGCTCTTCAAAGCCTTCGTGGACCCCCTGAGCCTCGTCTGGGAGACGCGCTCCCTGCTCCGCCGGGTCGAGGCGCTCGCCCGCTACGACGCGCTCACGGGCGTCTTCAACCGCCGCGAGCTCGAGGCGCGCTTCGCCGAGGAGCAGTCGCGCTGCGTGCGCTCGCGCCGTCCCATCTCGATGGCGATCGTGGATCTCGACCTCTTCAAGGCCGTGAACGACCAAGGCGGCCACGAGGCGGGCGACGCGGCGCTCCGCAACGTGGGCTCGCTCCTCCGCCAGACGATGCGCCCGCACGACGTGGCGTGTCGATACGGAGGGGACGAGTTCGTCCTCATGCTGGCCGAGTGCAACAAGACCGAGCTGCTCGCGGCGGTCACGCGGATCGGGCGTCTCGCGAAGGAGGCGAAGATCTCGGTGAGCATAGGGGGCGCGACGTGGCCCGACGACTGCGCGGAGCCGGCGGCCCTCATCGCCACGGCGGACGCGAACCTCTACCTGGCCAAGGCGTCGGGGAGGGGGAGGGCGTGCGCGGCGGGCGCGGAGCCGGTGAAGTTCTAGGGCTGCCCCGCGGCCCTCTCTTCCGGTACTCCTTGAGGGGATGCGCCACCGATGGTCTCTGGCTGCGCTGTCCCTTGCCCTCTTCGCGTGCGGCGCCCCGGGAGCGCCCGGTGAGCCCCTCGGCCAGACGGAGTCCGCGCTCTCGGCCAACGATCAGACGGCCTTCGACTTCTTCCTCGGCAAGGGCCTGACCAACTTCCAGGCCGCCGGGATCGTCGGCAACCTCGATCAGGAGTCGGGGATGGACCCCACCATCGAGCAGAGCGGCGGCGGCCCCGGGCGCGGCATCGCCCAGTGGTCGGTCGGCGGACGGTGGGACACGGACCCGAACGACAACGTGCTCGCCTACGCCACGATGGAGGGGCAGTCGCCCACCTCGCTCGGCCTTCAGCTCGACTTCATCTGGTACGAGCTGACGACGTTCCCCGGGTACGGCCTCGCCGCCCTCGAGGGCTCGACGAACGTGACCGATGCCACGATCGCCTTCGAGATGGCCTACGAGGGCTGCGGCACGTGCGACCAGTCCCAGCGCGTCGCCTACGCCCAGGCGGCCCTCACGGCCTACGGGGCGGACAAGGTCGACGGCGGCCCGCTCGTGGAGGACGCGGGGACCTCGTGCATGGTCCCCGGCATCGACGCCCCCGGGCAATGCATCCTCACGACCGACTGCGCAGCTCTGCCCAACCACGTCTCGACGCCCGGCTACTGCCCAGGGCCCACGGACATCGAGTGCTGCACGGCCACCGCTGCCCCGGGCGCGCCAGATGCGTCGACCGACGGAGCGACCGCAGGCGACGGCGCCACCCCCCACGACTCGGGCGCCGCCTCGGCGGACGCCGCCCACGAGGACGGGAGCGAAGGAGGGCCGACCGGTCCCAAGCTCGACCCGGGCGCCACAGGTGGGGGAGGCTCCCGCGGCTGTTCGGTTGCGCCGCAGGAGCGTGGGGCGCCGGACGCGGCGATGATGCTCGCAGGTCTGGGGCTACTCCTCGTCGCCCGTCGCCCACGCCGCCGCAGCCATCGCGCCTAGGCCGGCCGCGACGGGTCCCTACGATCGACTCTCTTTCAGGCTCCGTCTATCACAGCGCGCACCTTGCTGAGCAGCGCGCTCGGCGTCACCGGCTTCTGCAGGAAGGCCACGCCGTCGTCCAGCACACCACCCGGGTTGATGACGTTGGCGGGGTAGCCCGACATGTAGAGCACCTTGAGGTCGGGTCTGATGCGTACGAGCAGGGCGGCGAGATCCTTGCCGTTGACGCGGGGCATCACCACATCGGTCAGCAAGAGGTGAATCGGACCAGCGTGCTTCTCGACGAGGGGGATGGCCTCGTCCGCGCCGGAAGCTACCAGCACCTCGTAGCCGTGGCGCCGGAGGACGTTCTGGGTGAGCCTGCGCACCTGCTCGTCGTCCTCGACCACGAGCACGGTCTCCGCGCCGCGTCGCACGGCCGCCGCCGGCTGCTGCTCGGCGGCGGGCGCCGGCTGCTCGGCGAGGCGCGGCAGGTACACACGGAACGAGGTTCCTGCCCCGACGTCGCTCGTCACGGCGATGTGTCCCTCGCTCTGCTTGACGATGCCGAACGCGGTCGACAGCCCGAGGCCCGTGCCCTTGCCTTGCCCCTTCGTCGTGAAGAACGGCTCGAAGATGCGCTCGCGCGTGGCCGCGTCCATCCCGACCCCCGTGTCGGTGATCGTCAGCACCACGAAGTCCCCGGCGGGCACGCCATCGTGGCCAGGCGAGGCCTGCCCGACGAGCACGTCGTCGAGCGCCATGGTGAGCTTGCCGCCATCGGGCATCGCGTCGCGCGCATTGACCGCGAGGTTCATCACGACCTGCTCGATCTGGCCAGGGTCGGCCAGCACGACGCCTGCCGAGCGCGAGGTCTCGAGCGCGAGCACGATGTGCTCGCCCAGCACCCGCCTCAGCATCCTCACCATCTCGGCCAGGTGGTGGCGGAGATCGATGGGGCGCGGCTCGAGGACCTGCTGGCGGCTGAACGCGAGCAGCTGGCGCGTCAGATCGACGGCGCGCCCCGTCGCCCGGCTTATCTCGCCGAGCTCGCCCTGGTAGGGGGCGGCGCCGGGGTCTTCCTCGATGAGCTTCGCGTAGCTCTGGACGACGAACAGCAGGTTGTTGAAGTCGTGCGCGATGCCGGCGGCAAGCTGTCCCACCGCCTCCATTTCTGCACCGCCATCGCGTCCGACTTCCGGTGCTTCAGCGCCCGCTCGAGGGACCCGCGCAGGTTCGAGACGCCTGTGGCCTCCGGATCGTCAGGGTTGTCCGGGAACACCTCGAAGATGCCGCGCCCGACGATCTGGTCGCGCGCCGTCATCGTCGCGCGGAGGTACGCGTCGCTCACCGCGACGATCCGGAGGTCCGCCGTCAGCACGAGGTAGGAGCCGGGGGCGGCCTCGAAGAGAGCGCGAAAGTCGGTCGGTTCCTCGGTCACGGTCCTCCCCCGGCAGAGGTGGAGGATAGACCGGATAGGCCAGGATGGTAGTGGATGGCAAGCCTCGCGCCTCGCAGGCTCATCCTGACGTCGGGGCGGGACGCGCGTGTCGACCGTCGGGGAAGGGCTCGATCTGTGGCGTGGCGTCCCGCCCGGGCTGCTGCGCCTGGGTGAGCACCTCCCGTGGGCTGCATCAGCCGTCACGCCTCATTGCCACACCACTCGGTCTCGCCCGATCATCGTTGCCCCCCCACACGACGCGCCACGGCCTGGCGATGCGCATGCGGCGGCGACTGGCAAGTCAACGTCGAACGCAGCACGTGCGCGTCGCGTGTGGCTTGACGGTAACGTTCCTGCAGTCGAGGCGAAGTAGCGCGCTCTCGGGCCGTGTATACTCGAGCCCGTGCGGGTGAGCGGGGGGCCGCGAGCGAGGTCAGCTGAGGGTCGCCGGGGAGGCGCGGTCGTGCACCTGCGCGTGCTCGCGCCGCTCGCCCTGCTTGCGTTGCTCTTGAGCTGCCTGCTGGCCGGCTGCGGCAACGTGATCGGCGTCCCCTTCGGCAAGGAACGCCTCGCGCCCCCGGACGCGTCGCTGCCGACGACGGACGCCGGGCTGGGCGAAGCGGGCGGACGGGACGCCCCTGCGTGCAAGCCGTCGACGTGCCCGGCCCTCGGCTTTCGTTGCGGGGTCCAGAACGACGGGTGCGGCGACGCTCTCCGCTGCGGCACCTGCGGGGCCGACGACGGATGCATCTCCGGTCAGTGCGTCTGCCAGCCGAAGACGTGCATGGCGCAGGCCGCCGCGTGCGGCACGGTGCCCGACGGCTGCGGAGGCACCTTCGAGTGCGGAGTCTGCCCCGCGAGCGCTCCGAACTGCGGCGGCGGCGGCGTGAACATCTGCGGCGTGGCGACGTGCACGCCACTGACGTGCGCGGGCAAGTGCGGCCCCGTCTCCGACGGGTGCGGTCACCTCCTCGACTGCGGCGCGTGCACCGCCCCGGCCACGTGCGGCGGCGGCGCGACGGCGAGCGTCTGCGGCTGCTCGAAGCTCACGTGCGCCGAGGAGGGGGCCAACTGCGGATCGATCCCGGACGGGTGCGGCGGGACGCTCGCGTGCGGCGCGTGCGCGGGATCGTGCGAGGCCAACGTGTGCAGCGTCTGTACGCCCGCCACGTGCGCGTCCATCCCGGGCAGCTGCGGATCGTTCGGCGACGGGTGCGGCGGGACGCTCACGTGCGGCGCGTGCGCGGCCGGCACCTGCACGAACAACGTGTGCAGCGTCTGCATGCCTGCGACGTGCACGTCGCTGGGCAAGACGTGCGGGTCGGTCGCGGACGGGTGCGGTGGGACGTTGAGCTGCGGCTCGTGCACGGCGCCGGCGACCTGCGGCGGCGGCGGTACGCCCAACGTGTGCGGCGGGCACGGGACGACCTTCACGGTCGGCGGCGTGGTGAGCGGTCTCGCCGCGGGCGCGTCCGTGGTGCTGCAGGACGACGGCGCCGAGAGCCTCACCGTGACGAGCAACGGTCCCTTCGTCTTCGCCACGCCGCTGCCTGCCGGCCAGTCGTATGCCGTCATGGTGGAGACGCAGCCGGCCATGCCCGTTCAGGCGTGCGTGGTCACCGCGGGGAGCGGCACGATCAGCGCGAACGTCACGAGCGTCACCGTCGTGTGCACCTCGCACGCCTTCACGGTCGGGGGAACGCTCGCCGGGCTCGCCCCGACCGACTCCCTCTTGCTCCAGGACAACGGGGACGAGCTTTTCGTCGGCTCGAATGGCGCCTTCACCTTCGGCGACCCCGTCCTGAGCGGCTCTACGTACGACGTCACGGTCCTCGCGAACCCCACCGTGCCGATCGCGCAGACATGCACCATCACGATGCCGAGCGGCACTGTCGGCGCGGCGAACGTCTCCAACGTCGCGGTGGCCTGCGTGACCAACGCGTACACGGTCGGCGGCGCGCTCTCGGGGCTGGCGCCAGGCGCCATGGTGGTGCTCCAGGACAATGCGGGAGACAACCTCACGCTGGCCGCGAACGGCAGCTTCACGTTCCCGACGAGCGTGGCCTCGGGCGCGAGCTTTGCCGTCACCGTGCTCTCGAGCCCGGCATCGCAGGCCTGCTCCGTCACGATGGGCGCCGGCACGGTCGAGGCGTCGAACGTCACGAGCGCGCAGGTCACCTGTGTCAACACCTACGCCATCGGCGGCACGGTCTCGGGGCTCGCCGCGGGAGACTCGGTCGTCCTCCAGAACAACGGCGGCCCGGGCCTGACCCTCTCGGCCAACGGTCCCTTCGCGTTCGCGATCCCCGTGGCGGTGGGCCAGCCCTATGCGGTCACCGTCGAGACGAGCCCTCCGTCACCCTTCACCCAGACGTGCACTGCGGCGAGCGCTACCGGCACGGTCGCCGGCGCTCCCGTCACGAGCGTGACCGTGACGTGCGCAGGCACCTGCCTCACCTTCGAAGGGTGCATTGACGGCGAGGATCAGGTGACCGTGCTCGCGAGCCAGCTGTCCGTGGCGCACATCGACTTCTCGCTCATGGGCGAGCATCCGGGGTGCGAGGGCGTCATGTCGACCGTGAACCCTTCGGTCAGCCTCTACGATCCCGTCAACGGCGTCTTCGCGATCAACGGTGTCCCGTACCCGCTCTCGGCCACGCCCATGACGCCGATCGTGCAGCTCATAGGCTTCGCCCTCGTGAGCGGCCGGGGGCCGGTCACGCTCGCCTCGACCAGCACGGTGGACATGAACGACAACTCCTACGGGGGACCGGGGCTCTACGTCGTGCAGCTGTGCGACTGAGAACTTCGTGCGATACAGTGGCAGCAGATCGCCCGGCTCGTCGGTTCGGGCGGCGCGGGGTCGTCACCGACGCCGACGAGCTCTTCGCCGCGCTGAAGGCGCTCCTCGGAGCGTACGGCGTGATGCTCTTCGGTCGCCTGGTTGGTCTTCGCGACCTCCGCCTCGCGAAGGCGGAGGTCGTCAATCTGTTCGCAAACGTCCTCGACGGTCTCCGAGACGGCCTGCCGCAGACATCTCCCGTCCTCGACCAGCTTCGGGACGACGTCGAAGAGACATCTCTTCACGTGAAGCAGTCCCGTGATCACGTGAAGCAGTCCCGTGATCACGTGAAGGAATCACGACACGACCTGGAGAAGTCATCTCAGTACGTGAAGCAATCATCTCAGTACGTGGAGAAGTCATCTCAGTACGTGAAGCAATCATCTCAGCGACGATCAAAGCCAAGATCGGTACGCTCTGAGCCCCGAGC
>Ga0302196_10000168_pt1 | contig 66268 bp, 56 predicted proteins | sample II_Bog_N1_3_FD_198794 | JGI IMG/M metagenome (GOLD analysis project Ga0302196, IMG submission 198794) | Peat permafrost microbial communities from Stordalen Mire near Abisko, Sweden - II_Bog_N1_3 | ecosystem: Environmental > Terrestrial > Soil > Wetlands > Peat | place: Sweden: Abisko... | reverse complement strand
GTCACGTGCGTTCCGATGCCGCCACTCTTCTTGGTCTGGCCTTTACGATTGATGATGCTCCCTTTGACGGGACGACGACCTGTGATTACGCAGACTTTGGCCATGGTGTAATGAGTTAAAAGGAAGACGTTAGCGGGACGCTCGGGCGCTAGGCAAGGGGATTCGGAGGGGGATTTGCCGCTAGGCCTGCTTTCGCAGGGCCCAGAGGGCCTGGAACTTCTGTCCCATGTGCGCGGGATGGATCAGCTGCAGGAGGGAAAGCTTGTCGCGGCTGAGCCTGCCGGCTTCACGAGCCGTCATGTCGGCGATGTAGGCTCCGGCGTGGTGCACGAAGAACGCCTCCTGGGACTCGACCGTGGGACTTGCAAAGCCCCTTTCAAGAAGGGCGTCCCTTATCCAGTCCCAGCAGACATGGCAGGTCAGGTCCTGCTCTCCCGGGAAAGCGAGGAGATCGTTGCCCTGGGTGTGGTTCCGGTAGGCCCGCGCCGTCCCCTCGGGAGCGGAAAAAAGCAATTCCTCCCACGACTTGCCATAGTCAAAGGCGAGGAAAAGACCGGTCCAGGCCTGGTCGGCGAGGGCCCGGGCTAGGGATGCTGCCGCCAATGGGGCATCGATCCCATAGCCCTCGGGCGCCGAGGCAGGCAATTCACGGGGAAGCGGGCCCGGCGGAAGTTCGAGCTCGGCGAGCCCGGGGCCTTGGAGGCTTACGCCCAACTCCCTCCAGGCACCCGAGCGATACCGGAACCGGCGGAAGGGCTGCGCATCCAAGAGCTCGTTTGAGAAGACGACCGAGGGGCCGGAAATCTTCAGGTCGTCTCCAACGCCCACGAGCTTTGCGGAGCGGAAGGGGTGGGAGATCCCGTGAAGGATCCCGGTCCCTCGCTCCGCGCCCACCTCCACAAATTCAAACTCGCGCATCGGTACGGGGGCCAGGAGCAGCTCGCACGCGGCCACGACGAGCCTCCCAAAGAGCGGCGCCGAGGTGCTCGCCGTCAGGAAGTCCGTCCCGGGACCGTAACCGATACGCTTCCGGTCCCTGCGGTAATAGCCGACCTTGGGGTCGTAGAGGGCAACCGCCATGAACTCCGAAAAGTCGACCGCGGGTCGCCCGGCCGCCTTCGCGCGGAGGGCGTCCATCACGGCTGGGTCCGGGGAAGGTGCGCTCGAAGGCTGCATTTACAAAGGCAACGCGATGACCACACTGCCACGGATGTTCAAACGGATTCTGATCCTCGCCGGGACCGCGATCCTCGGGTTCGCCGTGTGCCTGGGGGTAGAGCGTGTGCACGGATCCTGGTCGCTCCTGCCGAACCGGGACCTGGACCGGGCGTCCTCCTACGTCCGCGATGTGCTGAAGACCGTGAACGAGAACTACGTGGACCCGGCCGCTTCCGGCTACGAGCCCCTGTCAAAGCTCGCGATCCACGGGATGGTGGAGACCTTGGACCCCCATTCCGAGTACCTGGAGGTGAAGGACAACGAGGAGCTCGAGGAGGACCTGGACGGCGAGTATGGCGGGATCGGGGTGGAGATCGAAATGGACAAAGGCGCCCTTACGGTCACCTCGCCGATACCCGGCGGCCCCGGGGCCAAGGCGGGGATCCTCGAGGGCGACCAGATCGTGAGCGTCGACGGCAAGGCGGTCGACCGCGGCGTCCCGATGGACAAGGTGGTCGACAAGCTCCGCGGCAAGCCCCGCACGCACGTGAAGGTGGGCCTCTTCCGGCCGATCCCGGGCAAGCACCTGGAGCTCGATGTCGTCCGCGAGGTGGTGAAGATCGTGAGCGTCCGCGGGGCCAGGATCATGGACGGCACGACGGGCTACCTCCAGATCCGCGAGTTTTCCGACCACACGGGGGAGCAGTTTGACGATGCCCTGAACGGCCTCCTCGCCAAGGGGATCGACAGCCTGGTGATCGACCTCCGGAACAACCCGGGCGGGCTCCTGGACGCCGCGGTCGACGTGGCGGAGCCCTTCTTCCGGAAGGGCAGGCTGATCGTCTACACGCAGGGAAGGAAGCCCGCCGACCGCGAGAACTACTACTCGGAGACGGACGGGGAGCCCCTCAAGCTCCCGGTGGCCGTCCTCATCAACGGCGAGACGGCGAGCGCCGCGGAAATCGTAGCGGGGGCGCTCAAGGACTCGGGGAGCGCCGTGATCGTGGGGGAGCGCTCGTACGGCAAGGGCTCTGTCCAGACGATCTTCAAGCTCCGAAACGGCGAGGGCCTGCGGCTCACGACGGCGCACTATTTCACGCCGAGCGGCGCCCTCATAAACGCGCACGGGATCACGCCCCAGGTGGAGGTCGTGATGACGCCCGACGAGGACGCTAAGCTCGAGCGGCAGGTGTCGCGGCCCGACATCACCGATCCCGTGGAGTTCCGGGAGCGCTTTGACTTTTCCCCCGTCGAGGACCGCCAGCTCGAGGCGGCGCTCGACGTGCTCCGGGTCGCGCGCTCGCTCAGCCGGTGATCCTCGCCTTCGAGAGCTCCTGCGACGAGACGGCGGTCGCGATCTTCGACCCAAGGTCCGGGATCGTGGGCGAGTGGATCCACTCGCAGATTGCGCTCCATGCCGAGCACGGGGGCGTCGTTCCGGACATAGCGACCCGCGAGCACCTGAGGAATTTCGGGCCCCTCCTCGCGAAGGCGATTGCGTCGGAGGCCTGGGGCCGGGTGACAAAGCTCGCCGTGACGCGGGGCCCGGGGCTGGCGGCCTGCCTTGCCGTGGGGGGCGCCGCGGCCAAGGCCGTTTCCCAGGCCCGGAAGCTGCCGCTCGTGGGCGTAAATCACCTGCGGGCCCACGCCTGGTCGCCCTTCATCGCCCTCCATGCGGAGAACCCGTCGGGCTTTGACCCGGCCCTGGAGAAGCTGCTCCCGCACCTGGGGCTCCTCGTCTCGGGCGGGAACACGATCCTCTTCTCCATGGACCGCGACCGCCGGATCCGGAAGATCTCGGCCACACGGGACGACGCCGCGGGCGAGGCGCTCGACAAGGGGGCGAAACTCCTCGGGATCGGCTACCCGGGCGGCCCCGCGGTGGAGCGGCTGGCCGTCGGGGGCAGGAGCGACGCCTTCGGTTTCCCGCGGGGAATCGGCAAGCGGGGGGACCTGGATTTCAGCTTCTCCGGGCTAAAGACAAGCCTTCGGTACCGCGTGCAGGCCATGTCCGAGGCGGAGGTCGTAGGGTCCCTTGCCGACCTCTGCGCGAGCTACCAGGAGGCCGTGGTGGACGCGCTCTCGGCGAAGACGGCCGAGGCGTTCACCCGCGGAGAGTACCGGAGCGTCGGGCTCTCGGGGGGCGTTGCCAACAACCGGGTCTTACGGGCCTCGATTGGCGCCGTGGCCGCGGAGGCCGGGGCCCGCTTTCTCGCCGCAAGGCCGGAGCACACCGGCGACAACGCCGGAATGATCGCCTTTGCGGCGTGGAGCGACGCCTCCGACTGCGGGCGGTTCACGGGGAGCCAGATCCGCGTGGACCCCGCGGCCCAGCTCTGATCCCGCGGCAGGGCCGGCTACTTGTAGTCGCGCCTCAGGTTGCTCGGCAAGATGCCGAGCTCCTCGCGGTACTTGGCGACCGTACGCCGGGCGATGTTGATCCCCTTTTCCTGGAGCTTGCTCACGAGCTCCTGGTCGCTGAAGGGCCCGGCCTTGTCCTCGCCGGCCACCAGGTCGGCGATCATCTCCTTCACGCTCGTGTTCGAGACCGAGGCGCCGCTGTCGTTCTGGTAGCCCGGTGTGAAGAAGTACTTGAACTCGAAAATCCCGTGGGGCGTGCGGATGTACTTGTTGGCGATTGCGCGGCTGACGGTCGTCTCGTGGACGCCGACCACGTCGGCAATCTGGGTCATCGTGAGGGGCTTAAGCTGCGAGACCCCGTTCTCGAAGAAGGGCATCTGGGCCTTCAGGATCTCGCGGGTGATGCGCTCGATCGTCCGCTGGCGCTGCTCGATCGAGTCGATCAGGAATTTGCCGGAGCGGATGCGGTCCTTCAGGTAGTCGCGCTCGCCCTTGGAAAGGGTGCCCCGGGCGATCATGTCGCGGTAGGTGCTCGAGATCCTTAGGCGCGGGATGTAGTCGTTGTTGAGGTGGATCTTCCAGTCGTTGCCGTCGTGCTCCACGATGACGTCCGGCACCACGACCCGGTTCTGGTCGTCCGCGAACCGCCGGCCCGGGGCCGGGTCGAGCTTGCCGATCTCCTCGATCGCGCCCTGGACGTCGTCCGACGCGGCCCCAAGCTTGCGCGAGATCTCCGGGATGCGGCGCCGGGTGAGGAGGTCGAAGTAGTCCCGGATGATCCTCGAGGCGAGGGAGTCGCGCCGGCCCTTTGCGACCAGCTGCGCCAGGAGGCACTCGGCCAGGCTCTCCGCGCCGATCCCCGGGGGGTCGAAGCCCTTGAGCGCCGCGACCGCTTCCTGCACCGACTCGAGCGGGAGCGCCGTCTGGAGCGCGACGTCCGCCGCCTTGGCCGTCAGGAACCCCCGGTCATCGAGGCTCCCCACGAGGTGCACCATCGCCAGCATGGCCTTTTCCGAAAGGTCGGTCATCTCGGCCTGGCGCATCAGGTGCTCCTGGAGGGAGGTCTCCGTGGCGACCGAGTCGAAGAAATGCTGCCTGCGCTCGGCGTCCTCCGCCGAGAAGGACGAGGTGCCCCCGGCGTTCGCCATGTAGTCGCGCCAGTCGTCGTCGATCTTGCCCAGGATCTCGAACTCCTTCGAGAAATCCATCTCCTCGCCCTTGGGCTCAGCCGCCGGGTCGGGGGTGCCCTCGGCGCTCGCCGCGGCGTCGTCGCCGTTGGCGTCGCTCTCGCCGGAGTCGGGCTCCTGCTTCTCGGCGCTCATCCCCTCCATCGGGAGCTCCTCGAGCGTGGGGTTTGACTGGAGCTCCTCCTGGATCACGGAGCGCAGGTCGAGCGCCGCCACCTGGAGTATCTTCAGGGACTGGCGCAGCTGCGGGGCCAGTACGAGGGACTGCGACTGGCGCTGGCGAAGGTCCTGGCTGAAACCACCGGAGCTCATCGGCGTGGAGGCGGAAGTCGCCTCATGGTTCCGGCGGGCGGGGTAGTGCTGAGAGGGCTGCGGGGGGTTGGGGGTCCCGGACGTGGAAGAGGTCGCGGAGGTAGAGGCCGAGCTTCTCGTTCGTGGGACCGTAGCCGTCGCTGTAGAGGTAGACCTCCAGGTCGTGGAGCATCTCGGCGGCCGACTGGTACCGCAGGTCGCGGTCCCTGCGGAGCGCCTTCTGGATGATCGCCTCCAGCTTGGGGTCGATCTCGGGCCGCAGCTCCTGGAAGCGGGGGATCTGCATCGTGAGGATGTTGCGCCGGGAAAGGCTCCGGTCCTTGTCCCTGAAGAGGTTCTTCCCTAGCAGAATCTCCGTGAGGACGATGCCCAGGGGGAAGAGGTCGGCCCGGGCGTCCGTCACGGCGTAGCTCGCCTGCTCGGGGGAGAGGTACTCGTCCTTTCCCGCGATCACCTTGCCCTCCTCGTTGTACATGAGGTTCAGCGCCTTCGCTATGCCGAAGTCCGTCAGCTTCACATCCCCCTCATATCCCATCAGGATGTTCTTGGGGCCGATGTCGCGGTGGACGATGTTGAGGTGGTTGCCCTGGCGGTCGCGCTTCTGGTGGGCATAGGTGAGGCCGCGGGCGACCCGCGAGACGATGAAGGCAGCCAGGTCCACCGGGACCTTGCGGCCGGTCTGGCGGTGCTTCTCCAGGAACTGCTCCAGGTTCTGGCCGCCCACGTACTCCATCACCATGAAGTACTGTCCGCCGATCTGGCCCAGGTGGTAGGTCTGGACGATGTTCGTGTGGATCAGGTCCGCCACCAGGCGCGCCTCGCCGATGAAGTTCTTCTGGAACTCGGGGATGGCCGAGTACTCCTCCCTGATCAGCTTGACCGCCACCGTCTTCCTGAACTGCCCGGCGCCCAGCTGGTGGGCCTCGTAGACGACCCCCATGCCGCCCTCCGCGAGCATGCGGACCATCTCGTAGTTGATCTCGTTGAGAATATGGGTGATCGCGGCCAATCTGGGCCAAGGGAAACGACCGCCTTGACCGCTTGCAAGTGAACTTTCTTTTTTTTCGGCCCGATTTCTGCTGCAGGCGACGGTTTTGCATGGGGGGTGGAGCCATTTGACATGGCTGCCGGCGCTCCTACGGTGCACGCATGATCCAACTGACACCCCGGGCTGCGAACCAGGTGCGCACGATGCGCGCGGACGCGGGCGATGCGACGGGCAGCCTGCGCCTCTTCATTGAGACCGGCGGATGCTCGGGGCTCCAGTACGGGATGTCCTTTGACGGGGTGAAGCCCGGCGACGCCTCGTTTGAGAGCGAGGGCGTTCCGATCGTGGTGGACCCTAAGAGCCTGGAGCATCTGGACGGGACGACGATCGACTTTGACGACGGGCTCCACGGGAAGGGCTTCGAGATCAAGAACCCGAACGCCCACTCGACCTGCGGCTGCGGGAAGTCGTTCAACTAGGGCGACCCTAGCGCCGGGCGACGTGGAGCGCCACGATGCCCATCGTCATCCGGGAGGCGCTCACCCCGGAAAAGCCCGCAGCGAGGATCTCCGCGGAGAGCGCGGCGGCCCCGGGGAATTCGCCGATCGAGTCGCCCAGGTACTGGTAGGCGCCCGTGTCTCCGGTGAGGAGTCCCGCGACCCGGGGAACGATGTGGCGCAGGTGGAAGGAGTAGATCGGGGCGACCCACGCCCAGGGTTGGGAGAACTCAAGGACATGGAGCCATCCGCCGGGCTTAAGCACGCGGCGCATCTCCGAGAGGCAGCGGGCGCGGTCGGCCATGTTCCGCAGGCCGAAGGCGATCGTCACGGCATCCTGGCTCTCCGCTTCAAGGGGAAGCGAAAGTCCATCCCCCTGGCGGAACTTCACGTTCGCGAACACCTCGGGGCGCGCGGCCTTCTTTGTCTCGGCCTCCTCGAGCATGGGGGCGCAAAAGTCCATCCCGAGGATGGCCGCCGATTGGGGCAGCGCCCGGGCGAGCGCAAAGGCCACGTCGCCGCTGCCGGTCGCCAGGTCGAGCACGGAGGTCGGGTTCGATCTCCTTACGGCGCCGACAAGCCGGATTCGCCAGTAAATGTCGATTCCACCGCTCAGCACCCGGTTCGCAAGATCGTACCGGGAGGCTATCCGCCCGAACATGGATTTTACCGCCGAAGGGTCAGGCATGATTAGCCCGCTGATAAGTATTGACGCAATTCATCCCAGACGAATAGTTTAACACGCTTCAGTAAAGCCTATACCCAAAGGAACAATTCATGTCCACGAACCTCACAAAACGCGAGATCGTGTTGGAGATCTACCGCAAGGCTGGATTCCCGCAGAAACAGATAGTCGACACGGTCCAACAGACCCTCGACATCGTACAGAAAGCATTGTCAGAGGGACGCAACGTCGAGTTGCGTAACTTTGGCGTACTTGAAGTTCAGGTGCGGAAACAGCGTGTCGGTCGGAACCCCAACAAGCCAGAAGCGGAAGTCATTATACCCCAGCGGGCCGTCGTTAAGTTCAAGGCTGGCAAGATCCTCAAACAGCAGCTTAAGAAGCTCGACCTGACGACGCTCACCTGAGGGTGTGGGTTGCCGGGCCACTTTTGGTTCGCCCTAGGGCGGGCGGGTAGCAGCCTGTCCGTCACTGATGGCTATGTTCCAGACCCTGCCGGGGTTTCGCGACTTTTACCCTGAAGATCTTGCGAAACGAAACCACATCTTTCGCATCTGGCGGCAGACCGCCGCCGCGTTTGGCTTCGTGGAGTACGATACCCCGGTCCTGGAGCCCCTGGACCTCTATAAGGCGAAGTCCGGGGCCGAGATAGAGGCGCAGCTCTTTAGCTTCACCGACAAGGGCAAGCGCGAGGTGGCGCTCCGGCCCGAGATGACTCCCAGTGTCTGCAGGCTCGTGGGCGAGCGGGCCGGCTCGCTCAAGCGCCCGATCAAGTGGTTCAGCATCGCCGAATTCTACCGCTACGAGCGGATGCAGAAGGGCAGGGGCCGGTGCTTTTACCAGTTTAACGCCGATATCTTTGGCGAGGCCGGAGCCGAGGCCGAGATCGAGCTTATCGCGCTGCAGGCCCAGTGCATGCGGGCCTTTGGGCTCACGAAGGACGATTTCTGCATACGGCTGAGCGACCGGAACCTCTGGTTCCACTTCCTGGGATCCCTGGGCCTGGAGGACGCCAGGATCCGGGCGATCCTCGGGGCGGTCGACAAGTTTGAGCGAAACGGCGACGAGGCCTTCAAGGGCTACGAGGAGGCCTTCGGGCCGATCGACCCGGAGGTGAAGCGGAAGGTCCTTTCCTTCCTCGCGATCCGCTCCTTCGGGGAGATCGAGGCGGCGCTCGGCGCCTCGGGGGATGCCGCGATCGCGGGCCGCCTCGCGGACTGGCGGAAGCTCCTGGGCGGGCTCTCGGCGATGGGACTGGCGGATTTCATCCAGGTGGACCTGGGGGTCGTCCGCGGCCTGGCCTACTACACGGGCTTCGTGTTCGAGGCCTTTGACCGGAAGGGCGAACTCCGGGCGCTCGCGGGCGGCGGCCGCTACGACGACCTCGTGGGGAAGCTCGGCGGCTCGGAGCTCCCTGCCGTGGGGTTTGCGATCGGCGACATGACCTTTGCGCTCCTCCTGGAGGAGCGGGGGCTGGCACCGAAGATCGCGCACGCCCCGGACATCTTCTGCGTGATCGGGGGCGAGGCCGAGCGGAAGGCGGCGTTCGGCGACATCAATGTCCTGCGCTCCCACGGCTTCGGCGTCGAATACCCGATGAGGGACCTGGCATTCGGCAAGCAGTTCAAGGCGGCGGCGGAGTCCGGGGCGAAGATCGCGCTCATCTACGGGAGCGACGAGCTCGCCCGCGGGGTCGTGAAGCTGCGCGACCTTGGCGACCGCTCGGAGCGGGAGTTCCCGGCCGCGGAGGTGAGCGCCACCGTGCGCGACTTCTTCGCGGGAACCTAGGCCAGGTCTCCGGGGCCGAAGGCCGCGGGGAGGAGCGCCGAGAGGCGGGTCTCGATCCGGTTCTTCGAGTCGCAGACGCTGATCACGATCGCGTCCGGCCCAAACTCGTTGATCACCTGCCGGCAGGCGCCGCAGGGCGCCGTCGGGAGCGCGGTAGGGGTGTAGATCGCGACCGCGGAGACCGATTTTTCCCCGGCCGCGACGGCCGAGAAGATGGCGGTCCGCTCGGCGCAGTTGCAGAGGCCAAACGAGGCGTTCTCGACGTTGCAGCCGGCGAAAATCTTCCCGGAGCCGCCGAGGACGGCCGCGCCCACGGGAAACTTGGAGTAGGGGGAGTAGGTGCGCCCGGCGGCCATGCGCGCGGACTTTTCCAACCTGCGGAGGGCTCCGTCGGTTATCTTTGGCATCGGCAAATGTGATGGAGCAAAAGCCCGCTACGGGGCGAGCTCTTTCCGGGTCTCCGCGAAGGCCTCTATCGCGGCCCTCAAGTTCTCCTCGGAGTGCGCCGCGCTCACCTGGGTCCGGATCCTGGCGGCGCCCTGCGCCACCACCGGGAAGAAAAACCCGACCACGTAGACGCCCTTCTCGAGCATGCGGGCGGCGAAACGCTGCGCGAGCGCGGCATCCCCGAGCATGACCGGCACGATGGGATGGGATCCCGGCTTTATCGAGAGCCCGGCCTCGGTGAGCCCCTCCCTGAAGAGGCGGGTGTTCGCGTGCAGCTTCTCGCGGAGCTCCGGAGAGCGGCTGATCAGGTCCAGGCACGCGATCGAGGCCGCGGCGATCGCGGGGGGCAGGGTGTTTGAGAAGAGGTAGGGCCGCGAGCGCTGGCGGAGGAGGTCTATGATCTCCTTTCGCCCGCTCACGTAGCCCCCGGAGGCGCCCCCGAGGGCCTTTCCCAGGGTGCCCGTGAGGATGTCCACCCGGCCCATGACGCTGTGGTGCTCGTGCGTGCCCCGGCCGTTGGCCCCCATGAAGCCCACGCCGTGGCTGTCGTCCACCATGACGATCGCCCCGTGGCGGTCGGCCAGGGCGCAGATTTCATCCAGGGGAGCGATGAACCCGTCCATGGAGAACACCCCGTCCGTGACGACCAGCTTGAAGCGGGCGCCCGAGGCCTCGGTGAGCTTTGCCTCCAGGTCGGCCATGTCGCGGTTCTTGTACCGGTAGCGCTTCGCCTTGGAGAGCCGGATCCCGTCGATGATGGAGGCGTGGTTTAGCTCGTCGCTCACCACGGCGTCCTCCTCCCCGAGGAGCGTCTCAAAGACGCCGCCGTTCGCGTCAAAGCACGAGGAGTAGAGGATCGTGTCCTCGGTGCCGAGGAACGAGGAGAGGCGCGCCTCGAGCTCCTTGTGGATCTCCTGCGTCCCGCAGATGAAGCGGACCGACGCCAGGCCGTAGCCCCAGCGGTCGAGCGCCTTGTGGGCGGCCTTCACGACCTCGGGGTGGTCGGCGAGCCCCAGGTAGTTGTTGGCGCAGAAATTGAGCACATGGGCACCTCCCGAGACCTGGATGTCGGCGCCCTGCGGGGTCGCGATCACGCGCTCCCGTTTTGATAGCCCCGCGGCGGAGATCTCGGAGAGGAGCCGCGTGAGGTGGTCCCTGTAGGTCGGGGGCATCGGCGCTTACTCCCAGTCGAGGACGATCTTCCCGCTCTTCCCGGAGCGCATGAGGTCGAAGCCGCGCTGGAAGTCCGTGAAGGGCATCCGGTGCGTGATGACCGGGGATATGTCGAGCCCGCTCTGGATCATGGCGGTCATCTTGTACCAGGTGTCGTACATCTCCCGTCCGTAGATGCCGCGGATCGTGAGCATGTTGAAGACGACCTTGTTCCAGTCGACGGCGGCCTTCGCGGGCATGATCCCCAGGAGCGCGATCCGCCCGCCGTGCGCCATGTTGTCGATCATGTCGTTAAGGGCCTTGGGGCTGCCCGACATCTCGAGCCCCACGTCAAATCCCTCCTTCATCCCGAGCTCGGCCTGGACCTCGGGGAGGTTCTCGCGGGAGACGTCCACCACGCGCGTGGCGCCCATCTTCGCTGCGAGCGCCAGGCGGTCGGGGTTCACGTCGGTGACGACCACCTTGCGTGCCCCGCAGTGCTTGGCGATCGCGGCGGCCATGCAGCCGATGGGACCCGCGCCGGTGATGATCACGTCCTCGCCGATCAGGTCGAACTGGAGCGCGGTGTGGGTCGCGTTGCCGAGCGGATCGAAGCACGAGAGGACGTCCAGCGGGATCGCCGGGTCCACGGGCACGGCGTTTGTCGCCGGGATGCACAGGTACTCGGCAAACGCGCCGTTGCGGTTCACGCCCACGCCCTTCGTGTCCTTGCACAGGTGACGCCGGCCCGCCAGGCAGTTGCGGCACACCCCGCAGACGATGTGGCCCTCGCCGTCCACCAGGTCGCCCTTCTGGAAGCGCTGCACCAGGCTCCCGACCTCCTCGATGACTCCTACGAACTCGTGGCCGATGATCATCGGGGGCTTGATCGTGCGCTGGGCCCAGTCGTCCCAGTTGTAGATGTGGACGTCCGTCCCGCAGATCGAGGTCTTCTTGATGCGGATAAGGACGTCGCTCGGGCCGGGAAGGGGCACCGGAGCCTCAATGAGCTCGAGGCCGGGCCCCGGCCTTGTCTTGGAGATCGCTCGCATCGTCGTGGCTCGCATGGGGGTGTCCGCGGAGCCTACGCCGAAACCGCGCCGAAACAATACCGAACCGGGTAATACCTCGGGGATTGCAACCCGGCCCGCTCCCGCTTGCTCTTGTCTCCCCCCCCGGGAAGCCATGAGCAACAGATTCTACGGAACCTTTGACAGTGAGACGCTCGGCGGGGCGCGGAAGACGGACTACCGGAATGCCTTCCAGATCGACCGCGACCGGATCATCCATGCCCACGCCTTCCGCAAGCTCCAGTCGAAGACCCAGGTGTTCCTCTCGGGCGAGTACGACTTTTACAGGACGCGGCTCACGCACTCGATGGAGGTGGCGCAGATCGGCAGGTCGATCTGCCAGTTCCTGCGGTCCCAGAAGGGGCCGCTCAGGGAGGACTTCTACATCGACGGGGACCTGGTCGAGGCGGTGTGCCTGGCGCACGACCTGGGGCATCCCCCCTTCGGGCACTCGGGGGAGCGCACGCTCCAGGAGCTCATGGTGCCCTGGGGCGGCTTCGAGGGGAACGCGCAGACGCTCCATCTCCTTATCGGGACCATGTACCAGGACCGCTCCGGGGTGCGCGGCATGCAGCCGACCCGGGCGCTCCTTGACGGGGTCCTGAAATACAAGACCCTCTTCGGGCAGTTCAGGGAGCCCCCGAAGAACCACTTCCTCTACGACTCCCAGCGCGAGGTGCTTTCCTTCGTGTTCGGGGGCGCCCGGATACCGAAGGCCCTACGGCCGGGCGAGCCCTTGAATGCCTTCAAGAGCGTCGAGTGCCAGATCATGGACTGGGCCGATGACGCCGCCTATTCGCTCAACGACATCGTGGACGGCGTGAAGACGGGCTTCCTGACGATCGACCGGATCGAGGCGTGGGCGCAGGCGAACGTGGGCGACGCGGCGGGGCTGCGCCTCCTGGACGAGCTCCTGGACGCGATCCGGAGCGACCGGCTCGAGTCGATCTTCTCGGCAAGGATCGGCTCCTTCATCACGGCCTGCCGGCTCCGGGAGCGCGACAACTTCATGGCGAAGCGGACAAACCGCTACCGCTTCGAGCTCGTGGTGGCGCCCGAGGCCGAGCGGCAGGCGCACTTCTACAAGAAGCTCGCCAACGACGTGATCTTTGAGAGCGCCCAGCTCCAGCAGATGGAGCACAAGGCGAGGAAGGTGCTCTTCGACCTCTGGGACTCGTGCTGGAGAAACTACGTGGAGACGGGACCGCGGGTCGTGCGGATCCTCCCGCCCGCGGTCGGGAAGCTCCTCGACGAGGCGAAGGGCAAGCGGGCGAAGGCGCGAGAGATCTGCGACTTCCTGGCCGGGCTCACGGACGGGATGATCGTGCGGACCTACCGGCGGCTCTTTGACCCCGAGTTCGTCTCGTTCAGGGACCTGGGATAGCCTTGTCCACCGGCGGTGCCGGGTCCAGGTGATGCTCGGCCACGGCCTTGGAGATCCTGCGCCTGGCCTCCTCCCAGATCGCCGAGGACCCGGCTGCGATTGCGGCATTGCGAGCCAGGACGCGGTCCTCCGTCACCTTGTGGCGGCGCCAGGCGGAACCCTCGGTGCTCGTGTTGAGGAGAACCGGCTGGAAGCGGTCTATGGCGTTCGCAAAGCGCGACGCCGCGGTCGCCTTTTCCTCGAATTCGTCCCAGAGCGCCCGGAACTCCCGGGCCTGGTCGGGGGGCAGGAGCCCGAAGACCCTGTCCGCGGCGACCGACTCGCGCGCGTGCTGGTCCGCCATGGCGGCCGTGTCGTAGGCAAAGGTGTCCCCGGCGTCGATCTCCACCAGGTCGTGGATGAGAAGCATCTTAAGGACCCGCAGGACGTCCAGGCCCGGCTCGTTCGCATGCTCTGAGAGGACGATGACCGCCAGGCAGATGTGCCAGGAGTGCTCGGCATCGTTCTCCGCGCGCCGGCTCTGGGTGCACACCGTCTGCCGGAAAACCTCCTTCAGCTTGTCGACCTCGAGGATGAACCTGACCTGTTGCTCCAGCCGCGCGTGCTCCATCCGATCCGACTAGACCGCGGTCGGCGGCCTGGCGAGTTCCGATTGGCGCTGGGGGGCCGGCTTCCCGAAGAGGGTCTCGTTGGTCGCGGCCACGGCAAAGAGGAGCCCGACCACACCGGCGGCTGTTAGCGTCCTTGAAAGGGCCGTCTCAAAAGGGGCCGAGAACTGCAGGAGCGCCATGATGGCGACACTCTGGGCAGCGACTACGGGCAGGGAATGGCGTCCCAGGAGGGAGAGCGCCCGGGAGGCGAGGGCAGCGGGGAACTTCTCTCCGAGCACGGATACGAGATAGGCCACCGCTCCAAAGTCCGCCAGGCGCAGGAGGCCGAGCGCCGGCTTGTTGACAAGGATGCCAAAGGTGGGGTCGGGCCAAAGGTAGGGCCAGTGCAGGTGGCGCACGCCCAGGCCGTAGACGGCGACGGCCGATGCCAGGGCGAGCACCGCGCGGCTCGGGCGTGCAACCTGGGGGAAGCCGCTCACGCGCGCGTGCCCAATGACGACGCCCGCCACGAAGAGGAACTGCCATGCAAGGAGGTTGAAGCTTCCCGTGTTGATCGGGTAGAGCGGCGCGCCATCGACCGGGGGGGCCCACTGCATGGAAAGCCACACCGCGGCGCTCGCCGCAAGGACCCAGAATCGGCGCCCGTTCTCCAGGTTGCGGATCACGAGCGGCAGGAGCAGGACGAAGCCGCAGTACATTGGCAGAAGGTCGAGGAGCCCCGGCTGGTACAGGAGCGAGAGCCCGAGCCCCAGGGCCTCCAGCGGATGCTCGAAGAAGAGCTTGGGGACGTTGGGAGAGCAGAATCCGAACATGTGCTCCGTGAGCTGAACGAGGATGAACGAGCCGAGAAGGGCCGCCACCTGCCAGCGGTAGATGCTTTTCGCCCGGTCGGTCGCTGCCTGCCAAAGGCCCTGGGCACCCAGGGAACGGTACCTGCGGGTGTACACCCACCCCGCGAGGAGCCCCGAGAGGAACACAAAGCCCTCGGCCGCCGTGAATAGCCCCAGGGGCTGGTCCGTCACGGCACGGATCTCCGTCGGCAGGTGGTTCACCGTCATGAGGATCAGGAAGAGCCCCCGCAGCGTGTCGAACCGCAGGTCCCGGCTCCCTGTCCTTAGTTCATGATTGGACTTCAATGGTTTTCCCGACACTCATGTATCATGAACCGTTCCACATTTGCGGTTTTTTTGACCCAATTAGCACTTTCGATGTCGATTGTCGCAACCAACGCCCTGGCAATGGATTATCCAGAAGCTAGGCGCGCCGACCAGGTGGACGACTATTTCGGGGAGAAGGTGTCGGACCCGTACCGATGGATGGAGTCGATCGACTCCCCTGAGACCCAGGCTTGGATCAGGGCCGAGCGCGCCACGACGGACTCGGCCCTTAGGGCGATCCCCGAGCGGGACGCCGTCCGGAGACGCCTGCAGACGCTCTGGAATTTCCCGAGGTACGGGATTCCAGAGAAGGGTGGGGGCCGGCTTTTCTACAGGAAGAACGAGGGGCTCCAGAACCAGGCCGTCGTTAATGTGATTGATTCCCCGGGGTCCGAGCCGCGGGCGCTGATCGACCCGAACACGCTCTCGAGCGAGGGAACCGTCGCGGTGACGCAGGTGTCGCCCTCCGACGACGGAAGGCTCCTGGGGTACGGCATCGCCGTCGCTGGCTCCGACTGGAATGAGTTCCACGTGCGCGACGTGGACACCGGCAAGGATCTTCCCGACGTTGTCCGCTGGATCAAGTTCTCCGGGCTCTCGTGGACCCACGACGGGAAGGGCTTCTTCTACAGCCGCTATCCCGACCTGCCGAAGACCGACACGCTCTTCGGGAAGCTTTCGGGCAGGCAGCTTCTTTACCACCGCCTGGGGACGGAGCAGGCCGAGGACCAGCTGGTCTTCGAGCTGAAGGACCACCCGGACTGGTTCTTCAGCGCCGAGACGACGGATGACGGGCGTTACCTGGCAATCGCCACCCGGCCGAACGGCGACAATCACAACGCGCTCTACTATGTGGACCTGGTGGATCCCGCGGCGCCGCGGCTGGGCGGCCCCGTCGTCAGGCTCCTGGACAAGTTTGACGCCACGTACGAACTGGCGGGAAACATCGGGAGCGTCTTCTTCTGCCAGACGACGCTCGGCTCCCCCAAGGGGAGCGTCGTCGCGATCGACCTCGCCTCGCCGGGGCCCAAGGACTGGAGGGTCGCGGTGCCCGAGGGCCCGGACAGCATCGAATCGACGGCGCTTGTCGGCGGGAAGCTGGTCGTCCTCACGCAGCACGACGTGCAGAGCCACCTCTACGTCTATCCGGCGGACGGAGGGTCCCGGCGCGAGATAGCCCTTCCCGGGATTGGCTCCGTCCAAGGCCTTGGAGGACGGGCCGACGACCCGGAGCTATTCTATCAATTCTCCTCCTACCTTACGCCTCCCTCCATCATCCGGGAGAACCTCGACACCAAGGTCTCGGCGGTCTTCCAGAGTCCCAAGACCCCCTTCGATCCCTCAAGGTACCAGACGCGCGAGATCTTCTACCCGTCGCGCGACGGGACGCGGATACCGCTCTTCATCACGGCAAGGAAGGACCTGAAGCTCGACGGGGCGACGCCCGCCTGGCTCTACGGCTACGGGGGGTTCAACGTGTCCATCCCCCCGGAGTACGCGGTGCCCCCCGTCGTCTGGGTGGAGATGGGCGGGATCTACGCCGTGGCGAACATCCGCGGGGGAGGGGAGTACGGCGAGGACTGGCACCTCGCGGGAACGAAGGAGCGCAAGCAGAACGTGTTCGATGACTTCATGGCCGCCGCGGACTTCCTCGTGGCCAAGGGCTACACCCGGCGCGACCGTCTCCTGATCGAGGGCCGCTCAAACGGCGGCCTCCTGGTCGGGGCCGTGCTGAACCAGCGCCCGGACCTGTGCGCGGTGGCGCTCCCCGGGGTAGGGGTCATGGACATGCTCCGCTACCACACGTTCACGGTGGGTGCAGCCTGGGCTTCGGACTACGGGACAAGCGACACCCCTGCGGGGTTCAGGTACCTCCGGGCCTACTCTCCGGTGCACACGGTCAAGGCCGGGGTCAGGTACCCGGCGGTCTTCATCACGACCGGGGACCACGACGACCGCGTCTTCCCGGCACATTCCTTCAAGTACGCGGCGACGCTTCAGTACGAGGTCTCCCGCGTCCCGGGTTCGGGGCCCGTCCTGATCCGGATCGAGCACAATGCGGGGCACGGCGGCTCCTCGGGCACCTCACCCGTGTCAAAGGTGATCGCGGAATGGGCGGACAAGCTCGGGTTTGCTGCGCACTATATGCCTCCGGGAACGCTCGAGGTTCCCCGGTAGGGGCTCCTTACGGCTCAATCGCCTGCCTCGGCAGGTCCGGAAGCGACGCCTGACGGCGCAGGTCGACAATTAGCGCGAAGTACTTCTCGGGATGCGCATAGCCCGTGCGGATCTCGGCAAAGCTCGTGTGCCAGAACTCCGTCCACGTGGCGATGCCCCCGGTCGGCGCAAGGCCGCCAGCCTCGCACTTGACCTCGTCCCCAAAGAGGACCGAAAGGCGCCGCCAGTTTCCCGGCGTGTCCGGGACGAAGATGCTCCCGTCCGGCTGCCTCACCAGGTCCAGGCCCCAGTGCTTCCAGATCGGGAAGGGGTTGGCCGGTGCGGCGCAACCCGCCAGGGCGAGCCAAAGGGCAACGAGCGCTCGGCGCGGGGATTTCATCGGGATGCCCCTTCTCTCAAAATCTATGGGGATCAGAACTGAAGGTGGGTCAGATTGACCGACGCAATCCCGTCCACCGGTGAACCGCTCGCGAGCGCCGGCTTAAAGCGCAGGCCCTTCACGACGGCCGCCAGGAACGGGTCATCGAGCTTCTTCGTGCACATCCGGTCAGCGAACGCTTCCCTGCCGATCCCGTCCTTGGAGACCTTCACGAAGAACGTGTCGGTGTACATGCCCGCGGCGATCCGTGTCGGGAGTTCGGCGGGGAGCTTTCCCATGGCGGGCGTGGCCGGCAACGTGTCGCCCTTGTGGGAGCTCACATACTCCATCATGACGTATTCGAAGGCCTCCTCGCGGGTGAGCTGGACCCGGTTGGCCGCAAGGTTCGTCGCGATCTCGACCCCTCGGTTGTAGATGTGGACCTGGAAATCGACCAGCTCGTATTCCGGCGGGAACCCGTCCTCCTCGAAATGGATGTGGCTGAAGTGAGAATCGATCGGATCGAGAGCCCGCGCATAGATGTGGTTCTGGACATAGCCCGGCTTGCTTCCCGGCGTCCGGATCCGCGCCATCGTGACGATGTAGGGATTGCCGAGGGGCTTGGTCGAGTTGATCTCAAACTCCACGTTTAGCGCGTCCATCCCCCGGGTCACCAGGCGACCGAGGGGCTCGCTTGAGCTGAGGGTGTTGCTCAATGCCGCGGCCGCCAACCCGTTGGAGACGGTGGCCATGTCGAGGGGCATGGAGAACGAGGCGCCGCTTATGGGGATCGCCGGGGAGTTCGGGATGGGCGCCCCGGGGTGCATCATGGCCGGCACGACCTTGGCCCCCGTCAGCAGCGCCTGCTGGCCAAACTGGTTGTCGGAAGACGCCATGACAGCACCGCCTCCCAGGGCGTTGAGGCCGTGCCCGTTGACGGTCTCTATGTCCGCCAGGTGCTCTGCGTTGGATTGGACCGCCAGCAGGTCGGCATTCATCGAGGCCGCAGCGGAGAGTCCCCGCGTGATAAGGACGCTCGGGTCGTTGTCGTAGGAGTAGGCGGCCTCCTTCTTGAAACCGACGATCGTTGCGGCGACCTCCGTCAGCTTTAGGGTCGGCGTGATTTTGAGGTTCAGCGGGCCCTTCTTCGCCGACACGACCTTGTCCTTGCCATTGATGTCCACGACCCACGAGGTTCCCGCGACGTCCCGCACCGGATAGAGGTCCTTGTCCAGGTTGACCGAGATGTCCGCGCCCATGAATAGCGTGTGCGTCTTGGCGGCGTCGACGACGACGGTGTCGAGGACGACGGGCTTCTGCTTCCCGCTGTCGGACTCGGCGCGGCCCCCCACAAGTCCGGTCGAGAGCGACAGGACGATTCCAAGCAGGGTTGCGCTTCGCCGGGATACGCAGGGTGTAAAAGGGGCCATGGGGGCAGGGGTGCCTTTGTCTTGCATGGGGAATGCCACGCCGGGTGCCAAATGTATAAGCCACTCATAGGGAGGAGCGCACGCGATTTCGGGGGCACCGGGCAGCTGCGACGCCAAAGGTGGATGGTTACAGGCACCCGAAATGCCCCCGGATTCCTGTACCTGGGTGCGCGCCCTCAACCAGCTCGGGGATGGGCATCAATATCCCATTATCCCGACGGAAATCAGGCCACTTCGGCAATTGGCGAAGATGGGCCCATTCGCCGCAAAAAGCGAAACCATCCCTCCTACCACCCGCCGCCGAGCGCCTGCACCAGCAGGACGGTCGCAGACAGCCGGTCCGCCCGCGCCTGCGTGAGCGAAATCTCGTCCGCCAACTGCGTCCGCTGGCTGTCGATCACCTCCAGGTAGCTCACGAGCCCCGCCTTGTAGCGGACCGTCGAGAGCCGGGTCGCCCCGCTTGCCGCCGTGACGGCCGACTCAAGGGCCGCGGTCTCACCGGAGAGGAGCCGCAGGTCCGAGAGGCCATCCTCGACCTCCTGGAAACCGACGAGGACCTGCTGCCTGTAGTTGGCGAGCGCCTCGGCGTAGGCCGCCTTGGCCTGCTCGTAGCCGGCCCTGTTGGCTCCGCCTTTAAAGAGCGGGAGCGACACCGCGGGGCCCACCGCCCATTCGCGGCTGTTCCACGTGAGCAGGTTGTTCAGGTCCGAGCTGTTAAAGCCCCCGAATGCCGTGAGCCCGATCGAGGGGAAGAACGCGGCCTTCGCGACCCCGATCCGCGCGTTGGCGGCCGCGAGGGTGCGCTCGGCCTGGGCGATGTCCGGCCGCCGCTCCAGGAGCTCGCTTGGGAGGCCGACCGGCACGGAGGGCACCTGGGTTTCAAGTGGTTTGGCGACCACGGAGAAGCCCTCGGGGTTCTGGCCCACGAGGACCGCGAGCGCGTGGAGCGCGCGCGCAATCGCGCGCTCCGAGGCGAGCTCGCTGCTGCGCACCGTCTCGAGCTCGGCCTCCGCCTGGAAGAGGTCCAGGTCGCTGTTCGCCCCGCCGCGCCGGAGCGTGCGCACCAGTTTCAGGGCGTCGGTCAGGAGGGCGACGTTTTTCTGGAGGAGCTCCCTCTGGGCGACCAGCGAGCGGAGATTGAAGTAGTCCTCGGCAACGCCGGCCTGGAGGACAAGGAGCACGCCCTGGTAGGCTGCGGCCTGCGCCTCGGCCGTGGCGCGGGCGCTTTCCAGGGAGCGCCTCAAGGAGCCGAAGAGGTCGACCTCGTAGCTCAATTGGAGCGGGAGGTCGAAGGAATTGGTAGTGTACGCGAACCGGGTGGAGGGGAACTCCGACTGGCGGTTGCCCGAGTAGCGCTCGCGCACGGCGGTCGGGCCAAGGTCGAGGGAGGGATAGAGCTGCGAGCTCTGGATGCGGGCCGCGGCAACCGCCTGGTCAAAGCGCGCGAGGGCCGCGCCGAGCGTGGGGCTCGCCGCGGCCGCCTGGTCCTCGAGCGCATCGAGCGCGGGGTCATGAAACACGTGCCACCAGCCGGCCTTCGGGAGCTGGTCCCTGGGCTGCGCCTCCTTCCAAGGGCCGGTCTCGGAATAGGCCTGCGGGGCAGGGGTGTCCGGCTTCCTGTAGTCGGGCCCCACGGCGCAGCCCGGGGCCAGGGCGAGCACGGCGGCGCAGGCGCCGCCCAGGAGCGTGTGCACCCGGAAAATCACGGCTTTGCGGCCGCATCGGCCGAGACGGGGGTCACCTCGAGCCCCTCGTAGAGCGAGTCCCGGGGGGCCGCCACGACGCGCGACCCCGGGGCCAGGCCGTCCAGCACCTCCACCTGGCTGCCGAAGTCCCGGCCGAGCGTCACGTGCTGAAGGTGGATCTTGTCGCCCTCCCCGACAACCGCGACCTGCGTGCCCGCGGTATTGATGATCGCCGCGTTTGAGGGCAGGAGAATGGCGGGCTGCGCCGACGGGAAGCTGAAGCGCGCCTCGCCATACATCCCCGGGAAGAGCTCGTTCCTGGGGTTCGGCAGGCGGATCTCGGTCTCGAGCGTCCGGGAGGAGATGTCGAGGGCCCCGGCAAACCGCGAGATCTCGCCCTTGAAGACCCTGCCCGGGAACTCGGGCACGAGGATCTCGACCCCCATGCCCACCTTGAGCGAACGCACGTTGGCCTGCGGCACGGCCACCATGACCCGCAGGGTGTCGGTCTGGGCCACGTGGTAGATCTCTGTCCCGGCGCCCGCGTTGATCAGGTTCCCGACCTCGGCGTTTCGCGCGGTGACGACGCCGTCGTAGGGCGAGGTCACCTGCTGGAAATCCTTGAGCTGCGCCAGGCGGTCGACATTGGCCTGGGCGGCGACCACCGCCGCCTTTGCCGCCTGGAAATCGGCGGACTTCTGGTCGACATCCTGCTGGGCCACGGCGTTCTGCGCACCAAGATCCTTCCACCGGTCGGCGCTTATGCGGGCGATCTCCAGGTTCGCGCGCGCCTGCTCCAGGGCGGCGCGTGCCTGGTTTAGCTCCTGGTCGAGGTCGGGCCCGTCGATGACCGCGAGCACCTGGCCGGCCTTGACCCTGTCGCCGATATCGGCGGTCCACGTGCCGATGTACCCGGTCGTCCGCGCGTAGATCGGCGTGTCCTGCAGGGCGTCAATGGCCGCGGGCAGCGTGACCACCGCCGGCTTCAGGCTCTTTGCGGCCACGACGATGCTGACCACGGGCTTGGAGGCCGCGGACTCGCGCTCGGAGAGCGCGCGGCTGGCGCGCAGCCTCGGGAGGATGCCCGCAAAAAAGACGACGGCCAGGAGGGCCACGATGACGATCAGGAGGCGTGTGGACTTCATCGGCTAAGGGTGGGGGTGGAGCGGGGAGGCGTCGGGGCAGGGGATCAGGATGGGGACTGGAGTTCCTCGGCGAGCTCCTCGTCCGGCGTGTGCCCGGCCTTCTTTCGGAGGGTCGCATAGACGACGGGCACAAACAGGAGCGTTGCCACGGTTGCCACGAGGAGACCGCCGATGACGGCGCGCCCCAGGGGGGCGTTCTGCTCGCCGCCCTCGCCCAAGCCGAGCGACATGGGGAGCATGCCGATGATCATGGCGAGGGCCGTCATGAGCACGGGGCGAAGGCGGGTGTGGCCCGCCTCAAGGGCCGCTTCCCGCGCGTCCTTGCCCTCGTGCCGGAGGTCGTTCGCGAAGGTGATCAGGAGGATCGAGTTGGAGGTCGCCACGCCGACGCTCATGATGGCCCCCATCAGCGACGGGACGCTCAAGGTCGTTCCCGTCAGGAAGAGGATCCACAAGACTCCGCACAGGGCTCCCGGGAGCGCCATGATGATGATGAATGGGTCCAGCCACGACTGGAAGTTCACCACCATCAGGAGATAGACGAGCCCCACGGCAAAGATGACGCCGATCCCGAGCCCGACGAAGGAGGCGTCCATGCTCTGCGCCTGCCCCCGCAGCTGGATGCTGCTGCCGCGCGGAAGCTTTGGCGTGTACTCCCTCATGAGCTTCCGGACCTCGCTGGCGACCGAGCCCAGGTCCCTTCCGTCCACGTTGGCATAGACGTCAAATACCGGCTGGACGTTGTAGTGGCCGACCACCTGCTGAACCACGGAGCGCTGGATCGAGGCCACGTTGCCGAGCACCTCCGACGTGGCGGTTCCCCGCACGTTGCCGATCGGGAGGGCCTTCAAGGCCTCAATCGAGTTGATCTCGCGCTGGGGCGCCTGGGCAGCCACGAGGTACTGGATCCCCTGGGGGCTCAGCCAGTAGGTCGGCGCGATCTGCGCCGTGCCGCTCAGGGAGATGAGGACGTTGTTGGCAACGTCCTGCTGCGTGAGGCCGATCTGCTCGGCCCTTGTCCGGTCGACGCTCACGGCAAGCGCCGGGGCATTCACGACCTGATGGACGTGCACGTCCACGGCCCCCGGGATCTTGGCGATCTTTTCCGCAAGCTGGGTGATGAGGGCGTAGTTGTCGGCGGTGTTGCTGCCCGAGATCTGCAGGTCGATAGGCGCCGGAAGGCCGAAATTGAGGATCTGGCCCACGATGTCCGAGGGCTGGGTGAAGAAGGTGCAGTTGGGAAGCTCCCGGTTAAGGCGCGCCCGGATCTCCCGGACATAGGCCCAGGTGGAGCCGTGGTTGCCTGCCTTAAGCGCCACGAGTATCTCGCCGTCTGCCGTGCCCACGGTAGCGGTGTCGCTGAAGGCAAGGCCGGTGCTCCCGTTCGGCAGGCCTATGTTGTCGATGATGGTCTCAAGCTCCGCGGGGGGCACCACCTGGCGAATGATGTCCTCGACCCGCGTGAAGTAGCGCTCGGTCTCCTCGATGCGCGTTCCGTCTGGCGCCCTCACGTGGAGCCTGAACTGCCCCGCGTCAACGAGCGGGAAGAAGTCCCGGCCAAGGAACGGGTACACGCAGGCGCTCACGAGGACGACGGCCACCATGAGGGCGAGCACCACCCGCCGGTGGTTGAGCGCATGGTCGAGCAGGTTCACATAGGCCGTCCGGAAGCGCTCGAAGCGGCGGTTGAACCCGACGTGGACCCGCCAGATCAGGTCGCCCGGGTCGGCGTGCCCCTTGCCGTCGTCGTGGAGCACCGGCTTGCCGAGGAGGAGATAGTGGACGAAGGTCGGCACGACCGTGCGCGAGAGCAGGTACGAGGCGAGCATCGCGAACATGACCGCCATCGCTAGCGGCCCGAAAAGGAACTTGGCCGTGCCCTCGAGGAAGAAGATCGGGACAAAGACGATGCAGATGCACAAGGTGGAGACGAACGCCGGCACCGCGATCTGCTGGGCCCCGTCCAGGATGGCGCGAACGAGCGGCTTCCTCATGTGCAGGTTCCGGTCGATGTTCTCGATCTCCACGGTGGCGTCGTCCACCAGGATGCCCACGGCGAGCGCCAGCCCCCCGAGGGTCATCGCGTTGATCGTCTGGTGGAGGGCGTACAGGCAGATGATCGAGCAGAAGATCGAGAGCGGGATCGAGAGCGCCACGACCAGCGTGTTGCGCCAGGCCCCGAGGAAGAGGAGGATCATCGCCGCGGTGAGCAGCGCGGCGATCACGGCCTCCTTGATGACGCCCGTGAGCGCGGCCCGCACGAAGACCGACTGGTCAAACTCGGGCTTCAGGTCGAGCTCCGGCGGAAGGGTCGCCTTGATCCGGGGCAGCACCGCCTTCACCCGGTCGATGATGTCGAGGGTCGAGGCCGAACCGTTCTTCAGGATAGTCGCCAGGGCGCCCCGGGTGCCGTCCTGGCGCACGATGTTGGTCTGGGGGATGAAGCCGTCCCGGACCTGTGCCACGTCCCGGATGTACACCATCGAGCCGTTCACGACCCGAATCGGCAGGTTGCCGATGTCGCTGAGGACCGAGGGGCTGCTGTTAAGGACGACGTCGTACTCCCGGTCGCCGATCTTCGCGGTGCCGGAGGGGATCGTGAGGTTCTGCGCGGAGAGTGCAGAGTTCACGTCGCTGGGAGACAGGCCCTTCGACTCGAGCGCCTTCAGGTCCAGGTCCACCATGATTTGCCGAACCTTGCCGCCCATCGGGAGTGGCACGGACGCGCCCTGGACCGTCGCCAGCTGCACCCGGAGGAAATTGAGGCCCAGGTCGTAGAGGCGTTGCTCGGAGAGGGTCTTGCTGCCGAGGCCCAGCTGGAGGATGGGCACATTGGACGCGTTGAAGCGGATGATGAGGGGAGGGGTACCCCCCGGGGGCAGGACGCGGATGATCGTTTGGCTTATCGCCGTCACCTGGGCCACCGCGGCGTCGATGCTCGTGCCGGGGTGGAAGAAGATCTTTATGACCCCGACGCCGATGAACGACTGGGACTCCATGTGCTCGATGTCGTTGACGGTCGTGGTCATCGCCCGCTCGCTGATGGTCACGATGCGCTTTGCCATCTCCTCGGGCGTCAACCCGCCGTACTGCCAGATCACGACCACGACCGGGATGTCGATCGAGGGGAAGATGTCCTTGGCCATCCGGATCGCCGAGAAGATGCCCAGGATGACAATCAGGAGCGCCATCACCGTGAAGGTGTAGGGGCGGCGGAGGGCGAGTCTTACGATCCACATTGTCGGGAAAGGGGCGGATCATACAGGATTTTGGGAAATCCTCCACATCGAGTTTCAGGAAAATTGGCCATCTTCGGCTGCATGACGCCCTGGCCTAGAAATGGATGCGCGCCGGAGGGATATGCGGCCTTTGCACCGCTTTTCCTTGCTAGGCAGGGTCCCGGTGATTTCGATCGAACGCATTTTTCCCCCATGAAAGTACTCGTCGCTGACAAGATATCCGCAAAGGGTGTTGCCTGGCTGCGCAAGCAGCCGGGCCTCGATGTCGTTGAGGCGTACGGCTCGTCCCCGGCGAAGCTCCTGGAGCTCGTCACGGACGTGCACGCCATCGCCGTCCGCTCCGAGTCGAAGATCACCGCCGAGGTGATCGCGGCGGCCCCGCTCCTCAAGGTGGTGGGGCGCGCCGGGGTGGGAATTGACAACGTGGACGTGGACGCCGCCACCGAGCGCGGCGTGATCGTCATGAACACGCCGTCGGGAAACACGATCGCGACGGCCGAGCTCACCTTCACCCACATCCTCTGCGGGGCGAGGCCCGTCCCCCAGGCCGCGGCCTCGATGCGGGCCGGGCAGTGGGACAGGAAGACCTTCTCGGGCCTGGAGCTCTTCAGGAAGACGCTCGGTATCGTGGGGCTCGGGCGCATCGGGGGCGAGGTGGCGCGCCGGGCGCAGGCCTTCGGGATGCGCGTCGTGGCATTCGACCCCTACCTGGCCCCGAGCCGGGCCAAGGGCATGCAGATAGAGTCGGTCTCCCTGGACGAGCTCCTCGCCCAGAGCGACTACATCACCGTCCACATGCCGCTGACGGACGACACCCACTACATGATCGACGAGGCCGCGCTCGCCAAGTGCAAGAAGGGGGTGCGCCTCTTTAACTGCGCCCGGGGCGGGATAATCAAGGAGGCTGCCCTCGTGGCGGCGCTAAAGACCGGGCAGGTGGCCGCCGCGGGCCTCGATGTCTATGAGGAGGAGCCGCTCTCCGCGACCAGCGAGCTCCGGAGCCTCCCGAACGTGACCCTGACGCCCCACCTGGGAGCCTCAACCGCCGAGGCCCAGGACGCCGTGGGCGTCGAGGTGGCCGAGCAGATCGCCGACGTCCTCAACGGGGGCGTGATCCGGAACGCCGTCAACATGCCCTCCCTGGACGCGGCAACCCTATCCGTCCTCAGGCCCTACCTCGACCTGGGCGCCAAGCTCGGGGCCCTGGTCCAGCAGATCTCGCCCGAGCAGATCGGCTCCATCAGGATCACCTACTGGGGCAAGATCGTCGACATGGACGCAAACGCCATCACGCGGGCCATCCTGCGCGGCTGGCTCAAGCGGATCAGCGGCGACAGCGTGAACTACGTGAACGCGCCTTTCCTGCTGGAGAGGCTCGGAGTCCGCTATGAGGTCGTGAAGTCGACCGGCGAGGCCGACTACACGGAGCTGATCCAGATCGAGGCCGTGGGCCAGGACGGGGCGGTCCACAGCGCGGCCGGCACCCTGATCGGCAAGGCAAGCAGCCCGAGGATTGTCTCCATCAACGGCAGGGCGGTCGAGGTCATCGCCACGGGCAACCTGCTCGTGATCGAGAACAGCGACGAGCCCGGGATGATCGGCTATGTGGGGACCCTCCTCGGAAAGGACAAGGTCAACATCGCCAACATGTCCCTCAGCCGCCAGGAGGCGGGCCAGACCGCGCTCATGGTGATCAACCTCGACAGCGAGCCAAGCGACGCGGCGCGGCGCGAACTGAAGGGGCACCGCGCCATCCGCATGGCGAAGTTTGTCGTCCTCTAGGACCCGATGATGGAAGGCGCCTACCAAACCGAGATGCTCCTGCCGCTCCTCCTTGCGGCGGCCGCCGGATACCTGCTGGGCGCGCTTCCCTTTGGGTACCTTGTGGCGCGCTCCCGGGGGGTGGACATCTTCGAGGTGGGGAGCAAGAGCCCGGGGGCCACGAACGTGCGCCGGGTGCTTGGGAGCGGGCCCGGCAACACGGTCTTCGTGCTCGACGCCCTGAAGGGGTGCCTGGCGGCGGGCTGGCCCCTCCTGGTGATCTGGCAGGCCGTCCGCTCCCCCGGGTTCCCGAGCACGCTCGGCTACGTGGGCCTGGCGGGGGCGCTCTTCGGGCACTCCTTCTCCTGCTTCACGCGCTTCAGGGGCGGGAAGGGCGTCGCCACGGCTGCGGGCGGACTGCTGGTCCTCATGCCCTTGGTCAGCCTCATCTCGGCCGGGGTCTGGGTGGCGGTGTTCTTCGCCACCCGTTACGTCTCCCTGGCCTCGATCCTGGCCGCGGCCTGCCTGCCAATCCTAAGCTACCTCTTCAACCGGGGAACCTTCTCTCTCTGGGTCACGGGACTTATCGGGGCCTTCGTCGTCTTCAGGCACCGCGCCAACATAGGCCGGCTCCTCGGCGGGACCGAGAAGCGCTTCGAGCGACGGAAGCCGGGGGACAAGCCATGAGCAACGCGCGCACCATCAACATCGGGCTTTGCGGCCTGGGGACCGTCGGGCAGGGCGTGTGGAAGCACTTCAGCCGCCTGCGCTCGGACCTCGAGGCGCGCCTCGGGACCCAGGTGAACATCACCCGCGCCGCGGTCCGCGACCTGAAGAAGGCCCGCGGGTTCAAGGTGCCGGCCTCAAGGCTCACGACCGACGCCCTTTCGGTGGCGACCGACCCCTCGATCGACATCGTCTGCGAGCTGATGGGCGGGACCACGACGGCCCGCGAGGTGACGCTTGCCGCCCTCTCCCGCGGAAAGATCGTGGTCTCGGCAAACAAGGCGCTCATCTGCGCCCACGGGGCCGAGATCTTTTCCTCGGCGCGGCGCAACGGCGGGCACTTTCTCTTCGAGGCGAGCGTGGCCGGCGGCATACCGCTCATCAAGGCGATCCGCGAGGGCCTGGTCGCGAACCGGTTCCCGCGCATCTACGGGATCCTTAACGGGACCTGCAACTACATCCTCACGCAGATGGAGGAGCTGGACACCCCGTACGCGAGCGTCCTTAGGGAGGCGAAGCGCCTGGGCTACGCCGAGGCGCAGGAGTCGCTCGACGTCGAGGGCTGGGACACGGCGCACAAGGCCTCGGTCCTCGCGTGGCTCGCCCACGGGGTCTGGGTGAGGCCCGAGCAGATGATCGTGGAGGGGATCGAGCGGATCACGCCTGCCGACTTTAAGAACGCGGCGGCGCTCGGCTACGGGATAAAGCTCCTCGGCATCATCACGCGGGACCTGGCCACCGACGAGATCGCCGTCCGGGTGCACCCGACGCTCCTTCCCGAGGGAACGGTCCTTGCCCAGGTGAGCGGCGTCTTCAACGCGATCTCCGTCACCGGGGACGTGGTCGGCACGACCGTCTACATCGGCCGCGGCGCCGGCCAGGACGCGACCGCAAGCGCCGTGATAAGCGACATCGCCGACGCCGTCTCCCTGATCCTCCATGGCAAGGGCGCGCACCTGATGGGGGAGGAGGCGCCCTCCGGACAGCCCAAGCCCCGCCTGGCCCCCCCGGAGCGGATCCGCGGGCGCTACTACGTGCGGCTCACCGTGGCCGACAGGCCCGGCGTCCTGGCGCGCGTCGCGACCATCATGGCGCGGAACAAGATGAGCATAGCGAGCGTCATCCAGAGCCCCTCCGAGGAGGCGGGCCTGGCGTCGCTTGTCCTCACCACCCACGAGAGCGACGAACGGTCCATGCGGGTCGCCCTCCGCGCGCTCTCCGCCCTCGGCAGCGTGCGCGAGGCGCCGCTGCTCCTGAGGATAGGCGACCTGGGAGACTAGGAAAACCGCACCTTAATTCCACCATGCCCAGAATCGTCCAAAAGTACGGCGGAACCTCCGTGGGTGACGTCGAGCGCATCAAGAAGGTCGCCGAGCGGATCAAGGCCGCGCGCGAGGAGGGACACCAGATCGTGGTCGTCCTCTCCGCCAGGGCCGGGGTGACGAACGAACTGATCGCGCGCGCCAAGGGCCTGTGCGCGGAGCCGAGCGACCGGGAGCTGGACCAGCTTCTCGCCATCGGCGAGCAGGAGTCGATCGCCCTCATGGCGATGGCGCTCCACGGGATCGGGGTTCCCGCCATCAGCTACACGGGGGCCCAGGCCGGGATCTTCACGGACAGGGTCCACACGAAGGCGAAGCTGAAGATGGTGAACCCGAAGCCGATCCTGAGGGACCTGAAGGAGGGCCGGGTCGTGATCGTGGCGGGTTTCCAGGGCATCGACGAGGACGGCCAGATCACGACCCTGGGCCGCGGCGGCTCCGACCTGACCGCCGTCGCCCTCGCCGCCGCGATCAAGGCCGACGTCTGCGAGATCTACACCGATGTCGACGGGGTCTACACGGCCGATCCCCGCGTCGTCAAAAACGCCCGGAAGCTCCAGGAGATCTCCTACGACGAGATGCTCGAACTCGCCTCCTCGGGCTCCAAGGTCATGCAGTCGCGCTCGGTCGAGTTCGCGAAGAAGTACAGCGTCGTCTTTGAAGTCCGCTCATCGTTCAACCACAATCCAGGAACCATCGTGAAAGAAGAAGTCGCCTACATGGAGCAGGTCGTCGTCCGCGGGATCGCAGCCGACAAGGACCAGGCCAAGGTCATCGTCAGCAACATTGTCGACAAGCCGGGCTCGGCCGCGAAGGTCTTCAAGTGCCTGGCCGAGGCGAACGTCGTCGTGGACATGATCGTCCAGAACGCCGGGCGCCACGGCGTGGCGAACCTGACCTTCACGGTGCCGCAGGCCGACACGGAGCGCGCCAAGAAGGCCCTTGAGCCTATCCTGAGCGGGATCGGGGGCGGGGAGGTGGCCGTCCAGGGCCACATCGCCAAGCTCTCCGTGGTCGGGGTCGGCATGAAGACCCACAGCGGCGTCGCCGCCAAGGTCTTCCAGGCCCTGGCCGACGTCGGCATCAACATCGACCTGATCAGCACCTCCGAGATCAAGATCTCCGTCGTGGTGGCGCTCGACCGCGCCGACGAGGCCGTGCGCGTCGTGCACGACGCCTTCGGCCTGGACAAGGTCTGACGGCGACCTTGCCGATGCGCTACGTCTCGACCCGGGGCGGGAGCCCCCCCGTGGGCTTCTCGGACGCCGTGGCCGCCGGCCTTGCGCCCGACGGCGGGCTCTTCGTGCCGGAGACCCTTCCGGACCTCTCGGCGGAGCTGGGGAGCCTGGCCGGGCTCCCCTACGCCGAGCTCTGCGCGCGCTTCCTCTCCCATTTTGCAACCGACATCCCGGCGCCGGAGCTAAAGGCGCTGGTCGAGCAGTCCTACCGGCGCTTTGAGCGACCGGAGATAACGCCGCTCCTCGAGCTCTCGCCGGAGCTCCACGTGCTGGAGCTCTTCCACGGGCCAACCCTCGCGTTCAAGGACGTGGCGCTCCAGCTCCTCGGAAACCTCTACGCGCGCCAGTGCGCCCTCCGGAACGAGTCGATCAACGTCCTCGGCGCCACCTCCGGCGACACCGGGGCGGCGGCGATCCACGGGCTCATGGGAAGGCCGGGGGTCGCGATCTTCATCCTCTATCCCGACGGCCGGGTGTCGCCCCTCCAGGAGCGGCAGATGGCCTGCACGGGCGCCTCGAACGTGCACGCGCTCGCCGTCTCGGGGTCCTTTGACGACGCGCAGGCCGTCCTCAAGCAGCTCTTCTCCGACGGGGATTTCCGCACCCGCAACCGGCTTTCCGCGGTGAACTCGATCAACATCGCCCGGATATTGGCCCAGAGCGTCTACTACCTATACGCCTGGCTGAGGCTCCCCGAGTCCCGCAGGGCGACCGCCACCTTCGTGGTCCCCACCGGCAACTTCGGGAACGTCCTCTCGGGGTGGATGCTCCAGAAGATGGGGGTCCCGATCCGGGGCTTCCGCGTGGCCACGAACCGCAACGACATCCTGCACCGGCTCTTCACGACCGGCGAATACCGGGTCGGCCCAGTGAGCCCGAGCCTCGCGCCGTCGATGGACATCCAGGTGGCCTCCAACTTCGAGCGCTTCCTCTACTACAGCCTCGGGCGCGACCCCGGCCGCGTGCGGGCCGTGATGGGGGAGATCGCGGGCAAGGGCGTCTACCGCTTCGCCGACTTTGACCGCGACTCGTTCACCTCCTCCCGGTGCGACGATGCGGAGATCCAGGGGATCATCAGGCAGGTCCACCGGGCGCACGGCTACATCGTCGATCCCCACACGGCCTGCGCGTTCAAGGACCTGGGCGCGGCGGGCCCAGGCGTCGTGCTCGCGACGGCAAGCCCCGCAAAGTTCCCGGACGTGATACGCCAGGCGATCGGGATAGCGCCCACGCACCCCTCGCTCGAGGCGCTCAAGGAGCGCCCGCTCCACAGGCACAAGATTGTGGCTGACGCGGCCCCAATACGTGACTTCATAGAATCCCACGCTGTCTGACGCCACGAGCACCATGTCCTCCACCGCGATCAAGATCTACGACACCACCCTGCGCGACGGGACGCAGGGGGAGGGGATCAGCTTCTCTGTCGCCGACAAGCTGCTTGTCGCCGAGCGCCTGGACCAGTTCGGGGTCGACTACATCGAGGGCGGATTCCCCGGGTCGAACCCCAGGGACATCTCATTCTTCTCCGAGGCGAAGAACCTGAGGCTAAAGCACGCCAGGTTGGCGGCCTTTGGCTACACCCGCAGGCCCGGGACCAAGGCCGAGGGCGATCCGCAGCTAAAGACCCTCCTCGACAGCGGCATGCCGGTCATGACGCTTTTCGGGAAGACGTGGCTCCTCCACGTGACCGAGATCCTGCGGACGACGCCCGAGGAGAACCTGGCCATGATCGAGGACTCGGTCCGCTACCTTGTGGCGCAGGGCCGCGAGGTGATCTACGACGCGGAGCATTTCTATGACGGCTACGTGGACAACCCCGAGTACGCGCTCAGGACCCTTGAGGCGGCGGCGCGCGGCGGTGCCTCCAACCTCTCGCTCTGCGAGACGAACGGCGGCAAGCTCGTCCCGCAGGTCCTCTCCATAACGGCCGAGGTGGTGAAGCGGTTTGGCGCGGAACGGGTGGGGGTCCACTGCCACAACGACAGCGGCCTCGGGGTCGCGGTGAGCCTCGCGGGCGTCGAGGCCGGCGCCACGCTCGTCCAGGGAACGATGAACGGCTTCGGCGAGAGGGTCGGAAACGCGAACCTGGTGACCATCATCCCGAACCTCGCCCTTAAGATGGGCAAGACCCTCGCGTGCGCGCCGCACCTGGCGCAGCTTCGGGACCTCTCCCTCTTCTTTGACGAGCTCGCCAACCTCCGCCCGGACGCGAAGGCCCCCTACGTGGGGCAGTCGGCGTTCGCCCACAAGGGGGGCCTCCATGCCAATGCCGCGCAGAAGGTGGCCCGCAGCTACGAGCACATCGACCCTGCCCTGGTCGGGAACCGCACGCGGGTGCTTGTCTCCGACATGGCGGGCCGGAGCAGCCTGGCGCTCAAGGCCCGGGAATTCGGCGTGGACCTGGACGAGAAGAGCCCCGAGCTTAAGGGGCTCATAGAGGAGCTGAAGGAGCGCGAGTTCCGCGGCTACGAGTACGAGGCGGCGGACGCATCGTTCAAGCTCCTCGTAGCCCGGATGCTCGGCCGCAACAAGGAGTACTTCAAGGTCGACGGCTACCGCGTGATCGTCGAGCGGCACGGCGCAGAGATCTGGTCCGAGGCCACCGTGCGCCTGAATGTCGCGGGGGAATCGGTCCACACCGTGGCGGAATCCACGGGACCGATCGGCGCCCTGGACAAGGCGCTCCGGCTTGGGCTCGAGAAGACCTACCCGCAGCTGCGCTCGATGACGCTGCGCGACTACAAGGTGCGCATCATCGAGGGAAACGCCGGCACGGGCTCCAAGACCCGCGTCCTTGTGGAGAGCGGCGACGGCCACTCGATCTGGGGCACGGTCGGGGTCAGCGACAACCTGATCGACGCCTCGTGGGAAGCCCTTCGCGAGGCGGTCGAGTACCGGCTCTCGACGGCGCCCCAGGCTTAGCGGGGTGTGCGAGAAACGACCCAATCCGGGGCTGCGTTTGAAAGGAGCCTCGCGATGCTTCGCCTAACCCCTTTCCTCCTCTTCGAAGGCACCTGTGCCGAGGCAATGAGGTTCTACCAGAGCTGCTTCGGTGGCGACCTGACGCTCATTCGCCTCGGGGACACTCCGATGAAGGATGGGTTTCCCGAAAGCCAGCACACCAAGATCACCTACGCCTGCCTAAGGAGCGATCAGGTTGAGTTTTCGGCGACGGACTGGCTGCACCCCACCCAGGTGCCGAAGCGCGGAAAAACCGCCGCGATGTACCTCACCAGCGATCGGCCGGCTCAACCAAGGGCCCTCTTCGAGAAGCTTGCCGACGGAGCGGCCAAGGAGTTTTTCGTCGAACTGCAGGAGATGCCCTTCGGCCTGTAGGGCCGTTTCACCGATCGCTACGGCGTGGGCTGGTTCTTCCGGCGGGCATGAGCGGTCACCCGATTGCCGGCATCGGCCGCTATACTTCAACCTCGTCCTATTTAATTCGGTCGCCATAGAGGACCCCGCGCCCCCCCGTGCCGAAGTAGACCCGGCCAAAAATCCTTGGGTCACCGCACAGGGTCCTGATCTCGCCGTAGCCGTGCGCCGGGTCGCTGATGCGGATCCAGCTCTTCGCCCCGTCATCCGAGCGGAAGAGGCCCTCGACGCCGGCCACGTGGCCGGCGATGAAGATGGCGGGCGTGTCGCGGCCCGGCGCGGCTTTTCCAAAGCCGATATGCGACGCATCCACTCCCTTTAGCTCTGCCGCGGAGTCGCCCGAATCGGTGAAATGGATGACTCTGCCGTTGGCGATCACCCAGAACTCGCCCTCGCGCCCGGGCACCGCCACGACCGTGCCCGGCGCCGGGCCCCAGCGCCCCTTCGCAATCGGCAGCCCGCCGGCCCTGGCCTTGAAGCTGCGCGCCCCGTCGGTGCTGACCACGAGGGTGCCGGCCTCCGTGTCGTAGGCATAGAACTTGGAGGGATTCACCGTGTCGGCGACGACTGCGAGGTTGACCGAGCCGCCCACGGACGGGAGCCAGGTGGCGCCCCAGTCCTGGGTAAGGTGGGGGGCCACCCCGGTCGGGGACCACACGACCGTCTTACCGTCCGCGGAGATCGCGACCGAGCCCTCGCCGCGCCAGTACGTCCCGATCGTGCCGGGGGGCTCCGAGACGAAGGGCTTCCAGGTCACCCCCGCGTCGAGCGAATAGGCTCCCGTCACCAGGTCGTTGTGGTACGTATTGCCCGAGCGGACCACGATCTCGGGGTGGCGCCACGCAAATGCCAGGTCGGAGGTGTCCTTGAACGCGGGCGTCCCGAAGCGGCCCGACGGGGGCGACACCGAGAGGTCGTCGTGCCGGAAGCCGTCCACGTCGGCGACGCCGCTCAGCAGGTGGGGTCCCGAAGGCGGGCTCACCAGCACGGTTGGCACCGTCTCCTCGATCCCCTGGTCCTCAAATGCCCATAGCGTGCGCCTGCCCGCGTCGGCGTCACCCAGGTCATGGGTGGCCCAGACACCGAAGCCCGTCGTGAACATCGCGGAGTTCGAGTCAAAGGGGTCGATCTTGAGGTCGGCGAGCCAGTGGTGGTTCATGGGTTTCGTGTAGGGCGCCGAGGAGTGGTCCCAATCGGCATGGTCGAGGAGCGAGGCCCAGGTCCTTCCGCCATCGGTGCTCCGGTACACCTCGTCAAAGGGACTGTAGTGGCTCCAGGTGCCGGTGAGGATCGTGTCGGGATGTGCGGCGTCCACGGCAACCGAGCCGTAGCCGAAGGCGCTGCCCTGGCCCGGCTTCTCGGGCGTGATGTCGGCCCAGGCGCCGGAGCGCGTGTCGAGGCGCCAGACCGCCCCGTCGGTCATCGTGTTGGGCCCGGCCTCCTTGCCGTAGCTCACGTACAGGACCCCGGTGGAACTAAGAGCGGCCCTGTTTGGGCGGAGGCCGAGGGGCTGGCCGGGCACCGGAGCCCACGAGGCGCCCGAGTCCACGCTCCGGAAGAGGCTCGGGTTCGGGGTGGAGACGGCCGCGTAGATGACCGGGGTGGGGGAACCCTTGGCTCCGCTCCGGCCGTCAAAGAGGAGGATGTTGATCCCCACGGCCTGCGGCACATAGCCGCCCGCGGTCCGCTGCATCGGCATCGCCTCGTCGTAGGCGGGGAATGCCTCGACCTTCGCCCACGTGGCCCCGAAGTCCGCGCTCCGCCAGAGCCCCGAGGACCGGGTCCCGAGCATGAGCACCCGGTCGTCGTTCGGGTCCACGGCCAGGCGCTCTCCGTTGTTGCGGCCGTTCTCGTTGCCGCCGAACCTGAAGGGCATGGGAGTCCGCGTCCATGTGGCGCCGTAGTCGGACGACCTGAGGATCTCGCCGAGCGACACCCCGGGGTCCGTGTAGGTCCCGGCCGCGATGTAGACCCTCCTCGGGTCCACCGGGTCGCTCGCCAGGCTCTCGACCCCGTAAAGGTTCCAGTCGGTCTGGTTCGCCCAGTCGAGGAGCGGAACCCATTGGCGGGACCGGGCGTCCCTGCGGTAGGCCCCGCCCACATCGGTCCTCACATAGACCAAGCCCTTCTCGGTCGGGTTGAAGATGATGCCCGTCACGAACCCGCCGCCTCCGATGGCAACGCTGTGGAATGCATAGGGCTCGGAGGCGGGCGCCGCCGGGGCTGCGGTTTGGGAGACCGGGGTCGCGGTCTGGGCCGCCGCGGCGCCCAGGGAGAGCGCCGCGAGCAGGGAGGCGATGAAGGGCTTGGGGGAGGTCTTCATTGAAATCGAGAATTAGGGATGGGCGCTCCGACCGCAAACGGGAACAGGGGGGTGCTAGAGGAGCGGGGCGAGGAGCCTGCAGAGGTCCTCGGCGACGCTCGACAAAAGGTGGCGCTTGCGAAGGACGGGCACGGTGCAGTCCCTGAGCACGTCGTCGATCCAAGCCCGGATGCTCATCACCTCGGCGCGTGTATAGACAAGGACGCCCACCTCGAAGTTCACGAAGAGGCTCCGCAGGTCGAAGTTGGGCGACCCGAACATGGCCACGCGGTCGTCGACCACGATCGCCTTGGCGTGGAGCATCCCGGCGTTGTAGAGGAGGACGTGCCCGCCGGCTTTCATGAGCTCGCGCGTGAAGTTGCGCCGCGCGAAGTCGGTCACCGGGTGGTTGGACTTCTGCGGCACGACGAGCGTCACGTTGCAGCCGGCCCGGGCCCGGACAATCATGGAGCGCAGGAGCACCTCGTCCGGGATGAAATACGGCGTGACGATCCAGATGTCGTGCTCGGCCTGCTGGATCATGGCCACGATCCCCTCGTAGAGCGGGTCCCCGGGGACATCGGGCCCGCTCGCCACCACCTGGAGCTCGCAGTCCCCCACGATCGGCGCCCCGCCGGCCTGGGCATCGAGCCTCGTCGGCTCCGGGGGTTGCCGTACCGCAAAGGACCAGTCCGCGGTGAAAACCTCGCCCAGGACCACCGCCCCGGGGCCCTCGATCACGGCGCCGAAGTCGCGCCAACGCTTCGCGTAGGGCGTCGGGCCCATGTATTCCTTCGCGATGTTGCGGCCGCCCACCATGGCCGTCGTACCGTCGAAGATAGCCATCTTCCGGTGGCTCCGGAGGTTTGCGGAGCCGCGGGAGGTGAACGGCATGACCGGCATGAAGCGGCCGACCTCGCCGCCGGCCTTCCGGATCGGGTCAACGAAGCCGCGCGACGACATGAAGCACCCGAGGGCGTCCAGGAGCAGGCGCACCCTGATGCCCTCGCGCGCGCGCCGCGCGAGGAGCTCCACGATCCGCTTGCCGGTTGAGTCCCTACTCAGGATGAAGGTCGTGATGTGGATCGAGTGCTTTGCGGCCAGGATCTGGCGCTCCAACTCCGCAAAGTCGTCCTCCCCGGTCAGAAGGAACCGGACCCGGTTTCCCCCCACGGGAACGAACCCCCCGGCCCCGGATACGGTCTTTGCGACAGGCTCAAATATGTGGCTCGTTTCCGAGACGCACATGCGGGGAAGGATGGGAAGGAGCGCCTTCTTGTCCTTCGCCAGGCGCCTGAGCTTTCGCCCCCCGAGGAGGAGGTAGAGCGGCACCCCGAGCCACGGGATGAAGACGATCACCAGGAGCCACGCGAAGGTGTTGGCGGGCGCCCGCCTCTCGCTCATGAGCCGCGCCACCAGGAAAAACGCCAGGATGAAGCCCGCGACCGTGGAGAGGTGCGCGAGAAGACCGCCAGGCACGAAGCGGTCGATGTAGTGCATGAACGTGGTCATCCGTGGAGTCGTCCAATCCCTAGGGACACCCCGGGTGAGGCACAAGTGCGGGAAGGGACGCATGTTTCTGACCGCAGACACCGGGGCCTGCGCCATCGCTCGCTTTGATCGCATGAAAATGGACCTTGACCCGGCCCCCCGCACGTGGATGTTTCGGCGTTTACGTTGGTGGAGTTGAGCAGTGGCCGCTCCGGAGACTGTAAATCTCCCGTCTTACGACACCGTTGGTTCGAATCCAACCTCCACCACCAACTTCTATTAACTTTTGGATGTTTGTCTTTGCCAGGCAATAGGATAGAATTAAACGCCAGCGCTGCGCTGATGCCTGGACGGCGGCCTGGCTCGTCCCGCCGTCACCCTTTTTTGGCCCGATTTCCCGAGTGCCTGACATCGCCAGATCCCGCAGCGGCTTTACCGCCTAGAGGGCAACGCGACCCGTGATGCCCCGCTTGCCCGGCAATCCCCGTCCTGGGTGGAACCCGGCATCCCTCTTGGCTCGCAATGGCATGCTCGTTTCCGATCTCGGGACGCTTGCCGTTGCGCTGAGTGTTGCCTCCAGGATGTGGGAGAAGACGGTCTTTCCCGGGGTAGCGTGGGCCGCCGTTGCGCTCGTTTGGATCGCGGCAACCTCCGGGCTTTCCGCGCTCCTTTCGAGTTCCTGGCTGCGCTCTGGGGGCTCGGCCACCTGCAGCGCGGTGGGGCTAGGGCTTTCCGTGGCCGCAAGCGCGCTTACCTTAAAGGGGCTCGCCGACCCGTTCTCCTGGAGGGAGGCCAGTGCTTTCGCGCTCATGCTCGCCGCCGCCCTATGGGGCACCCGGCTGGCACTGGGGCTAATCATCAGGCTGAGCGAAGCCGACGAAGGGGAGGGGTTCCGGCTTGGGCTCGCCCAGTGCGCTGCGTTTCTGGCAGTCCGCCCCTACGCCCAGAGCGGGATTCTCGGGGCCGGCGATGCGTACTCCTATTCGCTGATGATCGCCGACTTCGTCGCGCAGTGCCGCGCCGGGATCTTCCCGGTACTTATCGGCCAGAGCCCGTTCGCCTTCAGCGGCGGATTTCACCCGCTTCGGAACGCCCCCTACCTGGCGCACCTGGCGGGGATATTCCACCTGCTCTCGCTCGGCACGTTGAACGTATTTGCGCTCCTAAACCTGGCGGTGGTGGCGAGCATGGTGGGGGCGGTTCTTGGTTGCTACGCCGCGCTCCGGATTTCCCTCCCCAAGAATCCTTGGCTGGCGCTTGGGCTGGCCGTCCTCTTCGGGCTTTGCCCCGGGGTTCTGGCGCCCCTCTACAGCGGCGACATGTACCCCACGTTCATGACCCTTCCGTTTGTTCCGTGGCTTTTCCTCGGTGTCCAGAGGAGCTCGGATCACCCGGGAAAGGCGTGGCCCTGGATCCTCCAGGGTACCGCCCTTGCCGCGATGTGGATGGCTCACCCGCCGGTTGCAGCCTGGGCTACGCTTCTGGCGGGCCTCGCTGCCCTGGGCATCGTGGTCCGGGAGCGCCAATGGAGCGGCTACAGGGGCATGCTCCCCGCCGCGGGCGCCTTCCTTGCCCTCGCCGGCTACCTCTTCGTATCGGTTGCGCTGCTCGGGCTGCCCCAGGTGACGCGCGCCGAGGCCCTTTCGACCCTCCAATACAAGATGTCGATCCTTCACCAGAGCTGGGCGAACAGCCTCCTGCCGGTCAGCAGCGACGGCAGGCGCCTTCTCGGCGATGTGCAGCTTGGCTACGGACTCTGGGCTTGCGTGCTTGTCGCAACCTGGGCCTCCGCCCGCGAGAAGGCGGCGCGGTCGCTGCTCGGGTGCTTCGCCGTGATGCTCGTGTTCACCTGGCCAATCCCCGCCGTGACCCGGCTCGCCTGGGAAAGCTTGCCGACGGAACTCCTGGCGATGACGAACCAGTGGCCGGTCGAGCGATTCTATGTCCTGTTGGCTGGCATTGCCGTTTTCCTGAGCGGGCCGGCGCTCGGCAGACTCTGCGCGCGGGGACCTCGGCAGCGGATTGCCATTTCCTGCCTCGTCGCAGGGGCATGCCTTTGGAGCGCGGGCGAGGTGCGAAAATTTTACATGAGGGCCTCCCTGGTCGGCGCCTCCGCCCAATCCTCCGAGAACCGCCTGTTGCCCGAGAACATCACGTTGTCACGGACCCACTCCTACGAGTACCTGGGGACTCCGTCCTATTTTTCGAACGGGCACATGGACCCGAGACTTGAGACACGGCTCCTGGATCTGAAGACGCGCATGCCCTTTGCCGATGGGGCCACATTGCGGCCGGATGCGGCCCTGGATGCGCCGCGCGTCACGGATATCGAGCTTGGGGGCGCGGGTCCGAAAGCCCATTCCCCCTCGGTCCTGCTGGGTCCGGGCCAGTCCGAGGTCCTAAGGTTCGATTTCCTCGGAAAGGCCCCCGAGGGGGAGCTCCAATGCCTCGGGGGCACGCTGGATGACTTTTACAGCCTGCCTTTTTCCGGCATGCCCCGGGCGTTTGGGGCGGGCCCCAAATCCGGCAGGTGCCTCATCCTGCAGAACAGCACGAACGCCGCGGAGACCGTTTCCATAAGGGTCGTCGGGAAAGCCGGCCTTTCCGGCGGTACCGTAGCCCGTGTAGCGGTTGAACCGCTGGCGGAGGGGACGCGGGCCGTCCGGCTCCTATCCCTTACACCCTTCCACGCGCGGGTTGTCGCCAACCGCGACTGCTTTGTGGAAACGCCAAAGCTTTTCGTGCCCGGATATTCGGCGACGGTGGACGGCACAACGGTTCTCGCCCAGAAGAGCGCGGAAGGTCTCGTCGCGATACCGGTCCCAAAGGGCACGCACGACGTGAGCCTTTCGTACAGGGGCAGCACGATTCTACGCTTGAGCTACTGGGGATCAGCATGTGCGTGGCTGGCCTTGATCGCCGTAACATGCGGCGTGGCATTCCGAAGGAGGGATGCCGCGGAACCGGCCACTCGGGCGACGAAACGGCCGCCCCTCTGGGACGGGAAGCTTGGTCCGTGGCAGGCGGCCGCGGTCGCCGCCGCAGCCGTTGCCGCCGGTTGTTGGCTCTTGAAGAAGCCGTTCCCGACGGAAGGCTATGGGGGCGTCCGCATGCGCGTCGTCATTCCGTGGGCGGTGGAGGCCCGCTCGGAACCCCTCGTGACCACGGGGATTGCCGGGGCTGGCGATTGTGTCTATGTCACCTACCTGGATGGCCTCCACGTGATCGTGGGCCATGACAAATGGGGCTACGGGGGCGCGAAAAGCGCCCCGATATTGGTAGACCCGACCGTTCCCCAGGAGATCGGGATCGACATGGCTTCGATGCACAGCCCCGGGGAGGGAGTCGTTCCAAGGGGCTCCTCGGGGCCCCGCAAGACCCTAGCCGTCACCTGGAACGGTGTCACCGTCCTAACCGAGGATACCGAGGAGTTTTCGTCGGCTCCCGATCACGTGACGGTGGGCGAGAACCGAGTAGGGGGGTTTAACACCGTACCGCGGTTTAGCGGTGAGATCCTCGCGATCACCCGGAGCGTCCCCTAGCGATCGAACTGCGGCCGCGCGACCCACTCCCTGAGAGACTGCCGAACCGAGGCGAGCACGGGCTCCCAGTCCTGGGGCCTCTGCTGGCGGAACAGGCGCGCGGTGGGGTACCACGGGCTGTCGGCTCGGCCCAGCATCCACCTAAAGTCGGGTGCATGGGGCAGGAGAAGCCACACGGGCTTGCCGAGGGCTCCCGCCAGATGGGCGACGGAGGTGTCGACCGAGACCACGAGGTCCACCTGCGAGATGAGGGCCGCCGTGTCGGCAAAGTCGCCGATGTCGCCGCCAAAATACGAGACGCTCTGCCGGGAGGCGACCGTCTCGGCGTCCGGGAGGCGGATCTCCTTCTGAAGGCCCACCAGGCGCGCAGGGACTCCGCCCAGGGCATCGATGAGGCGCGCCAACGGGACCGAGCGCCAGCGGTCAAGGTGATGGCCCGGATTTCCGGACCAGGCGAGCCCCACCAGCGGCCGCGGGCCCTCCAGGCGCTGCCTCCATGCGCCGGCAAGCTCCGGCGGTGCGGCAAGGTACGGTATCCGGGCGGGCACGGTCTCCAGCGTCGTACCCAGAAGAAAGGGCAGGCTCATCATGGAGCAGTGCGTGTCATGCGGGGGAAGCGGCTCGCCCGCCGCCACGACCGAGGTGACGCCGCGCACGCTCGACAGGAGGCGCTTCATGCTCGGCTGCACCAGGAGGTGCACCTCCGCCCCCATCTCCGCCACCAGCTCGGCGTAGCGCACGAAATGGATCGTGTCGCCAAATCCCTGCTCGTAGGCGACAAGGATCGAGCGGCCCTCGAGACTTTCCCTGCCGTCCCACCGTTTCCCGGAGAATGCCTGCTGCCAGGGTGGCATGACCCGGTGCTCGTAGCCCCTGAATCCGGCCTCCAGGTCGCCCGCGAGCAGGTGTGCCACACCCTCGTTGAACGCGATGCGCCGGTTCGATGGGTCAAGGAGTAGGGCCGCCCGGTAGGCTTCCAGGGCGGTGCCGATCTGGTTCTTGGCGACGTAGGCGCTCCCCAGGTTGTTGATGGCCTCCGTGTAGTCGGGCCTTATCTCCAGCGCCCGCGCGTAGCAGGCAATGGCCTCGTCGTGGCGCCCCAGGGCGTGGAGCGTGAGGCCCAGATTGGTAAGCGAGAGGACGTGAGAGGGGTCGAGTGCCAGCGCCCTCCGGTAGGACGCCTCGGCTTCCGCGAGGCGGCCCTCGGTCCGCAGGACGTTGCCCAGGTTGAACGCGAGGGCGAGAGAGTCGGGAAGAAGCAGGGTGGCCTTTGAGTAGGCTCCGATCGCGTCGGCGAAGCGCTCGGTCTTCTCATAGCAGAAGGCGAGGGCGCCGCATGCCAGGCCGAGCTTCGGGTTTAGCGCCAGGGCACGCTCAAACGCGGCGATCGCCTCGGTCCATTTCTTCTCGTGTGCGAATGCGTGCCCGGCGTCGGCGAGAGCCTCGGCGCTTGAAAGCGGCGATGGGGCGGGCATGACCGCCAATGCTGCCGCGTTAACAAGGCGGGTCAAGGCGGGCTCCCGACGGGGGGTGTCCCGCCTGAGCAGACAAGCTTCGCGCCGGCATTAGCCCGGGAATTAGTGGGCCGCGCGAACCCCGTTCGATCGGGCGCGGATACCATTGTTGCTTGATTTCCCCGCACCCGCGTCGCACCTTTTTCCCTCCGAGCGGGCGCAGGCGGGCTCCCTGCCCGCCGACCCCCGACCGCCACCCCAAAATCCCCCCAGCTATGCAAGTCACGCTTACTTGGCTCGATTACCTGATTCTGCTGACCTACACGGCGTTCGTCGTCGGCATCGGGTTTGCCCTCAAGAAATACATGAAGAGCTCGTCGGACTTCCTCACGTCCGGCCGCTCCATACCGACCTGGGTCACCGGGCTTGCCTTCATCTCGGCTAACCTGGGGGCCCTGGAACTGGTGGGCATGGCGGCCAGCGGCGCCAAGTACGGGATCTCGACGGCCCACTTCTACTGGGTGGGCGCCATCCCGGCCATGATCTTCCTGGCGGTGTTCATGATGCCGTTCTACTACGGATCGAAGGCTCGCTCGGTGCCGGAATACCTGAAGATGCGCTTCGACGAGCGCGTGAGGGCGCTCAACTCGACCGCATTCGCGGTCATGACCGTGTTCGCGTCGGGAATCTCGATGAACGCGCTGGCGAAGCTCCTGCACCTGCTCCTCGGCTGGAACTACCATGCGAGCCTCTGGATCTGCTCGGCGATCGTCCTGGTCTACGTGCTCAAGGGCGGCCTCACCTCCGCCATCTACACGGAGGTCCTCCAGTTCTTCATGATCGTCCTCGGCTTTGCGCCCGTAGTCTACCTGGGGCTAAAGGACGTCGGGGGCTACTCCAAGCTGACGGAGCTCCTGACCGGGGTCGCCACGAACCCGTCGTCGCTCAACCTGCGGCCGGAAGGCATCCACTACGGGCCGGGCGCCTGGACGCACGCCTGGAGCACCCTCCTTGCGGGCCCGGCCAACAACCCCATGGGAGTGGACTGGTTCGCGATGGTCTTCGGCCTCGGGTTTGTCCTGTCCTTCGGCTACTGGTGCACGAACTTCCTGGTCGTCCAGCGCGCGATGGCGGCGCGCAACATGACGGCCGCCCGGAACACTCCCCTTGTCGCGGCCGTCCCGAAGATGCTCTTCCCGGCCCTGGTGATCCTGCCCGGCATGATCGCGGTGGCGCTCATGACGGTCCCCTCCAAGGGGTACCGGATCCCGGCCCCGATCCTCGACAACGCCGTCTTTGGCCGGGCCCAGGCAGTCGTGGTCGCCGACGCCTCGGCACCCGCCGACCAGGCGTTCAGGGACGTGAGCGCGGCCGTCGGGAAGAAGATGGACCCCGAGAAGGTCGCCTCCCTCATCAAGGACTATGCGGCCGCCCCCATGGCGGAGGACACCTTCCGCGACCGCCTCTGGAACTCCGTCGCCGAGTACGACTACGACGGGGTCATCCTCTCGCTCGTGAAGCGCTACTGCCCGCCTGGCCTCCTGGGCCTCGCCCTCACGGGTCTCCTCGCCTCCTTCATGTCGGGCATGGCGGGCAACGTGACGGCGTTCAACACGGTGTGGACCTACGACCTCTACCAGGCCTATTTCGCGCCGAACCGGAGCGATGAGCACTACATGAAGATGGCGCGCGCCATCACGGTCGTGGGCATCCTCCTGAGCATCGCCTGCGCGTACTTCGCGGCGCTCTACAACAACGCGATGGACATCATCCAGCTCGTGTTCGCGTTCGTGAACGCCCCGCTCTTCGCGACGTTCCTGCTCGGGATGTTCTGGGCCCGCACGACCGGGACCGGAGCCTTCATAGGTCTCCTGGGCGGCACCGCGACTTCCGGACTTGTCCACGCGCTCACGATCTCCACGGGCAACGCCCCGGGCATGAAGGGCGGCTACCTCGGGGTTCTCCATACGTTCCCGAGCGAGATGGCCCAGAACTTCTGGCTGGCGATCTTCGCCTTCCTGGTCTGCTTCGTCCTGACGGGCGGCATCTCGCTTGCGACGAAGAGGACCAAGACCGACCAGGAGCTCACGGGCCTTGTCTATTCCCTCACGCCCAAGATCAAGGAGGAGGGCACCCCCTTCATCCAGCGCCCCGCCGTCATCGGCGCGGTTCTCCTGGGCGCATGCGTCGTTCTAAACCTAATCTTCTGGTAAAAGGAAAACCTCTATGGGACTCGATATTCGCTGGCCAATCGGCCTCATGTTCTCGCTCGTCGGCCTCCTCATGACCGTCTACGGCTTCGTCACCAGGGACGACGCCGCGATGTACCACCGCTCGCTCGACATCAACATCAACCTCATCTGGGGCGTGATCCTGCTGGTCTTCGGGGCCTTGATGCTGATCTTCGCAGCCCGCGGCAGGGCCAAGGAAGCCCAGGCCCCGAAGTAGGCGCCGCAAGCTAGGCGAGCGCCTTCTCGGTTGCGGGGTCGAACAGGTGGGCGTGGGTCAGGTCAAAGGTGACCTGGACCCTCTGTCCCGCCTCGAATCGGTCCGTGGGGTTTACCCGGGCGACGAAAGAGGTGGCGCCCGTGTCCAGGTAAAGGAGCGTCTCCGATCCCATGGGTTCGGAGACCTCGACCTTAACGTCGGCGGTTCGGCCCGGGTCGGGCGCGGCGACCGTGAGGAGGTCGTGGATCGCCTCCGGGCGAACGCCGAACACGATCGCCTTGTCCACGTAGTCCGAGGACTTGCTCGCGAGCCTCTCGTCGAGCGCAATCGTGAGCGGCGCGGCCTTGGTGTTGTCCTCGACGAAGGCCAGGTGGCCCCCGGCCCGGCGCAGGGTGCCCTTGAAGAAATTCATGGGCGGGGAGCCTATGAAGCCCGCGACAAACATGTTCTCGGGGCGGTTGTAGAGCTCGAGGGGAGGGGCCACCTGCATGATGTCGCCGTCCTTCATGACGCAGATCCGGTCGCCCATGGTCATGGCCTCGACCTGGTCGTGAGTCACGTAGATCATCGTGGCGCCCAGCCGGGCATGGAGCTTGGAGATCTCCGTGCGGGTCGAGACGCGCATCTTCGCATCCAGGTTCGAGAGCGGCTCGTCAAAGAGGAAGACCTTGGGCTTCCGCACGATGGCGCGCCCGAGCGCCACCCGCTGGCGCTGCCCCCCGGAGAGTGCCTTCGGCTTGCGCTCCAGGAGCGCCTCCAGGCCCAGCATGGCCGCGGCCTCGCGCACCCGGACATCGATGTCCGCCTTGGAGAACTTCCTCAGCCTCAGCCCGAAGGCCATGTTCTCATACACCGTCATGTGCGGGTAGAGCGCGTAGTTCTGGAAAACCATCGCGATGTCGCGGTCCTTGGGCAGGACCTCGTTCACGACCTGACCGGCGATGCGCACGGTTCCCCCGGAGATCTCCTCCAGGCCCGCAATCATCCTGAGGGTGGTCGACTTGCCGCAGCCCGAGGGGCCCACCAGGACCATGAATTCGCGGTCCTCAATGTGGAGGTTTATGCTCTTGACGGCTGTGACGCCGGGGCCGCTTTTCTCGGGGTATACCTTGGTGAGGGTTTCAAGCTGGACCTGGGCCATAAAGGGATGGGGAGGATCGCGTTAAGGGAAGACGCGCATCTTCAGTCGAAAATGAGCCTTGCAAGCGATTTACCCGATAAACAGAACGAATGCCCCACACAGGCAATAGCAAAGAATTGCCTCTCATAAACCCTTGTCATGTCGCTTCGTGCGTTCCTGCGCGGGTGCGGCACTCGATCGGGCGCACTGAGCCTGCACCATGCCGTTCAAGACCTCCTCCAACTCCACCTTCCCGCCCCATTTTGTGTGGGGCGCCGCCACGGCCGCGCCGCAGATCGAAGGCGCCGCATTCACCGACGGCAAGGGGGAGTCCGTCTGGGACCGCTTCTCCCGCATCCCGGGAAAGATCCTCAAGGGCGACACGCTCGACGTGGCGTGCGACCACTACCACCGCTTCAGGGAGGACTTTGCGCTCATGCGTTCACTCGGGATCCGCAACTACCGGATGTCGGTGGCGTGGCCCAGGATCTTCCCGAAGGGCGACGGCGCGATCAACCAGGCCGGGCTCGATTTTTACCACCGCCTCTTTGACGCCCTTCGGGAGAACGGGATAACGCCCTGGGTCACCATGTTCCACTGGGACCTGCCCCAGGCCCTCGAGGACCGTGGCGGCTGGACGGACCGCGTGACCGTGGATGCGTTTGCAACCTACGCCGACACCCTGGTGAGGGAGTTCTCGGGTAAGGTTAAGAACTGGATCACGCTTAACCAGATCCGCTGCTTCACATCCTTGGCCTACGGCCCCTGGGGCCTGGCGGCTCCCGGGCGCCCGGTGAGCCCGCAGAAGCTCAACGAGACGTTCCACAACGCGCTCCTGTGCCACGGCCACGGGGTGCGCGCGGTGCGCGCCCACGGCGGCAAGGACGCCCGCGTGGGGCTCACGGACAATTGTGACACGCCGATACCGGTCACCGAGACGGAGGCCGACATCGCGGCAGCCAACGCCTGGTTCGTGGACCGGAACCTGCACATCCTGGACCCCATCCACCGGGGCTGCTATTCCGAGGGGTACCTGAAGCGGGTGGGCAAGGACGCGCCCTCGGTGCGGCCGGGCGACTTTGAACTCATTAGCGCTCCGACCGATTTCCTCGGGATCAACATCTACACGGGCCACTTCGTCCGGGCCCACGCCGGTGCCAAGTACCAGGACGTGGACACCCTCGACAGCTACCCGAGGGCCGACAGCAAGTGGCTAAAGATCACCCCGCAGGCGATCTACTGGGGCCTGCGCCTGGCCCACGAGAACTACGGCCCGAAGGAGATCTACGTGACCGAGAACGGGTGCGGCTACGACGACGAGCCGGTCAAGAACGACGAGGTCCTGGACCTGCACAGGCGCGACTTCCTCCGCGGCTACCTCAGGGAGCTCCACCGCGCGATCGCGGACGGCGTGCCCGCCAAGGGCTACTTTGTCTGGTCGCTCCTCGACAACTATGAGTGGGCCGATGGCTACACCCGGCGCTTCGGGATCGTGCACGTGGACTTTGCAACGCAGAAGCGAACCCCCAAGCTCTCCTCGCGCTATTACTCCGAGGTGATCGGGCTTAACGCTATTGTGTAGAGCATGAGCCTTTTTGGGATCGATTTGGGCGGCACCAAGATCGAGGGGGCGGTGATTGACCCGGCCAGGCCCGATTGCGCGCTCTGCCGCCTGCGCCTGCCTACCGAGGGCGCCAAGGGGTATGACCACGTGGTCCGCCAGGTCGTGAAGGTCGTGGAGATGCTCGAGCGGGAGACGGGCGAGAAGAGGCCGGCCATGGTCGGGATCGGAACCCCGGGCGTCATCGACCCGCTCTCGGGCATCCAGAAGAATTCCAACACGACCTGCCTTAACGGCAGGCCCCTCGGGCGGGACCTCGCGCGCGCCCTGGGCGTGGAGCCGCGGATGGCGAACGACGCCAACTGCTTTGCGCTGGCGGAGGCGATGTTCGGGGCCGGGCGCAACCGCAAGGTGGTCGTGGGGCTCATCCTCGGGACCGGGTGCGGCGGCGGCATCGTGGTCGACGGGAAGGTGTTGGACGGGCTCCACGGGATCGCCGGGGAATGGGGCCACAACCCCTTGCGCGCCGAGCGCACCCTGTGCTACTGCGGCCGGAAGGGCTGCATCGAGACGGTCATCTCCGGGCCCGCGCTCGAGCGGTACTACAAGGAGCATTCCGGGCACAGCGCCCGCATGCCCGAGATCGTGGCCCGCGCCTCAAGGGGTGAGCCGGCCGCCCGCGCAACGCTGCGGCGCCTGCAGGCCAAGTTTGGCGAGGCGATCGCTGCCGTCATCAACATCATCGATCCCGACGCGGTCATCATAGGCGGCGGGGTCGGCAACATCGGCATCCTCTACGAGGAGGGGACCCGCGCGGCCGTGCTCAAGCACCTCTTCAATACCGAAATCCGGACCGAATTCCTGCGCCCGACCCTTGGCGACAGCGCGGGTGTCTTCGGAGCAGCGATGCTCAGCGCCTCGTCCAGATCCTGAGCGAGGCGAGCAGGAAGTCCTCCAGGGCCGCGGATTCGTTCAGATTGACCCTGAGGAGCCCGGCTGCCCGCTCCAAGGCGTCGGTGGAGGCGATAAGGGGGCGCCTGGCATCGTTGTCCCCCGAGGCGAGGAGCTTGAGCGAATGCGCGCGCGTGGCCGCCTCAATGCCGGCGAACATCCGCATGCGCAGCCCGACCGAGATCTCCACCTCGATGGCCGCCAGCTCGTCATCGTCGGTGGCCTCGGGCAAAAGCGCCTTGCGGCGGGCGGTCTCAAGGGCCGAGGCCTTGTCGAGCATGGCCCCAAAGCGCGCCACAAGGCCGTAGAGCCCGAAGATGCCCTCGGCCGCGGAGCGGCCCGCCGCCACGCCGTGGCCCAGGCGCTCTAGCCACGCGCGGTAGTCCGCGAGCCAGCCCTCCCAGCCCTCGGCGGGGACCGCCGCGGAAAGCCCCGGAAACCGGAAATGGAGCACCCGGCTCCTGATCGTGGGAAGAAGCGCATGGGGGCGCGCCGTCAGCAGGAGGAGGGTCGTGTTCGCGGGCGGCTCCTCGAGGGTCTTTAGCAGGATGTTGGCAGCGGCCGCGTTCATGCGGTCGGCGTCGTGGAGCACCACGACCTTGAACTGGGAGACGCTGGGCGAGACGTTGATCTGGCCAATCAGGTCGCGGATCACCTCGGCCTTGATCGAGCGGGATTTGCCCGCGGGACGAACGAGGAAGCAGTCGGGATGGCGGTCGGGCGGGTAGGGGGACGGGCCCTTTGAGCCCCTGTTAAGGAGCCGGTCGGCGAGCGCCAGGGCGGCCGACGCCAGGACCTCCGGGTCGTCGCCGGCCAGGAGCAGGCTATGGGAGAGCCGGCGGCGCTCGATCGCCCGCTCGATCACGGAAACGGCCGGCGTGCCCTCCAATGCCGGCGGCCATGGGACCGTCGCGGGCATTATCAGGATATCCGGGGCTTGACCGCTTCCCAGATCCTCTTCTCGGTCGTGGCGGCGTCGGCCTTGCCATCGACGACCACGAATCTCTCGGGCAGGCCCTTGGCCAGGACCAGGTAGCCCTCGCGGATCTTGTCGTAGAAGTCGATGTTCTCCCGCTCCATGCGGTCGGGAAGGTCCGAGGCGCGCTGGCGGATGCGGGCCAGCCCGACCTGGGTCGGAACGTCGATCACGATCGTGAGGTCCGGCATCACGTTGCCGACGGCAAAGCGGTTGATCTGGGCCACGGGATCGGCCGCCAGGTTCCGGCCTATGCCCTGGTATACCGTCGAAGAGTCCAGGTAACGGTCGCTCAGGACGATCGAGCCGCGCATGAGCGCCGGGGCGATGATCTCCCGAACCAGCTGGGCGCGCGCCGCCGCAAAGAGCAGGAGCTCGGTCTCGGGGCACATCTCGTCCCCCTTGGAGTTGTGGACAATGATGTTGCGGATCTGCTCCCCGATCTCGGTGCCGCCGGGCTCCCTGACCGTCGTGACGTCGCGCTTTAGCTTCTGGAGCCGCTCGGCGAGCCGTGTGATCTGGGAGGTCTTGCCGCTTCCCTCTGAGCCCTCGAACGAGATGAGCTTCCCGGTGTGTTTGGCTTTAAGGACCATGTCCGGCCCAGATTGGGTAAATCCCCGCCATTTGGCGAGGACGCTTTGAAATCCAATGGACGAATCCCGAAAAACCCCCAACTCTGTGGCCATGTTCGCGCATTTCGTCCCTGTTCTAGCGGCAGCCAACATCATCGACGTTTTCGAGCACTGCGACGTGGTCGGCCAGACGATCACCGGCGGCCTGGCGGTCGGAAGCGTGATCGCGTGGGCCGTCATGTTCGGCAAGCGCGGCGAGCTCAGCTCCATCAGGCGCCTTAACCACCAGTTCGAGCGGCACCTGCGCGACCAGAAGAAGCTGCTCGACCTGCCGGAATCGCTCCGCCAGCGCCGCGACATCCCCTACGCGGACCTTCTGAGCGACGCCGTCGAGGCCTACTGGCGGGCCGCGGCCATCGGCAAGGAGAAGGGAATCGACACGACGCGGTTCCGCCTCGAGCACGCCGAGAACGCCCTGCAGCGCGCGCTCGCCCGCCAGACGCTCCGCTACGAGTCGAACATGATCTTCCTGGCCTCCGTGGTTTCGGGCGCGCCCTTCCTCGGGCTCCTCGGGACGGTGTGGGGCGTCATGGACGCCTTCAGCGCGGTGTCGGTGCAGCAGACCGCGAGCATCCAAACCCTGGCGCCGGGTGTATCGGCCGCGCTGCTGACGACGATCTCGGGCCTCCTCGTGGCAATCCCGAGCCTCTTCGGCTACAACCTGCTCTTCGCCTCCACGAAGACGCTCACCACCGAGCTCGAGAACTTCGCGAGCTCGCTGGCCGACCGCATCGAGCTCGAGTCGGACTAGGATCGCCACGCCGACAAACACCATGGCAAGGACCTTCAGGAGACCCCGTCAGTCGCACCCGATCGCGGAGCTCAACGTCACGAACCTGATCGACCTGGGATTCACCCTGCTGATCATTTTCATGATCACCACGCAGGCGACCCAGGAGCAGACCATCCCGGTCAACTTGCCTGCGGAGTCCAAGAGCGCGCAGCAGAACGCCGACAAGAACGCGCACTTCGTCGCGATTTCGATAGATGCAAAGGGCAACACCTACATCGACACGAACCCAAAGCCGGTGGGCATCGCCGAGCTCCGGAGCCGGCTGCACGTGTACGCGCTTGAGTCGAAGCCCCCGGTCATCCGCGTGCGCGGCGACGCCAAGGTGCCCTACGAGAAGATCGTGGCCCTGATGGATGAGCTGAAGAAGGCCAACCTGCTCAAGTTTACTTTCGACACCCAGGCCGCCTCCAAATGAGCGCAACCTCCCCGGGAGCCTACGGCATGTCCGTGCTGATCCATGGCGCGGCCGTGGGGCTCGTCCTGTTCTTCAGCTTTGCGGCGGGAACGATCCACGACGACAGCCCCAAGATCCTCGAGTTGGTGGCGGGCGCCGGCGACAACTACGGTGCGACCGAGGCGCCGGCACTCGGAAATCCCGGCGGCGTGAAGCTCGCGCCTGCCCCGGTCGCCCGGGCAGAGCCCCTGCCAACCCCGGCGCCCCAGGCCTCGCCGATCCAGTCGGCGCCGCTCCAGGCCGTGCCGGCCCCGACCAAGCCCGCCAAGCCGGTCGACCTGGTGGCCGAGCTTAAGCGCGTTGAGGCGAGGCGGGAGAAGCGGCTCGAGGACAGATACCAGAAGGAGAAGGCGGCTGAGGAGAAGCGGATCTCGCACGAGGAGTTCCTGAAGGAGCAGGCGGCGGCCAAGGCGGGAAGGGTCGAGCACATTGACGCCGAGGGGATCAAGGAGGGCGTCATCGGGGGTTCGACAAAGAACACGGCGGGCGGCGCAGGGGGCAAGGCGCTCACGCGCGAGGAGGGCAGCGAGCTCGACGCCTATTTTTCCCTGCTAAAGTCCCGCATCAAGGAGAACCACACGCCGCCGGAGGGCGTGAGCGACAGCCTCTCGGCAAAGCTCGAATTCTTTGTTGCGGCCGACGGCGGTCTCTCGCACGTGCGCATCGTCCGCTCCTCGGGCAATGCCGACTTCGACCGTTCGGTTCTCGAGGCCTGCGAGCACACCCGTTCCATCGGGCCGAGGCCCGACGGCCGCAGCGAGACCGTGCAGATGACCTTCAAGATGCGCGAGGACGAGTCGCCCTGACGCATGGACCCCCTTTAGGTCCTGAGGGCTTCGCGGGGCGGCAGGACGCAGCGGTAGCCCTCGTCGGAAAGGTGCTTCAGGAGAAGGTCCACGAACTCGAGACGCTGCGCCGGGCGCACGCCGGACTCATGCGCGAGGAGGATGCCGCCGGGCTGGATCTGGCCTGAAATTCGCGAGAGGGCGGCCTTCGGCCGCCGCCGTCCGCCGTCCAGGCCCCGAGCATTCCAAAGGACAAGGAGCATGCCGCGGGACGCCAGCTCGGGCTGGAGGAACGGGTTCCTGACGCCGACGGGGGGGCGGAAATAGCGCTCAAAGGGGACGTCCGCCAGGAGGAGGGCGGCAACGCAGCGGTCGATCTCCGCGGCGGTGCGCCCGGGCCCGGCGCTCCAGAAGGTCCATGAGGGGTGGGTGTGCGTGTGGTTGGCGATCGAGTGCCCCTCGGAAACGATCATGCGCGCCAGATCCGGGTGCCTCTCGACCTGCTGACCGACCACAAAGAACGTGGCCCTTGCCTGGTGGCTTTGAAGGAGTTTCAGGAGCGCCGGTGTGCTCGCCGGGTCCGGTCCGTCATCGATGGTGAGCCACACATTGCGGCCGGGCGTCTCGAAGGTGGTGGCCGCGGGACCAAAGGCCTGGTGCGTGGGCAGCACGAACTGCATGAAGATCCACGGGTCCGGGGCAAAGAAAACGAGAACCGCAAGGCGCGGGTGGTGCATCAGGGCCAGGGCGCCGGCGCAGACCTTGAAGCCGAGAAAGATGGATATCCAGGGCCTCACGGGGTGCTTGTTCCGTGGCCCGGGGCTAAGCGGTGAGGGGATTCCATCTTCCGGCAAAGGTATCGGCCGGCGATCGGCCTTACCAAGCTGGAAATTGCTTGTCCGCACGGCCCGGCTGCGCGTAGGTCGAGGCGCATGACGGTCGAATTCGCCCTTGGAGGGCCGGCGGACACGGACCACGGGGCCTTCGAGGCAGGGCTGCCCCTGCTCTCGGGCGAGCCGCGGGAAATCCTCCTGGAATGCGCGGGGCACTCGGAGCGCCGCGGCGACCTCCTGGTCTGGACGGGGCAGGGGGCGATGGCGGGCTTCGCGCGGGTTAGGCCGGGGGAAGGCCTCGAGGAGGCCGCAAAGCGGGTCTACGGGCAGGTCATCGGCGCGGCGGAGGGCCTGCATCTGCATCGGCTTTGGAATTTCGTGCCGAGCATCAACGGGCGGGGTATAGAGGGCCTCGAGAACTACCGCGCCTTCTGCCGGGGCCGCTCCGTCGCCTTCGAGACGGCCCTCGGCCGGGATTTCACGCGCAGGCTCCCCGCGGCTTCCGCTGTCGGCACCGCGGGAGGGGAGCTCACGATTGTATTCCTTGCCGGAGCGCAGGAGCCCCTGCATTTTGAGAACCCGCTCCAGGTGCCGGCCTACGAGTACCCCACCGAGCACGGGCCAAGGCCGCCGAGTTTTGCCCGCGCAACGGTCGTTCCCAGGGGCGAAACGGTGGACGCGTATATTTCGGGAACCTCCGCGGTGGTTGGCCATGAGACCGTGGCGCCGGGGGACACCCCGGGCCAGCTCGAGTGCACCTTCGAGAACCTCAGGCAGATCTCCAGAGCGAGCGGCCTTGGGGAGCGCCTGGGCTCCGGGAGCTCACCACGCCGGCATTTCAAGGTCTTCCTGCGGAGCGAGGATGACCTGGGCCTCGTCTCGGGCGCGCTCGAGCACGAGGGAATGCTCGGGCCAGGGGATGCCGTGAGCTACCTGCGGGCGGACATCTGCCGCGCCGCGCTCAACGTCGAGATCGAGGTGGCCGTGCGCGGTGCTGCCAGGAGCTGACGCAACCCTTGGACATCGGTCTTTCCGCGGCCGGTCACGGGGAACTCGGGAAGCGTCAGGATGCGGGACGGGACCTTCCACGGCGCGAGGTGCAAGCGCAGCCGGCGCCTGAGATCGGCGCCGGAGGTATCCGCAAGAACAGCAGCGGCAAGCAGGGGCTCGGTGCCCGGCAGGGCGTGGGCAAACGCGTCCCGCACCCCCGGAAGCGACCTGAGGATCCGCTCGATTTCCGCAAGGTCGATCCTCCGGCCCGCCACCTTTACCACGCGGTCGGTCCTCCCCAGGAGCACGAGCTCCCCGTCCAGGTTGAGGCGGGCGCGGTCGGCGGGGGTAAACCTGCCCCGACCGAGCACCGCCGGGCTGGATACCTGGAATCTGCCGCGCCCTCGAAACACGACGCGGACCCCCTTGAGCGGCGCACCCACGCTTTGCCCGGAAAGGGTCGCCTTCCCGGATCGGTCGAACGCGATGCCGCCCGTCTCGCTTGTGCCGTAGAATCCGTGGACGCCGATCCCGAACCTTTCACGAAAGGCCTGGGCAAGCTCCGGGGGGAGCGGCGACCCGGCGGATACCACCAGGCGGATGCTGTCGAGGGAGCCCTTCTCCAGGTCGCTCGCGGCAAGAGCCCTTATCAGGGGTGGCACGGTCGCGAGCACGGTGGGCCTGTGGCGGAGTGCGTCGTGCGCGATCGCGTGCGGGAGCGGGCTTGAGGCGCAGACAATGCGCGTTCCCTGGAGGAGGAGCGGCATGACCAGGTTGCCCAGACCGTAGGAGTAGCCGAAAGGAATCGTGGCCAGGTTTGAGTCGCCCGGCCGGATTCCCATGGTGGCGCAGATCTGGCGCCCGTCGGCCACCATCTGGGCCGCCGTGGCCTCCAGGCCCCTGGGGGAGCCGCTGCTCCCGCTCGTGAGCTTGACGAGGAAGGCGCGGGTGCGCGCCGCCGCATTGCGCCTCTGGGAGCCTAGGGCCGAGAGGCGACCGTCGCGCCAGAGGTGCGTTGCGCCAAGGGCCTCTGCCGCGGCGACCGCCGCGGCCTCGGGCTCAGCCGGGTCAATCGGCACGGGTACGGCTCCCGCCATTGCGAGCCCGAGGAAAACCTCGAACCACGGGCCCCCGTTTGCCACCGACAGGACGACCTTGCGGCCGTGGGGGCGCGGGACAGAGGCCGTGTAGGCCTCGGCAAACCTGGCGGCGGCGGCGGCGAGTGCAGACCTCGTCCACACGGTCCCCGTGGCGGCGTCGGTGACCGCAGCCTTGGCCGGTCCCGCCTTTACCACGGTCTTCCAGATGCGAAGCACGGGGCTGTCCATGACCGCAAGGGTGTGAGGCCCGCCCTGCCGGGCGAGAGAAATTGCGGGTGTACATCCGACTTGGGCTGGGGCAGCCTACCATGCTGGATGAGCGAAAATCCGCAGCCGCCTGCATGGGACGCCATCATTTTGGGCGGAGCTCTGGCGGGTTCCTCGGTGGCGCTTCTCCTGCGCAGGCGCAATCCGCGCTGGCGAATCCTGATCATAGAGAAGAGCGATAGCCTTGGGCGGCGTGTCGGGGAATCCACGGTCGAGACGAGCGCCTTTTTCCTGGGCCGCGTGCTCGGGCTGACGGACCACTTGAACGAGAAGCACCTGGTCAAGCAGGGCATGCGGTTCTGGTTCTATAACAAGAAGACGCGCGGGCTTGCCGACTGCAGCGAGACGGGCCCCAAGTACAATGTGCGCTTCCCGGGCTACCAGGTCGACCGCGCCGTGCTGGACGAGGAGGTGCTCTCCCGTGCGGTGGCCGAGGGTGCGCACCTGCTTAGGCCGGCTCGGGTAAAGGAGGTGGTCCTTGCGGAAGGGGGGAACCAGACCGTTCGCTGGACGGCGGACGATGGCAGGACCGGCACGGAGAGAGCCCGCTGGGTTGTCGACGCCTCCGGCGTCGCAGCGATCCTCGCCCGGAAGAACGGGTGGCTCGTGACCAACAAGGCGCACCCGATCGCCGCGTGCTGGAGCCGCTGGAACGGCGTCAAGAGCCTCGACTCCCGGGAGTTCGCCGAGCGGAACCCCGAGTGGTCCAGGCGGTGCAAGGCGGTGCGTTTCACGGCCACCAACCACATCTGCGGCAAGGGCTGGTGGTCCTGGTGGATCCCGCTAAAGGGCGGGGACATGAGCGTCGGGATCGTCTACGACCAGAGGATCACCGAGCTGCCCGAGGGGCAGAGCATCGGGGCCCGGCTGCGCGCCTTCATGGCCGAGCATCCGGCCGCGCGCGAACTCCTGGAAGGGGCCACGTTCCAGGAGGGCGACGTCCATTTCCGGCGCAACTGCGCCTACTCGTGCACCCGGTACGCCGGCGACGGATTTGTTCTCGTCGGGGACGCGGCCGCGTTCATGGACCCCTTTTACTCACCCGGCATGGACTGGATCAGCTTCTCGGCAAGCGCTGCCGCGGCCCTTGTCGACAGCTGCCTTTCGGGCCGAAGCGCCGCGGAGCGGGTGGCGCGGCACAATGCCAACTTCAAGGCCTCGCACGACCGCTGGTTCGACGCGATCTACCGCGACAAGTACTACTACATGGGAGACCACGAGTTGATGACCCTGGCGTTCCGGCTGGACCTGGGGAGCTATTATCTCGGGGTGGTCTCGCGGCCCTTCGCCACGGGAAACTCTGCCCTCGAGATCCCGGCGTTTGCCCCCAAGGGGGGGCGCGCCGCCGGGATCCTGATGGCGTTCTACAACCGGCGCCTCGCGCGGATCGCCCGCTCGCGGATGGAACGCGGGACCTGGGGCCGCAGGAACACCGGACGGTACTTCGGTTTCATCAGCTATGAACTGAACGGCCGCCTCCTGCCAAGGGTCGTGGGGCAGCTCGCGATGTGGCTGCTCCTGGAGGCGCGCGAGGGGTGGCGGACATGGTTTACCCCCGCGAAGGTGGAGAGCCACCCGCCACTTCCGGTCGCGGCCGCTGTCCATTGAAGAAGACCATGGCCGATACCCCAACACGCAGCCCCAGGCCGGCTCTCGCCCGCTTCCCCGCCGAGATCCTGGGAGCCTACGAACGCCACCGCACGACCGGGGACGCCGGGGCCCTGAGGGAGCTCATCATGGCGGCCGTCGTGGACTACCGCCCGTCGGGCGCCGGCGGCGAGCCCCATGTGACGGACCGCACCCGGCTTTTCGAGGACCTCGCGTACGACTCGGTCGCCGTGGCCGAGCTCATCTTCTTTTTCGAGGACCTGTTCGACGTGACCATTTCGAACGAGGATATCATGGGTGTCAGGACGGTGGGCGACCTGCGGGACTGCGTGGCCAAGAAGCTCGCGGGTTTGGCGCCAAAATAGCCGCCGGCACCTTCGGCTGATTACGGGTTGATGCGGCGGCTTCATTAGGGCAGTGTCCGGAGCCCCTCGTCATGCCCGACCCCCTGATTGCCAAGCTAAAGCTCCTGATCGTGGAAACGCTTAGACTGGAGGATATTGCTCCAGCCGACATCCCGGACAATGAGCCCCTCGTGGGAGGGGGGCTCTCCCTGGACTCCATCGACGCCCTGGAACTGGTCGTCCGCCTTGAGAAGGAATTCGGAATCAAGATCGCTACGAGCGAGGAGGCAAAGAGGGCCCTGGCGAACGTGGCCGCGCTAGCCGCCTACATCAGGGAGCGAGCCGATCCGGGCCGCCTTCCGACTTGAGGGCACCCGGTCCGCCTCACCTCAAGCATGGCCGGACCCCCTGCATCCATCCGCCTAGCGGCCAGCGGATGCATCACGCCGCTGGGGGACGCCAGGGAGACCCTTGCGAGCCTTTTGGATGGAGCGAGCGCCCTAAGGATGCTCAGCTCGCTCGGCAGGAGCGGCGGGGACCCCGTACCCCTCGCGCTTCTGCCCGGCCGGGAACTTGACGACACGAGCCCGCCGGCCTGGCTTGCCGTGCTCAGAAGATTGGGGGCCTCGATTCCCGGCGAGGGGTGGGGTTCGCCGCAAAGGCCCGTCTTCGTTACCGGAAGCAATTTTGGCGTCGGCGGGCTCTATGCGCTGCGCAGGTTCGGGGAAACCTCGTTCGCGGCGTGGGGTGCGCCCCCGACCTGCACCGAGGAGGTCCGGCGCGCGCTCGGGTGGGGGCCCGATGTATCGATCCTCTCCCATGCCTGCGTGTCCGCGCACCTGGGTCTCCTGGAGGCGACCCGCGCGGTCGAGGCGGGCCTGGCCGAGAAGGCGCTCGTCCTCTCCTTCGACTTCCTCAGCCCGTTTGTCTCGGGGGGATTCCACGCGCTGAAGATACTCAATGGCGATCTGCCCCTTCCGTTTCGCGAGAGGGCGACGGGGTCGATCGGGCTTGGCGACGGCGCGGCCTTCGCGGTCGTGTCGCGCGATGAAGGGGACTTTGCCCTCGGGGGGCAGAGCCTCTTCAACGAGATGCACCATTTCACGGCCAACCGCGGGGACGGCTCGGGATTTGCGGCGTGCCTGGCGGGCGTCTCCGGGTCGGCGGGCGGCCTGAGGGTCTGGTTCAAGGGGCATGGCACGGGGACCCTGGAGGCCGGCCGGATGGAGGTGGCGGCCGCGTCCCTGGCGCTGCCTGGTTCCCCGATCACCGGCTGGAAAGGGAGCCTGGGGCACACGCTTGGAAGCTGCGGGCTGGTGGAGCTGGCGATCGCCGTGGAGGCGATAAGGGGCGGGATGGCCCCGGGTGTGATCGCCGGGCCCGGGGCCCCGATGGCGGGCGCGGTCGCCACCGAGAACTTCCCCACTGGGTCCTTTGACGGCGTCGTGTGCGCCAGCAACGCCTTCGGGGGCGCCCACGCCGCTTTTCTTCTCCGCCATGCTTGAACGGACGATCCAGGCCCTTGTGACCGATGACCCGGGCCGGGAGTCTCCCGCCGTCACTCGGGAACGCCTGAAGGGGAGGTTTCCCCCGGGGAGCACGCGCCGCATGACGACGCTCGGGCTCATCGTTGGCAACGCGCTCGCGCAGCTCGATCCTGCGCAGGAGGATTCAATCCTCTATGCGAGCGGCTACGCTGAAAGTCGGGCCCTGGAGGATTTCCTGGACAGCTTCCCGGCTCCAAGCCCCACGCTTTTCCAGACCTCGATCCATCCGAGTGCCGTGCAGCAGCTCCTGATCGGCCGCCAACGCGCGGTCGGAGAGTTCATTCCCGTGTCCGGCGGCAACCTACTGGCCCTTCAGGCCCTGAGGGCCTGCATGCTCTCGCCGTCCCCGCGGGCACTCCTGTGCGGCGGCGAGGAGACAGGGACCTGGCTCCTCGAGCACCGCCTGGCAAGCGAGCGCACGTTCGGTTTTGCCGCCGCCCTTTCACGCCAGCCGGGCCCCGGGGCGCTCGGCAGGGTGCGCCTTGAGCCCTCGCAGGGCGAGGGCTCGCTCGACCTCGCCGGCCTCTTCGACCTGCTGCACGCCAAGGCCGGGTTTGACGGGTGGATCGCGCCCGGCTGGCGCATGACCCTCACCTGGCAATGAGCACCCGGTCCATCCCTCCGCGCAACCCGGGGCCTTCCTGGGGTTTCCAGGCCCTCCGCGGGTGCGACAAGCTCCTGCCGGAGGTGCTGTTTTCTCCCCTGCGCTCGGCCGGCACGTGGGCGGCGGTGCTCGCGATGCCCAGGCAGAGGGCCCAGTCGCGCGCCTACCTAAGGGTTGTCCTCGGCAGGGAGCCCGGGCTCCGCGACGTCCAACGCCATTTTCTTGCCGTGTGCGAGGCCCTTGTCCTTCGCCTGCGGGTCGCGGACGGTCTGCCCCACCGCTGCGTCCTGGCGCCCGGCTGCGAGGAGTTCGGGGCCTGGCTCACATCGGGCAGGCCGGCTTTCCTGGGGACTTTCCACATCGGAAACTCCGACCTGACAGGTTTCATGCTGGCGGGCCAGGCACGCAGGAGGGTGCACCTCGTTCGCCTCCGGGTCGGCAATTCCCACGACACGGACGCCCTGGCGGCGCGCTTCGGGGAGCGGCTCCGTTTTGTGTGGGTGAATGACCCGAGCGAGATGCTCTTTGCGCTCAAGGAGGCGGGGCTGAGCGGCGACACGGTCGCGCTCCAATGCGACCGGCCCGACCACAGCTCGCGGAGCGAGTCCTTCGAGTTCCTGGGCGGCCCGCGCAGGTTCCCGTTCACGATCTATCACCTCGCCCTGATCTTTGACCGGCCGGTGATCCTGTCCTTCGGCGTTCCCTCGGCGCCGGGTGAATCCGCGGTCGTCGCCTCACCCGTGTTCGAACCCTTGAGGGGTGAGGACCGCCGGAGGGCGCTCCTGAGGGCCCGGGCCCACTTCCAGGACTTCCTCAGGGTCGTGGATGCGTACCTCAGGGCCAATCCCTACCAGTGGCTCAACTTCCTTCCCCTGTGACACGGCGCCTTTCACGCATCCGGTGGGTCTCGCTCTACTACCTTTCTTGGCTCGTGTTCGGAGCCGTGGGGCTCCTGCTGAACCTGGCCTGCGCGGTGCTTCTCGTCCTTCCGCGCAGGGAGTCCTACGGGCGCATGGTGAGGGCGATGATCCGGCGCCTTTTCAAAAGCTGGCTCGCCTGGCTCCACCTCAGCAAGACGGTCCAGGTTTCCTGGTCCGGGTTCGACGGGCCCGAGCTCCCGTCCGGGACGGTCTACATCGCGAACCACCCGTCGATAGCGGATGCGACCTACATCCTGGCGCGGCTGCCGGACGCGGTCTGCATCTTCAAGCCCTCGCTCATGCGAAACCCAGCCATCGGGCCCGCCGCGCTCATGGCCGGCTACGTGAGGGGAGACAGCGGCCTCGACCTTATAAAGGCCGCCGCCGCACGCGTGGCCTCGGGCCAGTCGCTCCTCGTGTTTCCCGAGGGCACGCGCACCGCCGAGGGTACGCTTGTCGGCAGGATGAAGCCGGGGTTCGCGCTCATCGCCGACCGCGCCCGCGCGCCCGTGCGCCTGATGGTCATCACCGCCACCCCAGGGATCGGCGCAAAGGGCAGGCCCTGGTGGCCGGCCCCCGAGGTCTTGCCCGCTGCGTTCACGATAACCCTGGACCGCACCTGGACCTACGAGCCCGGGCGGTCCGCGGCGGAGTTGACGCGAGAGGTTGAGCAGCGAGTCTGCGAGGCGCTGTCCGCGCGAGCAAATCCATGACCCCCAAGAAAACCCACCTGGTGATGATCCCCGCATTCAATCCGGGTAGGCTCCTTGCGGAGACCGTGAGCGCGGTGCTTTCACGGTGGAGCGATGTCTGGGTTGTCGTGGACGGGAGTACCGACGGGAGCCATGAGGGGCTCGGCCGGCGCAGCGGCCTGCGGGTGATCACGCTGCCGTTCAACCAGGGCAAGGGGGCCGCGGTCCTTGCCGGCGCAGGGGAGGCCTTGGCCGCCGGGTTCACGCACGCGCTCGTCATGGACGCCGACTCCCAGCACCCGGCGGACCGGATCACGGATTTCATGGCGGCCTCGGCCCTCCGGCCCGAGGCCCTGATCTGTGGGTCGCCGGTATTTGGGCCGGAGGCCCCCCTCGTGCGGCTCTACGGCAGGAAGCTGAGCGTCGGCCTGGCGCGCCTCGAGACCTCGGGCAGGGCCGCCGCCGATCCGCTCTTTGGCTTCCGGGTTTATCCCCTGGCGGCCCTCGTCGAGGTCCTAGGCAGCACCACGGGAGCCAGGCGCTATGACTTTGATCCCGAGGTCGCCGTCCGGCTCGCGTGGGCGGGGATCCCGGCCGTGAATATCGAGGCCGCATGCGTGTACGTCCCCAGGGAAAAGGGCGGTGTCTCGCATTTCAGGTACCTCCGGGACAACCTGCGGATGGTCTCGATGCACGCCCGGCTCCTCACCGCCCTGTTGACAGGCCGAACGAAGGCGGCTTCGGCATGAGATTTCCCCGCCTTCTTCTCCTGGGATTGCTCCTGGCCCCCTGGCTTCGGGGAGCGTCGGAGCCTGGGATTTCCCTCAGCGATCCCGCCGACCTGGGGCCATGGAGGCCCCTCATCGAGGCATTGGCGTCAAAGGGCGGGGTTCGGGCTTCCTTCACGGAGCGCCGGTATTTCTCGATACGAAAGGATCCCACCGTGCTCAAGGGCGTCATCAGGCTTTCCCCGGACCTGGGCCTTAGCCTCGAGTACATTGCACCCGATCCGATGATCCTGATCGTGGATCCAAGCGGGCTCCTTATCCGAGACGGGAAGGGCCGGGACCGACAGATTCCGGCCGGTTCCAGGGAGACGGGGGCCCTCGCATCCCTCCTTCCGGTGATGCGCTTTGACGTCGCTGCCCTTGCCCCGCACTTCGACGTCCTGGCCTCAGGGGATCCATCCGACTGGAGCTTCACATTCACGCCAAGGGACGATTCCGTGGCGCGCACCCTGGGGACGATCGTTGTCCATGGGAGGGCGACCGAGGTGACCCGCATCGAACTCAGGAGGTCGGCCACGCAGCGGATCGAGATCGAGGTCGGCGAGACCATGGCCGGGGTCGCCTTCACGCCCGCCGAGGCCCGGCAATTCTTCCGCAGGTCGGGAGTCCGGTAATGGAACCGCCCGGCCAAAAATGGACGGCCCGGGCGATCCTCCTTGGATTCGCCCTGGCCGGCTCCGCCTGGATGCTGAGCCTTAACCTCGGGCAAAAGGTGTCCACGGACGTCCTGGACCTGGTGCCGACGGACGAGCGCTCCCCGGAGCTCTCCATGGTGAGGAGCCTGGCGGGCGAGGACGAGGCCCGCGTCATACTCCTTGCCGTGAGCGTTCCCGCGAGGGCAGGGGAGGCGCCCGAGGACCATGCCGCCCGGGCCGAGCGCGCCGCTAAGGCGCTTTCCAGCAGCCTTCGGGCGTCGCCCGCGATCAAGGCTGCCATGCCGCTTTCCGACACGCAGCCGCGCGAGGCCCTGGCCGAGAGGATCTTCTCGCGCCGGTTCGACCTTCTGCTGCCGGGATGGCTCGACATGCAAAACCGCCGCTTTGAAGCCTCGGGGGCCGGGAAAGCCTGGTGCCCGTGGCTTGCGGAGCGCACCGCCGCGGACCTCGAGGCCTATCTCGCCAAGCCCGAGGCCGTGGCGACCCAGGATATCCTCCCCTCCGACCCGCTTCTCCTGGTTCCGCGGCTCATGGGGAGATTATCCGGCCTCGCCCAGGCGGGCCTGGCGGACGGAAGATCGGGGGATTATGCGCTCGTGTGGGCGCGCTCCGCTGCGTCGCCCCTTGTTCCCGAAGGCCAGGCCCCGGTCTTTGACGCCGTCGCCCGCGCGCTCGCCGACGTGCGCAGGTCGGAGCCGCAGGCGGCGGTCATCTGGACCGGCATATCGCGTTTCGCTGCGGCAAGCCGCACGAGGATAGAGCACGAGCTCACGACCCTGAACCTTCTCTCCCTTCTTCTGGTCATTGGGGTCGCCGCCGTGTGCGTCCGGCGTGTCTACCGTGCCCTCCACCTGGTGCCCGTCGTGCTGGGCTCTCTCCTCGGGGCATGGGTCGCCACCACCGCGGCCTGGGACCGGGTGCACGTGCTCGTGTTTGTCGTGGGCTCGCTTCTTGCGGGCGTGGCGGTGGATTACGGATTCTACATCTACCTCCAGCCCCTGCGCAGGCCCGAGGAGCCCTATCGGGAGCGGGTCGGACGCCTCATTCGCCCGCTCCTGGCGAGCGCGCTCACGACGGTGATCGGTTTCTCCTTCCTGCTTTGGTCGGAGCTGCCCCTCATCCGGCAGGTCGGCGTGTTCGTGAGCGCGGGACTGGTCTGCGCCCTCGGCACGGCGCTCCTCTGGTTCGCCCAGGTGGACGACTCCCACCTGGAGACCCGCGGATTTGTCCGCCGGAGGCCCTCTACGGCGGGGCCGGCCGTAAGGACGATCGCGCGCATTGCGCTTGCCCTCGGGGCAGCCGTGGCCGCGCTCGGCCCCTGGAGGCTTCACTGGAAGGACGACATCCGGGAGCTCGAGATCCCCACGCCCGAGCTCAAGTCGAACGACGCGCGTGTCAGGTCGCTCTTCGGCGAGACCGAGGGCCGGACGGTCTACATCTCCCGCGGGGCGACACCATCCGCGGCCCGCGCCTCCCTGAAGACGTTCCTCGAGTGGCACCAGGAGCGATATCCCGACGCGCCGACGGCGACCCTCGGCTATGCGCTTCCCACGGAGGAGGAGATCCGGCTTTTGCCAGGCCGGGTTGCCGGATTGGGCAACTTTGCGCCCGACCTCAAAGCGGCCCTCGCGCGCCACGGCTTCGACCCCGGCGCGTTCCTTCCGTTCTTCGAGGCGTGGACGGCCGACGAGGCGCGCACGACGAGGCCGGGATATGATGAGCTCGCCGGCGGCCTTGCCGGGGTGCTGAAGGGGCCCATCGCGTCCCTCGTCCACGTCGGCAACGGAGCCAGCTGGTTTGTTACGATAGCCGAGGAGCCGCCAGGAGCCGAGCCACCTGCCTGGACCGGCACGGTGACGGACAGTCAGCTCCAGAACCTTAACAGGCTTTTTGGCCGGTACCGGGTCTCCGCGCTTCGCCTCAGTTCCGTCGGCCTGGCCTTCGTCGGCGCCAGCGTTTTCGTGCTCTACGGCATCCGCAGGGGCGTGAGGATCTTCGCGGTGCCGGCGGGGGCCTGCCTGTTCGCATTCGGCGTGTTCGGCTTGGCGGGAGCGACCCTGAACCTCTTCAATCTACTTGGTGCTTTCCTGGGTGTGTGCCTGAGCCACAACTACGCCATCTTCTCGGCGGAGAGCCAGGGGATGGGCGAGGAACCGCCGCCGTCGATACGCATGTCGGCCGTCGCGACCGCCTCGTCCTTCGGGGTGCTGGCCCTTAGCCATATTCCCGTGGTCTCCTCGCTTGGCTCCACGGTCGCCGTGATCGTCCTGGCTGCCCTTGCCATCACGGAACTCTCACCGCTTGCCTCCCCACCTGAGAAGGTCCACGATAGCCCCCCGTGATAACCCCCATCGTATTCATAGGCCTTGGCGCAGGAATCGCCCTGGCCGCAGTCATGACGCTCCTGTTTGGCGTCTATACGGTTGGCCCCACCGAGCGGGGCGTATTAACCACGTTTGGAAGGGCCCCGAGGCTGAACGGGACGGTGGGAACCGATCCGGACCTGGGCCCGCTCCTGACGCAGGAGGAGATGCCCCGCTACAATTTCCCGCTGATCCACGTCGTCAAGCCCGGCGGCCCGTACTTCAAGTGGCCGTGGCAGCGGCTCTACCGGATCGACATGACGATCCAGACGACGGACATCATTTGGGATCCCGACGTGCAGCAGTCGACGATCGAGGCGGTGACAAAGGACAACCTGACGATCTCGCTCACGGGACAGATCCGGTGGAAGCCCTGCGAGCGCAACCTCTACGGCTACCTCTTTGGCGTCGCCCGGCCCCGGGCCCACGTCATGGGCTACTTTATCTCCGTCCTCCGCGACCGGATAGCGACCTTCCACAGCCAGGCGGGCGACGTGTCGGTGGATGGCATCTCGATCAACGACCTGCGCAAGAACCTCTCGAGCATAAACCAGTTCATGGAGATGGCCTGCAAGAAGACGGCTGCTCGCTACGGAATCGAGCTCGAGGCGGCCCTTATCACGACCATCGACCCGCCCGCCGACGTCGACGACGCCCTGGCCTCGATCAACACGACGCAGAACCAGGTCGCCGCCGCGATCAGCCAGGCCCGCGCCGACGCCGACCAGAAGCTCACGATGGCCGAGCAGGCTGTCCAGATCGCCCGCAATATGGCGGATGCCGATGCCGCCCCGATCACGGAGCTCGGACGGACGCTGACAGCCATACATGATCAGGGCGGAAAGCAGGCGCTTGACTCCTATATCCGCAACGCGCTCCTGCCCCTGAGGGAAAAGGCCGCGCAGACCGTCATCAACCCCTAGCACCATGGTCGCCTTCCTTGCCTCCGTCGCATTCGGATTCATCGCCACGTTCGTCGCTGTCGGCATCTTCGTGGGCCTCGGCCGCGTGTTCCTTCTCTGGCGGACGCTCCCCGAGCGCACCGTGGTCGTCTACACCTACTTCGGGAAGGTGATAGGGGAGGTGAGCGAACCCGGGATGTTCTTCCCCATCTTTCATTTTGGCCCGAAGGCGCTCCTGCTCCCGTTCTTCGGGAAGGCCTACACCGTGACGACGTCCCTCCAGCAGTCGTACCTTCGAAACCAGCTTGTGAACTCGGAGGAGGGCGCACCCATGGGGGTGGGGGTCCGGTATGAGATGTTTGTCTCAAACTGCACGGCTTTCCTCTTCCAGAATTCCGACCCGGTGGGCTCGCTGCGCGCCAACGTAGCCACTGCCGTGTCGCGCCAGCTCTCGAACCTAAAGCTCGAGACGCTGCTCGAGGACAGGGACGCGCTCTCAAGCAAGGTGCGCGAGGAGGTGTCCCCTACGTCGCTCAAGTGGGGATTCCAGCTCGGGTCCACCTACATAAGGAAGGTCGCGTTCAGGGACAGGGGAATGACCGCGCAGATCGAGCTGAAGGTCGTGAACCGCCTTCGCCAGGTGACGGCGGCCATGCGCCAGAATGGCGACAACCAGGTCGCGCTCATTCACTCCGACGCCGACAAGCGCGCATCAGAGAAGCTTGGCCAGGCCCAGGCCGTACGCCCCCAGGTGGTGGGAGCCGCTCTCGCCGAGGTCCAGAAGGACCCGGCGGTTGCCGACGCCCTGTTTCGGCTCCTTGACATCAAGGCCACGCTGAAGAGCCCGGGAAAGGTGATCATCGCGCCGCAGGGTTCGATGGGCCTCCTGCTGCA